>FSWJ01000908.1_pt1 | contig 17825 bp, 20 predicted proteins | sample 1637851 | NCBI WGS metagenome assembly FSWJ01 (sample SAMEA3914789, study PRJEB12502) | metagenome | biome: forest; material: soil | place: Canada | collected 2011-07-03 | depth 0.3 m | reverse complement strand
GTGTACACGTCGATCTCACCACCGACGACCACGATCGTGCGGTCGCCCTCTTGGCGGTCGTCCAGGGACAGGTCCACGACTTCTCCTCACAACTCGAGTACGTCCGGCGCACACATGCTGGCAGGGCCCCAACCCGGAGACCGAGCCCGGGTTACCCGCCGAGACGACGATCTAACCCTGCCGCCACCTGCCGCACACTTGTCGGAATGACTCCCTGCCCCGAACGACGGCCGGAGACGCTGCTCCAGCGCCTCCTGCTCGACCCGGCCCGGGCCGCGCGGGTCACCCACGTCGAGCACGTGCCGGCCCGTGAGGGGCACCGGGCAGCCTGGCCGGTCTGGGTGCCCCAGCTGCTGGTCGAACGCCTCGCGCTGCAGGGGGTGCCCGCGCCCTGGGAGCACCAGGCGACGGCCGCGGACCTCGCGTACGGCGGGCAGTCGGTGGTCATCAGCACCGGCACCGCGAGCGGGAAGTCGCTGGCCTACCTGCTCCCCGTCCTGTCGTCCCAGCTCGCCGACGACAAGGCCACAGCTCTCTACCTGTCGCCGACCAAGGCGCTCGCCACTGACCAGCTGCGGGCCGTCCGCGCCCTCAGCCTCGTGCAGGTGAGAGCGGCGACCTACGACGGCGACACGGCCCACGAGGAACGCGACTGGGTACGGCGGTTCGGCACCCTGGTCCTCACGAACCCCGACATGCTGCACCGCGGCGTCCTCCCGCGGCATGCCGACTTCTCACGGTTCCTGCGGGGCCTGAAGTACGTCGTCGTCGACGAGTGCCACACCTACCGTGGGGTCTTCGGGTCCCACGTCGCCCAGGTCCTCCGCCGCCTCCGGCGGGTCTGTGCCCGTTACGGCTCGGACCCGGTATTCCTGCTCGCCTCCGCGACGGTCAGCGAGCCCGAGGTGTCGGCGTCCCGGCTCGTCGGCCTGCCCGTGGTCGCGGTGTCCGACGACGCCTCGCCCCGGGGCACGACCGAGTTCGCGCTGTGGGAGCCGCCGCTGATGCCCGACCACCGCGGGGAGAACGACGCCCCCGTACGTCGGTCCACCACGGCCGAGACGGGCGACCTGCTGGCCGACCTCGTCGTCGAGGGCGCGCGCACGATCGCGTTCGTGCGGTCCCGGCGGGGCGCCGAGGCCGTCGCCGTCAACGCGCGGCGGGCCCTCCAGGAGGCGGCACCGGAGCTGGTGCCGCGGCTGGCCGCCTACCGCGCCGGCTATCTCCCGGAGGAGCGGCGCGAGCTCGAGAAGCGGCTGCAGTCAGGCGACCTGCTGGGCGTGGCCGCCACCAACGCCCTCGAGCTCGGGGTCGACGTCGCGGGTCTCGACGCCGTCATCCTGTCGGGTTGGCCGGGCACGGTCGCGTCCGTCTGGCAGCAGGCCGGCCGGGCCGGCCGGGCCGGCCAGGGCGCCCTCGCCGTCTTCGTGGCCCGTGACGACCCGCTCGACACCTACCTCGTGCACCACCCGGCGGCGATGTTCGGGCGGGCCGTCGAGGCGACCGTGCTCGACCCCTCGAACCCTTACGTCCTCGGTCCCCACCTGTGCTGCGCGGCCGCCGAGCTGCCCCTGACCGCCGACGACCTCGACCTGTTCGGGCCGGGGACCGACGTGCTGCTCGCGGACCTGGTCCGGCGCGGCCTGCTCCGCCACCGCCCGCGAGGGTGGTTCTGGACCTCCCGCGAGCGACCCGACGCCGACCTCCGCGGCGCCGGCGGGCCGCCGGTGCGCCTTGTCGAGGTCGGCACCGGCCGGCTGCTCGGCACGGTCGACCACAGCTCGGCGCACTCCCAGACGCACACCGGCGCGGTCTACCTGCACCAGGGCGAGTCCTACGTCGTCGAGCTGCTGGACCTCGAGGAGTCCGTCGCGCTGGTCCGGCCCGACGAGCCGGACTACAGCACCTCGGCACGGGACGTCACCGACCTCAGGATCGCGGAGACCCTGAGGTCGACGTCGTACGACGGGGTCGTCCTGTCCTTCGGGACGGTGGACGTGACGCACCAGGTCGTGTCGTACCTCAGGAAGCGGCTGGGAAGCGGCGAGGTGCTGGGCGAGGAGCCGTTGGACCTCCCGCCGCGGCAGCTCACGACGCGGGCGGTCTGGTACACCGTCGACGCGTCACTGCTCGAGGCGGCGGCGCTCGCGTGGGCCGACGTGCCGGGGGCGGCCCACGCCGCCGAGCACGCCGCGATCGGGCTGCTGCCGCTCTTCGCGACCTGCGACCGCTGGGACATCGGCGGCGTCTCGACCGCGCTCCACGAGGACACCGGCCTCGCCACGGTCTTCGTGTACGACGGTCATCCCGGCGGCGCCGGCTTCTCCGAGCGCGGGTTCACCCGGGCCGGGGACTGGCTGCAGGCCACGCGCGACGCGATCGCCTCGTGCGAGTGCGCGACCGGGTGCCCGTCCTGCGTGCAGTCCCCCAAGTGCGGCAACGGCAACGAGCCGCTCGACAAGGCCGGTGCGGTGCGGCTCCTCGACGTGGTGCTCGGCAGCGGACTGGGACGGGTCCTGCGGGGGTAGGTCGTGCATGACCCGACTCCTGGAGGTTCCTGTGGTGGTCCTCGGCTTGTTGCTGCTCGTGGTGTCCGGTGCGCTCGCCGCCGGGGTCGTGCTCTCCAACACCGACCCGGTGTCCGCGTCGGCGTTCGGGGTGACGATGTCGAACGTCTCGGTCGGCGGCCTGTTCCTCGCCGGGGCGGCGACCGGCCTGGTGCTCATGCTCGGCATCGTGCTGATCCTCGTCGGGGCCGCGCGCAAGCGCGCCCGCCGCGTCGCGACCAGGCGGCACGTCCGCAGCGTCCGCTCGGAGAAGGACCAGCTGGCGGAGGAGAACGCCGAGCTGCGGGCCCGGCTGGCAGATCCCTATCCGGCCACCGACAGCGCGACCCCGGCCCACCACGGCTGAGCCGACGCGCCGTCGACGTACGGCGCTACTCCTCGACGTGGGTGCCGAGGTAGCGGCGGACGTGGGCTCCGACCGCCAGCAGGATCAGCGCGAAGGCGACGCACCTGGCCAGCCGCGCCGAGTCCAGGACGTTGCTCACGAAATGGACCGGCTGGCTCAGGAGGCTCGTCGTCTTGGTCGTCACGGTCTGCGGGGAGTACGGCAGCGAGGGCTTGTAGGTGCCCATCGGAAGGGGCTGCTCGACGACGGGCAGGTCCGTCGCCGGGAGCGGAGGCAGCTTCGGGATGCCGAGGCTCGGGGAGAAGGCGTTGAACGTCAGGGCGAACGACCGCCGGGTGAGAGCCGGGTTGGTCGCGCCCGGGGGAAGCGTGGGCTTGGCCTGGGGGTTGCCAGCCGACCCGCCTCCGCCGCTGCCGGCCGGTGCGCCGGCCGAGCCGCTGCCCGGTGCGGACGACCCGCCGCCTGGCGTCGTCCCGCCGGGACCGGGCGGGCTGGCCTGACCAGGGCCGGCAGCGGGCGCCGGTGAGGGGGTGGGCTTCGGCGGCGCGGTGAGCGTCGCGCTCGCGGAGGCGGCGGCGGAGGAGACCGAGCTCCCGCCGCATCCCGCGCAGCCGCCGCTCGCCCTCTTGGCGACCAGCTGGTAGTCGTGCGTCCCTGGGTTGTCCGAGGGGTAGTACAGGCCGTAGGAGCAGCGGCCGCTGCTCGCGCAGCCCGCCGAGGCCGGCGTGATGCCGCTGTCGATGACGGTGCCGTTGCCGTCGGTCAGCGTGTAGCCGGTGAGGTCGGTCTCGGTGCCCTTGGTCCAGGCGAACGAGACGTCACGGGGTCCGCTCCCCTGGGCCGAGAAGCTGTCAGGCACCGCGGGCGCGTAGTTGCTGAAGAAGGTCGTGCTGCCGCTGGTGCCGCCCGACAGTACGGCGGTCCACTGGCCGTTCGGGGTCTTCGCGGTGACCGTCACCGCGACGGTGACCGTCGACGCGCCGTTCCGGCTCTCGGTGCCGCTGGACTTCGAACTCGTGTTGTCGGGAGCGGTCACCGTCAGGGTGACGGTCGGGCAGGAGCTGAGCGGGCCGGCGGTGCACTGCGGCACGTTGCCGCGCACGGTGATGGTCGGCTCGGTCGTGAAGACCTGGCCCTCCGTGGGCGAGCTGAAGCCACCGGCCGCGAGCGCACCCGGCGCGGCGGCAACCGACAGTGAGACCGCCATCGGGGCTGCGAGCGCGAGCATGCCGAGCGCACGCACGACGGCGCGACGGACGGTCACTTGGCTGCTCCCTTCTGCTTGACGTCCTCGGTCAGCTTCGGGTTCAACTCAAGCCGCAGGACCAGGCGCTGGCTGGCGCTGCCCTTCGGGTTGCAGGTAGTGAGCGTGAGGTAGTGCTTGCCCGGGACGTTCTGCACGACGCTGAAGTCGCTCGGCGTCGTGACCCACGGGTTGGCGTGGCCGCCGAACGGGGCCACCGCGACGTAGTGGTAGGTCTTGAACGGTGTCTGGAGCAGGACCTCGTCGCCCGGGCGCATCTCGTCGAGGTGGTTGAAGGGACGGCCGAAGGTCGTGCGGTGGCCGGCGATCCCGACGTTGCCGGCCTCGCCGGGCAGCGGGGTCCCCGGGTAGTGGCCGGCCCCTGCCCGCAAGGCCGCTGGGGTGGTGCCCTCCACGACCAGCACCTTGAGGCTGAGGTCCTTGCGCGGGATGATCAGCTTCGTGAGCACGTCGCCGAAGGCGATCTGGTGCGTGCTGTACTTCGCGGCGTACTGCGCCCCGCCGAACTGGCTGTTCAGGTTGCCCTGCCGGTAGCGGCTGTAGAGGTCGGTCCCGACCGGGTAGGCGAACATCGCGACGCCCGCCACGAAGAGCACGACCGACAGGACCGAGAGCGCCTTGCGCCCCCCCGGCCGCCGCAGGGCGTCGCCGAGGAGGGACCCCGCCGATCGCGGCTTCGCCGGGACCGGCGGCGTGACGAACGACGGCTGCATGAGGTGGCGCTCCTGGTTCTGGTTCGTGCGGTCGGTCCCCACGGTGCCAACGAGGGGGGCCGTTCGAGGTTACGCGGCGCTACCGGCCCCTACCCCGGTTTGCGGGCCTGCGTCCGGAGATGTCGCGCCTCAGGAGGGACGCCTGCCGGCCACCGTGGGTTCCCGACCGTCCGGGCCCGCGTCACCTGGACCTGCGGCCGCGCCGGTCCTGCGCGTGCCCGGGCGTGCGCCGTACCGAACGAACCGAGCCGACCTGGCGGCCGGACGCTCACCTCCACCGTCGCGACCGCCCCGTCGAGCGCGCAGTCGACGATCCGGGCGCCCTGGGCCGCCGCGACCCGCTCGGCCATGCCACAGGCCTTGCCGGCGCCCTCGACGGCATGCTGTGCCGCGGCGAGCGCCGCGAGGTCCGCGGCCGTCGCCGCCCGGTGCCGGGCCACCGCCACCGCGCCGAGGGAGGCCACGAGCGTCGCCAGCCCGACCAGCACCAGGACGAGGCCGGCCGTCGCGACCGCGACGAAGCCCTCCTCGCGGTCCGGATTCACGATCCCTCGACCTCGGCCACCGCACGGGCGCTGACGTGCACGGCCGGGAGCAGCCGGAGGCCGGACCCGAGGGGCCGGGTCTCCGCCGAGACCTCTACCTCCACCTGCGTCCCGCGATGGACGACCCGGATGCGCGACCCGCGGGGTGCGACGCCCTGGCCCGCCCGCTGCGCGGCGAGGTCGCTGTCGCCGCGCGCGACCACCCTGGCCGCGACCCTGGCGGCATCGACACAGCGCAGCTGCGCACCGACGGACACGACCACACCCACGGCGAGGGCGAGCACGACGAGCAGGGCAGGGATTGCCATGGCGGCCTCGGCCGTCGCGTAGCCCCCTTGCGGGCCCCCCGGCCTGGAACGTGCCGTCGCGGAGGTCTTCGAGGTCGTCATGGAGATGGGTACGCGCACCAGGTCCTCCCCGGCCGGGCCCCGGGTCGACGTTCGCCGTCGACCCGGGGCAGTGGGCGGTCAGGGCGGTCAGAAGGACAGGTGGAAGGCCTTCGAGATCACCGCCTTCACCAGGTCGATCACCGTCGCGCTGGTGATGACCTTGTAGAGGATGCCGCTGAACCCGCAGGCCGCGACGGTCCCGACGGCGTACTCGGCCGTCGTCATCCCGGCGTCGGAGCCCGACGCGGAGAGGCGGGACTGGAAGCCCGCGGCGAGGCGCGCGGGTGCGGTACGGGCGGTGGCGAGGGCAGCCATGGAAGAACCTCCAGATCGGCGCCGGCAGAGCCGGGCGCGGGACCGGCGCCGGTCGAGCCGGTCGCCGGGGCAGGTGACGGGATGTCCTCCGCCGGAGGTCACGCTGCTCGCCGACGGGAACCGTCGACAGAGGCCCGCCGAAGGTGTGGACGGCCACCGACCGTGTGGACTCGGGCGGTCACCCGCCCGTCCCCCGACGTGCGTCCGCCTACAGCGACACGAGGAGGGGACCGGCAAGCCCGACCACGGCCGGGACGACGCCCAGGAGCAGGAACGCCGGCAGGAAGCACAGCCCGAGGGGCCCGACGGCGAGCACTCCCGCTCGGCGGGCCGCCCGCTCGGCCCGCGCGGTGCCCTCCCGCCGGGCGTCCTCAGCCACGCGGAGCATCCCGGCAGCGACCGGCGCCCCGCCGTCCGTCGCACGGGCGAGCGCCCGGGCGGCGGCACCCGCGGGACCGGGGCCGTCGCCGAGGGCCCGCCAGGCGTCGGCGGGCGCCGAGCCGACGCCGAGCGCAGCTCCGACCCGGACGAGCCGGGCCCCGCAGGGACCGGGAAGAGCGCGCGCGACCGCATCGACCGCGTGTGCGGTGGTGGCGCCGCCGGCCAGGCAGGCGGCGAGCAGGTCGAGCGCCAGCGGGAGCTGCGCCGCCACCACCGCCTCGTCACGTTCCTCGTCGTCGAGCCGGCCCAGCAACCGCGGCCCCCAGACCGCGACGACCGCTCCCACCGCCGCGCCGACCGGGCCGCCGAGCAACCCCCAGACCGCCAGGCCCGCGAGCATCGCGGCCCCCTTGATGCGGAGCGGCGAGAGAGCCTGCCTTCCCTCCACGCGTACCTCCGCGACCCGCGGAAGGACCCGTCCGACGCGGCCGGCGGGCGCCGGTCCGAGGACGGCGACCGCCCCCGCGAGCGCGCCCAGCAGCACCGGCAACAGGCTCACCGGACCCCTCCGGCGGCCACGACGATCCGCTCGGTCCACCACAGCCCGAGCAGGTCGAGCCCGAGCCCGCCTGCCAGGCACCCGAGCCCGAGGGGGGTGTCGAGCAGCACGTGAACCGGCCTCGCCCCGAGCCCCGCGGCAAGGGCGATCCCAGCCAGGGGAAGAACCGCGAGCAGCAACGCGGTGGCCCGTGGGCCGGCCAGCTCGGCGTCCACCGCCAGGCGCTGGACGCCCTCTGCCCGCAACGCATCGGCGAGCCGGTCGACGGCGGCCGCCAACGAGCTACCGGTCGTGCCGCAGACCTGCCAGCACGCAGCCAGCCCCCGCAGGAGATCGGGTACGGCGCTCGTCCCCGCCGACCGCAGCAGCGTCGCGCCGGGGTCACCACCGACCCTTGCTCCGGTCGCCGCCGCGCCGAGGGTCGCGGCCAGGGGACCGAGGGCCACGCCGGCTGCCGCCTCGAGGGCGTCGGGCGGCTGTCGCCCGGCGCGCAGCTCGGCGCCGAGCACGGCGAGGACCTCGGCGGCGCTCGCGCGCTCCTCGTCACGTGCCCGTGCGCCTCGGCGTCGGGACCAGGCCTGCCCGCACGCGAGTGCGAGGAGCAGGGCCAGGACGGCGGCCACCGGACCGAGGACGAAGGCGACGGCCGCGGCGACCAGCAGCCGGGCGGTCCACGGGCGCCGCCACGGCACGAGCACCGGCTCAGCCCGCGGGACCAGCAGGCCGAGCCGGGACGCCGGTGGCGGACCGGCCAGGACGGCCGCCGCGGCCCCGGCGAGTACCACCGGCAGGAGCCCCGTCATCGGCTCTGGCTGCCACGGCGGGCGCCCGAGCCAGCGGCACCGGTCACGTCAGCAGCACCGCCAAGGCCTCGGCGGCCGGCCCAGGCGTGCCGGCAGCCCCGACGCCGTCCCACGACCAGGCGCGCTCGGCGACGACCAGGCCGCCGGTCTCGCGGCGGAACACGCAGACCTCCCCGACGTGCCGGCGACCGCCACCGGGGGCCCGGGCCAGGTGGACCGCCACCCGGAGGCCGGAGGCGAGCTGGCTGTGCAGGGCGTCGCGCCCGAGCCCGGCAGCGGACGCAAGGGCCTCGAGGCGGGCCGGGACGTCCCCGGCACTGTTGGCGTGCACGGTGCCGCAGCCCCCCTCGTGACCGGTGTTGAGCGCGGCCAGAAGGTCCACCACCTCGGCGCCGCGCACCTCCCCGACCACGAGGCGATCGGGGCGCATCCGGAGGGCCTGGCGGACCAGGTCGCGGAGCGAGACCTCTCCTGCACCCTCGACGTTGGGGGCACGGGCCTCGAGGCGGACGACATGGGGATGGGAGGGCGCGAGCTCGCCGGCATCCTCGACGAGCAGCAGGCGGTGTGCCGGGTCGACCAGCGACAGCAGCGCGGAGAGCAGGGTGGTCTTGCCGCTGCCCGTGCCGCCGCTGACGAGGAAGGCCGCCCTCGACGCGACCAGCCGCGCGAGCAGCGACGCACCGTCCGGAGGGACGGTGCCGACGGACACCAGCTCGTCCAGCTCGAAGACCCGGCGTCTCGGCACCCGCAGCGACAGGCAGGTGCCTCGCGGCGACACCGGCGGGAGGACCGCGTGGAGCCGCACGCCGTCGGGCAGCCGGGCGTCGACCCATGGCTGCGCATCGTCGAGCCGGCGGCCGGTCGGTGCTGCCAGCCGCACGGCCAGGCGCCGTACCGCAGTCTCGTCCGTGAAGTGGACGCCGGCGCGTTCGAGCCCGGCACCCCGGTCGACCCAGACCTCGTCCGGCGCGTTGACCAGGATGTCCGTGACCGCGACGTCGGCGAGCAGGGGCTCGAGAGGCCCCGCCCCGACGATCTCGCTCTGCAACGCCCTCAGGACGGCAAGGACCTCCACGTCACCGCGCAGGCCACCGCCCTCGTGCCGCAGGGCGGCGGCGACCCGGCCCGGGGTCGGTGGGCCACCCTCCCGCGCCAGGTGGTCCCGCACCCGGTCGAGCAGGACGGGGTCGAGGCTCACGCCGCCCGCCCGAGGTCGATCCCGGCCAGGTCGTCGAGCAGCCGGTCGCAGAACGACGCGAGCGGGGACCTCGCGCGCCGGGCGAGCGGCTCGCCACGCTCGAGCGCGAGGTCCAGACCGGGCTCCGGCCGGAGCTCCCCGACGAGCGGGAGCCCGAGGGCCCGTTCGACGTCGGCGCCCACGAGACCGCCGGGCGCCGGACCCCGGACGACCAGGCGCAGGTCCCGGCAGAGCAACCCGGCACGACCGGCGACGCGGGCAGCGGCCGCGGTGGCCCGCACCTCGGCCGGCACGACGAGCAGGGTCGTGGTCGCCGTCGCGAGCACCTCGCGGCTGGCCTCGTCGAAGCTGCGGGGAAGGTCGACCACCACGAGGTGGCAGGTGCGGCGGGCCGCGGCGAGCACGGCGCGGACGGCCTCGACCGGCAGCTGCTCCGGCTCCCCCCGGTCCCAGGACAGCACCGACAGGTCGGCCATCGTCGGAAGCGCCTCCGTCAGCGCCGCGGCCGGCACCCGTCCCCGCGTGGCACCCAGCTCCGGCCACCGCAGTCCGGCGGCGAGCTCCCCGCCGAAGACCAGGTCGATGCCGCCACCGAACGGGTCGCCGTCGACGAGGAGGGTGCGCAGGTCCCGCCGTACCGCGGCGACCGCGAGCGCTGCCGACAGGGTCGTCGCACCGGCTCCTCCGCGGCCACCGAGGACGGCCACGAGCCGGCCCTCCTCGCCGGCCCCCTCGACCGCGTCCGCGAGCGCCTCGATGACCCAGGCCTCGGCGTCGGGCAGGAACACGACGTGCTCGGCCCCGAGCTCGACGGCGCGCTGCCAGACGCTCGGTTCGTCGACGTCCCGGCCGACGACCACGACCCGCGGCCGGCGGTCCAGGCGACCGCGGGCGAAGCGGTCGACGAGGTCGTGGCCGACGACGACGATCGGCGCTGCCGTCCAGCACCGCCGGGCGGACGGCACGTCGTGCGCGACGTCCACCTCGACCCCGGCCGTCGCCGCGAGCCGCAGGAGGTCGTCGAGGACGTCAGGTCGGGCGGTGACGAGCAGCGGGCGGGACACGGAGGCTCCTGTCGACGGATGCCCGTCACCCTCGAGCTCCGGCGTCGCGGGCTCCCCTGGGCCGCTCGGATCTGTGCACACCCTCGGCGGGTGTGGACAGCAGAAGGCCCCCCGCCGGGGGGGTGGCGGGGGGCCTTCTGGGGAGCCCGGCTCCGGGGGGGTCGAGACGGGCTCGCGTCCGAGTACGGGCCCGAGGGGCCGTGCTCTCACCGGGGGGTCTGTCCAGGGTTCCGACGGCCAAACCTCCTCGGTCCAAACCTCCTATGTTGGAGGGGTGACCGTCGCCGCGTTCTTCGATCTCGACAAGACCGTGATCGCCAAGAGCAGCACGCTCGCCTTCGGCAAGCCGTTCTACAAGGGCGGCCTGGTGAACCGGCGGGCCGTGCTGAAGAGCTCGTTCGCGCAGTTCGTCTACCTGCTCCAGGGAGCCGACGAGGACTCGATGGACAAGATGCGCGACTACCTGAAGGCGCTCTGCGCGGGGTGGTCGGTCCAGCAGGTCCACGACATCGTCGCCGAGACCCTGCACGAGCTGATCGACCCGCTGGTCTACGCCGAGGCGCTCGAGCTGTTCGAGGAGCACCGTGCCGCCGGCCGCGAGGTGGTCCTCGTCAGCTCCTCCGGCGAGGAGATCGTCGGCCCGATCGGCGAGATGCTCGGCGTGGACCGGGTGATCGCCACGCGGATGGTCGTGGAGGAAGGGCACTACACCGGCGACATCGCCTTCTACGCCTACGGCGAGGGCAAGGAGGTCGCCATCAAGGAGCTGGCCGCGAAGCGCGGCTGGGACCTGGCCGAGTGCTACGCCTACAGCGACTCGTTCACGGACGCGCCGATGCTGTCGGCCGTCGGCCATCCGGTCGTGGTCAACCCCGACAAGGCGTTGAAGAAGCTGGCAGCCGAGAACGGCTGGCCGGTGCGGGTCTTCGCCAAGCCGGTGCGCGCCTCGCGACGGATGCCGACGCCACCGGGACCGCCCGTCGCCTACGCCGGCGTGACCGCGGTCGTGGCGTTGCTGCTCCTCGCCTGGATGCTGGGTCGCCGCGCCTCCAGAGCATGAGCGTGGTCACGAAGAACCCTTGACAGGCAAGGGATCTAGGCGCAGTCTCGACTCACGGAACGCCGCCAAGCGGGCGGACTTGTCCCCCCGACGGTGGTCCGTGCACGACGCGTCCGAGCACCCACGTGCGATCAGCCGCGAGAGGCACATCGAGCGGGTTCGACCGGTTCAGGAAAGGGCCAGATGCCCCTCAAGGGGCAGAACCCAGGGCGATGACGAGGATGCATGCTTTGGTCACTCGGCCGTCGTGCATGGCGACGGGGTCCCACCTTCGGATGGGGCCCCGTTCCGCATCCCGGGAGGCGCACTCCGCGTGCGTGCCTATGCCGTCCCGCGGAGGATGGCCTCACAGACCGCGAGACCCTCACGCGCGCCGAGGGCCGTCGCCTCCGCGCAGTGCACGAGCCACCCGGCCACGCCCTCCCGGCCGCCGCTGACGTAGCCGCGGGCGGCGTCGGCATAGGCATGGGTGTGCGATGCCCGCAGGCCGGCCGCATCGAGCTCGGCGTGACCGACCTCGGGTGCCGACACCGCCTTCGGGTCCAGGCCCCGGTCGACAAGAACCAGCCGGGCGGCGGCACGTGCCACCAGGCCGTCCACGGAGCCGAAGGCCCGCAGCGCCAGCAGCTCCCCGTGCACGACGGCGGCCACGACCACCGCGGGTGCCGCCGTCGGCGCGAGCAGCAGGCGGGCGAGCCCGTCGAGCCGGGCGCTCACCTCGATCGGCTGCGGGGCCTCCCCGAGCCCGAGGGGGTCCTCCACCGGGTCGGTGACGGCCGTGCGGGGGCGGCCCATGGCGTCCTCGGGCAGACCGAGGTCCGCGGCGGCGAGGACGTGCAGGCGGGCCAGGGCCTGCTTCGGCGAGCCCTTCCAGGACGGCAGCAGCGACCCCAGGTCGGCATGGACGCGTACGGCGTTGGCCGCGAGCTGACCGAGCCGCGGGTCCTTCGACTGCACGGTCACGGCCTGGCCGTGCATGAGCTGGCCGCGAAGCCGTTCCAGCTCCATGCCCGCGCCTTCGAGCTCCGCGCTCGCCCGGGCACCGCGCAGTGCCGCCTCGGCGGTCACCTCGGCGGAGCGGCGGCGCAGGACCCGGTGGCCGAGCAGCCCGTCCACAGCCACCCGGGACGCGGCGACCGCGTCCCCGACGCCGGGGAGGTCGAGCAGCGCCGCCAAGGGGTCGGGGGAACGCAGGCCGACGTCGTCGCGGGAAGGAACGGTCACGATGGGCAACGCTAGCCGCGGTCGCCGTGGCCACGCGTGTCGCGCTGACGTCGCTTGCCGGTCCGGGCCGCGTGGAGCAGGGTCGGAAGCCCGACCGTGAAGGAGCAGTCCCGTGAGCGAGGCGTCCCTGTCCGCCCTGTCGTCCGAGTCGCGCCGGTTCGAGCCGCCCGCCGCGCTCGCGGCGTCGGCGAACGTGACCGCCGACGCGTACGAGCACGCGGCCAAGGACCGGCTGGCCTTCTGGGCCGAGCAGGCAGGCCGGCTGGACTGGTCCCGGCGCTGGGACGCCGTCCTCGACTGGCAGCCGCCGTTCGCGCAGTGGTTCGTCGGGGGCGAGCTGAACGTCAGCGTGAACTGCCTCGACCGGCAGGTCGCGGCCGGCCTGGGCGACCGGGTCGCCTACCACTGGGTCGGCGAGCCGGCGGGTGACCGCCGGACGATCACGTACGCCCAGCTGCTGGCGGAGGTCTGCCAGGCGGCGAACGCCCTCACCGAGCTGGGGATCACCGCCGGCGACCGGGTGTGCATCTACCTGCCGATGATCCCGGAAGCGGCGGTCGCGATGCTGGCCTGCGCCCGGATCGGTGCCGTCCACAGCGTGGTCTTCGGGGGGTTCAGCGCCCAGGCCCTCGTCGACCGGATCAGCGACGCGGACGCGAAGCTGGTCATCACCTCCGACGGGGGCTTCCGGCGGGGGAGCGCATCGGCGCTGAAGCCGGCGGTCGACGAGGCGGTGGAGCGGTGCCCCGGCGTGGAGCACGTCCTGGTCGTCCGGCGCACGGGGCAGGACGTCGCCTGGTCCGCGAAGGACGTGTGGTGGCACGACGTCGTCGACCGCCAGCCGACCACCCACGACCCTTCGGCGTTCCCCGCCGAGCAGCCGCTGTTCCTGCTGTACACGAGCGGGACGACCGGCAAGCCGAAGGGCATCGTGCACACCTCGGGCGGCTACCTCACCCAGGCGGCGTGGACCCACTGGGCGGTGTTCGACCTCAAGCCGGAGACCGACGTGTACTGGTGCACCGCCGACGTCGGCTGGGTCACCGGCCACTCCTACGCGGTCTACGGGCCGCTCGCCAACGGCTGCACCAGCGTCCTGTACGAGGGAACGCCGGACGCCGGTGGCCGGGACCGCTGGTGGTCGATCGTGGAGGAGTACAAGGTCTCGCTCCTCTACACCGCGCCCACGGCGATCCGGACCTTCATGAAGTGGGGGGACGACCTCCCAGCCGGCCATGACCTGACGTCCTTGCGGGTGCTCGGGTCGGTCGGCGAGCCGATCAACCCGGAGGCCTGGATCTGGTACCGGGACGTCATCGGCGGGGGCCGCTGCCCGATCGTCGACACCTGGTGGCAGACCGAGACCGGCGCCATGATGATCGCCCCGCTCCCGGGCGTGACGTCGTGCAAGCCCGGCTCGGCGATGGGGCCGCTGCCGGGGGTCTCGGTCGACGTCGTCGACAGCGCGGGCACCTCCGTCGGCAAGACCGGCGGCGGCTACCTCACCCTCGACGAGCCGTGGCCCGCGATGCTGCGCGGCATCTGGAACGACGAGCAGCGCTTCCGTGACACCTACTGGACCCGCTTCGAGGGCCGCTACTTCGCCGGCGACGGCGCCAAGTGGGACGACGACCACGTGCTGTGGCTGCTCGGCCGGGTCGACGACGTCATGAACATCAGCGGCCACCGCATCAGCACCACCGAGGTCGAGTCCGCCCTCGTCAGCCACCCGAGCGTCGCCGAGGCCGCGGTCGTCGGCGCGACCGACCCGACCACCGGGCAGGCGATCGTCGCGTTCGTGACCGTCAAGGGCAGCGTGGCCGGCGACGAGGCCGACGGCGAGGCCTTCGCGCAGGAGCTCCGCGACCACGTCGCCAAGGAGATCGGCCCGATCGCCAAGCCGCGCCAGATCCTCATCACGCCTGAGCTCCCGAAGACCCGGTCGGGCAAAATCATGCGCCGTCTGCTGCGCGACGTCGCCGAACACCGCGAGCTCGGTGACGTCACAACCCTGGCGGACCCGACCGTCGTGAACGCCATCAACGCCAAGATGGGATCGGCTCCTCCCGAGGAATGACCGGCGCCGACTTCGCCGATGACGCGACCTCCGGGGGGCCGCAGCCCCTAGGGTTCTGGCGTGACCGTCGCGCGGATCCTGCTGGCTGACGACAGCGCGACGGTGCGCGCGATCGCCCGGATGCAGCTCGAGAGCGCCGGGTACGACGTCATCGAGGCGGCTGACGGGGCGCAGGCGCTCACGGCCGCCCTCGACGCCCAGCCGGACGTGGTGCTGCTCGACATCGAGATGCCGGTCATGGACGGCTACGCGACGGTCCTGGCCCTGAAAGCCGACGCCCGTACGGCGGACATCCCCGTGGTCTTCCTGACCGGCAGGGTCGGCGCGGACGACGTCGTGCGCGCGTTGAGGTTCGGCGGCCACGACTACCTGCGCAAGCCGCACCAGGCGGAGGAGCTCCTCGCCAGGGTCAGCGCCGCGCTGCGGGTCAAGGTCCTGCAGGACCAGCTCCGCCAGCGCGCCGACGACTTCGACCAGGTGAGCCGCACCGACCACCTGACCGGCCTGCACAACCGCCGACACATGGAGGAGAACCTCCGGATCCTCGCCTCGGGGGCGAAACGGCACGGCTACCCGATCACGGTGCTCGTCATCGACGTGGACCACTTCAAGACGGTCAACGACGCCTGGGGGCACCGGCAGGGCGACGTGGTCCTCCAGGCCGTGTCGGAGCGCCTCCGCCGGGCCCTCCGGGTCGAGGACGTCCTCGGCCGCTGGGGTGGCGAGGAGTTCCTGGTGCTGCTCCCCCACACGAACGCGGACGCGGCGGCGGTGCTCGCCGAGCGCCTGCGGGCCGAGGTCAGCACCACGCCGATCACCGCGGAGACGGGCACCCTGACGGTCACGATCAGCATCGGCGGCGCGTCGGCCGAACGGCCCGGCGACCACGACCTGCTGCAGCTCGCCGACCACGAGCTGTACGCCGCCAAGGACGACGGGCGCGACTGCGTGCGGATCATCCGCTCCATCGCGGACCCCCTCGAGCCGCAACAGGACGCGGCGCTCTCCTAGAGTCCGCACCATGGCCGTCGAGGAGAGCGTCGTCCTCGTCGAGGGCCCGTGGCGGCACCGCGACGTGACCGCGTCCGGCCTGCGCTTCCACGTCGCCGAGCACGGACCGGAGGACGGCCCGCTGGTGCTCCTGCTGCACGGCTTCCCGGAGTTCTGGTGGTCCTGGCGTCATCAGCTGGTCGCCCTCGGGGACGCCGGCTTCCACGCCGTGGCTCCCGACCTCCGCGGGTACGGGGCGACGGACAAGCCCCCGCGCGGCTATGACGCCTTCACGCTCGCCAGCGACGTCGCCGCCCTCGTCCGGGCGCTCGGCGCCCCCGACGCCTATGTCGTCGGCCATGACTGGGGCGGGATGCTGGCGTGGTCGACCGCCACGCTTCACCCGGCCACCGTGAACCGGCTCGGCATCGTCGCGATGCCACACCCGCTCCGGCTGGCGCAGGCGCTCCGGAGCGACCGCGTGCAGCGCCGGCTGTCGTCGTACATGGCCTTCTTCCAGACGCCGAAGATGCCGGAAAAACGCCTGCAGCAAGGGGATCTCGTGGCCGAGCTCCTCGCGAAGTGGGGCGGGCCGGGCTTCCCCGACCCCGAGACGGAGTCGCGCTGTCGTGAGGCGATGGCGATCCCCGCGACCGCGAACTGCGCGCTCGAGTACTACCGCTGGGCGTTCCGCTCACGGATCCGCCCGAGCGGCCAGCGGTTCAGCCGGCTGCTGCAGGGCGGGGTGCAGGTCCCGGTCGTACAGGTGCACGGTGCGGAGGACGGCTGCCTGCGGCCGGAGACCGCACGCGGGTCGGAGCGCTGGGCGCGCGGCGGCTACGCCCTGCACGTCCTGGACGGGATCGGCCACTTCCCGCACCAGGAAGCGCCCGACCTCGTGACGCAGCTGCTGCTGGAGCATGCGCGCCCGTGACGCCCTCGGGCGGCCGGTGCCCGAGGGCTCGCCCGAGGCGGTCGAGCCGGTCCCCGAGGAGGCGCTGCCGGCAGAGGAGGCGCTCGACCTGGCCCAGTCGCTGCTCGACGAGGGACGGGCCTTCTTCGCGCACGAGGTCCTCGAGGCCGTCTGGAAGGTCTGCCCCCCGGACGAGCGCGACTACTGGCAGGGGCTGGCACAGCTGTGCGTCGGGGTCACCCACCTGCAGCGGGGCAACGTCGAAGGGGCGGTGACGCTGCTGCGCCGGGGCGCAGGGCACCTCACCGGGTCGCTCGCGCGGTGGAGCCTCGCGGAGGCCGACCGGCTGGAGGCCGGCGACCTGGCCGTCCCGCGACTCAGGCTGCGTGGCTCCGCAGCTCCGCCGCCCTAGCCAGGTTGGCGAGGAAGCCACGGGCCATCGCCTCGAGCGCGGCCACGTCGAGGGTGCTGCCGTCGAACCCCGAGCTGTCGAGGACGAGGGCGGCGTGGGTGCCCAGCTCGCCGTCCGCGGTCGGGGCGTAACCCAGCGTCAGCTCGCCGGTCGTCGCCGGGAGCCCGGTACCCGCCCACTCGAAGCGGGTGACGTACGCCGTGGGGGTCCGCTGGGGCGGCCGGGCCCGGACGCTCGCGGCGGCCGGCCAGTCGGGGGCCAGGTCGGTCTCGACGACCATCCGTCCGCTGACCTCGGCGACCCGGCGCACCCCCGGCCACAGCTCGAACGCGGTCGGGCCGGCCAGGAGCAGGGCGGTGCTCGTGGGGTCGGCGGCGATCCGCCGGGTGACGCGGGTACGGGTCGCCGCTCCGGGTGTAGGGGGCACGGCGCACCTCCTGGTCTCGAGCCGTGGCCTGGGTCTGCCGACGGGGGTGCTTGCAAGAGTAAGCACTTGGCACGCCGAGGTCGACCCGGCGCACTGTGAGCAGTCCCACGCGGCGGGCGCATCCGGGTTTCATCCGGCGCGGTGCGGTGCCGATGTCCTTTTTCGGGGCAATCTGTCGCCCCCCGCTGACCCCAGGGAGCCGATCGTGCCCAGAACCCCCTTCGCCCTCGCCGAGGGCAGCGCTGTCGCGGCGGCCGGCAGGCGCCGGAGGAAGGCCCCCGCCCGGGCCGCGATCCCCGCGATCCCCGCGCCGCGCAGTGCCTGGCGAGAAGCCGTCGACGTGGACGCCGGTCTCGAGGCCCTGTTCACCCAGCACGAGGAGCAGGACGCCCGCATCCTGGCCCTGCTGGACCGGTACCGGCCCGGTCGGGGCTAGTTGTCACGACAGCTAGTCGCAGCCCTGGGTGCTGACCCTCTGGGTCGCCGAACGGCCCTGCTGGGCGTCCGGGGCCACCTCGGCCGCCGTCAGCGCGTACCCGGTCTGCGGGTCGTCGGCCGCGGCGGCGAACACGACG
>FSWJ01000994.1_pt1 | contig 18019 bp, 16 predicted proteins | sample 1637851 | NCBI WGS metagenome assembly FSWJ01 (sample SAMEA3914789, study PRJEB12502) | metagenome | biome: forest; material: soil | place: Canada | collected 2011-07-03 | depth 0.3 m | reverse complement strand
GCCCAGAATCACAGTACGTTTCATGGTCAAGTCCCCCCGGACCAAGCTCAGCTCGACGCCCCTCCCCCCGGAGCGGTGCCGTGAGGGGAAAGTTACGCCCCCGAACGATCCGAAGCAACCCGCAGAGGGGGCAATCCGGCCCAAAACGGGGATTCAGCCCCCCGGAGTGGGGGAGCCGCGAACGGGATTCAGCCTGTTCCGAGGTCGTTTGGTACCCTGGATGCTGACTCGCCTCCGGGCACGTCGGCACTCGGCCGGCCAGGACAAGCAGCCTTATGACTTTTCATCCCACTCATGTCGTGATCGGCGCCGCGGCGACCGCGTTCTCGCTCACCGCGATCCTTTCGGTCGCTCCGCCGACCCAGCCGAATGTGCTCCAGTCGTACCTCACCGCCCACGCCCAGCGCCTCGAGGTCTCGCCGAACGCGAAACCGACCCCGGTGGCACGGGACGACTTCTCGGCGACCGCCGGCATCCAGACCCTGGTCAATGGGGGCACCAACTACGACTGGGCCAAGCTCGTGCTGCTCGACGGCGGCTTCCCCATCACCGACGCCAATGTCACCGTGATGACCCGCTGGATGCGTCAGGAGAACGGCGCCAACGACTGGTGGAACCGCAACAACCCGCTCAACAACGGCCTCGGCTCGGGCGGCGGGGGCGGCACCGGCAGCTACGCCAACCTGGTCGTCTCCGCCCAGTACCTCGCGGCCAACCTGCGGCGACCGATGTTCGCGAGCATCGCCGCGGGGTTCGACTCGAACGCACCGACCGCCGCGATCGAGTATTCGATCTGGTACTCCGGATGGGCGACCGGCCACTACGCGAACGGCGCGCACTGGCACTACACCCCGGTCGCCGTCGTGAAGGCGCCCGCAGGAGCCTGGTAGCCCGTCAGAGCCCGAGCTCCCGGGAGATCAGCATGAGCTGCACCTCGGTCGTGCCCTCGCCGATTTCGAGGATCTTCGAGTCGCGGTAGTGCCGCGCCACCACGAACTCGTTGATGAAGCCGTAGCCGCCGAAGACCTGGGTGGCGTCGCGCGCATTGTCCATGGCGGCCTCGCCGGCGATGAGCTTCGCGATGGCGGCCTCCTTCTTGAACTCGCGGCCCGCGATCAGCAGCGCGGCGGCCCGGTAGTAGGCCAGACGCGCCGTGTGCGCCCTGGCCTCCATGCGCGCGATCTTGAAGCTCACGCCCTGGTAGGCGGAGATCGGCCTGCCGAACGCCTCCCGCTCCTTCGCGTACTTCACGCTGGCCGTCACGCAGCCCTGCGCCGCCCCGACCGCCAGAGCGGCGATCGCCACCCGGCCCTCGTCGAGGATGCGCAGGAAGTTGGCGAATCCCCTGCCGCGCTCGCCGAGCACGTTCTCTTCCGGGACGCGGACGTCGGTGAACGTGAGGGGGTGGGTGTCCGAGGCGTTCCATCCGACCTTGTTGTACGCCTTCTCGACGGTGAGCCCCGGCGTGCCCCTCGGCACCAGAAAGCTCGTGATCTCTTTGCGGCCCTCGTGCTCGCCGGTCACGGCGGTGACCGTGATCAACTCAGTGATGTCGGTGCCCGAGTTCGTGATGAACTGCTTGCTGCCGTTGATGACCCACTCGCCGTGGTCCGGGACGGCGTCGTCGAGCACGGCGCGGGTCCGCGTGCTACCGGCGTCGCTGCCCCCACCCGGTTCCGTGAGACCGAACGCGCCGAGCGCCTCGCCCCGCGCCAGGCGCGGCAGCCACTCCTGCTTCTGGGCATCAGTACCGAAGTGGAAGACCGGCATCGCTCCGAGCGAGACGCCGGCTTCGAGCGTGATCGCGACGCTCTGATCGACCTTGGCGAGCTCCTCGATGGCGAGGCAGTGCGCGAAGTAGTCGGCGCCCATCCCGTCGTACTCCTCGGGGAAGGGAAGCCCGAACAACCCCATCCGCGCCATCCCCTGCACGACCTCATACGGGAACGAATGCTCCTCGTCGTGCCGGGCCGAGACGGGGGCGACGACCTCGTTCGCGAAGTCGCGAACGGACGCCTGCAGCTCCTGGTACTCGGAGGGAAGATCGACAGTCGCGTCGCTGGTCATGTGCTCACCGCTTTCGCTTCGGTTATCAGCCGCTAACCGATTTCACTGTATGCGCTCCTGCGCAGCGAGGCAAGGATCAGCGCGGGGCGTCCAGGAGCAGGCACGACATGGCCATCCCCGAGAGGATGCGCGCACTGCGCGGGCGCACAGCGATGTGGCCGGCGCTGAATGCCGTGGAGTTGAGCAGCCCGAACACGCCCTGAAGCCGCAACTCGCACTCGTCCCGATCCAACTCCGGCCGCACCGCCGTGAGCACCGCGCGCCACTGCTCGAGATACGCGCGCTGAAGCGACCGCACCCGTCGGCTCGCCTCGGGTGGCAGGAGGCCGAGATCCCGGCCCTGAATGAGGATGGTGTCGCTCTCCAGCAGCGCGAAATCGGTATGGAAGGCGACAAGTCGATCCAACTTCTCGGAGGCCGGGATGTCATCGGCGATGATCTCCTGGGCTCCCCCGAGCAGTCGCTGGCTGACCGCCACCAGCAACTCGACGAGCACGGCCTCCTTATTGGCGAAGTGCTTGTACAACGCGGGGCCGCTCACGCCTGCCGCCTCCCCCAGGTCGCCGATGGTCACTTCGGCGTAGCTGCGCGCTGCGAACAGGCTCGCGGCGGCCGTGAGATAGGCCGATCGGCGGCTCGCCTTCTGCGTGGCTCTCCAGGTGCTGGGCATGCTCGGCATTGTAGGTGCTGGACAACCCGATTCGGTGTCGTTAGCCTGGTTTCAGTTAGTGTTCGATAACCGACCCGTGTTCGATGACCGAGGGCAGACCATGGCGACGACGAGCTACCGCGACCTCGTGTCGGAGCTCCGCGACCGCACAGCGCTCGTCGCGCTCGGTGGGCAGCAGAAGTCGCGCGAGCGCCACGTGGCTCGCGGCAAGCTGCTCGCCCGGGACCGCATCGACGCGCTCCTCGACCGGGGGAGCCCCTTCATCGAGGTGGCGCCCCTTGCGGCGTGGAACATGTACGACGGCGAGAGCCCATCGGCCGGCGTCATCGCCGGCGTCGGCCTGGTGCACGGCCGGCACGTGATGGTCGTGGCGAACGACGCGACCGTCAAGGGCGGCACCTACTACCCGATGACCGTCAAGAAGCACCTTCGGGCTCAGGAGATCGCGCTCGAGAACCGGCTGCCCTGCCTGTACCTGGTCGACTCGGGCGGGGCGTTCCTCCCCCGGCAGGACGAGGTCTTCCCGGACCGCGAGCACTTCGGCCGCATCTTCTACAACCAGGCCAGGATGTCGCGGGCCGGCATCCCGCAGCTGTCCGCGGTGCTCGGCTCGAGCACCGCAGGGGGTGCCTATGTTCCGGCGATGAGCGATCAGACGGTCATCGTGCGCAACCAGGGCACGATCTTCCTGGGTGGCCCGCCGCTGGTGAAGGCGGCGACAGGCGAGGTGGTCAGCGCCGAGGATCTCGGCGGAGGGGTGACCCACGCCCGGATCTCCGGCGTCGTGGATCATCTGGCCGAAGACGACCACCACGCCCTGCAGATCCTTCGTGACATCGTCTCGACGTTGCCGCCGACACCCGAGCTGCCGTACCACCCGGAACCGTCTGTCGCGCCCGAGCGGCCGACCGAGGAACTCGCCGACGTCGTGCCGATCAGCCTCTCCGAGCCGTACGACGCGCACGAGATCATCCGGCGGGTGATCGACGGCGGCTCGTTCGTGGAGTTCAAGCAGGAGTACGGAACCACCCTGGTGACCGGATTCGCCCGGCTTCATGGGCATCCGGTCGGCATCGTCGCGAACAACGGCGTGCTCTTCTCGGAGTCGGCGCTCAAGGGCGCGCACTTCATCGAGCTCTGCGATCAGCGCGGCATCCCGCTGATCTTCCTGCAGAACATCGCGGGCTTCATGGTCGGCCGCGAGTACGAGGTCGGCGGCATCGCCAAGCACGGCGCCAAGATGGTCAACGCCGTCGCCTGCGTCCGCGTGCCCAAGTTCACCGTCGTGGTCGGCGGCTCGTTCGGCGCCGGGACCTACTCGATGTGCGGCCGCGCCTTCTCGCCGCGCTTCCTCTGGTTGTGGCCGGGTGCACGGGTCTCGGTCATGGGCGGGCAGCAGGCGGCATCCGTGCTGTCGACCATCCGCCGGCAGCAGCTCGAAGACGGCGGCGCCACCTGGTCGGCCGAGGAGGAAGCCGACTTCCAGGCCCCGGTGCTCGAGCAGTTCGAGACTCAGGGCAACCCGTACTACTCGACGGCCCGGCTCTGGGATGACGGGGTCATCGACCCAGCCCGCACGCGTGAGGTGCTCGCCCTGGCGATCGACGTCTGCATGCGCACCCCGATGGAGGACGTCGGCTACGGCGTGTTCCGGATGTAGCCGCCGTGTTCTCCAGTGTTCTGATCGCCAACCGCGGCGAGATCGCCTGCCGCATCATCGGCACCCTGCACCGTCTCGGCATCCGGTCGATCGCGGTCTACACGGATGCCGACGCCGACGCCCGGCACGTGCGCCTCGCCGACCTCGCGGTGCGCATCGGCGGCTACCTGAGCATCGACGAGGTGCTGGACGCCGCGGCACGGGCGGGCGCCGACGCGATCCATCCCGGCTATGGTTTCCTCGCCGAGAACCACCTGTTCGCCTCCCGCTGCGAGGAGGCGGGGGTCGTCTTCATCGGGCCCTCGAGCGAGGCGATCCGCGTGATGGGCGACAAGATCGCCGCGAAGGCGGCCGTCGCCGCGCGGAACATCCCGACCGTTCCCGGCGCGGGCGAGCCGGGAATGACGGACGAGCAGCTGATCGCAGCCGCGAAGGGCGTCGGCTATCCCCTGCTGATCAAGCCGTCGGCGGGCGGCGGCGGCAAAGGGATGCACGTCGTCACCTCGGCCGACGAACTAGGGCCCGCGATCAGCGCGGCTCGCCGCGAGGCCGCCTCCAGCTTCGGCGACGACACCCTGCTCCTCGAGCGCTACCTCAGCTCGCCCCGCCACATCGAGGTGCAGGTGATGGCGGACGCGCACGGCCACGTGATCCACCTGGGCGAGCGCGACTGCACGCTGCAGCGACGCCACCAGAAGGTGATCGAGGAGGCTCCGAGCGCGATCATCTCGGCGCAGACCCGCGAGCGGCTGGGTGAGGCGGCCTGCGAGACGGCTCGCTCCGTCGCCTATTCGGGTTCGGGCACGGTCGAGTTCATCGTCTCGAACGACTCGCCCGACGAGTTCTTCTTCATGGAGATGAACACCCGTCTGCAGGTGGAGCATCCGGTCACCGAGGCGATCACCGGTCTCGACCTGGTCGAGCTGCAGTTGCGCGCCGCCGCAGGCGAGGAACTCAGGATCCAGCAGTCGAATGTGGTGCTCACCGGTCACGCCATCGAGGCGCGGATCTACGCCGAAGACCCGATGACCGACTTCCTGCCGACCGGGGGTCGCGTGCAAGTACTGCGCGAGCCCGAGCTCGACGGGGTGCGGGTGGACAGCGCCCTCCTGCCGGGCCTGCGCGTCTCGAGCGACTACGACCCGATGCTCGCGAAGGTCATCGCGTGGGCTCCGGATCGGGATGCCGCGCTCGCCCTGCTGCGCCGGTCGCTCGAGCAGACGACCGTTCTCGGCGTCACGACCAACATCGAGTTCCTGCACCTGCTGCTCGGGCTCCCCCAGGTCGCCGCCGCCACGATGGACACCGAGCTGATCGGCCGCGAACTCGGGTCATTGCCATTCGCGCACGCCGACGACGCGGTCTACGCGACGGCAGCACTGCTGCTGTTCGCCGAGCAGTGGGAGGCCGCCGACGACTCGATCTGGGGCCGCCCGACCGGATGGCGGCTCGGTGGCGCGGCTCCGCTGGACTACCGACTGGCGGTCGACGGGCGCGGCGACGCCGAGCCCGCCGTCCGGACGGTCACCGTGACGGGGACGCCGACCGATGCGGTCGTCACGGTGGATGGCGCGGAGGCTGTGGCCGCATCCGTTCTCTCCATCGACGAACAGAGCTCGTTCGTGTCGGTTGCCGGAGTCGGACGCAGGGTTGCGCACTGGGCATCCGGACGCACGGTCGAGTTCGCGCGCGGCGAGGTCACCTGGCGGCTGCGCGACCTGCCGCCCGAGCGCCGCCGCAACGGCGACGCCATTGCCGTGCCGACGATCAATTCGCCGATGCCCGGATCGGTGGTCGCGGTGCTGGTGAAATCCGGGCAACTCGTCGAGGCGGATCAGCCGCTGCTCATCGTGGAAGCCATGAAGATGGAGCACGTGCTGAAGGCCCCGAGCGCGGGAATCGCCCGGCACGATGCCGCGATCGGGGATCATGTGGAGCGAGGCCAGGTGCTCGCGACCATCGAAGCGCCCGCCGAAGGAGAGGCCCGATGACATCCATCGTCCAGCGCGGACTGTATTTCGACGAACTCGACACCGACGTCGTCTACGAGCATCGCCCGCGGCGCACGGTCTCGGAGGCGGACAACATCCTCTTCACCACCCTGACCATGAACACCCAGGCCCTGCACCTCGACGCGGTCTGGAGCGAGAGCACCGAGTTCGGCGAGCGCCTGGTCAACAGCATGTTCACCCTGTCGACCCTCGTCGGCTTGTCGGTCGCGCAGCTGACGCAGGGCACGATCGTCGCCAACCTCGGCTTCTCGGAGGTCCGTTTTCCCGTGCCGGTGCGGGTCGGAGACACCCTCGCCGCCGAGACCGTCGTCACCGGCAAACGCGAGTCGGCGAGCCGCCCGGGCCAGGGCATCGCCACCTTCGAGCACACCATGCGCAACCAGCGCGGCGAGACGGTGTGCGTCGCCGTTCGCAGCACACTCATGCTGCGCAAGCCCGTGCAACCCCCGGCGAGGGCCTGATGCTCGGCCCAGCGCTGCTGTTCTGCCCGGCCGACCGGCCCGACCGGTACGCCAAGGCGGCCGATGCCGCGGATTCGGTGATCCTCGACCTCGAGGATGCCGTCGCCCCTGAGAACCGGGCAGCGGCCCGCGAGTCGCTGCTGGCCACGCGCCTCGACCCGAGTCGGACCATCATCCGGGTCAACCCGGTCACCACCTCCGACTTCGCCCTCGATGTCGCCGCCCTGCGGCAGACGGACTACGGCACCGTCATGCTCGCCAAGACCGAGACGCCCGAGCAGCTCGACGCGCTCGCCGACTTCGAGGTCATCGCCCTCTGCGAGACGCCGGCCGGGGTCGAGAATTCGGGGCGGATCGCCGCCGTCGCGCACGTCATCGCGCTGATGTGGGGCGCCGAGGATCTGGTGAGCGCCATCGGCGGGCGCTCCAGCCGCCGCCAGGATGGCTCCTATCGCGATGTCGCCCGATTCGCCCGATCGCGTGTGCTGATCGCCGCCGCTGCGGCAGGCAAGGCCGCGATCGACACGGTCCACCTGGACATCGCCGACCTCGACGGCCTGGCCGCAGAGGTCGAGGATGCCGCGGCTGTCGGGTTCGCCGCGACGGCGTGCATCCATCCCTCGCAGGTCGCCGTGATCCGTCAGGGCTACAAGCCGACACCCGACGAGATCTCCTGGGCCGAGCGCGTGCTCGACGCGGCCGAGTCGAATCCTGGAGTCTTCCGCTTCGAGGGCCGCATGGTCGACAGCCCCGTGCTCGTCCAGGCCCGGGCGGTGCTGGCGCGTCGCTGACTTTCGGTATGCCGAGGATATGCGCCGTCCCGTAGCATCGCGAAGGTGCGCGTGCTGGTTGTCGAGGACGAGCCGTTTCTGGCGGAAGCCATTCGGGATGGCCTCCGTCTCGAGGCGATCGCGGCCGATATCGCCGGTGACGGCGACACGGCGCTGGAGTTGCTGACGGTCAACACCTATGACATCGCGATCCTCGATCGCGACATCCCGGGGCCGTCCGGTGACGAGATCGCCGAGAGCATCGTCGAGTCGGGCAGCGGCATGCCCATCCTGATGCTCACCGCGGCAGACCGGCTGGACGACAAGGCATCAGGATTCCGCCTCGGCGCCGACGACTACCTCACCAAGCCGTTCGAACTGCGGGAACTGGTGCTGCGACTCAGGGCGCTCGACCGCCGGCGCGCGTTGAGCAGGCCGCCCGTGCGCGAACTGGCCGGCCTGCGTCTGGATCCGTTCCGCCGCGAGGTGTACCGCGACGGCCGCTACGTCGCGCTGACCCGGAAGCAGTTCGCGGTGCTCGAGGTGCTCCTCGAGGCCGAGGGCGGTGTGATCAGCGCCGAGGATCTCTTGGAACGAGCTTGGGACGAGAACGCCGACCCCTTCACCAACGCGGTGCGGATCACGGTCTCGGCTCTGCGCAAGCGACTCGGCGAACCCTGGGTCATCGTCACGGTGCCGGGCGTCGGCTACCGGATCGATGCGGCACCCCGTCGGGCGGGAGAGGGCGATGGCTAGGGCGGCCGGGCCGAGCGTCCGCCTGAAGCTCACTCTGAGCTACGCCGCGTTCCTGATGGTCGCGGGAGCTCTGCTCCTCTCGGTGGTGTGGGTGTTCCTCCTGCGCTACGTTCCGGTGAACGAGGGAAGAACGCCCCTCCCGGCGAGCGGCCCCGACCGGGCCGACCTGGTGCGTGCCTTCGTTCCCCCGGCAGCCTGGACTCTGGTGTTCCTGTTGGTGCTCGGTCTGCTCGGGGGATGGATTCTGGCCGGCTGGATGCTCGCCCCCCTGTCCAGGATCACGAACGCGACGCGCCGGGTCGCCAGCGGCTCGCTGTCCCACCGGATCGACCTGGAGGGCCGCAATGACGAGTTCCGGGAGCTCGCCGACAGCTTCGACGCCATGCTCGCTCGGCTGGAAGCGCACGACGCCGAGCAGCGGAGATTCGCGGCCAACGCCTCCCACGAGCTCCGCACGCCGCTGGCGATCACGCAGATCCTTCTCGACGTCGCCCGCAACGATCCGAATCGGGACAGCGACGAACTCGTCGAACGACTTCGAATCGTCAATGCTCGAGCGATCGACCTCACCGAGGCGCTGCTGCTGCTGAGCCGCACCGACCAGGGGACGTTCACCCGAGCCCAGGTCGACCTGTCGCTCCTCGTGGAGGAGGCCGTCGAAACGCTCCTCCCCCTCGCGGAGAAGCGCGGCATCACCATCGAGACCTCCGGGAGTGTGGCCACCACCGTCGGCTCGCGCGTCCTCTTGCTCCAGATGACGACGAACCTCCTGCACAACGCGATCGTTCACAATCTGCCAGAGGGCGGTACCGTCGGCGTCGCCACGGCGATCGCGCAGGAGCATGCGGTCCTGACGGTCGAGAACACCGGCGACACGCTCGCCCCGCAGTTGATCTCGACGTTGACAGAGCCGTTCCAGCGCGGCACGGCGCGAGTCCGTAGCCACGAGACCGGTGTCGGTCTGGGGCTCGCCATCGTGACGAGCATCGTCGACGCGCACGGGGGGACGCTCGAGCTCACCCCGCTGGCCGCGGGCGGACTCAGCGTGCAGGTCCGGCTCCCGATCGCGCCGTCGAGCCCAGACGACTGATACTGCGGCACATCATGAGCGGGCGACCGGAAAGTCGAAGTAGGTGTCGGGATACGGTTCGCCCATCAGCGTGTAGTGCCACCACTCGCTCTCGTACGGCGTGAAGCCGCTGAGTTCCATGATCGCGCGGAGGCTTCTGCGACTGGACTTCTCGACGGCCGGGATGCGCATTGCTGCGTGATGGGAGATCGAATCCATCAGATCGTGGTCGCCGCCCATGGGAGCGAGCTCCCCGCTGTCCAAGGAGTAGAGGGTCAGGTCGACGGTGCTTCCCCTGCTGTGGCCCGACCTGGCGTGGACGTAGCCCTTCTCGAACACCTCGGCCCGCTCGATGTTCGGATAATGCCGCTGCTTTCTCAGCCCGTCCTCGGGCTGTTCCGACCAGCGGAGGAAGCACTCCGTCGCACGCTGGGGGCGATAGCCGTCCCACAGCAGCAGCCCGAAACCGAGGGATGCGGCCGTTCGTCGCGCGCGCTCCAGACCGTCGCACAGCTCCGTCGTGCCCACGATCCGATTCGCGAGATAGCCGTCGACCGGCTTGCCGGTGAAATTGTCCCAGGTGGCGTATTTGGCGTCCCAACGCACCTCCGGCACGACCTCGTCGACGAACGCGAAACCGTCGTTCATCGGCTCGGGCCGGCGAGAGCCAGCGACACCAGCCGGTCGATCACCTCCGGCAGTGACAGGCCGGCCGCCGCCATCATCCTGGGATACCGGCTGTACGAGGTCAGTCCCGGCATCGTATTGACCTCGTTGAGAACCACCGTCCCGTCGTCCCTCAGGAACATGTCAACCCGAGCGAGCCCGCGGCATCCCAATGCCCGGTAGACGGCCGTCGCCGCTTCCTGCACACGCGACTTGGATTCCGCCGGGATGTCGGCCGGCACGATGAAGCTCGAGTTCTCGGAGCCGCCCTCCGGATCGGTCTCCTGATGGATCCGGAAGAAGCCGTGGGTCAGGGCGACTCGGTCGACCTCTCCCAGGATCAGATCCGGCGGGTTTCCCAGGACGGCGCAGCCGATCTCGCTGCCCACCACCGCCTCTTCGATCAGGACCTTGGAGTCGTAGCGGCGAGCCACCTCGACCGCGCCCACCAGCTCGTCGGCGCTGGTCACCTTCGTCACGCCGAACGAGGATCCCGAACGAGCGGGCTTGACGAAGACGGGGTACGTGAAGGCGGCGGGATCGACGTTCTCGTTCGCCGCGACCGTCCAGAATTCGGGCGTTGCGACTCCCGCCGCCCTCGCAACGATGTAGGCGAGCGACTTGTCCATCCCCAGCACCGAGCCGGCGATATCGCATCCGATGTAGGGGATGCCGGACAGCTCGAGCAGACCCTGCATGGCGCCGTCCTCACCCCACCTCCCGTGCAGCACGGGGAACACGACATCGAGGCCGATGGTCTGCTGCCCCTGATCGAGAACGAGCAGTCCCCCCACGCTCGGGTCGGGCGACAGCACGGCGGTGCGCAGGGCGTCACTGTCCAGATCCGCATCCGGGCCGTCGCAGAGCCTCCATGCCCCACCCTGGGTGATCCCGATCCAGTACGGCTCGTACTTCTCGGCATCCAGATTCGCAGCGACCTCCCGAGCCGATTTGACCGAGATGGGATGCTCCTCGGATCGGCCCCCGAAGATGATCCCGATTTTCAACCTAGCCATGCTGCAGCCCCTTCTCGAACCTCAGGCAATTGATGAGACTGTTCACGACCGTGTCGCGCAACGCATGCTCGGTGTAGTACGCCGTGTGCGGGGTGATCAGCACGTTGGGCAGGGCGTGCAGGCGTGAGAACCTGCTGTCGTCGATGAGCTGCTTTCTGCGATCGGCATAGAAGACGCCCTCTTCGCCCTCGACGACGTCGAGGGCCGCGCCGCCCAATCTGCCGGTCTCGAGCGCGGCGAGCAGTGCGGACGTGTCGAGCAGTGAGCCCCGCCCCGTGTTGATCACGATCGCGCCGCGCTTCATCTGCTCGAACCCGCGCCCATCGAGCAGGTGGTGGGTGCTGTCATCGAGCGGGAGGTGCAGCGTGACCACGTCGCTGCGCTGCAGCAGTTCGTCGAGCGCGACGTATTCGACCGAGGTCGTCTGACGGCTGTCATTCGCCAGGATCCGGCATCCGAATCCGCGAAGCCGGTCGATGACGGCGGCGCCGATCCGCCCCGTCCCCACCACGCCGACCGTCAGATCACGCAACTCCGTGCCGCGCGCGTGACCGAGGCGGTAGTCATGGGCATCGACGCCGAGCACGACGGACTTCGCGTGCCGCAGTGTCATCAGCATCAGCATCAGCGTGTAGTCGGCGACGCTGTCCGGCGAGTACGCGACGTTCTCAACGGTGATGCCCACGCTCTCGGCGTAGCCGACATCCAGATGGTCGTACCCGATGCTGCGCGTCGAGACGTAGCGCACACCCGCCCGGCTCAGCGCGACGAGCTGCGCATTCGTGACGGGCGACTTGTGGCCGACGCTGATGCATCGACCGCCCCCGATGAGGTCGATGGTGGCGTCCGAGACCGGGGCCGCCGTGATGACGGGTGTGATTCCGAAGTATGGCGACCTCTCGCGGAACACGACGGCCTCATCCGGGTCGCACCCGTAGATCGTGAGGTCCATGCAACCAGTCAACGTGGGCACGTGTCGCCGGTGCGTATGCGGTTTTCAATACGCGAACAATATGCCTCGGGCTACGAGAGCGCCTCCGCGACTTCATCAAGATGCGCGCCCCGGGATGCCTTGATGAGCACCACGTCTCCGCCGGCGAGGTTGCGGCGCAGCCAGTCGATGGCCGCGCGGGCGTCGGTCACAGCCACACCCCGGTCGCCGGCGCCGGCGGCGAGCGGCCGGACGTTCTCGCCGACCGCGATCACGATATCGGCCCGGGAGGCCGCGTACTCCCCGACAGCCCGATGCTCGGCCTCGCTCTCGTCACCGAGCTCGAGGATCTCCCCGAGCACTGCGATGCGGCGCTCGCCTTCGATCGTCGCCAAGGCGTCGAGGGAGGAGCGCGCCGAGCCGGGGCTGGAGTTGTAGGAGTCGTTGAGGAGCGTGGCGCCGACGGCGAGCTCGCTCACTTCCATGCGCCACTTCGACAGTGTCGCCGTCGCGAAGGCCTCGGCGGCGATGTCGAGAGGGACGCCGACCGCCTGCGCCGCCGCCGCGGCAGCCGCGGCGTTGAACGCCTGGTGCGCGCCGACGAGCGGCAGCACGACCCGCGCCGACGCGTCGGCGGTCCGCAGTTCGAAGGACGGGCGGCCGAGTCGATCCAGTACCAGGTCGAGCACTCGCACGTCCGCGCGCTCCGCCTGACCGAATGTCAGGACCCGCCCGTCGGCGAGTGAGCGCATCGGCTCGACACGCGGGTCGTCCGCGTTGAGGACGGCGACGCCGTCGCGAGCCAGCCCCCGCACCAGCTCGCTCTTGCCCTGCGCGATGGCTTCGCGCGATCCGAACTCGCCGATGTGCGCCTTGCCGACGTTGAGAACCACGGCGATGTCGGGCGCGACCAGGCCGGTGAGCCGAGCGATATCGCCGATGTGGCGGGCACCCATCTCGAGGACGAGGAACCGGCTCGCCGCCTCGGCCCGCAGCATGGTGAGCGGCGCGCCGAGACCGTTGTTGAGGTTGCCGAGGGTGGCGATCGTCGGCTCGACGCTCGCGAGCACCGCGGTCAGGAGGTCCTTGGTACTGGTCTTGCCTTGGGATCCGGTCACCCCGACGACGGTGAGATTGCTCCGCAGCACGCCCATGACGTGGCTGGCGAGGACCTGCAATGCGGTCTGGGCGTCATCGACGATGACGGTCGGCAGCGCTGTCGACCGCGAACCCAGCACGGCCACCGCGCCCGCACGTCCAGCCTGTTCGGCGAAGTCATGGCCATCGGCATGCTCACCGGCGAAAGCGACCAGGAGCCCGCCAGGCTCGGCGTCCCGGCCGTCCAGAACGGCGGGTGCCGTGACGATCACGTCGCGGTCGCCCGATACGGAGCCGTTGACGATCGTGGCGATCTCGCCGACGCTGAGCGGGATCATGCTCGCGCGCGGCTTGCGCCGAACAACGGTGACGAGCGCCGGCGCCTGGGGGCTGAGACTGGTGCGATGTCGACCATGTCCATCAGTCAACTGCGCGAGGTGTTGTCAGGGCATATCAGGAATCCGATACGCCGCCGACATTCGCCCTCCGTCTTCGACGAGCGGCACGCCCAACAGGACTCACTCGTCTAGTGCACGACTGGCCGCCCGGTGCTGAAGATCGGCACACCGATCTCGGTTCGCCACGCGGAACTGTCTGGCGTGTCGGTGTCGGCAACCGTGTAGTACTCCCGGAGTGGCCCATTGACCTCGAGCTCGCGGTCGGCGACGTGAGCGGCGAGTGCCCCGTACGCGAGGTCGAGGCCCTCAACGCTTCCGTAGTGAGTGACGGTCGCTAGCTCGGCCGCTGGTATCACGGTGAATCTCACGCGCCCCAGGGGCCGGGGTTCGCCGAGGCACGGGATGAACACGGTGCCCTGGCCGCGTTCATTTGCGAAGAGGTCGTCGTCCCAGATTCCTCCGGCGTGGCCAGCTATGCGGATGTCCTGGGCAGTGAGGCTCGCCCGAAGCTCGCCGAGCGCCCCGCGCAGCCACAAGCCGAGGTCCTCGATCGCAACCATCTCGCTGATCGACGCCGCTCGGGTAGCTTCGACGTTCTTGTACGTCACCCGTAGCGCTTGGTCGTCGGGCCCACCGTCCAGCAGGTTCCGCAGTGAGGCGACTGCCGACTGCGTCTGAGTCAGGCTGGTCTGCAGCGCTTCCAGATGCGAGGCGATGAGAGCATTGCGGGTCGCCGGATCGGGCGCGGCAAGAACCTCACGGATCTGCTCCAGCGGCATCTGCAGCTCCCGGAAGCGGCGGATTATCTGTGCAGTGGGGATCTGGTCCGTCGTGTAGCTGCGGTAGCCGGTGTCCGGATCAATCGCGGCAGGCTGGAGAAGTCCGATGTGGTGATAGTGGCGGAGCATCTTCACGCTCATGAGCGTCCCGCGCGAGAAGTCGCCGATGGAGAGTGCGCCTGTACCCATGCTCCTAGCATGGGGTCTCCTATCGGGGGAGAGTCAAGCACGGCGAAGGGGCTTGACCCTCCCATGGAGGGACTATCGAGGCTGTCCTCGAGCCGGCAGAGGGCCGGACGTCGAATTCAAGGAGCAGCACCATGTCGGACAGTAAGCAGCAGATGGACGCAGTCGTCATCCAGGCCAGCGGGGCGCCAGCGCAGTCGTTGGTCGTTCGTTCCGAACCGGTGCCGCAGCCGGGCCCCGGGGAGGTCCTCGTCGAAGTGCACGCAGCCGCGGTGAACCCATTGGACGTCGCAAACGTCTTCGGTGCACTCGGAACCCCGCTGCCCATCATCCCCGGCGTCGATTTCGCCGGCATCGTAGTCTCCGACGGTGACCACCTCGGCCAGGAGGTGTGGGGCAGCGGGCCGGCGCTGGGCATGGCGCTGGGCGTGACGCGAGCGGGGACGCATGCGCGTTTTGTTGTCATCCCCGAGACGTGGTTGTCCCGCAAGCCCGAGAGCCTGACGATGGCCGAAGCCGCCGCTGTCGGCCGGTCGCATTGGGCCGCATGGGAGACGCTGATCAACATGATGATGATCAACTCGGGTGAGACGATCTTGATTACCGGCGGAGCCGGGATGGTCGGCCAAGCCGCCACCGCGATCGCTCGTTGGCGTGGCGCAGAAGTGATCATCGCCGGCCGGCACCGGCCCGAGAGCACCGAGAAGTTCATCGACACCGGTGCGAGCGACATCCGCGCGGAGGTGCTCGAGCTCACCGGCGGACGGGGAGTGGATCTGGTGCTGGACACGGTCGGCGGCGCGTTGTTCGCGCCTGCCCTTCGGAGCCTGAGGTACGACGGGCGCATGGTCGGGCTTCACGGTGGCACTGAGCCGGTCGAGATCGACCTGAACGAGATCTACAGCCGGCAGCTGCACGTCACGGGACTCGCGACCGTGTTCTATGACGGGGCGCACGTCGCGCGCATCTTCGACCAACTCCGTCCCCTCTTCGACCGCGGCCTCCTTGTTCCCCCGGTCGTCAAGGAATGGCCGCTGGAAAGGAGCGCCGAGGCATACCAGACCGTCATCGACGGCTCGGACGGCATCAAGCAGGTACTCCTGCCGATCGGCAACCGGGCGTAGAGACGGTCCGCTTGCCAAAAGCCCGCCCGCTCTCGACCTCACGCGGGCGATGCCCCTTTTCGCATGACGAGCCGGCAGAGGAACGATCCACAGCACGCGTTCCTCTGCCGGCCGCCCGACGCGTCGGGCGGCCGGCAGCCGCGTGATCACCCATCGAGTCGGGCCCCATAGACGGCGGCCTGCGTGCGCCGCTCCATTCCGAGCTTGGCCAGGAGACCTGAAACATAGTTCTTGACGGTCTTCTCAGCCAATTCGAGCTGCTGGCCGATCTGGCGGTTCGTGAGACCATCCGCGATCAACTGCAGCACCTGACGCTCGCGCAGAGTGAGATCGGGCGCGTCGTGAGTCGACGGCGCTGCCGCCGTCAGAGCGTCGATGACCTTGTCACTCACCGCGCGGGTCAGCAGCGTCCGTCCCGCCGCCACGGCGCGGATGCCTTCCACCAGCTTCTGGCCGCGGACGTCCTTGAGCACGTAGCCGCTCGCGCCGGCCAGAACCGCCGCGTAGCTCGCCTGATCGTCGTCATAGGCGGTAAGCATCAGGCATCGCATCGCGGGGTGAGCAGAAAGGATGCTTCGGCAGACGTCGATCCCGCTTCCGTCGGGAAGTCGCACATCGAGAACGACGACATCCGGAAGCGTCGCCGCGACGCGCCAGAGCGCCTGTTGGGCGGTGGACGCTTCGCCCACCACCTCAAAGTCGCGCTCCGCGTCGATGATGTCTGCGATCCCCCGCCGCACGATCTCATGGTCGTCGACCAAGAAGACCCGAGTGCTCACGACCTCGCTGCCGAATCCGGCAACGACGCCGTCCACACCAGGCGCGTCCCTCCGCCGTCGCGCGCCGCCAGTTCGAAACCTCCCTGACGCCGCTGCGCGCGCTCTCGAAGATTGGCGGTTCCGCTGGAGCGTTTCGCTCCGTCTGGCATGCCGCGTCCGTCGTCGTCGATCGTCACAGCGACACGGTGTTCGTCAACGGCGATCGAGACGTCCACGGCGTGCGCCTCCGCGTGACGCGCGACGTTCGCCAGACCCTCGCGCACCACGGCGACGACATCATCCGCCAGTTCGCCGTCGACGAGGAGATCCACGGGACCCCCGAACGTCAACCGCGGTGAATCGGCAAGAGAAGACGACGCCTCCGAGACGACCTCCAGGATCCGGTGCCGAAGAGTCGGAGCAGCCGTTGAACGGGACGTCAGGGCGAAGACGGCCGTTCTGATCTCGGAGATCGCGGCGTCGATGGCGGCGACCTGCTCACCGATCGCCGAGCGCGGACCTTCTGGCACCGTTGACGCGATCGTCTGCAGGGTCATGCCGGAGCCGAAGAGCCGCTGGATGACGTGATCGTGCAGGTCACGGGCGATCCGGTTGCGATCCTCCACGAGCTCCAGCCGCTGCCGATCGGCGCGGCCGCGTGCCAGTTCGATCGCCACGCTCGCCTGGACCGCGAAGTCGGCTGCCATCTCCAGCTCGCTCGACGTGAAGCGATTGCTGCCCTCCGCACGAGAGATCGTCAAAGCGCCCAGCGGCCGGCCGAACGCCAGCAACGGGATCGCCACCGTCGGCCCGAGAGCTAGTTGGTCCACGAACGTCTGCGCCTCTGACGACACCACTTGGCCCGATTCGAGCGCTGCGCTCACGAGCGAATCCTTCGCCGCGTAGCGCTGGTTCACCAACTCGGCCGAACCCTCGCCCCGGGCGGTATCGATCACCATGGTGCTGTCGTCGCCGCGCACGACAACGCACACCAAGTCCGCATCGATCACCGAAGCAACGCGGTCGGCGACGACGCCCAGCACGTCGTCAGAACCTCCGGACAGGAGGGCAGCCGTCACCTCGGCGAGTGCTGCGCTCCACCGTTGGCGACGTCGCGAGTCGCCGAACAGGCGCGCGTTGTCGATGGCGACGCCGGCCGTCGCGGCGAGCGCCGTGACCAACTCCTCGTCCTCTTCGCTGAAGGAGCCGCCTACTCGGTTCGTCAGGTAGAGGTGGCCGTAGACCTCGTCTCGAACGCGGATCGGAACTCCGAGGAAGCCATCCATCTTCGGGTGGTGCACGGGAAACCCGGCCGAGCGTGGATCCTCGCTCAAGTGCTCGAGGCGGATCGATCGTCGTTCGTCGATCACCGCCCCGAGAAGTCCGTGACCATCCGGCAGGTGACCGATCGCAATGGCCTGATCCGCCGGTATCCCCACGTGGATGAATTGCTCGAGGTGACCATCAGACGCGACGACCCCGAGAGCTCCATATTCGGCATCCACGAGCGAGACGGCCGCCTCGGCGATTCGACGCAGCACCTCCTCCAGCTCGAGCTGCTCGACCACCGCCCGGTTCGCTTGGAGAAGACTACGCAG
>FSWJ01000183.1_pt1 | contig 18376 bp, 20 predicted proteins | sample 1637851 | NCBI WGS metagenome assembly FSWJ01 (sample SAMEA3914789, study PRJEB12502) | metagenome | biome: forest; material: soil | place: Canada | collected 2011-07-03 | depth 0.3 m | reverse complement strand
TGGGCCCCTGGGGGGGGGTTCCCCACCCCCCCGCCGCGAAGTCGCACAACCGCCGCGAACGGGTCGGGCCACGGGTGACGGACGAATGCGCCGACATATCCCCCGCCGCGATGCCGGATCTCCCGCCGCGACCGGAGCAACCGGCGCAGGAAAAACGAGCTAGTGCGGGAAGAGGGCGCGCAGACGATGGGTCGTGAACGCCACGCTCCTCCCTGGGGAGTAGGGTCCTCCCAGCCACCCATGCATAGGCTGGCACGGTGAGCACTGCCGAAACACGTAGCCGCAACCCCTTCGCCCGGCCGAAGAAGGGCGACGGTCCCCGGGCCAGCGTCCGGCAGCTGTTCCCTTACCTGCGTGAGCACCGCGGAGTGCTCGCGGTGGTCATCGCCCTCAGCATCGTCGGCGCCGGCGCCTCGCTCGCCCAGCCCCTCCTGGTGAGCAACGTCATCACCGTCGTGCAGAAGGGCCAGTCGCTCGGCATCCTGGTCTACCTGCTGGTCGGTCTCGTCGTTCTCTCCGCGATCCTCAGCGGAGCGCAGCACTACCTGCTGCAGCGCACTGGCACGAGCGTCGTGCTGTCCGCCCGTCGCCGCCTGGTGCGGCGGATGCTGTGGCTGCCGGTCAGCGAGTTCGACACCCGGCGCACCGGCGACCTGGTCTCCCGTGTGGGCGCGGACACCACCCTCCTGTACGCAGTGCTCACCCAGGGTCTCGTCGACGCGGTCGGTGGCGCGCTCATCTTCGTGGGCGCCCTGGTCGCGATGATCATCATCGACCCGGTGCTGCTCGGCCTCACGGTGCTGGTGATCGCCCTGTCGGTGCTGGCCGTCGTCGCGCTCGGCAGTCGCGTGCGGGTGGCGAGCCGCAAGCAGCAGGAGAAGGTCGGCGACCTGGCGTCGTCGGTCGAACGCGCGCTCGGCGCGATCCGCACGGTGCGCGCCTCCAACGCGACCGATCGCGAGATCACGGCGATCGAGGGTGACGCGCACGGCGCCTGGGAGCAGGGCATCACCGTGGCGAAGGTGTCCGCCCTGGTGGTGCCGATCGCCAACATCGCCCTGCAGGTCTCGCTGCTCGTCGTGCTCGGCGTCGGCGGCTTCCGGGTGGCGAGCGGGGTGCTCACCATCGCGCACCTCGTCGCCTTCGTGTTCTTCCTGTTCATGCTGGTGATGCCGCTCGGCCAGGCTTTCGGCGCCTTCAACTCGGTCAACCAGTCGCTGGGGGCCCTCGGGCGCATCGAGGAGATCATCGCCCTCCCGAGTGAGAAGCAGCTCGACGAATCGATCGAACCGGCCGCGCCGATCGAGACCGATGACGCGCTCAGCTTCGAGGACGTTCGGTTCGGCTACCCGGACCCGACTGATCCGCTCGAGGTGCTGCACGGAGTCAGCTTCGCCGCGCCGCGCGGCCGGCGCACGGCCCTGGTGGGCCCGAGCGGGGCCGGCAAGAGCACGATCCTGGCGCTCATCGAGAGGTTCTACGACCCGGACTCCGGGGTCGTCCGGCTCAACGGCGTCGACATCCGCGGCATCGACCGTGAGACGCTGCGGGCACAGATCGGCTACGTCGAGCAGGACGCTCCCGTTCTGGCGGGCTCGCTGCGCGACAACCTCACCCTCGGCACGCCGGACGCCACCGACGAGCAGTGCATCCGAGTGCTGCACGACGTGAACCTCACCGAGGTGCTTGAACGTACCGAGAAGGGCCTGGATGCCGCGGTCGGTGAGGAGGGCGTGATGCTGTCCGGCGGGGAGCGGCAGCGTCTCGCCATCGCGCGGACCCTGCTCGCGGCTCCGCCCATCCTGCTGCTGGACGAGTCCACGTCGAGCCTCGACGGTCTCAATGAGCAACTGCTGCGCGATGCCATCGACGCCGTGGCGCAGAGCCGCACGCTGATCGTGATCGCGCACCGGCTGTCGACGGTGGTCGACTCCGACCAGATCGTGGTGCTCGACCACGGCCGCGTGGTGGGCACCGGCACGCACTCCGAACTGGTGAAGAGCACCCCGCTGTACAAGGAACTCGCGAAGCACCAACTGTTGGTCTGACAGATCTAGCGGCAACCGTAACCAACCAGTTACGATTGCGCCATGGCTGAAGGAACGAAAGACGACCCGTGGCAGCTGACCACGGCACCCGGCACCTCCCAGTACACGATGTACGTCGACGGCGATGAGCTGGTCTGCGACGTCGGTTCGACGAGGCTGAAGTGCCAGGCCCGGGCCATCACCGACCTGCACGCCTGGCTGCAGGAGCAGGGTGACTGGGTGCCGCTCGGTGCCGCCGATGAATCGAAGCCCGCTGCCGAAGGCACGGTCGAGGCCTGGGGACGCGCCGAGAACAACCCGGTGGGCGGCTGGTACGGCCTGCGCAAGGGCTACCGCGGACGCTTCGGCATGTACCTCCCGCCGCTGCTCGAGCAGCTGGGCCTGGTCGAGCTGACCCACGACGCTCGCAACAACTCGGTCAAAGCGCTGTAGCCCACATGGCGACGGCGGATGCGGCCGCCACATTGAGGGAGTCGATCCCGTGCATCATCGGGATCCTCAGCACCGTGTCCGCCGCGGCGATCGCCTCGGCGGTGAGTCCGTCACCCTCCGTTCCGAGCACCAGGGCGAGCCGCTCCGGCGCCACGAAGTCCCGCAGTGACACCGCGTCGGGCGTGAGCGCCAGCGCCGCGATGTGGAACCCGGATGCCGTGAGCAGTTCGCGCGTGGACGCCCAGTCGCCGAGGCGCGCCCACGGCACCTGCAGCACCGTCCCCATCGAGACCCGGATCGCGCGCCGGTAGAGCGGGTCGGAGCAGCGCGGCGTGACGAGCACGGCGTCGGCGCCGATCGCGGCCACCGAGCGGAAGATCGCGCCGACGTTCGTGGGGTCGACGACGTTCTCCAGCACGACGACCCGTCGCGACGACTCGAGCAGGGCGCCGACCGACGGCTGCTCCGGCCGGTCCATCGCGGCGATCAGCCCGCGATGGAGCAGGTAGCCGGTCAGCTGCTCCAGCAGCTCGCCCGGGCCAGAGAACACCGGCACCTCCGGCCCGACCAGGGCGACCGCCTCGTCCACCGCGCCGCCGAGGGCGAGCACGGAGCGCGGCGTGTGTCGGGCGGCGAGGGCCCTCGCGAGCACCAGGGCCGACTCGGCGATGTAGATGCCGCCGGCCGTCTTCTTGAGGGCGACATCCGTCTGGTGCGAGTAGTCGGCCAGCCGCGGGTCGGCGAGGTCGGCGATCTCGATCACCGGCACGACTACGAGCCGGTCGTGTAGCTCAGGAACACCTCGTGCTCGCCCCGCGCGTCCACGCCGGTGACGGCGTTGCGCACGATGTCGCCGTCGGAGATGCCGAGGTAGACGAGCGAGTGCATCCGCTTCGCCCAGCGCTGCTCGGCGGCCGAGGTGGCGAGTCCGTACGGCTCGTAGTCGACCAGGGCGGGTCCGATCCCGCTCGGCAGCAGCACGGCGGCATGGAAGCTGGTGGATGTCGCTGTGCGGTTGTAATACGCGTCGGCGACCTGGGCGTCCCCCGGCAGTGCCACCCCGGAGAGGGATTTCACCCGCTCGAGCGACAGCGAGGTGCACGGCACCCCGAAGCCCCCGCACAGCCCCTGCTCGGTGTGGCTGACGCTCACCACGCCCGCCGTGAGCCCGACCACCAGCAGGCCGACGACGATCCCGGCGGCGAGCACGACGACGGCGATGATCCCCACCGGCGTGCGGCGGACGACGACCTCCTGTTCGGCGAGGCCGTGTTCGAATAGTCTGTCGCGTGCGGTCACACGAACGGGTCCGGGGTGAGCACGTATTTGGTCTCCAGGTATTCCCCGATGCCCTCCGAGCCGCCCTCACGGCCGATGCCGGACTGCTTCACCCCGCCGAAGGGTGCCGCCGCGTTGGACAGCACGCCCACGTTCAGGCCCATCATTCCGGTCTGGATCGACTCGATCAGCCGCTGGCCGCGGGCGAAGTCCTTCGTGAAGACGTAGCTGACCAGGCCGTACTCGGTGTCGTTGGCCTTGGCCACCGCATCCGCCTCATCGGTGAAGGTGATGATCGACAGCACCGGGCCGAAGATCTCCTCACGCAGGATGTCGCTGTCAGCGGCAACGCCGGCGATGACGGTGGGCTGGTAGAAGCTCCCCTCGCCGTCGAGTGCCGACCCTCCGGTGAGTACTGTCGCGCCGCGGGCGACGGCATCGTCGACGAGCACGCCCGCCTTCTTCACCGCACCGGCGTTGATGAGTGGTCCGATCGAGACGCCGTCCTCGGTGCCCCGGCCGATCTTCATCGCCTTCACCTTCTCGGTCACCCGTGCGGCGAACTCGTCGGCGATCGACTCGCGGACGATGAACCGGTTGGCGGCGGTGCAGGCCTCGCCGATGTTGCGGAACTTGGCGAGCATCGCGCCCTCGACGGCGGCATCCAGGTCGGCGTCCTCGAACACGACGAACGGCGCGTTGCCGCCCAGTTCCATCGACGTGCGCAGCACGCCGTTCGCCGCCTCCTTGAGCAGCGAGACACCGACCGGGGTCGACCCGGTGAAGCTGAGCTTGCGCAGCCGCGGGTCGGCGATGATCGGGCTGGAGACGTCACCGGAGGTGGAGGTGGTGACGATGTTGAGCACGCCCTTCGGCAGGCCGGCCTCCTCCAGCAGGGTTGCGAGGTAGAGCGTCGTCAGGGGTGTGAGCGCTGCCGGCTTGACGACCATGGTGCAGCCGGCGGCGATGGCCGGCGCGATCTTGCGTGTCGCCATGGCGAGCGGGAAGTTCCACGGCGTGATCAGGAAGGACGGACCGACCGGCAGGTGCGTGACGATCATGCGGCCGGTGCCCTCCGGGTTCGACCCGTAGTGGCCGCCGATTCGCACCGCCTCCTCGCCGAACCAGCGCAGGAACTCGCCGCCGTAGGCGACCTCGCCGCGCGCCTCGGAGAGCGGCTTGCCCATCTCGAGGGTCATCAGCAGGGCGAACTCCTCTTTGCGCTCCTGGAGAAGGTCGAAGGTGCTGCGGAGGATCTCGCCGCGCACCCGCGGCGGGGTCGCACCCCAGGATTCCTGCGCCGCAACGGCGGCGTCCATCGCGCGAGCGCCGTCCGCCACCGACGCGTCCGCGATGGTCTTGATCACCGCGCCGGTCGCCGGATCCTGTACCTCGAGCGAGCGACCTGAGGTCGACTCCACCCAGTCGCCGCCGATGAAGAGCTTGTCCGGCACCTTCGCGAGGAGAGCCGATTCCGTTGCCGAAGTCATGCCCCCGATTCTAGTTACGGGTCACGAGTGGACGACGCGCGCCCCGGCATCCGCCAGCTCGATGAGTGCCGCCCGGCTTGAGCCCTCGGCGACGCCCGCGACGAGATCGGTGAACACGGTCACGCTCCTGCCCGCGCCGAGGGCGTCCCGCGCTGAGGCCAGTACGCAGTAGTCGGTGGCGATGCCGACGACGTCGATGTCGGTCACGGCCAGCTGGTCCAGTTTCTGCGGGACGGTCTCGCCGTCATCCGTCGTCCCCTCGAAGATCGAGTAGGCCGGCACTCCCTGGCCCTTGCGCACGTGGACGGTGACCTCGGCCGTGTCGAGGGCGGGGTGGTAGTCGGCGCCGTCGGTCCCGGCGACGCAGTGCACCGGCCAGGTGGTGACGAAGTCGGGCGCGTCGGTCGTCGCGAAGTGCCCTCCGTTGTCGTTCGCGGCATCGTGCCAGTCGCGTGAGGCGAACACGGCATCGTAGAGCCCCGGATGACCGGCCAGGTACCGCGTGACGCCCGCGGCGACCGCGGCCCCGCCGTCCACCCCGAGGGCCCCGCCCTCGGTGAAGTCGTTCTGCACGTCGATGATGAACAGGGCGCGGGTCATGTCAATTATTCGAGAGGTTGTTCCCGCAGTTGAAAACCGCGGTGGTCAGCGTATCGAGTCCGGTCATCGCCGAATTCGCGTTGAGTTTGCCCTCGGCGAAGAACGCGAACGACAGGGCGGTGCCGTCGGCGGCGTGCACGATGCCGGCCAGGGCATAGGCGGTGGCGATCGACCCCGTCTTGGCGTTGATCGCGCCCCTGGCGACCGCGTTGGGGCCGCTGAACCGGCTGGCGAGGGTGCCGGTCTTACCGGCGACCGGCAGCGCGTTGTAGATGAGGTCGAGGTTCTTGCCGGCCGGATTGGCCAGGACCTGCACCATCAGCTTCGCGACGAGCGACGGCGCGACCGCGTCGAGGTTGCTCTCACCGGAGCCGTCCTTGATGACGAGGCCCGTCGTGTCGAGTCCGTAGCTCGTGAGCGCACTCGCATAGGTCGGGGTGAGCGACCCCGACGACCCGTCGCGCCCGCTGACCTTCGACGAGACCCTGGCCATCATCTCGGCGAGCGTGTTGTCACTCACCGGCAGCATCTGGCCGATCAGCGTGGAGATGGGCTGCGACTGCACCTGGCCGAGCTGATGCGAGCCGCCGATGGCGCTCCCGTCCGAGACGGGGGTACCGGCGGGCAGTCCGAGCGCCGAGATGAAGGCTGCGCCGGCGTTGCCGACCGGGTCGGTGCTGCGCGGACTGTTCTGCGCCGCCGGGTTCGCCCGGTCGCCGTCGACCATGAGCGCCGTGATCAGCGGCTGGTAGCCCTGCGTGCGTTCGGTGACCGGCCAGCTCGGATCCCAGTTGTCCGCGGGGTTCCACATCGTGGCATCCAGCACGACCGACGTGATCGGCTGGCTGCCCATGGCATTCTTCACCTGGCCGGCGAGATCGGCGAGGGTCGGCGCACCCTTGTAGACGCTCCCGCCGGCCGGCGCGGCGCTCAGGGTCGGGTCGCCACCGCCGACCAGGACGATCGAGCCGGGTGCGGTGCCCGCATAGACGGTGGTCTTGAAGGTGTAGTCGGGGCCGAGGTCGTAGAGCGCCGTGGCCGAGGTGAGCAGCTTCATGACGCTGGCCGTCGCGACCCCGGTGGCACCGTTGCGGTCGAACAGCACCTCGCCGGTGGTCGTGTTTATCACCGTGCCGCTGAACGACCCCAGGGCGGTATTGGTGGCCTGGCCGGTGACGGAGCAGGTGCGCAGCGCGGTGGCGGTCGAGGTACCGCTCGGGGTGGCCCGCGGTGCCGGCGTCGACACCGACGGGGTGATCGCGGCCGACGCATTGGTCGCGCCGAGCGCCATTCCGGCGAAGACCGACCCGGTCGCCAGCAACAGGAACACGACGCCGAGGGTGGAGAACAGCCAGGCGTTCGGATGCGCGGCGAACGAGGCCAGCAGGCCCTTGCGGTCGGTCTCGGCCGGGCCCGGTTTGTTGCCGCGTCCGCGCTGTGGACCCGCCCCGCGGGCGGCGCGGCGGCTGAGCGGCTGCTCCGCCGATGGTTCGGTGGGCGGCTGGCCTTGCCCGAAGTCGAAGGGGTCCGTCACCCCGCCATGCTATCCGACGCTGCGTGGGAGCGACTCGGAGTCACTTCTCGCCGGGGTAGACGAGACCGATCTGGCGCCGGATCTCGTCAAGGGTCTCCATGATCTGCACCGATTCGGAGGGCGGCAGCACCGAGGAGTCGGTGAGCCCGTCGCGGATGCGGCGCTCGGCCTCCCAGGCCTGGAACTGCATCCCGCGCTGGGACACCGGCTGCTGGAAGTGCTCGATCGCGTTCTGCTGGCTGTCGTAGACGGTGAAGGTGGTCGGGGTGTAGAAGACCGACTCGATGTCGATCCAGCCCTCGGTGCCGATGATCGTCGCGGTGTTCGGCCCCGCCGTGTCGAGCGCGCAGTGCAGCACGGCCTGCTGGCCGTCGGCGTAGCCGAGGATGATCGCGGCCTGCCGGTCGACCCCGGTCGCGGTCTTCGATGCGTTGGCCTGGATGGTGCTGGGCTTGCCGAAGACGTCCCAGGCGAGGGAGACCGGGTAGATGCCGAGGTCGAGCAGTGCGCCGCCGCCGAGGTCGGGGTTGTTGATTCGGTGCTCCGGGTCCTTCGGCAGGAACTGGGTGTGGTCCGCGATGAGGGTGCGCACCTGGCCGATCGCGCCGGACGCGACGATCTCGCGCACCCGGATCATGTGGGGCAGGAACCTCGTCCACATCGCCTCGAGCAGCACGAGATGCTTCGCCTCGGCGAGATCGACGATCTCCTTCGCCTCGGCCGCGTTGAGGGTGAGCGGCTTCTCGACGAGCACGTGCTTGCCGGCGTTCAGGGCCAGGAGCGCGTCGTGGTGGTGCATCGGATGCGGCGTAGCAACGTAGATGATGTCGACCTCGGGGTCCGCCACCAGCTCTTCGTAGCTCCCGTGCGGGTTCGGGATGCCGAACTCCGACGCGAATGCCGCCGCCGACTCGATGGTGCGCGACCCGACGGCCGTCACCGTGAACCCGTTCTTCAGCAGGTCGTTGGTCTGCTCACGCGCGATCCAGCCCGTTCCGAGGATGCCCCAGCGAATCTCTCCAGCCATGACTCCGACGTTAGCAGGGTGCCCAGCGCGCCGCCGCGCGGGTGAAGCTGTACGGCTCGTCCGGCAGGCCGCCGTGGGTCATCGCGAAGTAGATGCAGATGCCCGCCGTGCTGCCGGTGTAGCTCGGCTTGTACAGCGCCAGGCGGTGCGGCAGGGAGTCCCACCACTTCTGTGCGACGGTCGTACCCGAGTTGTCGGAGCCGCCGGCGAGGTTGCCGTCACAGCCGTAGCTGGGCACCTCGGTGGAGTACAGCTGGCCGTCCGGTCCGGGGGCGAGGCTCTGCACACCGGCGTGGCCCCAGGTGTTGCCGGGGTCCTCACTCGGGTCTTCGGCCATCCAGTAGAGGCGCTGCTCCATGCAGGAGTCGTAGCGGAAGTTGCCCGACGGGATCGGGTCGAGGCAGTTGGCGACGCGGATCGCGTTGAACTGCGCCGAGAACGACTGGATGTCGCCACTGGTCGTGCCGCTGACCCCGCGGCCGTCGGAGCCGCCGGGGGCGCTTCCGCCGCCGCCCGCACCGCTTGGGCAGGACTGGCCGGACGCCGCACGGGCCGCCGCACGCTGTGCCGGGGTCTGGTTCGCGGCCGTGGTCGGGTCGACCGGCACCGGGATCGGTACCGGCTTCTGCGCCAGGTGTTCGGTGTCCGTTGTGATGGCGGATGTCGTGGCGGCACTGGCCGACACGGTCTCGGACTCGCTCTGGTGCACGGCGGCGAGGCCGGCATCCGTCGAGTCGGACGATGCGGTGGAGGTCGTCGGGGTCGATGCGAACATCGGAAGGCCGGTCTCGTCGGCGACCGCCGACGACGAAAGCGACCCCTGGAGCGACGGCCCGCCACCACCGATGAAGGGAAGCACCAGCACCAATACCGCAGTCAGGATGGTCGTGAAGAGTGCGAAACGCTTCATTTCAGATTCCCCCGAACCCGTGACACGTACCCCGTTTTGCCGTGTCGATGGCCTAACGCTATGCCCTGTGGAGTGCGTGAACAAGAGATGGAGAACGCCAGGGCGCGAAGTGTCCCGTGAACGGGGGGTATTTTGCCGCCGAGAATCTCCCCCGTCCGAGGGATAGACAATTAATTTTGTCCCCCGAAATCGCTGCGAACGGCAGGGTCGCCGAGCAGCCGGCCCGACACCAGCTCGAACGGCTCCATGCTCTGCTCGGCCCGGCTGAGCACGACCGCGCCCTCGGCACCGGCGACGAGGAGTGCGGCGAAGCCCTGCGCGTCATCGGCCGGCATCCCGCCCTGTTCGAGCAGCTCGCCCAGTCGCCGGCGCCAGTTGCGGAACACGGATGCCGCGTGCTCGAGCAGCTCCGGCGACTCCGTCGCCACCGTCACCGCCAGCACCGAGCATCCGGCGTGGAAGTCGGAGCGCAGGAGCACCTGCCGCCAGGCCTCGAGAAAACGGCTCGCAACCACGAAGGCCGGCTGGCCGGCGCTGCGCTCGATGAGCTCGGTGGCGACCCGCCCGGCATGGTCGATGGCCGCGGCGACGAGCTGCCCCTTGCCGTCCGGGAAGTGGTGATAGATGGAGCCGCGCGGAGCGCCGGTGAGCTTCAGCACCTCGCTGAACGACGTCTCCTGCAGACCCTTGGTGGCGAGCAGGCGCGATGCGCCCTCGATCATCCGGGTGCGACTCTCACCGGGCATCCGCCGGGCCTCCTCAGTTACTGCTGCTTCGCCTGCAGCTCGGCGATTTGAGCACGGGCCGCGGCGACGAGCTCCTCGTTGGTGTTGGCGTGGCCCGCGAGCCCCCAGCCACCCGCGACGGCCTCCGTCAACAGTACCCAGGTGCGATCGACGATCGCGGGATCGCCGGAGGCCCTGGCGATGAGGTCGGTGAGCTGGCTCACGACGGCGAGCTGCTTGTCGCGGTCGAGCGCGCCCGCGTTGGTGAGAACCTGCACTCGCACATAGTTCGTGTCACCGTCGACATTGGAGAGGTCGCCGGCGGGCAGGTCGTGAACGAAGCCCGCGGTGTTCTGGCGGAACATCGGGATGTCGGGCACGGCCTCGATAGTCATGACGGTGGTGGCGAGGTCGATGGCGAGCTGGTGCTTGTCGGCGAAGGTGCCTTCGGTTGCGTAGACGTCGATCATGGGCATGGCGAACTCCTCAGGGTTTATGACGGTCATCATAGACAGTGCTCATACATAGTGGACTATGACGTGCGTCATAGTCAAGTGGATCCCTATGGTCGGAGGGCGAGGTCCGCGCTGGATGGATGACGGCCCGAGCGACCCGTCTACCTGCAGACACTGGCCCAGACGGTGCTGACCGGCGGCACCCAGGTGGAGCTGTGGATCGACGAGGGTCAGGGCCTGGTGCAGCGCGAGCCGAACGCGACGGTGGTCGGGAGCGGCACGCCGGGCACCGTCGTTCCCGCTCTCGACGCTCTCGACATCGAGGTCATCCGCGTTCCCGTGGCCGGCGCCGCGACACGGGGCGAGACCCTCATCGGTCGTTGGGACGGCGCGGAGGGCATGCTGCTGGCGACGATCACCGGGCGGTGAACCACAGCATGCTTTCTGGCGTGTAGTAATAACCACTACCCACATCGGAGACACCATGGCACTCGGCACCGGCTCGACCCTCACCCTGAAACTGCGCAGCGCGGACGGCACGCCCTTCGCCCTCGAGGACTACCGCGGGCACGACAGCGTGTTCGTCTACTTCATGCGCACCATCTCGTGTGCGCAGTGCAATGCCGCCGTTCGCACCCTCGCATCGCAGAAGGCCGAACTCGAGGCCGAGGGCGTGCAGGTGGTCGTGGCGGTTCCGGATGACGCGGCCGACGCGCTCGCCTGGAAGATGAAGCGGGAGGTCCCGTTCCCGGTCGTCGTCGGGCAGGACGGGACGGCCCACGCGGAGGCCGGTCTGCTGCGCAAGGTGTTCGGCGCCATCCAGCAGTCGGGCGGTGCGCTGGTCGACAAGCAGGGCGTCGTACGGTACTCGCACGTCTCCACCAACCCGGGTGCCAGCTACCAGAAGGCGGATCTCGCCGCGGCGATCGCGACGCTGCCGGCCTGAGCTACGCCCGGGTCAGGCCTCCTGCGGGAGGTCAGCGCGTGCCGGCAGCAGCTTCTCGCCGACCACGCCCACGAGCCCGTCCACGGTGTCCTTCAGCTGCTCCGCCACGCTCTTCGTGGAGCCGCCGTCATCGTCGTGCATGACGCGGCCGAGCGCGGCCATCACCACGGTCACGGCGAGCTCGGCCTGCTGGATGCTGGCGGCCCGCTCCGCCGCCAGGGTCACGAACTGCCCGCGCACCTCGATCATCATTCGCGACAACGTCACCATGAGTTCGGGATGCCGGGTCATGAGCTGCTTCATCCGGGCGTGGCTGCGTCCCAGCTCGGCCGTGCTCCCGACCGCAGCGCAGAGCGCGGCAACCAGTCCGCCGCTGGCCGAGCGGAACGTGGATCGCACGACGGGGTCGAGCGCGGTGCCGCGCATCTCCAGTGCGGCGGCGGCCTTCGACGGGTAGTAGTTGAAGAAGGTGCGCGTCGAGACGTCCGCCTCCTGGCAGATCTGCTCGACGGTGGTCGCCTCGAGGCCCTGTGCATCGACGAGGCGGTAGGCCGCCTCGTGGATGGCGAGCCGCGTCTGCAGCTTCTTGCGCTCGCGGAGCCCGACGTCCTCGGAGCGATCTTCGGCGATTGTTGTCATGTTCGCGTCACCGGCTGACCGGAGGCGGGCGGTGCCATGAGGCGACCGCCCGCCCTCGGGTCAGGATTGGGTCCTGATGCTTCCGGTCTCCGACATCCCGGCCTCGTCCGCGCGCTGCTGCAGGGCCGAGGTCTTGCGCAGCGGCGGCACCCGGAAGAAGATGCTGAGCACGAAGGCGAGCAGGATGACGCCGAGGCCGATCCAGTAGATGCTCACGACCGAGCTGTTGAACCCGACCTTGAACGCCTTGGTCAGTCGCGGGTCCGCGCCGTTCAGGAACGACGTGTCAGCTGTGGCGGCGTTGCTCGAACTGGTCGTGCTGCCGCCCTTCAGCGTCTTCACGATCGTCGGTGTCAGCGTGTCGACCCAATAGCTGCGCTGGCCGCTGTTCGACCAGTCCACCGAAACCGTGGTGCCGACGACACTCGCATGAGCGCCCTTTGCAACCGCCGCAAGGATGGTCGGTTCGGCCGCGGGCGGAGCCGAGGCCGTCGCTTTCGTGGCTGCCGCGGTGAGCTGCTTCTGGATGTTGGTCTTCAGCGGGTCGACGATCGGGTTCCACAGCTGCTTCATGATCGCCCTGTTGCCGGAGGCATCCGCAACACTCGGCGTCAGCGCTGCGTTGAGGCCGGAGCGGAGGGTCGCGGTGTTCTCATTCGACTGGATGATGTTGCCGGGCAGCACGGCGAAGAGCACCGACAGCAGCACGGCGACACCGAGCGTTCCACCGATCTGGCGGAAGAATGTCGACGCTCCGGTTGCGACACCCATCTGGTGCGGCTGGACGGCGTTCTGGCTGGCCAGGGTGAGCGTCTGCATCATCTGGCCGAGGCCGAGACCGATGAGGAACATCGCGATGAAGATGAACCACAGCGGCTTGTCGTAGGTGAGGAAGGTCAGCACCAGGTAGCCGGCGGCCAGGAAGATCGTGCCGGTGACCGGGAAGATGCGGTAGTGGCCGGTGCGGGAGATGATCTGGCCCGAGCCGATCGACGCGATCAGCAGGCCCGCCATCAGCGGAAGGCTCGCGAACCCGGAGTTCGTCGGGCTGAGCCCGAACACGATCTGCAGGTAGAGCGGGAGCGTCAGCAGTGCACCGAACATGCCGAATCCGACGAGCACACCGAGGATGGTGGCCATCGAGAAGGTGCGCGAACGGAACAGTGCCAGCGGGATGATCGCGTCTTCCTTCATCCAGCGTTCGATGAGGATGAACGCGATGAGGCTGACGCCGCCGACGATGTAGCAGACGATCGATCCGACCGAGGTCCAGCCCCAGTCCCGTCCCTCTTCGGCGACGAGCAGCACGGGAACCAGTGTGGTGATGACCGCGGTCGCGCCCCACCAGTCGATTCGCGGCTTGGTGGCCTTGTGGAACTTCGGCAGGTGCAGGAACGCCAGCACCATCAGCAGCGCGAGGATCGCGATCGGCACGTTGACGAGGAACACCCAGCGCCATCCGGTGATGAACAGGATGAACGGCGCACCGGCGAACAGGCCGCCGATGAGCGGGCCGATCACCGAGGAGATGCCGAAGACGGCCAGGAAGTAGCCCTGGTATTTGGCACGCTGACGGGGAGCGAGGATGTCGCCCATGATGGCGAGCGGCAGCGACATGAGCGCGCCGGCGCCGATACCCTGGAACGCGCGGAACGCGGCGAGCATGAGCATCGAGGTCGAGAACGACGAGAGCAGCGAGCCGACCAGGAACACCACGATGCCGAAGATGTACAGCGGACGCCGGCCGAAGATGTCGGACAGCTTGCCGTAGATCGGCACGGCGATGGTGGAGGTGATCAGGTAGGCGGTGGTGACCCACGCCTGCTGGTTCAGTCCGTGGAGGTCATCGCCGATCGTGCGGATCGCGGTACCGACGATGGTCTGGTCGAGCGAGGCCAGGAACATGCCGGCCATGAGGGCGTAGATGACGAGCAGGATCTGCCGATGCGTCATGATCGGCGTGGAGGCCGGCGACGGGGACGCCGCGGGCTGCGCCGAGGCGGGCGCGGTTGCTGTAGACAAGATGGTCCTTCAGTGACGGAGAGCGGAATCGAACGTCACTCGCAACGCCATGAGAAGGTCGACGTCCCGAGCGCCGGCATTGGCGTGCTGTTTTTGCAGACAGTGCAATATTACACGGCTGCATGTCTGCGTCAAATGCATGTTCGGCCGGGGATTCGTCACGAGGCGTTGACGGTGACTCCCAGCCACTCGGCGAGGTCCGCGATCTCGGGCCCGCACCATGTCGTGCTCGTCGAGGTCGACTGGTGCATCACGCGACGAGAGTAGCAGCGGGTGCGACCCGGGGGTTGGCGCGGGGCACCGGCAGGAGCACAGCTGTGCCTTGGTCAACCCGGCAAGGCACGTCGTCGTATTCGGACGGGGCGGAAGCGTCACGATTCCCAAGTGGACGATGGCACTGCGCGACGTCGCTCGGCCGCTCTGGCCGCGCGACGTCGCGCAGTTCCGGTGAACGGGACGCGACGAATCGGCCGACGGGGTAATCGCCGTACGATCCCGTCATGACGATCAAGAGCATGGTGCTGCTGCGGCGCAAACCGGGAACCACCCACGAGGAGTTCGTCGACTACTACGAGAACCGCCACCTGCCCCTCGCACTCAGCCTCATGCCGTCGATCAGCCGTCATGTCCGCAATTACGTCGACTACAACTCGCTCACGACTGCTCGGCAGGCCTCAGGCGAAGGCAGCGGACCTGATCCGTACTTCGATGTGATCACCGAGGTCTGGTTCGACGATGAGGCCGCGCATAAGGCTTTCCGTGCGGCCATCAGCGATCCGGAGACCGTGCGAATCCTGCAAGAGGACGAAGACCGATTCCTCGACCCCCTCGTGAAGCAGTCGTTCGACGTGACCGAATCCGAGCCGAGGGGCTCGTCAGTCTAGGGCAGCGATGACCCGCTCCTGGTAGTCGCCGATCCGGCGCCGAAGCTCCTCGACGCCACCCTCCCAGGCCGAGAGGATCAGGCGGCCGACGCCGAGGTCGTTCAGTCGTCTGGCGTCGTCCAGCGACTCGGGCGCCACGCAGGTGAGTTCGATTTCAGCGGGATCCCGACCGGCAGCCGCACACTCCTCGTCGACGTACTGACGCACCAAAGCGACTCCGTTCACGTCCAGCCTGTTCAAATGGAGCCCGTTCCCGCGTTCGACCGCTCGCCGAACGGCGACTCGAGACGCGCCCCCGATGATGACCGGGATGGTGCCATTCGACGGCCGAGGAACGGAATGGATGCCGTCGAACCCGACGAACTCGCCCGCGATCGCGGATCGCCCCGGTCGCCACAGTTCATGCATCGCATCGATGTACTCGTCGGTTCTGCGACCTCGCCTGTCGAACGGCACGCCGATCGCATCGAACTCCTCCTCCAGCCATCCCAGCCCCACGCCGAGGATCAGCCGGCCACCGGAAAGCCGGTCGAGCGTGGCGAGCTCCTTGGCCAGCACGACCGGATTGCGTAGAGGCAGGATCAGCACGCCAGTCGCGAGTTTCACCGAGGTCGTGGCAGCGGCGACATAGGAGAGCCAGGTGATCGGGTCGGGCACGTCATCGCCGACGAGGAGCCCCATCTTGCCGGTCGAGCTGAACGGATAGACCGAGGAGTACTCTTCGGGAATCGTCACGTGCTCGACCGTCCAGATCGACTCGCAGCCCGCCGCCTCGATCATCTGAGCCAGCTCGATCGCAACACGACCCTCGGAGAGTTCGATCCCGCTAGGGACGCGGGTGACGCCGAGCTTCATGGCCCGGTCACTTCACTGTGATGCGTTCAGTGATCGCGCGGTACAGTACGAGCGAGCGGCGGGCATCGAGAGTGGCGCTCATCTGCAGGGTCGGGAGCGCGCCGCCGAGCGCTGCTGCGGCATCCGCCCCGCTCCCCTCGATCTCGTAGATCGCGACGTAGCGGAATTCCGGCGCGGGCGCCGTCGTCGCCTCGGGATCGAACTCGAAACGCTGGGCAGCCACGAATCCGGGGATGCCCAGTATCTCGGGAATATGGACGGCGTCGTACCACTCACTGAACTCGGTGTCCGTGCCGTCCACCGCGTTGGTCTGCACCAGGTAGATCGAGCGAGCCACCCGGATCACCGGCTCTCGTGGGCGAGGTCGAGGGCGACGTCTACGATGAGGTCCTCCTGGCCACCGACGTAGCCGCGCCGGCCCACCTCGACCAAGATGTCCCGCGCGTCGACGCCGTAGGTGACTGCCGCGCGCTCGGCGTGCCTGAGGAAGCTCGAGTACACACCCGAAAAGCCGAGCGTGAGGGTCTCCCGGTCGACCCGTACCGGCCGGTCCTGTAAGGGCCGGACCAGGTCCTCCGCCGCATCCTGAAGGGCGAACACGTCGCATCCGTGCTCCCAGCCGTGCAGGGTCGCGACCGCGACGAAAGCCTCGATCGGGCAGTTGCCGGCCCCGGCCCCCTGGGCAGCGAGCGAGGCATCCACCCGGTATGCGCCCTCTTCTACGGCCACCACCGAGTTCGCGACGGCGAGCGAGAGATTCTCGTGGGCGTGGATTCCGATCTGGGTGCCCTCGTCGAGAATGTCTCGATAGGCACGGATCCGGGCTCTCACACCGTCCATCGTGAGGCGGCCGCCAGAGTCGGTGACGTAGACGCAGTTCGCCCCGTACGATTCCATCTTCTTCGCCTGCTTCGCCAGGTCGGCGGGTTCGCTCATGTGGCTCATCATGAGGAATCCGGAAACGTCCATGCCGAGTTCTCGCGCCGCTTCGATGTGCTGGGCGGCAATGTCGGCCTCGGTGGCATGGGTTGCGATCCGCACTGAGCTGACCCCGAGACTGTGCGCGTGAGCAAGGTCGTGGATCGTCCCGATCCCCGGGAGCAGCAGCGTGGTGAGTTTCGCGTGCGTGACCACGGATGCTGCAGCCTCGATCCATTCCTGGTCGGAATGCGCAGCGGGGCCATAGGTCAGGCTGGACCCGCCGAGGCCGTCGCCGTGCGCGATCTCGATGGCATCCACTCCGGCCGCATCGAGCGCCGAGGCGATGGTAATCACCTGGTCGACGCTGTAGCGATGCTGGATGGCGTGCATGCCGTCCCTGAGCGTGACGTCCTGGATGTAGAGCTTGTGGCTCATCGGGCTGACGCCTTCCTGGCCGAGCTGGCCTTTTCGGCGATGCGTTCACCGACGGTGAGCGCTGCCGAGGTCATGATGTCGAGGTTTCCGGCATATGAGGGCAGATACGCCCCCGCGCCCTCGACGGAGAGGAACACGGAGACCTGCGTGAGCCGATCGACCGGGATGCCATCGACGAGAGTGTGGATGGGCGTATTGGGCGCGAGCTGTGAGAACTGCACAGCGTGCTTCAGCTGGTAACCCGGTACGTAATGGCTCACCTGCGCCGCCATCTCCGCGATCGACTTCGAAATTCGTTCGCGGGTCTGCTCGTCCGCGAGATCGACCAGCGCGAGCACGGTGTCGCGCATGATCATCGGCGGCTCGGCCGGGTTGAGGACGATGATCGCCTTTCCACGACAGGCCCCGCCGACCTTCTCGATGGCGAGACTCGTCGTCTCGGTGAACTCGTCGATGTTCGCCCTGGTACCCGGTCCCGCGGACTTCGAGGCAATGGTGGCCACGATCTCGGCGTAGTGCACCGGGGTGACTCGCGAGATCGCCGCCACGATGGGAATCGTCGCCTGGCCACCACAGGTGACCATGTTCACGTTCGGGACGTCGAGGTTCTCTTCGAGGTTGACCGTCGGGATCGTGTACGGCCCGATGGCGGCGGGTGTCAGGTCGATCAGCCGCTTGCCGTACTGGTCGAGCTTCGCCGCGTTCTCGATGTGCGCCTGGGCGGACGTCGCGTCGAAGACGATCTCGATCTCGTCGAAACCGGGCATCGCGATGAGCCCGTCGATTCCGGTAGACACGGTCGGGATGCCGAGTCGCTCCGCACGAAGCAGCCCGTCGGATTCGGGATCGATGCCGACCAGGGCACCCACCTCGAGCACTTCCGAGTTGCGGATGACCTTGAACATGAGGTCGGTCCCGATATTTCCGGAGCCGATGATGGCGACCTTGGTCTTCACCGATATTCCTTCCTGTGTTTCGCGCGGATCACTCTGCTGCGCTCCCGAGGAACGAGTTCGACAGGCTGGGGTCCTCGAGCAGTTCTCTCGCCTGGCCGGTCCTGACGATCACCCCGCTCTCGATGACGTATGCCCGATCCGCCAGCTCGAGACCGGCGACGACGTTCTGTTCGACCAGCAGCACACTCACGCCCGACTCACGAAGCGATGCGATCACGT
>FSWJ01000324.1_pt1 | contig 18397 bp, 19 predicted proteins | sample 1637851 | NCBI WGS metagenome assembly FSWJ01 (sample SAMEA3914789, study PRJEB12502) | metagenome | biome: forest; material: soil | place: Canada | collected 2011-07-03 | depth 0.3 m | reverse complement strand
GGCCCCCACCAAAATCCGAGTCAGGGCGACAACCCGAATGTCGCCCTGACTCGCCCCCACATCATCGGCCCGCTTACCCTAGTCGGCCGATGAATGGCGGTGGATCTCAGAACGAGATGCACCTGTTAGTCCCTAACTCTGCCCGAAAGGTCGTGCGCACGCAGTCGGACTTTCGGGGGACAGGGGGACAGCGAGCCGCACGGCGGCCCGTGAGGAGGCGTCGCCGCGCTCGGCGGCCGGACCCATCCGGGGGACAAACAGGATTCGTGACGGGAGATCGTCGGTCGGATCGATCCGGCTCGACGGATTCCGCAGCGCGGCTCGCGGATACCGTCGAAACCGTCGTCTGAGAGTCCCTCAGAACGGGATCTCAGGCGCCGAAGGTCTGCCAGGTACCGGGCGTCAACGGGGTACGAACTGCGCGCTGACTGCGCTCCCATGCGGACGGAGTCAGGCGCTGGCGCCGCCGATCCTCGCCGGCGAGTTCGTCGAGCGCGACCGTGAGCACGGCTGTCGCGGCCGCGATCTCGTCGTCGGAGGGGTGGCCACCGGTGATGCGGATGACCTCGTCGTTCACAGTGGGATGTTCCCGTGCTTCTTGGGCGGCAGGCTGGCGCGCTTGGTGCGCAGCGCCCGCAGCGCCTTGATGACCGCGATACGCGTTGCGGCCGGTTCGATGACGCCGTCCAACTCGCCGCGCTCCGCCGCCAGGAATGGGCTGGCCACGTTGTACGTGTACTCGTTGGCCAGCTTCGTTCGGACCGCCGCGACATCCTCGCCCGCCGCTTCTGCCGCCTTGATCTCGCCGCGGTACAGGATGTTCACCGCGCCCTGCCCGCCCATGACGGCGATCTCGGCAGTCGGCCAGGCGTAGTTGATGTCGGCGCCCAGCTGCTTGGAGCCCATGACGATGTATGCGCCGCCGTATGCCTTGCGGGTGATGACGGTGACGAGCGGAACGGTGGCCTCCGCGTAGGCGTAGAGCAGCTTCGCGCCTCGCCGGATCACCCCTGTCCACTCCTGGTCGGTGCCGGGCAGGTAGCCGGGCACGTCAACCAGGGTCACGATCGGGATCGAGAACGCGTCGCAGAACCGCACGAAGCGCGAGGCCTTCTCGCCGGCCTCGATGTTCAGTGTGCCGGCCATCGCGTTGGGCTGGTTGGCGATGATCCCCACCGAGCGCCCCTCGACGCGCGCGAAGCCGATCACGATGTTCGGCGCGTACAGCGGCTGGACCTCGAGGAAGTCGGCGTTGTCGACCACGTGCTCGATGACCGTCTTCACGTCGTATGGCTGGTTCGGCGAGTCGGGGATGATGGTGTTGAGCTTGCGGTCCTCGTCGGTGATCTCGAGTTCGACGTCGCTCTCGTAGACCGGCAGCGGCGCGAGGTTGTTGTCGGGCAGGAAGCTGATCAGCCCGCGCGCGTAGTCGAGCGCGTCATCCTCGTCGGTGGCCAGGTAGTGCGCAACACCGCTGATCGTGTTGTGAGTGAGCGCGCCGCCGAGCTCCTCGAAGCCGACATCCTCGCCGGTGACCGTCTTGATCACGTCGGGGCCGGTGACGAACATGTGGCTGGTCTTGTCGACCATGATCACGAAGTCGGTGAGGGCGGGGGAGTAGACCGCGCCGCCCGCTGCCGGGCCCATGATGATCGAGATCTGCGGGATCACCCCGGACGCCTGCGTGTTCAGCCGGAAGATCTCGCCGTACTTGCCCAGCGCGACGACACCCTCCTGGATGCGCGCCCCGCCGGAGTCGAGCATCCCGATGATCGGCACGCCGGTCTTCATGGCGAGTTGCATCACCTTGATGATCTTCTCGCCGGCCACCTCGCCGAGCGAGCCGCCGAAGATCGTGAAGTCCTGCGAGTAGACCGCGACCTGACGGCCGAGGATCGTGCCGGTGCCGGTGACGACCGCGTCGCCGTACGGCCGGCTCTTCTCCATGCCGAAGGCGTGGGTGCGGTGGCGCACGAACTCGTCCAGTTCGACGAAGGAGCCCTGGTCGAGCAGCTGCTCGATGCGCTCGCGGGCGGTCTTCTTGCCCTTGGCGTGCTGCTTCTCGATGGCGGACTGGCCGCTCGCGGTCACCGCCTCGTGGTACCGAACCTTCAGATCGGCGAGCTTGCCGGCCGTCGTGAAGAGGTCGGGCGCCGCGGAGGCGGGCGGGGGAGGGGCGGCGTCGGCGGTCACGCCGTTCAGCCTACCCAGGGGGAAGCGGGCGCGGGTTGGAGGATTCCGACAGCAGGAAGAGGGATGTTCGGTGCTATCCCACCGGTGTCGTCGGACGCGCCGGTGCCGCCTTGCGGCGTGAGAACCGCCGAGCCACGCCCCACTGGGTGACCCGCCACATGGCCTCGAGCACGATCCGCGAGTTCATCTTCGAGGCGCCGCGCCGGCGTTCCGTGAACACGATGGGGACCTCGGCGACCCGGTACCCGGCATCCAGCACCCGACGGGTCATGTCGATCTGGAAGCAGTAACCGCGTGACTCGACACCGGCGAGATCGAGACCGCGCAGCACCTCCGCGCGGTAGGAGCGGAAACCGGCGGTGGCGTCCTTCACCGCGATGCCGAGCGCGAACCGCGCGTATACGTTGCCCGCGCGGCTGAGCAGCCGCCGCGCGGCGGGCCAGTCCACGAAGCTGCCACCGGGGATCCAGCGCGAGCCGATCACCATGTCGGCGTGATCCGGAGCGTCGAGACGCGCGATCAGGGCGGGCAGGGCGTCCGCAGGGTGCGAGCCGTCGGCATCCATCTCGATCAGGATGTCGAACCCGGCCGCCAGCGCCACGCCGAACCCGGCGAGGTACGCGCCGCCGAGGCCCGCCCGGGCGCCGTGGTGCAGCACGGTGATCCGGGGATCGGAGGCAGCGAGTCGATCGGCCAGCTCCCCGGTGCCGTCGGGGCTGGAGTCGTCGACCACCAAGATGTGCGCCTCGGGTGCCGCCGCGCGGATGGCATCGACCGCCTGCTCGAGGTTCTCGGCCTCGTTGTACGTGGGCACGATGACCACCGCGCGGGCCGCCGGCCCGCGGCTCGAGGGCGCGGGTTTCGAGGCGGTCATGGTGAGGCCAGCGTACGTGATCGCCGACCCTAGGCTGGGCGCATGGATGAGGGCTCGGGAACGAACGCTGCCGGGTTCGAGTCGAGCCGCCGTGAGGTGCCGCGGCTGCTGTGGCGCGACTCGGTGGCATCGACCAACTCGGAGCTGGTCCGCCTCGCCGCCGACCCGGAGCTCCCGGCCTTCACGACGCTGATCACGACCGACCAGACCGCGGGCCGCGGTCGCCTGGATCGCGCCTGGATCGCCCCAGCGGGGACCGCCATCGCGGTCTCGGTCCTAGCGCGAGTCGAGACGCCGTCGGGGAACCGGGTCGGTGCCCCGACTCTCGGCTGGCTGCCGCTGGCCGCCGGCGTCGCGATGGCCGACGCCGTCACCTCCGTACTGCCGTCCGGTTCGCCCGTCGGCATCAAATGGCCGAATGATGTGCAGATCGACGGGCGCAAGGTCTGCGGCATCCTGTCGGAGCTCGTTCCGTCGAGCGCTGCGTCACCGGGAGTGGCTGTGGTGATCGGCGCCGGCCTCAACGTGACCATGTCGGCGGAGCAGCTGCCGGTGCCCACCGCGACCTCGCTGATGCTCGCCGGTGCCGGCTCCGACGTCGCGGATGGCGCCGAACTCTTCGACCGGGTGCTCGCCGCGTACCTGCGCTCGCTGACGGCATTCCTGACCGCGCTCTGGCAGAACGAGGGCGACGCCGACCGCAGCGGCCTGCGCGCCGCCGTCATCGAGCGCTGCCTCACGATCGGCCGCGAGGTGCGGGTGGAGCTGCCCGGCGGGGCGGAACTGCTCGGTGGTGCGACCGGCATCGACGCCGCCGGCCGCCTCGAGGTGCGCGACGGCGCCGGGCAGGTCCGAGCCGTCGCGGCGGGGGACATCATCCACCTCCGCTCGGACCGGTAGTAATGAGCCATGTCGGCCACAGGAGCTTCGGACCCGGCGAGTCCTGAGTCGGTCGTGGCGCGTCTGCGGCCGCACTCCCGCGCGCTGATCCTTCCAACGGCCGCCCTGCTCGCCGATATCGCCGCGGTGTCGTACTTCGCTGGGTCGTTCCCTGAGCAGTGGATGAACCTGCTCCTGCTGGCCGGCGGCGCGCTCCTGGCGCTGCTCCTGTTCGTGCTCCCACTGCTGCGATGGTTGGCGCAGAACTACACGATCACCACCCGCCGGATCGTGATCCGCTCCGGAGTGCTGGTGCGCTCGCGGCAGGAACTGCTGCACAGCCGCGGCTACGACGTGACCGTGCGCCAGGCGGGGCTGCATCTGCTGTTCCGCAGCGGTGACGTGCTGATCAACGCCGGCCTGGAGCATCCCGTCGTTCTTCGGGACGTGCCCCACGCCGATCTGGTGCAGTCGGCGCTGCACGATCTGATGGAGGCGAGCCTCAATCCGATTGCGGCACGGCGGCAGAAGGAGCAGTCGCAGCACCCGGGCGAGACCGACGAGCGGGATCTCGGCGGATCGCAGGCGTGGGGGTCGCGGTGACCCCGTCGTCGCTTTGCTCATCCGAGAACTGCGGCGCATCCGGAACGGCCGCATCATCCGGGAACAGCGCCGGCTTCGGCTCGCCCCGCCGGGGCGAGAACACCCAGAGCCGGTAGAGCGAGAAACGGAACGCGGTGCCGAGTGCAAGACCGATCACGTTCGACGAGATGTTGTCGGCGAGCAGCGAGGTGAAGCCCAGTACGTAGTGCGACAGGAACAGGCAGAACAGCCCGATGAGCAGACCGCCGACGCTCACGATGCCGAACTCGACGCCTTCGCGCACCAGCTGGCGGCCGCGGTGCTCGCGGAAAGTCCAGAAGCGGTTGCCGATCCAGTTCACGACGATGGCGAGGATGGTCGAGATGATCTTGGCGAAGACCGGCCCCTCGTGGATGCGCGCGGGATCGAAGACCGTTGCGCGCAGCAGGTTGAAGACGCCGAAGTCCACCACGAGGCCCACGCCGCCCACCAGCCCGAAGCGGGCGAATTGGAGGATGAGCTTGCGCATGGCGGGAGGGGTCTCGATTCCGGGGACAATGGACTGAGGCTCAAAGTCTATCGATCGACCATCCGTGCCCTCTGGAGAGATTCTGTGAAAGCTTCGACTTCGTTCAGGGCAGTTCGGTGATCGTCGGGGTGCTCGGAGGCGGGCAGCTGGCCCGCATGATGGTGCCGCCCGCGATCGAGCTGGGCATCGACATCCGGGTGCTGGCCGAGGTCGAGGGATCGTCGGCCTCGATCGCCGCCACGGCGGTGGGCGACTACGCGGATGCCGCCACCGTTCTCGCGTTCGCGCGCGACGTCGACGTGATCACCTTCGATCACGAGCACGTCCCCCAGGCGGTGCTGGCGGCGCTCGTGGACGCCGGGCATGCGGTGCACCCCGGCCCGGACGCCCTGGCCGTGGCCCAGGACAAGATCGTCATGCGCGAGCGGCTGACCGCGATCGGTGCCCCGGTGCCGGACTGGGCGGTGGTGCGCGACGCGGGCGGGCTCGGGGACTTCCTGGGCGATCACGGCGGGCGGGCGGTCGTGAAGACGCCGCGCGGCGGGTACGACGGCAAAGGCGTGCGCGTGGTGGGCGGCGCGGGGGACGCCGATGACTGGTTCTCCGCGGCCGGCGAGGAGGGGCTGCTGGTCGAGGAGCTGGTGGACTTCCGCCGCGAGCTCGCCCAACTGGTCGCGCGGCGCCCATCGGGCGAGGTTCGCGCCTGGCCACTGGTCGAGACGGTGCAGCGCGGCGGCGTCTGCGCCGAGGTGTTCGCGCCGGCGCCGGACGCCGGGCCCCTCCCGGTCGAGGCCCGCGCTCTCGCCGAGCGGATCGCGACCGAACTCGGCGTCACGGGGGTGCTGGCGGTCGAGTTGTTCGAGGCCTCGGACGGGCGCCTGCTCGTCAACGAGCTGGCGATGCGTCCGCATAACACGGGTCACTGGACGATCGACGGCGCGGTCACCAGCCAGTTCGAGCAGCATCTGCGGGCCGTGCTCGATCTGCCGCTCGGCGATCCATCGCCGACGGCGGCGTGGAGCGTCATGGTCAACGTGCTCGGCGGGCCGAGGAATGCAACGATGCCGGATCGCTACCAGGTCGCCCTGGCGGCCGACCCCCGGGTCAAGTTCCACTCCTACGGCAAGAAGTCGCGTCCCGGTCGCAAGGTCGGGCACGTCACCGCCACCGGCGCGGAACTCGACGACACCGTGGCCAGGGCGCGTGCCGCGGCGGGATTCTTCCAGGCCTGAGCCATAGCATGGGGCGCGTGCCTGGGACCTCCACAGCCTCCGCCCCGCTCGTCGCGGTCGTGATGGGCTCCGACTCCGACTGGGGGGTCATGAGTGAGGCGGCGGCAGCGCTGGCCGAGTTCGGGATCCCGCATGAGGTCGAGGTGGTCTCGGCGCACCGCACGCCGAAGCGGATGATCGCCTTCGGGTCCGAGGCCGCGAGCCGCGGCATCCGGGTCATCATCGCCGGCGCAGGGGGGGCCGCGCACCTGCCGGGGATGCTGGCCTCGGTCACCACGCTGCCGATTATCGGCGTGCCCGTGCCGCTCGCCCAGCTCGGCGGACTCGACTCGCTGCTCTCGATCGTGCAGATGCCGGCCGGCATCCCGGTCGCCACCGTCTCGATCGGCGGAGCCCGCAACGCGGGGCTGCTCGCCGCCCGCATCCTCTCCCTCTCCGACCCGGCGCTCGCTGCGCGCCTTGAGGAGTTCGCCGCCGGTCTCGAGGCCCTCGTGATCGAGAAGAACGCGAAGCTGCAGCGCGGCCTGTGAGTTCGCCGCGCGCCCCCCGATCGCTGCTGCGGGACCCGGATGCCTCGGCAACCGGTTTCATGAGCAAGCGCGCCTGGTGGCTGGTCGGGCTCAACCTGCTGATCCCGGGATCGGCGCAACTGCTGGCCGGCAGCCGCCGACTCGGGCGCTTCGCCGTCGGCACGACGCTGCTGTTCTGGCTGCTGGTCGTGGTCGGCGTGCTCGCCGTGCTGATCGGCGGGCAGGCGCTCGTGCCGATCATCACGATCCCGGCCGTGCTCTGGGGGATCGCTGTTGTGCTGGGGCTGTACGGCGTGCTCTGGGTGATCTGCGCCTTCGACACCTTCCGGTTGAGCCGGCTCGCGCGGGTCAGCGAGGGAGCCCGCATCGGGGTGTCGCTGCTGGCAGTCGTCGCGCTCGTGATCGCGGGGGGCACCGCGTTCGCCGGGGCGTACACGGCCGGGGTGACGGCCAGCATCCTGACGAAGGTCGCCTCGAACACGATCGACATCACCGGCCCTGACGGCAAGCCGGTCACGGTCGGCCCGATCACCGGCCCGGTGAACATCCTGCTGGTCGGTGACGACAGCGGGGGCGGCAACGCGGCGTACGGATTGCGCGGAGAGACTCTCAACGATGTGACGATCCTGATCCACCTCTCGCCGGTTTCGAAGTCGGTGACGGCGGTCAGCATCCCGCGCGATCTCTACGTCGCCCAGCCGGCATGCGGGTCGAAACCGGCCGTCGCGCAGGCCCGGTTCAACACGGCCCTGTCACGCGGCGGGCTGAACTGCGTGGTGGCCGGCGCGAGCGCGCTGACCGGGCTGCCCATCCAATACGCCGCGCAGATCGAGTTCGACGGGGTGGTCGCGATGAGCGACGCGATCGGCGGCGTTCCGGTCTGCCTGGTGACCCCGATCGACGACCCATACAGCGGCCTTTCGCTGACGGCGGGCGAGCACACCCTGCAAGGGGCGCAAGCGCTCGCCTTCTTGCGCACGCGCCATGGCCTGTCGACCGGCAGCGATCTGCAGCGGATCAGCAACCAGCAGGTGTTCCTGTCGTCGCTGATGCGCACGGTGAAGAGCTCGGCAACCCTCGACAACCCCCTCAAGGTCATCGCGCTCGCCCAGGCGGCCGCGACGAACATGAAGCTCAGCACCGAGCTGGCGCAGACCTCGACGATGGTGTCAATGGCGCTCGCGCTGCGCGGCATCCCGCTCGATCGGATCGCCTTCGTGCAGTACCCGTCTTCGCCGGCGACCGTCCACGGCCAGAGCGTCACCCTGCCCGCCACCGGGGATGCCGCGGTGCTGATGACCGCGCTCGCTGCGGATCATGCGGTGGTGACGAGCCAGCTCGGCGGGGCGGCTGTCGCGAGTGGGACAGGGGCGCCGAGCGCCACGCCCACGCCCTCCGCGTCGGCGACACCGAACGGCGGGGCGCCCGTGCCGCTGCCGACCTCGATCTCGGGGCAGGCCGCCGACCAGAGCACCTGCTCGGCCGGGCAAACCGGTTGAGCTGAGCTGAGCGTGAGGCCGCAGGCCGAACCGTTCGACGAAGTTCAGAGGTCGGCGTGCAGCTGCCAGACCTTCTCGGCCGAATCGCGCCAGCTGAAGGCCCGCGCACGGTCGCGAGCGGCGACCGAGAGCCGCCCCCGCAGCTCGTCGTCGTCGAGCACTTCGCGGATCGCGGCGGCGTAGCCCTCCGCCTCGTCCGGATCGTCGCGTGGGATCACGATCCCGGCGTCGGTCGCGACCTCGATCAGCGCCGGGGCGTCGGAGTGGATGACCGGCAGCCCGAACGCCAGTGCCTCGACCAGGGCGAGCCCGAACCCCTCGGCGCGGCTCGCCTGCAGAAACGCCGTCGCGCCCTGCAGAACTGCGGCAAGGTCGTCGTCGTCGAGGCTGTCGAGCACCACGATCAGCTCGGCATCAACGCCGCGGTCGTGCGCCTGCGCTGCGATCCCCTCCGCGTCGCCGGGCGCCGCTCCGACCACGACGAGCGCGACGTCGGGCACCCGGCTGAGCGCCTCGATCAGCACGTTGAGGCCCTTGCGCGGGTCGAGACCGGCGACGGTCAGCAGGTAGTCGCCGTGCAGCCCCAGTCGCCGGCGCCGATCCGTGTCGTCATCCATCGGGCGCAACCGTGAACTCGGCGCCCCGCCGATGACCCGGAGCCGGTCGCCGAAGGCGAAGTTCTCGGCGAGCACCTCGGCCACCGCGTGGGTCGGGGCCACGACCGCGTCGGCGAAGCGCTCCGCGCGCTTCGTCATCGCGCGGTTCCACGACACTTGGCGAGGGGTCAGCAGCTCCGGATCGGTCCAGGCGATCGCGTCGTGCACCGTCACCACGGTCTGGTCATTGCGCCCGCTGACCCGCTCGTGCCGGTGCATCGGCGCGAGCAGGCTGGTGGCGTGCACCATGCCGGCGCCCGGCAGACGGGTGAAGCCGTGCGCCCAGGCCGCCGCCAGTTCGCGTCGGGCGAGCGGGCTCTTGTAGAGGTCGACGAGGCCGGGCAGGCGCTCCGCCAGGTGCGCGTAGTCCGGCTCGGGCGACGCGGACACGATCCCCGCGACGTTCGAACCGCGCGGCGCGGTCGCGATCAACTGTCGGGTGAGCTCCTCGGCGTAGCGAGCCATTCCGCCATTGGGGACTGCGGTGACCTCGTCGACGATGACCCGCAGCGTGATCATCGGGCTGCAGTTCCTGATGCCAGGGCGCCGGATGCCGCTGCCACCGCCAGCGCCTCGCGCCACGGCCGCATCGGCCGAAGGCCCGCCCGGTCCCACGCGCCGTGCCCGAGCACCGAGTAGGAGGGGCGCCGCGCCGGCCGCACGAACGACGCGCTGTCGGTCGGCAGAACCCGCTCGGGATCCAGCCCCGCCTCCTCGAAGACGGCTCGGGCGAACCCGAACCACGAGGTCTGCCCTGCGCCGGTGCCGTGATAGATGCCTGGCGGGGCATCGGAATCCACCAGAGTGACGAGCTGCGCCGCCAAGTCGGCGGTCCAGGTGGGCTGACCGAGTTGATCGTCGACGACCGAGACGGTCGGGTTGTTCGCGGCCAGTCGCAGCATCGTTGCCGCGAAGTTCGGACCACCGGCGCCGTAGAGCCAGGCGGTGCGCACCACGTATGCGCCGCTCGGATGCGCGGCGAGCGCGAACTCCTCGCCCGCCGCCTTGGTGCGGCCGTATGCGTTGATCGGGTCCCGCGGGGTGTCTTCGGGATACGGCTCGGTCGCCATGCCGTCGAAGACGTAATCGGTCGAGATCGTCACGAGTTTGGCGCGGTGCACCGCGGCCGCCCGCGCCAGGTTCTCCACCGCGGTCGCGTTGATCGCGAACGCGTCGCTCTCGTGCGTCTCGGCGCCGTCGACATCCGTGTACGCGGCCGTGTTGACGACCACGTCGTGCCCGGCGACGGCGGCGCGCACGGCGTCGGCGTCGGTGACATCCAACTCGGCACGGGTGAGGGCGGTCACCTCGCGGCCGGCCAGGGCGCGCTGCAGGTCCTGCCCCAGCATCCCGGCCGCTCCGGTCACGAGGTAGCGCGTCACAGCGCCGCGCGCGCCTTCAGCGGCTCCCACCAGGCGCGGTTGTCGCGGTACCACTTCACGACGTCGGCCAACCCCTGGTCGAAGGGGACGAGCGGCGCGTAGCCCAGCTCGGACTGGATCTTGCCGATGTCGACCGAGTAGCGCAGGTCATGGCCCTTGCGGTCCTCGACCTTGTCGACGTACGACCAGTCGGTGCCGGTGGCATCCAGGAGTTTCTGGGTCAGTTCGAGATTGCTCAACTCGGTGCCGCCCCCGATGTTGTAGGTCTCACCCGCGCGACCCTTCGCCACGACCATCGCGATGCCGCGGGTGTGGTCGTCGACGTGGAGCCAGTCCCGGATGTTCTCGCCCGTGCCGTAGAGCGGCACGTGCAGCCCGTCGATCAGGTTCGTGATGAACAGCGGGATGACCTTCTCGGGAAAGTGGTACGGCCCGTAATTGTTCGAGCAGCGCGTGATCGACAGGTTCAGCCCGTGCGTGCGGAAGTAGCTGCGCGCCAGCAGATCACTGCCGGCCTTGCTGGCCGAGTAGGGCGAGTTGGGCTCGAGCGGGCGGTCCTCGGTCCATGAGCCCTCGGCGATCGAGCCGTAGACCTCATCGGTGCTGACGTGCACGAAGCGCTGGATGCCGGCCCGCAGGCTCGCATCCAGCAGTCGCTGGGTGCCGAGCACGTTGGTCTCGACGAAGATGCCGGAGTCGCGCACCGATCGATCGACGTGCGACTCCGCAGCGAAGTGCACGACCGTGTCGACGCCCGGCAGCACGTCGTCGAGCGCACCGGCGTCGCGGATGTCGGCCTGCACGAAGGTGAAGCGCGGCGAGTCGGAGACTGGCGCGAGGTTGGCCGGGTTGCCGGAGTAGGTGAGCGCGTCGTAGACGACCACCTCGGCGCCCTCGAGTCCGGGATAGGCGTCTTCGAGGGTGCGACGGACGAAGTTCGAGCCGATGAAGCCGGCTCCGCCGGTGACGAGGATCTTGGGAGGCACCGCAGAATCTTACCGAGTCGCGGCACTTGTAGTCTGGCGGCGTGACGGCACCTGTGATCACCGTGGTCGTGCCGACCTACGACGGCGACCGCTACCTGGACGCCCTTTTGACCGCTGTCGAGTCCCAGTGGATCGATGCCGAAGTTGAGGTTCTGGTGGTGGATTCGGGATCGACGGACGGAACGCTCGACATCATCGCGGCCCACCCGCGCGTGCGGCTGCTGACCATCCCGAACAGCGAGTTCTCGCACGGGCGCACCAGGCAATGGGCCGCTCGCGAGAGCCGGGGAGAACTCATCGCCTATCTCACGCAGGACGCCATCCCGCTCTCGGACTCCTGGCTTGCCGAGCTCGCCGCACCCTTCGCGCTCGACCAGCGGGTGGCGCTGGTCACGGGCAGGCAGCATCCGAGGCGTACGGCCTTCCCTCTGCAGAAATACGAGATCGTTGGTTCGTTCGCGGCTCTCGGTCCGGCCGACGGCACCTCGTTCGTCGACGGCGCGCAGCGTGCCTACGTCGATCATGAACGTGGGGGCTTCCATTCGGACGTCAACGCGATGGTCAGACGGGACCTCGTTCTCGGCCCCATCCCCTTCCGCGACGTCGCTTACTCCGAGGACATGATGATGGCGCAAGACGTGCTGAACGCCGGGCTCGTCAAGGCCTACGCGGGCAAAGCCGCGGTCGAGCATTCCAATGACCTGACACGGAGTGAGTATGGGAGGCGGATCTTCGATGAGACCATCGGATTGCGTCGCATCGGCGTCGAGCAACCAGCCCTCTCCCGGGTCGGAGTCCTGGCTCGCGCTCTCCGCCGTTCGCTCGGCGACGCTCGGCGCATCTTCCGCGATCCGGACTACTGCGTCGCCGAGAAACTCAGATGGTTGCTCGTGAACCCGGGCTATCAGCTACGCAAGTGGTCCAGTTATCGTCGTGCAGCGCGGGTATCGCTCGACGACCATGCGTCGATCGTGGCGAACTCGCTCGAGCGTGGGCGCCGGAACCGGCACCGATAGACTCTCGTATGTGGAGATCCGAGAGTTGTCCGTCCCGGATGCCTACGAGATCACGCCGAAGCAGTTCGGTGATGACCGCGGCGTCTTCTTCGAGTGGTACCGGTACGACCGTCTGACGGAGACGATCGGACACCCTCTCGAGCTTCGGCAGGGCAACAGCTCGGTGTCGCGCCGAGGGGTGGTGCGCGGTATCCACTTCGCCGATGCCCCGCGCGGGCAGGCAAAGTATGTGACCGTGGCGCGTGGGGCGGTCCTCGATTTCGTTGTCGACATCCGAGCCGGTTCGCCGACCTTCGGGCAGTCCGACTCGGTGCTTCTCGACACCGACGATCACCGGGCCGTCTACCTCGCGGAGGGATTGGGACACTGCTTCGTGGCGCTGACCGATGATGCCGTCGTCAGCTATCTGGTGAGCGACGTGTACTCCCCGGCCTCGGAGCACGGCATCAACCCATTGGATGAGGAGGTCGGCCTGGTCTTCCCGCTCGCAGCCGACGAGATCATCTTGTCGCCCAAGGATGCCGAGGCCCCTGGCCTCCGTGCTGCGGCGGAGGCTGGTCTCCTCCCCACCTGGGATGCGATGCGGGCCTACTACCAGGAACTGTCCCGATGAAGGGCATCATCCTTGCAGGAGGATCTGGCAGCCGCCTCTGGCCGATCACCAAGGGCATCTCGAAGCAGTTGATGCCCATCTACGACAAGCCGATGATCTATTACCCGTTGTCGACGCTGATGATGGCCGGCATCCAAGAGATCCTGATCATCACCACCCCGGAGTACAACTCCCAGTTCCGCAACCTCCTCGGAGACGGCAGTGCGCTCGGAATCAGCATCGAGTACGCCGTGCAGCCGTCGCCAGACGGCCTCGCCCAGGCGTTCATCATAGGCGAGGAGTTCGTCGGGGAGGATTCCGTCGCGCTAGTGCTCGGCGACAACATCTTCCACGGATCGGGCTTGGGCGCCTCACTGCGGGGCAACTCCTCGATCGACGGGGGCTTGATCTTCGCCTACCAGGTCTCGGATCCGACCTCTTACGGCGTCGTCGAGTTCGACGAGTCGTTCCGCGCCGTGTCCATCGAGGAGAAACCGGCCCGGCCGAAGAGCAACTACGCGGTGCCCGGTCTCTACTTCTACGACAACTCGGTGATCGAGATCGCGAAGACGATCACGCCGAGCGCTCGGGGCGAGCTCGAGATCTCCACGATCAACGAGCACTATCTCGACGTGGGTACTCTCCAGGTCCAAGTGCTGGACCGCGGCACCGCCTGGCTGGACACTGGCACCTTCGAGTCGATGATGCAGGCATCCGAGTACGTGAAGGTCATCGAGGATCGCCAGGGTTTCAAAATCGGATGCATTGAGGAGATCGCCTGGAGGGCGGGCTGGATCGACGATTCCCAGTTGGCCGAACTAGCTGCGCCCCTGTCGAAGAGCGGGTACGGAAGGTACCTCCAGCTCCTGCTCGAAGGCTGATCGGCCTCCCGCTAGACTATGGCGATTCGACGGCTCGACGATGCGCCGTCGTCGAGGCTGGAGGCGATCGGATGAGTGCTGCGGGTGACGGATTCGCCGTCGGAACACCCGGGGTGTCAGCGGAGAGCTTCTGGCTCCCGAAGCACTACGTGACGTCGGCGTGGTACGAGCACGCACCGTTCGCGGCGTGGGTGATCGCGGCGACTAGGCCCCGGTTGCTCGTCGAACTGGGGACGCACAACGGCTTCTCCTTCTTCGCTTTCGGTGATGCTGTCGTCAAGCTCGGCCTGGATACCAGCATGGTCGCCGTGGACAGTTGGGAGGGCGATGACCAGGCCGGTTTCTACGGGGCCGACGTCAAGGACTCCGTGCAGGCAATGGTCGAGGAGGACTACCCCTTCGCGTCACTTCGGCAGGGGTACTTCGATGCCATTGCGCCCACCTTCGTCGACGGCAGCATCGATCTGCTGCACATCGATGGGCGGCACGGCTACGACGACGTCAAGGAAGACTACGAGTCCTACGAGTCGAAGCTCTCGGACCGTGCGGTCGTGCTTTTCCACGACACCCGCGAGTATCAGGAGACCTTCCGCGTGCATCGCTTCTGGGACGAGCTCGCGGAGAAGCATCCGTCGTTCACCTTCGAGCACGGTCACGGATTGGGAGTGCTCGCCCACGGCTCCCAGGTGCCGCAGCCGGTGCTCGAATTCCTCGCGCGGGCGACAGCCGATCCGGCCGGCATGCGGTCGTTTTACGCTCGGCTCGGGGCCGAGGTCTCCCGGCAGCGTGTGCTGCAGGTCGACCACTTCGACATCATCCACGAGCTGCGACTCCGGGTGATGGCGGACGAGGCGGCGCTTGCCGCTCAGCGGGAGCGCTCGACGCGGATTGTCCATCGGTTCGTATCGAGCACGTCCTGGCGCGTGACCGCGCCGTTGCGGACGATCGGGTCGGCGATGCATCACAAGTCGCGCCAGGACGCGAAGGATCACGGGGGAGAGCCGCATGGCGCGACGGGAACCGACTGACATCAGGCTCGAGTTGAGGCAGCTAGAGCTGATTGACCGCATTTTCGGGTTGGAGGCCCAGCTAGCAGGAGCTTTGGCGTTCGCAAAGCCGGAACGCGACGAGATCGATGCGGTCCTCCGCGAGAACGAGGGTCTCCGGCAGCAGCTCGCGGGCCTGCAACGCACCACGACCTGGAGGGCGGGGCGGGCGGTGCTCGCGCCGGGTCGCGCCCTCCGCAAGCTGATTCGTCGAAGAACGTGACAGATGTCTTGCGGCTGGCCCTGGTCGAGGTGGGCGGCGCGGTGCCAGACGCCTTCGCAACGGCCCTCGCGGCGTCGTCGGGGCTCGCGGTCGTCGCGATCGATGAAGCTCCTGACTGCGTCCTACTGATTGACGGCGACGCCGAAGCGGTGGAGGCCGGCCTCCCGGCGTTCCGTGCGGCCCTCGCCGCCCTCGAGGGCTCGGCCGCGATGTATACCGATGAGCTCGCGCTGCGATCCGATTCGGGGGTGCCGATCCTCGTGCAGAAGCCGGGATTCGACCCGGAGCGACTGCGCTGCCAGTATTACCTCGGCACGATCGTCGCCTACACCGCGCAGGCCTGGGAATCTCTGGGCGGGCTTCGCGAGGATCTGCCGTGGAGCGTTCGCGGCTACGATCTGGCACTCCGAGCGGTTCGTGCGGGTGTCGCGGTCGAGCACTATGACATCGTGCCGGTCGGGACGGCCGAAGGTCCCCGGCTCGGGGCGATCCCGGCCGAGGCGAGCGATTCCGTGCGCTCCGTGCTCGAGCGCCACCTCGCGGCAACCGGCGGGGGGGCCGTCGAGGCGATCAGCCTGAACGGGATCCACCGCACTCGGCGCCCCGTGGTCGGCGAGCCACTGGTGTCTATCGTCATCCCGACCCGTGGTCAGAGCAGACCGCGAGGTGGCGTCGAGCATTCCTACCTCGTCGACGCCGTTCGCGGCATCGTCGAGCGGTCCAGCTACCGCAACGTGGAGATCGTGATCGTGCACGACTCGGTCGCCTCGCCCACCGTGCTCCAGCAGGTCCTGCAGCTCGCCGGAGAGACCGCCGTGCTCGTGGAATGGACGGCCCCCTTCAACTTCTCGGCGAAGATCAACTGGGGGGTGCTGCACTCGCGCGGCGAGTTCGTTCTGCTCCTGAACGATGATGTCGACGTCATCTCGCCCGACTGGATCGAGCGGCTGCTGGCCCTGGCGCAGTTGCCGGGATCCGGGATGAGCGGTGGGATGCTCTACTATCAGGATGACACCGTGCAGCACGGAGGTCACCACTACTGGCGCGGCGATGCGAAGCACATCGCGATGTACTTCCCCAGAGGGGATCCCGGTCCTCTCGGCGGGTTGCGGGTGGAGCGCCAGGTGGCCGGCGTGACCGCGGCGTGCGCGCTGATGCCGCGGTCGGTGTACGACCAGGTCGGCGGGATGACGCAGCTGCTTCCCAGTGCCTTCAATGACGTCGACCTGTGCATGAAGGTGGCCGCGGCTGGCTACCGCATCTTCTGGACGCCGTACGCGGAGCTTTACCACTTCGAGTCGAAGTCGCGTGATCCCACGGTGCGGAAGTGGGAGGTCGACGTCGCGTGGGGGCGCTGGTCGCGCAACATGCACCAACCACAGTTCTGGCCATACCCGGACTGAGCAGAGCTCCTGGGGCTAACGGCGCCGGGCCGTGCGCCGGATGATCAGCAGCTCGCGAACCCGAAGGCCGACCCGTATCACGAGCCGGAGCGGTGCGAGAGCGGGCGACGAGTAGCGGATCGAGACGTACCGAGCCGCGCTCACATGGTGCGCATGGATCATGGGACCCGGGTCTGCCTTAGTCGAGTGGCCTCCCAGGTGGGTTGCCTGGGCCGAGGGGACGTAGAGGTTGGAGAAGCCTGCTTGCCCCATCCGGCGGCCCAGGTCGACGTCCTCGAAGTACATGAAGTACCCCTCGTCGAATCCACCGATCTTCGTGAAGGCGGCGGTCCGCACCAGGAGGCACGAGCCGGAGAGCCAGCCAACGGCGCGCGGCTCGTCGCCGGCCTCGCGCTCGGCGCGGTATCTGCGCGTCCAGGGGTTCTTCGGGAATGGACCTGCGAACAGGGCATGGCCGACGCCGGTGCGCAGCGAGGGGAGGTTTCGCGCGGACGGGTACAGAGTTCCGTCCGGTTCCAGAATGGCCGGCCCGGCGACCCCCGCTTCCGGGCGCACACGCAACTCGTCGACCAGAGCGTCGAGTGCTCCGGGATGTAGCGTGATGTCGGGATTGGAGATCAGCACCCACTCATGACGGCCGGCGAGATACGCGACGCCTGCGTTGACGGCCGCTCCGTACCCTCGATTGTCCGGGAGCGCCACGATCCTAGCCCCGGCGCTGCTCGCCAGGATTTCGGTGTTCGCGATATCCTGCGAAGCATTGTCGACGATCACAACTTCCACCGGGGTGGTGCCGACAGCCCGCAGCGAGTCGAGGAAGGGTCCGAGAACTGCGCTCGAGTTGTAGCTCACTGTGACGACGCCGAGGGGAGCGCGCGGGACGACCTTCATGACTTCCCTACCTTAGTCGCCGTGAAATGACGGTAACCATGAGCCAGGTAGGCTAACTATTTGTTGACTCGGGTGCCGGTGGGGAAGACGACAATATGTTGAGACTGTTTCGTTTGACGGCGAAGGGCGTCCGCGTGCTCCTGCATGAAGGCCCACGCAGCTTCACTCGGAAGGCGAAGACGACAATCAAGCGCCAGGTCCTGGGCACGGGCATCCATATGGCCGTCGGTTTGGAAGAAGCGGTCTCGACCGACTACGGCGTCGAGCAACCATGGGCGAAGTCTCCGATCGTGGTCGGAGACGGACCGATCAACATCGCGTGGATCATGTCCCCTCCCAGTCCCACCAGCGGCGGTCATCAGAATCTGCTCCGATTCATCGACCTCGCGGAGCGGGCAGGTCACCGGAACACCATTCACTTCTACAACAGCGCCGGCATCGTGGTTGACATCCGTGCCATGGGTGAGATGCTGCGGGAGAGCGCCGCCTATCCGGCGGTACGTGCGCCGATGACCAACTACGACGACGTCCACGGCGTCGAGAGCCATGCGCAGGCGATCATCGCCACCGGCTGGGAAACGGCGTATCCGGCCTACCTGGACCGGTCGCTGGCCAGGCGGTTTTACTTCGTGCAGGATTTCGAGCCGTCGTTCTACGCTGCGGGCAGCGAGTCGGTGCTGGCTGAGAACACCTACCGCTTCGGGTTCCACGGGCTGACTGCGGGCGGCTGGCTCTCGCACAAGCTGTTCACCGAATACGGCATGACGGCGGACCATTTCGACTTCGCCGCGGACAAGGCCCACTACAACTTGGTCAACACCGAACGCCGCAACGAGATATTTTTCTACGCCCGACCGGTCACCCCGCGACGCGGCTTCGAGCTGGGGGTGCTCGCGCTGGCCGAATTCGCGAAGCATCGTCCCGACGTGACGATCAACCTCGCCTTCACGTTCCTGGCACCGGCGCTCGGATCACAAGCCATCAGTTGGCAGGGGCACGTGGG
>FSWJ01000748.1_pt1 | contig 18499 bp, 18 predicted proteins | sample 1637851 | NCBI WGS metagenome assembly FSWJ01 (sample SAMEA3914789, study PRJEB12502) | metagenome | biome: forest; material: soil | place: Canada | collected 2011-07-03 | depth 0.3 m | reverse complement strand
GTACCAGTACCTGCTGACCCTGCCGAAGCTGGCCGAGGGCGACGCGAACAAGCTCTGGATCATCCCGAGCGAGTTCACCGAAGCGCTCAAGGGCGTCAGCGCTGGCTTCTTCCCGTCGCGCGATCCGAGCGTGACCGCTGCCTTCGGCGCGGCCGCCGCAACGGTCGCGAAGGCAGCCGCGAAGGCCCCTGCCAAGGCTCCGACGCCGCGGGCGCGTTCCGCGAAGAGCGATTCCTAGGCGGAAGGCCGGAACCGAGCGGGGCTACTTCTCCCCCGCTCCCCCGCGCGTGCTCGCGCACCGCGGGCTGGCCATCGACGCGCCGGAGAACACCCTGCTCGCCTTCGCCAAGGCGCTCGCCGCAGGCGTGACGTACCTCGAAACCGATGTGCACGCATCCGCAGACGGGGTGGCGATCCTCAGTCACGACCCCGATCTCTTCCGGCTCACCGGGCGTCACGTGAGGATCGATCAACTCACCGCGGTCGAGCTCGCCCGCATTGATTTGGGCAAGGCCCAGAACTTCGCCACGCTCGCGGCGGCGCTCGAGGCCTTCCCGGATGCCCGCTTCAACATCGACGTGAAGGCAGCGGCTGCCGTCGTCCCCACCATCGAGGCGATCCGCCAGACAGGAGCCGAGCATCGTGTACTGATCGGGTCGTTCAGCAACGCTCGACGACTCGCCGTGGTGCGCAAGCTGCCCGGGGCGGCGACCTCGGTCTCGTCCCGTGGCGCCGTGATCGCCACCTGGGCCGGGGCTCTCTGGCTGCCCGCGATCACCCGGTGGGCGCTGCGGGGCATTCAGGCGGTGCAACTGCCGGAGCGCATCCTCGGTGTCAGGACCACGTCGGCGCGCGTGATCGCCGCGTACCACTCGGCTGACGTCGAGGTGCACATCTGGACCATCAACGATCCGGTCGACATGAACCGGCTTCTGGATGCCGGTGTCGACGGCATCGTGAGCGACCGCGCGGACATCGCGCTCCGGGTGCTGGCGCGCCGCTGAGCCGCCCGCCGGGGCTCAACTGAGCGGGCCACACCCCCAATCCGTGCCGAATCACCTGTGAAAGCTCTGAAAAGGGCTACGACCGGGCATTCTTCCGGCCACGGTGTCGTTATACCTGTGTTCTGACCAAGGGGTGGTCGAGCAGGGAATCCACGATTCTCCACCAGTTCCACCTCGCAGATGCATTCGTCAGAACATGCAGACCAGCGCCGACAGGGCGCAAGCGCACGAGGGAGGCCACACAATGGCGGATCGCAGTTTGCGCGGCATGCGACTCGGATCTCAAAGCTTGCAAAGCGAAGAGGGAGTCGAGTTCTCGCCGCGGAAGAAGAGTCTTTACCGCACCGAAGACGGCACCACGTTCGAGGTGACCTTCGCCGCGGAGGCGGACGTCCCCGAGACCTGGGAGTCGCCGCGCACCGGCCTGGAAGGCCGTCTGGTCGGTGAGGACGGTGGCCTCGTGCAGTCCGTCGTCGTCGAGACCAAGGCGCCTCGAACCCACTGGGACATGCTGCTGGAGCGTCGCACCCGGCCCGAGCTCGAAGAGCTGCTCCAGGAGCGCCTCGAGCTGCTGAGGACGCGCCGCGGTCAGGCCACCAAGTCGACCAAGACCACGGCCAAGACCGCGTAGCCTACTTCGTCGAACGGCGGCGGCTCCGGCCGCCGCGCAAGGTTCCAGCGGCCAGCAGCGCGCCGATGCCGATGCCGCACACCAGCCACTCGAACTGACGCCCGCCGGCCACGGCGGGCGTTGTTCCCGTCGCGAGCGGCACGTCCGCGATGATCACGCCAGGCGTGTACACGGGCAGTTGGTGCGAGACGGTTCCGTCGGGCCCGATGACCGCGCTCGTCCCCACGGTCGAGATGTTGACGACGCTGCGGCTCAACTCTTCGGCGCGGATCCGAGCGATGGCCAGCTGCTGCACGCTTTCGTCGGTGCGCCCGAAGTCGGCGTTGTTCGTCTGAGCGAAGACCACATCCGCTCCTTGACGCACCATGTCGGTCATCAGCTGGTCGTCGACGATGTCGAAGCAGATGGCGATGCCGGCGAGCACGTTCGGTACTCCACTGCTCTTGGCCGTGCCGATGTTCATCACCTCGTCGGTGGTGCCCGGCGTGTACTCGCGCTGGATCAGATCGATCAGGCTGGGTGCGAACTGGCGCCAGAACGAACGGTCGGGCACATACTCGCCGAACGGCACCGGATGCTTCTTGTCGTAGTAGTCGACGGCGCCCTTGCCTGCCTCCCAGAGCAGCGAGGTGTTGTAGTAGCGGGTGCTGACCGAGCCGTCGGGGTTCGTCGTCGTGCGCGTGGTGATCGTGCCACCGACCAGCGGCGCGCCGGCGCGCTGGGCGACCTGGTCCCACAGCTCGGCCGCGTTCGGATCCTCGAGCGGGTCGACATCGGAGGCACCCTCGGGCCAGACCACCACGTCGACCTTCTTGTCGTACACCGGCTTCGTCGCTTTGATTTGGCCGAGCAGGTTGTCGCCGAAGTTCGCAGGCGGGTCGAAGTAGCCCGCCTTGGTGTCGCCCTGCACGGCGCCCACGCGCAGCGTGCCCTCGATATGACTCGGCCAAGCCGGAATGACCACCAGCACCACCAGTGCCGCGACGACGATCGTGGCGCGGGTCAGCGCGTCCAACCCACGTCCCGCGGTCGAGAACCCGGGCGTTGAGGCGCCGGATGCCGCCGCTCCCGAGCTGACCCCGGCCGCCGTCATCCCGTTCCCCCCGTCGACCCACGGGCGGTGCCAGGCCGCGCTCCTCCCCCGGACCGTGCGCAGCCCCTCCTGCCCTGCCGCCACCGCGAGGGCGACGACGAACACCATCAGAAAACTCACACCCGAGACGCCGAACCACGCGAACAGGTGCGAGATCGGGCTCGCCGACTGCGAGAAGGCGACGCGGCCCCAGGAGAAGCCGCCGTACGGCCACACGCTGGCCACCGCCTCGCGCAGGGTCCAGAGGCCCGCGACCACGATCGGGATGAAGAGCAGTCGGCTCCACGGGGTCGGGAACGCGCGCGGCACCCAGCGGTAGCCGAGCGTGATGAGCATGCCACCGAGACCGCACCACAGCGCCATCAGGGTGGACAGCGCCGACCACGGGATCGGGCCGAGGAAGACCGCGGCCCACTGGATGTCGACGAAGTAGAAGGTCGCCCCGAAGAGGAATCCGACCAGGAACGCCGAGCCGAGGCGCCGGCCCTGCAGGGCGACGAGCTGGAGCCCGATGGCAAGAAACGCCAGCGGCCACCACCCGAGATCGGGGAACGCCCCGTCGAGGATCGGCCCCGCGCCGGCGGCCACCACGATCGCGACCCAGAGCGGAAGTACAGGGGTCTGTCGGGTCACCGGATGAGCCTAAGCGACCGAACTGTACGCGACGATGCCGCGGCGGATCCCGTCGATCGCGACGCGGGCGGTGCGCCCGAGCGGGCCATCGGCCACGATCGAGATCTGGTCGAGCAGATCGACGGCCTGCTTCATCCATCTCACGAAATCGCCCGCGGCCAGGTCGGCTTCGCGCAGCACCGCGTCGAGCTGACCGCCGCGCGCCCAGAGCTGGGTGGCCAGCGCCAGACCGGTCGACGGCGGGTTGCTCTCGGGCAGCCGGTGCTCGGCCTCCAGGTCGCTCAGCTGCGCCCAGAGCTCCCCTGTGGCTTCCATGGCGGCCCGGAACGGCCCGCGTGGCAGGTTGCGCTCCCCCGTCTCCTCGCGACGCGGCTCGAAGATGAGGGTGCTGACCACGGCGGCCAGGGTCGGCGCGTCGAGGTCGTTCCAGGTCCCGCGGCGCAGGCACTCGGCGACCAGCAGGTCGCGTTCGCCGTAGATGCGGCGCAGGGAACGCCCGGGTGCGGCCACGCCGACCACGCCGTCGTGCGTTTCCAGGTACCCCAGCTCGAGTAGCACGTCGGTGACCCGATCGAACACCTGGGCGACGGCGCCGGTGCGCCCTCGGATCTGCGAACTCAACTGCTCCGACTCGCGCTTCAGCCGCCACCAGCGCTCGGCCCACCGCGAGTGCGCCTCACGGTCGCTGCATGCATGGCAGGGGTGCGCCTTCATCCGTTTCCGCAACTCGGCGATGCGGCGCTGCCTGCGGTCGCGCTCCGACCGACTCTCACCGCTCGGGGTGCCTCCGCGCCCTTCGGCGCGCGCGTTCTTCTTCTCGAGATCGGTGAGTTCCCGGCGCAGCCCCGAGTACTCCTGGAAGTCGCCGAGGTGACAGGTCATGGCCTCGGCGTACTTCGCCAGCGAGGCCTCCTGCTCGCGCACTCGCCGGGCCAGGTCGACCACGGCCCGGTCGGCCTGGAACTGCGCGAACGAGCTCTCGAGGATCTCGCGGGTGCGATCCCTGCCGAACTGCTCGATCAGGTTGACAGCCATGTTGTACGTGGGCCGGAAGCTCGAGATCAACGGGTAGCTGCGTCGCGACGCAAGCGAGGCCACCGCGGCAGGGTCGAGCCCCGCCGCCCACTGGATGACCGCGTGCCCCTCGACGTCGATCCCGCGCCTGCCTGCGCGCCCGGTGAGCTGCGTGTACTCCCCCGGCGTGATCGGCACGCGGGCCTCGCCGTTGAACTTCTCGAGCTTCTCGAGCACGACCGTGCGCGCCGGCATGTTGACGCCGAGGGCAAGCGTCTCGGTGGCGAACACGACCTTGAGCAGCTTGCGCTGGAACAGCTCCTCGACCACCTCCTTGAAGGCAGGCAGCATCCCTGCGTGGTGGGCCGCGATCCCGCGCTCCAAGCCTTCGAGCCACTCCCAGTAGCCCAGCACGCTGAGGTCCTGATCCGGGATGCTGCGGGTGCGATCTTCGACAATGGCCCTGATCTCGTCCCGCTCCGCCCGTTCGGTGAGCCGGATGTCCGAGCGCACCACCTGTCGGACCGCGGCATCGCACCCGACCCGGCTGAAGACGAAGAAGATCGCGGGCAGCAGGTTCTTGGACTCGAGCATTCGGGCGAATTCGGGGCGGTCCATCCGGTCGTTGCGGTCGAATCCTCCGCCGGCGTACGAGGCGAGACCCGAGCCGCGGCTGCCCTCGGAGCCGGATCCACCCTGGCCCTTGCGATGGTGACGTCCGCCGCTGCCGCCGGCGCCGCGATAGGTGCCGCCGCTTCCGCCGCCCGAACGGCCGCCGGTGGAGGCCATCCTGGTGAGTTCGGGGTTGACCCGGTTGGTCGCGGCCGGGCCGAGATTGATGACGGCGGAGCTGTCGAACAGGTCGAGCAGCTTGCTGCGCACCAGCACGTGCTGCTCGAGCGGCACCGGACGCTCCTCCGACACGATCACGTCGGTGTCGCCGCGTACGGCCTGCAGCCAGTCGCCGAACTCCTCGGCGTTCGAGACCGTGGCGCTGAGCGAGACCATCTTCACCTCGCGCGGGAGGTGGATGATGACCTCCTCCCAGACCGCGCCGCGGAAGCGGTCGGCCAGGTAATGCACCTCGTCCATGACGACGTACGCCAGGTCCTTCAGAAGCGGCGAGTCCGCGTAGAGCATGTTGCGCAGCACCTCGGTGGTCATCACGACCACCCGCGCCGAGCTGTTCACGTTGCTGTCGCCGGTGAGCAGGCCGACCGATTTCGCGCCGTGCTCGGCGGCCAGCTCGTTGTACTTCTGGTTGCTCAGAGCCTTCATCGGCGTGGTGTAGAACACCTTCGCGCGCGGATCCTCGAGCGCCAGGTGCACCGCGAACTCGGCGACGACGGTCTTACCTGCTCCTGTCGGAGCCGCGACGAGCACGCTGTGCCCCTCTTCGAGCGCGCGGCAGGCCTCGAGTTGAAAGGGGTCGAGGTCGAACTCCTGGGCGCGGCGGAACTCCTCGAGTTGCGGCGCCGTGCGACGGGTGCGAGCCGCCGCGTAGCGCTCCGCCGGCGAGAGCGTCACGCGCTCGCGAGGCCGGCCGACACGGCGTCGGAGCGGCGGGCGGCGGCCCGATCGTGCAGGGCGGAGACGCCCCAGGCAGCGAAGTACAGCACGACCATCGGGGCGGCGAGCAGGAGCATCGTGAAGGGATCGGCCGCCGGAGTGGCGATCGCGGTGAAGACGGTGATCGCCAGGACCGCCCACCGCCACCCCTTCAGGATGGTCTTCGCCGAGAGGATGCCGATGAAGTTGAGGAGCACGAGGAAGACCGGCAGAACGAACGCGATGCCCGACGCGAGGATCAGCTTGATCACGAAGTCCAGGTAGTAGTTCGCATCGATGATGCTGGTGTCCTGGCCAGGGACGAAGCCCACGAGAATGGTGATCACGCGCGGAAGGACGAACCAGCCCACGGTGCAGCCGGCCAGGAAGAGCGGCACGGCGGTGAAGAAGAACCCGAAGATGTACCGACGCTCACGGCCGTTCAGGCCCGGGACCAGGAACGCGAAGATCTGGTACAGCCAGATCGGGCTGGAGATCACGATGCCGATCAGCAGGGTTACCTGGATGCGCACATCCCACGCACTGGTGACGCTCGGGTAGTTGATCGAGGCCTGGTGATGCGCCGAGGCGAGCACCAGGATGGGCGCCCGCAGGCGATCCAGGGCCAACTGGGCAAGAAACCATCCGCCGACCGAGCCGACGAGCACGCCAACCCCGGCGATCACCAGGCGCTTCCGAAGCTCGACAAGGTGCTGGCCGAGCGACATCTTGCCTTCGGGGTTGGTCTTTCGCCGACTCCGGGCGGGCATGAGCTAGGGCTTCGCGGTCTTGCCCGATTCGCCCGACGCCGCCTGGGGGGACTTCGCGGGCTTCGTCGGAGCGACGGAGGCCTCGGCGACCGGCGCCGCGCTCGCGGGCGGGTTCAGAACCGGATCGGGGGCCGCGACGTTGGCGGCGGGCTCGACCGGAGGAGCGTCGGCGGCGGGGGTGTCGGACTTCATCTCGTTGCGGAAGATCTTCGTCGACTGCCCGATGCTGCGGGCGAGAGCCGGAAGACGGGTGGCTCCGAACAGGAGCACGACGACCGCGAGCACGACCCAGATGCCGGGTCCGTCAAAAAGCCCTCTGAACATGGCCGGTCCTCACTGGTCGGGAAAACTGCCTTCAGCCTACCCCGTGACCCCGGACGCCGTCGGAAATACCGACGCTCAGCGGTAGCGTACTGCGCCCTCCCGCGCCCAGGCTTCGACGGCGGCGCGCGCGCTCGGCGGGGCGACAACGGTGGCGACTCCCGGCATGCTCGCGATCAGCCGCTTCAGCCCGTGGTAGTGCGACACCCGGAGGGTGGTCCGGATGCGTCCATCGTGCTCGGTGGTGGTCGCACCATCCGGGATGTAGTCGGTCAGCAGCGGCATCGCCGACGGGATCACCTCGATGGTGACCTCGAGGTCCTCGGGCGAGGGTTCGAAGAGCACGTCGGGCAGCCGCACGTCGGAGTCCGAGGCGCGGTGCTCGATCGGCTGCTCGGTGATGATCGCGTTCGAGATGCGGTCGAGCCGGAAGGTGCGCACCGCTTCTCGCAGATGGCACCAGCCCCGCAGGTACCAGTCGGTGTCGATCGATTCGACGCGCAGCGGGTCGACGCGGCGACGCTCGCGCTGCCCCTGCGAGTTCTGGTAGTCCAGTTCGAGTTGCACGCCGCGCTCCACCGACTCCCGGATGAGGGCGAGCGTGGGCGCGAGCGGATCGGGCGCGACGGCGTGCCGGCCAACGCCTGTGTCGATGGCTCCTGTCGTGGCGGCACCCTCGACCCCCACCTGGCTGGGCGTGGCGGACGCGCCCCGCGACAGTTTGCTCATCAGCGAGGCGATGGCGGCACGGTCGGCGTTCTCGGGCAGGGCCGAGAGGTACTGCAGTCCGGCGATGAGCGCGGCGGCCTCGCGGGCCGAGAAGCGCGGCGAGTCGTCGATGGCCACCAGGTTCGTGATGACGATCTCGTCCCGTTCCTCGAAGGCATCCCAGTTGATGTCGAACAGATCGCCGTGCTGGTAGGCGTCCGTCTCGCCGGGCACCCCGCTCATCGCGATCAACTCGACGGCTTCGCGGATCTGCTGCGGCGTCATTCCGAAATGCTCGGCCGCCTCGCTCACCTTGGCGCCGTCGTGATCCATCAGCCACGGTACGAGCGAGAGCAGGAAGGCGAGCTTGTCGCGGGCCTGCAGCGGCTGCTGCCGGTCAGCCATGGTCCCGAACCGTCCGCTCCAGGCGCGCCACGACGGCGTCGCGCAGCTCCCGCGGGCTCACCACCAGCACCTCCGGGCCGAAGCCGGCGAGCTCGTCGGCCAGGATGTTGAGATCCACGTAGTGCAGCTGCAGGCGCGCCTCGGCAGCGCCCGAAACGGGGTTGAGTCGCTCAGTTCCGCGGCGGTTCGCGAGGCGGGTGGCGGCATCCGAGTCGCACGCGACGTCGATCTCGGCCACGCCGCGCTCCCAGACCTCGTCGAGGGCCGCCAGCGCAGCGGCGGCGTGATCGCCGGGGCGCGCCGGAGCCGTCTTGCCGAGCTGGATCGGGCCGACGATCCGGCGCAGCAGATAGGTCTTGTGGGGACCCTCAACGCTCGCATCGGCGGCGGAGTCGCCCGACTTCTTGATCGTGGCGACCTCTTCGGCCGAGAGGTGCCACCGCCCCTGATACTGCACGAGGGCGAGCGGGATCACCTCCCGCTCGCGGGACTCGTCCTCCCCCGGCTTCAGGTAGAGGAAGCGCACGATCAGATGCTTCTCGAGGGCGGCGCTGAGCGGCTCGAAGGCGGCATCGCGCAACCGCACGCGCGGCGCGTAGCCGAGCACCGGCTCGTCGGCGGCGACCCCGAGCGAGCGCAGCTTGAGCAGCGCGCGCCGGGACTCCCCCGAGAGCGAGCCCTCGCGCCAGACCATCGCGGCCAGGTTGAGCAGGGTGGTCTCGTCACTCGAGAACGTGACGTCCTTCGGCAGCTCGTACGCACCGCGCGGGATGCGGTACCGCAGCGTCTGGTTGTTGCCGGCGTCACCGGGCGAGTCGATGGTCTCGAGCGGAACCCCGAGATCCCGGATGTCGTCCTTGTCGCGCTCGAACTGGCGCTCCAGATTGGCGTTGTCGCCGCCGCCCGCCCGGAACTTCTGGCGGTAGCCCTGCACCGTGGACAGGATCTCGTTCTTCGTCAATCCCGACTCGGTGGCGAGCAGCGCAAGCACCAGGCTGAACAGGCGCTCTTCGACCGGCACGCGTGAGGCAACCGAGGATGTCGAGACGGGGGAAGAGGCCACCTTAGGAATCCTAGGGACTCAGAGGTCGTCCTTCGGCCGAAGTCCCTCGAGGTATCGCGCGACGGTCTGCAGCTCCTCCTCGGTGAACCCGGCATTGACGTCGGCCATGTTGTCGACATGCTCGGCATAGTCGCCGAAGAACGTCGCGAGCTTGGCGCGATTGACCTCGACGATCACCTTGCGGCGGTCGGTCGGGTCCGCGGAGCGGGTCACGAATCCCGCCGCGGACAACCGGTCGATCACCCGGGTGACCGTGCTCGACGGCAGGTGGACCAGAGCGGCGATCTCCCCCGCGGCGAGTGGCCGCCCGGCCAGCTCCATGAGTCCGAGCGCTTGCTGGTCGACCACGTTGATGCCCATGGTCCTGGCGATCTGCTCGTTCGCCAGCATGCTGAACGCGATCAGGTAGCGGATGTCCCGTTGCAGGCGTTCGGCGAGGCGATCCCTGCCGGATTTTGCGGCACTGGACACGATCGGCACCTCCTGTTATCGTTCCCGAAACGGGATTATCCCGATTCGACAATATCCCGACCTGGAATCATTTACCAGCACGTCCCGATCAGCCTATGGCGGGGCGGGCAGAACGAAAGGACAACGCGAATGCGAAACAGGTACTGGGCGGTCGGCATTCTGCTGCTCGCCTCATTCATGGATCTTCTCGACGCGACCATCGTCACGGTCGCACTCCCCTCGATCCAGAAAGACCTCGGCGCGACCAGCGCGCAGCTCGAATGGATCATCGCCGGCTACACGCTCGCGTTCGCCGCCCTTCTCATCACCAGCGGTCGACTCGGAGACATCTTCGGCCGCAAGCGGATCTTCATCGTCGGGGTGATCGGGTTCACGCTCGCCTCGCTCGTCTCGTCGACCGCGGCGACCGGCGACATCCTGGTCGCGTCGCGAGTGCTGCAGGGCGCATTCGCCGGAGTCATGGTGCCGCAGGTGCTCTCGATCATTCAGGCGATGTTCGCGCCGAAGGAGCGGGCGCCGATCTTCGGCCTCACCGGGGCGATCGGCGGCCTGGCCGCGGTCGCCGCGCCCCTGCTCGGCGGTGTGCTCGTCACCGGCGATCTGTGGGGCCTCGGGTGGCGCAGCATTTTCCTGGTCAACGTTCCGATCGGCATCGTGCTGCTCATCGGTGCTCTCGTGGCCATCCCCGAGTCGAAGTCGGCGCATCCGCTGCGACTCGACGTCGCCGGCGTGCTCCTGGCCGTGCTCGGTGTGCTGCTCGTGGTCTACCCGCTTGTCGAGGGGCGCCGGCTCGGCTGGCCCGCCTGGATCTGGGCGTTGCTCGTGGCGGCTCCGATCGTGTTCGCGCTGTTCATCTGGCTGCAGGGCCGCAAGCTGAGAGCGGCCAGGTCGCCCCTGGTGCCGACGACCCTCTTCCGTTCGCGCGGCTTCAGCGCCGGCGTGATCACCCAGGCCACGTTCCAGGCGGGAGTCGGGTCGTTCGCCCTCGCGTTGATCGTCTACCTGCAGCTCGGCCTGCACGAAACGGCACTCGAGTCCGGACTTGCGATCCTGCCGTACAGCGTCGGCGCCATCCTGGGAACGGGAGTGTCGATTCCGCTCGGCGCCAAGCTCGGCAAGTACCTGGTCGCCATCGGCGCGATCGTGCAGGCCGCCGCCCTGGTCTGGGCGATCGCCCTCGTGGTGTCGGCGGGTGACTCGCTCCAGGGCATCCAGCTGCTGGTGCCGCTCGGGATCGCCGGACTGGGACTCGGACTCGAGGTCGTGCCGTTGGTCGACCTCGCCCTCGCCGAGATCGCGGTGTCGGATGCCGGCAGCGCCTCCGGTGTCTACGGCACGTTCCAGCAGGTCGGCAGCGCGCTCGGGATCGCCGTGGTCGGCGTGGTGTTCTTCGGCATCATCGGGACGAGCTTCAGCTCCGTCGTGATGCGCGACGCCCTCTCGCACGCAGCCTGGGTCCCGGTCGCCGCCTTCACCCTGTCGGCGATCGCGAGCCTGTTCCTGCCCAGCGCGAAGTTCACGCGCGATGCCCTCGCGGCGAAGGAGGCGGCTGAGGCAGCCGAGGCGTCAGAGCAGAACGTGGCCGCCTAGAAGCGGCGCGGTTACGCGATACCCAGGACGTCGATGACCATGATCACCGTGTCCGTCGGCGCGAAACCGTAGCTGCTCGAACTCTGTCCGAATCCATCTTTGGGCGGGATGACCACCAGGATCTGCGATCCGACCTTGGCGCCGATGAGCGCCTTGTACAGGCCGACCGGCAGGCCGCTCGACGTCACCTTGATGTCGGCGGCCTGATCGGAGGTCCAGGTCGCGTGGCCATCGGGAACCGGGGTGCCGCCGGAGCTGGTGCCGCCTGGCCAGATGATCGGCTTGTCTCCCGAGGAGGCCGGCCAGCTCCAGCCGCTGTACTTCAGGTGCACCGTGTCGTTCTTCTTGACGACGGGACCGGAACCGGCCTTGATGGTCGACACGCGCAGCGTCGTCGGCTTGTCGAGCTCCTGGATGACGATGCCCGGCTGGCCGTTGACGGCCGTGATCACGCTCGGCATCCCGTCGAGCGGAAGCTGGTTGACGCCGTTCGCCTTGCCGAGGAAGTGGTCTTTCACGTCGATGACCACGACGACGGTCAAGCCGTCGGCGAACTGGGTTCCGCCTGCGCCCTTGCCGAATGCCTGCTTCACGGTCGAGACGAGGGTGAAACGCTCGCCGGGTGCGGCGCAGATCAGCGCCTGGATGATCGACGTCGCTTTCGCCGTGGTGACGGCTCCTGCACGCTGGGGAGAGGTGGCGCCGCCGATGTTCTCGCCCGTCTTGCCGTTGTAGATGCTGAAGGTGTAGTCGACCTGGTCACCGTTCTGGATCGGGCTGCCCTTGCCCGCTTTGCTGACCGACACCTGCGGCGTCTTGGCGATCAGCGGGGTCGGGAAGCTCGCGGTGGTGGCTGTCGCCTTCACGATCTTCGAGGCCGAGCCCGAGGCGTATGCGGGGGCACACGCCGCCGAGGCGCTGGAGGAGCAGCCGGCGAGCGACGCAATCACGACCGCGGCGACCGCGACGGCGGAGAGGAGCGCGGGAGTCTTGCGCACGGGGCCTTCTTCCAAGAATTCGCCGTCAAGGGGCACGGCGCACGAACGAGCGGGACAACTCTACTGGCAGATCGTGCGACCCTAGCTGGGAGGGTCGGCCGGTGGGTTTTCGGCCAGTTCGATGCCGGATCCGGTGGCCAACGCTCGCGCGTCACGCACGACGCGGCGTAGCCGCTTGTCGCTCTTGACGGCGTCGCCCAGCGCGCCAGGAGTCCACAACTCCACGTCTTCGTCGCCGTACTCGGTCTTCGAGGCCCGCCGAACGGGCTGTGCAAGCACGGTACCGGGGGCGAGCCGACGCGCCGTGATCAGGAAGCCGGTGTGGCCCACCATCCGATGATCCGGCCGCACGGCGAGGCCCTCGACGTGCCAGCCGCGCACGATCGTCTCGCTCGCATCAGGATCGGTGAAGTTGCCGGTGGCCCGGATCGCCTCGGCCACGCGCGACAGCTGCGTGACCGTCGCGATGTAGCAGAGCAGCACTCCGCCGGGCGTCAGGGCGGTGGATGCCGCGTCCAGGCACTCCCACGGAGCGAGCATGTCGAGCACCACCCGGTCGACGGTGCCGGGTTGCGTGGTCGTCGGCAGCGCCTCGGACAGATCGCCGATCGTGACGCTCCAGTTCGGCGGCTCGGCGCCCAGGAAGGCGGCGACGTTGGCGCGCGCGACGGTCGCGAACTCCTCGCGGCGCTCGTACGAGAGCAGCCGGCCCTCGGGGCCGACGGCGCGCAGCAGCCAGAGCGAGAGCGCGCCCGATCCCACGCCGGCCTCGACCACGGTGGCGCCCGGGAAGACGTCGGCGAGGGCGCCGATCTGGGCCGCATCCTTCGGATAGACGATCGCCGCTCCGCGAGGCATCGACATCACAAAGTCGCTGAGCAGCGGTCGCAGAGCCAGGTAGGCGTCGCCGTTGGTGGCGGCGACGACGGTGCCGTCCGGCTGGCCGATGATCGTGTCGTGCTTGACCACGCCTCGGTGAGTGTGGAACTCCCCGCCCACCTGCAGCGTGACCGTGTTCAGGCGGCCGCGCGGGCCGGTGAGCTGCACGCGGTCGCCGGCCGCGAACGGTCCGGAATGACGCGGGGCCGACGCGCTCATCGCGTCACCCGCCGTAGCTCGAAGAGGTCGTCGAGCGTGCGCCCGTCGAGCGAGTCCCAGAGGGTGTATGCCGGGCTCGGAGGCAGCGGCACGTGCAGCGGCACCGCCAGGGTGGTCGCGCCGCTGGCCACCGCCGAGGCGACGCCGAACTCGGAGTCCTCGACCGCGATGCAATCGGCGGGATCCACGCCGAGGGCCAGCGCGGCGCGCAGGTAGGGCTCGGGGTCCGGCTTGCCATTGACGACCTCGTCGCCCGCGATCACGACGTCGAACACCGGGAAGTCCGCGCTTTCGGCGATGAAGTCGGCCATCCGCCGGATCGACATGGTCACCAGGGCGGTCGGCACCCCTTGCCCGTGCAGGGCGATGAGCAGTTCGCGGGCACCTGGGCGCCACGGCACCTCATTGGCGAGCTGGCTGATCACGCGGTCGGTCAGCAGTTGGATGATCTCGTCGGGCTCGAGCTCGACGCCGCGCGAGGCGATGATCCGCGAGGAGCGCTCCAGAGACGAACCCACCAGCGCCAGGCCGTCCTCGAGGCTCCACTCGCCTCCCCAGGCGTGAACCAGCTCGGTCTCTGCGGTGAGCCAGTACGGCTCGGTGTCGACGAGCGTGCCGTCCATGTCCCAGAGCACGGCGGCGGGTCGGCCGGACTCGATTCGGTGCGTGGCGTCGGTCACGTCGGACGAGTCTACGAGGATCGGATGCTGGGCTTGCGCTGATGGCGAACGCTGCCAGCCAGGCGGTCGGCGAGGCGGGGTCCTATTCTGGAGGGACGGCGCGGAGCACATTCAGCGCGAGGGACGCCGGGCGACCGGCGAGAGGAACCACGTGGCGGACGCAATCGGATTCGGCGAGAACTCTCTTCTCGTCGTCGCCTTCGAGGGCTGGAACGACGCGGGCGAAGCCGCCAGCGGCGCAGCGCGAGCCCTGCGCGACCAGCTCGAGCTGGTCCCGGTTGCCGACCTGGATCCCGAGGACTACTTCGACTACCAGTTCAACCGTCCGAGTTCGAGCCTCGACGAGAACGGCGACCGCGTGCTCGAGTGGCCGGGCGTGACGCTGTGGGGGCCGCTCGACGGCGGACCCGGCATCCATGTGCTGCTCGGCACCGAGCCGTCGCGCGGCTGGAAGACCTTCTCGACCGAGGTGATCGACGCGCTCGCCGCCGCGGGGATCGACGGCATCGTCTTCTTGGGCGCCATGCTCGCCGATGTGCCGCACACCCGGCCGATCTCGATCTTCGCGACGAGCGAGAACGAGGCGCTGCGCGACCGCTTCGAGCTGGAGAAGAGCAGCTACGAAGGCCCCGTCGGCATCCTCTCCGTGCTGGCGGATGCCGCGGAGCGCGCCGAGATCCCGACGCTGTCGATCTGGGCGTCGGTTCCGCACTACGTCCACAACGCGCCCTCCCCCAAGGCCACCCTCGCGCTCATCGAGCGCCTCGAAGAATTCGTGGACGTCACGGTCGACCGCGGCTCGCTCGAGGAGGACTCGGCGGCCTGGGTCGAGGGCATCGATGCGCTGGCCAGCGACGACGACGACATGGCCGCATACATCGCCCAGCTCGAGCAGGCGCGCGACACCGTCGACTCCCCCGAGGCCAGCGGTGACGCGATCGCCGAGGAGTTCGAGCGCTACCTGCGCCGCCGCGAAGGCCGCGCGGGCGAGAACAACAGCGGCAACAACGCGCCGTAGCCCGCTCTCAGCGCACCCCGTTTCAGTGCACCGCGCTGTCGAGGATCACGAGGGTCAGGCCGAGCAGGCCCGAGACCACCGCCCCGAGGATGCGCACCCAGACCTTGCTGCCGCGCTCGGCGAAGGACTGATAGCCCAGCACCCCGAGCACGATGATCGCGATGAGGAGCGACCAGTCCGAGGCATCCGCGAGCACCCCGACGATGCCGAGCAGAAGGACGATGGTCGACGGGATCGCCGCGTACAGCATCCCCGATGAGGCCTCGAGCGCGTCACCGAGCGCCGTGCGCAGACTCTTGGCCGCGCCGTGACCGGCGATCGTGCGGGCGTACACGTGCGCCAGCCAGAAGACGATCAGCGTGACGCCGGCGAGCAGCAGGGTGTCGAACACCGCGCCACGATCGGCGACAGTGCCGCCGAACTCCACGACGACGCCGTGCTGCGTGGCGTCGCCCGGGATGCCGTCGCCGTTCCCATTGGCGCCGGTCTCGTCCGAGGCGACCGCGATCAGGGCCGCGAACAGGATCGTGCCGTAGATCGCGTCGGCCGAGACGACGTGATCCCGGATGCGGCTCCAGACGCTCATGGGGTGAGGCTACTCGCGAGCCGAGTCGCGATCACGCTAGTGGCGGTTCGGTCGGAGCACGCGGTTGGCGAGCAGGTTCCACAGACCGGCGAACAACAGCACGCCTGCGACTCCGTTCAGGAGACCGCCTGCCGTGTCGGTGAGGTAGTGCACGCCGAGGTACAGCCTCGACGCGGCGACGACGACGGCCATGAGTCCGAACACGATCGCGATCACGGCCCGGGTCGCCTGCCGAGACACCACCAAGAAGAGTGCCGCGCCGAGGGCCGCGACGAAGGCGACGTGCCCGCTCGGATAGCTCAGAGTCGATGCAGACTTCAGCAGCTGGTGCGGCACGTCGTTCAGATCCGGTCGCGGCAGGTGCACGACGTATTTGACGACCAGGCAAGTCAGCCATCCGGCCCCGGTGACGACGCAGACGCCCAACGCCCGCCGCCATCCCTTCAACAGCCACATGATGCCGAAGACGACGACGAGGATGGCCCCCGCGACGACGGGCTGGTCCAGCTTGTCGAGAGCCAGAGACACCGTGTCGAGCATCGACGTGTGCCGTTGGTTCATCGCGAGATCCAGAGGCAGTTGTGCGACGCCGATGGCCGGGACCAGCTTGACGACGAACCCGATCACGAAGGTGAGGACGAAGAGCACCGCGGTCACCACGATCCAGTGCTGGGGAACTGCAAAGTCGGTGCGTCGGGGAACTGTCATGGAGCTATCCAATCGGATGCGCGGACCATCCGTGTGCTGGTCAGCAGTCCCGGAGAAAGTCCGCAAGAACGCGACGCCCGAACGCCAGGGCATCCAGCGGTACGCGCTCGTCGACGCCGTGGAACATGGCGGGGAAGTCCAGGTCACCGGTGAGCTGCAGTGGGGCGAAGCCGTAGCCGGCGATCCCGAGCTCGGCGAGCGCCTTGTTGTCGGTACCCCCGCTCATCAGATAGGGCAGCACCGGTGCTCCCCGATCATGCTTGTCGAGCGCGGCGATCATCTTGTCGACCAGCGGCCCCTCGAACGGCAGCTCGAGGCCGATGTCGTGGTGCACGACCTCGATCTCCACGTCCGGGCCGACCAGCTCGCGGATGCGTGCCAGCACCTCATCCTCCTGGCCGGCGAAGGGGCGCAAGTCGACGAGCGCCTCGGCGCGGTCCGGGATGACGTTGTGCTTGTATCCGGCCGTCAGCAGGGTCGGGTTGCTCGTGACGCGAAGGGTGGCGCGCAGGAAGCCCGCGGCCGTTCCTGTGGCCTCGACCACGGCATCCGGATCGGTGTCGGCCGAGGCGCCCATGATCTGCTTCAGCCGCTCGAGCAGGTCGGTGGTGGTGGGTGTCAGCCGCAGCGGCCACTCCTCCTGCCCGATCGCGGCGATCGCGAGGGCGAGCTTGACGATCGCGTTGTCTCGGATGACGCGCGAGCCATGAGCCGCCGGGCCGCGAGCGATCAACTTGATCCAGACCAGGGCTTTCTCGCCCGTCTGCAGCAGATATGCCCGCCTGCCGTTCAGGTCGATCGAGTACCCGCCCACCTCGCTGATCGCTTCGGTGGCGCCCGCGAAGAGTTCGGGATGCTCGTCAACCATCCAGTGCGAACCGAACACGCCGCCGTTCTCCTCGTCGGCGAAGAACGCGACGACCAGGTCGCGGGCTGGCTGCTCGCCGCCCTCGAGGAGGTCGCCGAGCGCCGTCAGGATCATGGCATCCATGTCCTTCATGTCCACCGCGCCGCGGCCCCAGAGCAGCCCGTCGCGGATCTCGCCGCCGAACGGGTCCACCGTCCAGTCGGCCGCGACGGCGGGCACGACGTCGAGGTGGCCGTGCACCACCAGCGCCGGACGGTCGCGGTCGCGCCCCTCCACCCGCGCCACCACGCTGGTGCGGCGCGGTGCCGCGTCGAACAGCTCGGGCTGGAGCCCGAGCCGCCGCAGTTCGGCTTCGACGTAGTGCGCCGCCTCGGTCTCGCCCTCCGACTTGCCGCCGCCCCAGTTGACGGTCTCGAACCGGATCAGGTCGCGCGCGATCCGTGCGGTCGCCTCGAGGTCGGGGGTGTCATCCAGCTCGGCCATGAGGCAACGCTACGCGGTGGGCGCGTCTGAGGCGTCCTGCGACGGCGCCAGGTGCGCGGTCGCCGCGTGCAGCCGGGGCTTGACGATCCGGTCGAGCGGGATGGTCAGCAGCAGGATCAGCAGCGCGTAGTAGTTGATCTGCGGAAACACCACGCCGATGATCAGGGCGAGCACGAACGCGACCGACGTCGATCCGACGCCGTAGAGCGTCGTCAGGGTGCGCTGCCGGTCCGTGCCTCCGAGTTCGGGCCGCCGGTACACCTCCCAGCACATGGCCGTGAGCAGCAGGCTGCTGGCGGTCATGGTGCCGATGTAGAGGGCGATCCCCGCGCGTTCCGGGGCCAGCGTCGCGATGAGAGCGGAGGGCAGAGGGAGCACTACCACCGTGAATGCCCAGGCCACATCGAGCACGACCAGGCGGGCCGACTGCCGCTCCACCGGCTCGAGGGCGCTGTGGTTCGCCATCCAGAGGCGCGCGATGATCACGAAACTGAGCGCGAAGGACCAGATCTGAGTCCAGTAGTCGTGGATGAATCCCCCGACCGTGGCCCCGTGATGCGCCGCATGCGCCGGCACGAGGTCCACGAGCGGCAGGATCAGCAGGGTGACCGCGATGGCGGTCACCGCGTCGGTGAAGAACACCAGACGATCGAATCCGCGCGCGGTTCCCATGACCGTCACGCTAGCGCCCCGGCGCTCGGCGGGATGCTGCGCCGTGCTAATGTCGTTCCTCGGCCGCCGTTCGTTGGCGGCCGATCTCGCGCGGGTGGCGGAATGGCAGACGCGCTAGCTTGAGGTGCTAGTGCCCG
>FSWJ01001077.1_pt1 | contig 18521 bp, 21 predicted proteins | sample 1637851 | NCBI WGS metagenome assembly FSWJ01 (sample SAMEA3914789, study PRJEB12502) | metagenome | biome: forest; material: soil | place: Canada | collected 2011-07-03 | depth 0.3 m | reverse complement strand
GTGGTGAAGACACCGAGGAATCGGACATCGACCTGCTCGCCGACATTCCGAGCAGCCTCACCCTCTTCGGTCTCAGTCAGCTCGAATCCGACGTCTCCCAGATCGTTGGCGCGAAGGTCGACATCGTGCCCGCGGCCAGCCTTCGTCCCAACATTCGAGACAAAGCGCTCGCCGAAGCCGTGCCGCTGTGAGCCGCAGCGATCGGGAGCTCGTCGCTGACGCGCTCGAACATCTCCGGATGCTGCATCACCACCTCGATCGAGCCGACCTTGCCGACGAGACGGTCGCCGACGCCGTCAGTCTTCGTCTGGCCGCAGCGATCGAGTCGCTCTCGGGCGCGAGCCGTGAAGTTCGAGACCGCGTATTCGGCGAGCAATGGTCGAACGTGTGGGCAACCCGCAACCGGATAGCTCACGGGTACGCCCACGTCGACATCGCGATCATCCGCGCGACCGTCGAGCTGGATCTACCGGGTGTTGAAACGGCCCTGAATGCCGAGCTCACTCGCGAGGGCGAACGCTCTTAGCAGGCTGAGGCGGGCCTTCTAGAAATCGAGAGTCGCGGCATCCGGGGTATCAATGCGCGCTTCGCGCTACGCCACCAGCGCGGAGCCCTAAGCTCGCCCCCATGGCAGCCGGCGCAGTGATGTACACCTTCGCCGTGCAGCTCGCCGACGTCGATCGCGGCGTCTACGAAGACGTCACGCTGCGGGCCGCTCGGCATCCCTCCGAGACCGACGCGTACATGATGACGCGCGTGCTCGCGTACTGCCTCGAATACGTGGAGGGGATCACCTTCAGCGACGGGATCTCGTCGACTGCGGTTCATGGGGCGGCCGAGCCGGCCGTGCTCGTCCGTGACCTCACCGGCAGGCTGACCACGTGGATCGAGGTGGGCGCGCCCGATGCGGAGCGGCTGCACTACGCGAGCAAGCTGGCCGACCGCACGACGGTCTACACGCATCGCGACCCGGAGAAGGTGATCGCGGCGTGGGCCGGCAAGCGCATCCATCAGCTCGAGCAGATCACCGTGCAGAGCTTCGATCCGGGATTCGTGGATGCCGCGGTCGCGGTGCTCGAGCGGCGCAACACGATGAGCGTGTCCGTCGTCGAGGGGCAGCTGTATCTCGAGTTCAACGGAGCGACGTTGAGCAGCGGGATCCACGTGCATGAGTTGGGGTGAGCCGAAGGCCGACGCGAGCTTGACCTCAAGCGCTTGAAGTGTGCTGCACTGGAGGGATGACGATGCTCACCATCCAGGAGACCTCACGGCAGACCGGACTCAGCGAGCCGACGCTGCGGTACTACGAGGAGGTCGGGCTGATCGGCCCGGTCGCGCGCGACGACAGCAGCGGGCACCGCCGCTACCGCGAGACCGACGTCGACGCACTGCAGGCGCTCGCCTGCCTGCGGGCCATGGGCGTCGGCATCGAAGACATGCGCACCTACCAGGCCAACCGCGCGCTCGGACACGCGGCGGCCGGCGATCAGCGCGACATCCTGCTGCGGCACGCCGAGCGGGTCGAGCTCGAGATCGCCACACTGCACGTGCACCTCGAGTACCTGCGCCGCAAGTCCGCGCTGTGGGATGCCCGCGACCGCGGCGACGCGGCCGACGAGGCAGCGGCGCAGGTGCGGGTGAACGAGATCCTGCCCGAGTTCGAGCGTGTGATGCGGGCGGCGGCGCCGGTGTGACTCGCCCCCACCCCACGCGCCTCCTCCACAAGACAAACGTTCGAGAGTTCTGCACCAATAGGTGACCTAGTCTCGATTTTTTGTTCTCCTTCTGGGAGAATGATCTCGTGACCATCACCGCGACCGTCTCGCTCGAGGCTCCCTCCCTCGAGGGGATGTCGCGCGCCGACGACCTGGTCGTCATCGACGCCATGCGTGCCTGGGGCCGGGTTCGGCGCGAAGTGGATGCGGCGCTCGCCACCCTCGCTGGCATCGTGGCTCAGCGTTCGACCCTCGAGCTCGGCTACGACGGGCTCGCCCAGCGCTCCGGCGCCCGCACCACCGACGCGCTCGTGTCTCAACTGACCGGCACATCGGGTGCCGAGGCGCGCGCCATCACCGCCGTCGGATCCATGATGAGCGACCCGGCGCCGTGGCTCGGCGAGGTCGCGACGCAGGTGAGCGCGGGCGAGCTCTCCGTCGGGGCGGCCGCGGCGATCCAGAACGGGCTCGGAACGCCGTCGCCCACTGTCGCTGCCGACGACCTGGCGGATGCGGCGCACGAACTCCTCCTCTCCGCGGGCTCGCTGACGCCCGAGAAGGTTGCACAGAACGCCCGTGAGCGACGCGACGAACTCGACGAGGCGGGCGTGCTCGATCGTGAGGCGGCTCTCCGCGAGAAGCGGTTCCTGCGTCTGACGCGGCAGGCCGATGGGATGACGCGGATCTTCGGTCTGCTCGACCCCGAGTCCGCGGCGCTCGTGACCGACGCGGTCGACGCGGTGACCTCTCCGCGCCGCGGCGGCCCTCGCTTCGTCGACCCGGATGCCGCGGCTCGCGCCGAGGCGATCGTGCGCGATGAGCGCACCACCGAGCAGTTGGCGCTGGATGCCATGGTCGAGATGGTCCGGATCGCGGCGGCGGCCGACGACGGCCGCGTCTTCGGCACTCGCCGACCCTCCGTTCGAGTCCATGTCACGGCAACCGATCTCGCCCGGGGCTCCGGCTCCGCCCACCTGGAGGGTCAGACCGCTGCCGTCTCGGTGGCGACCGTGCAGCGCATCGCCTGCGGCGAGGGCGTCCTGGCCATCGAGTTCGAGGGTCGCGGCAACGCCTTGCGACTCGGCCGCAGCCGACGCACCTTCTCCGACGCCCAGAAGACTGCGCTCGCCGCCATCTGGGGCGGATGCGCGGCGAGCGGATGCGATCGACCGCCTTCCTGGACTGAGGCCCACCACATCGACGAATGGGAACGGGACCGCGGCGCCACCGACATCAGCAACGGGATTCTGCTCTGCCGGCATCACCACCTGCTGGTCCACAACAACGGCTGGAAGGTGCGGCGTCGGGGCAGCGACTATCTTCTCGAGCCGCCGCCCAGTGACCGACTGAACCGTCATGCGCTCCCCCTGATCCCGAAGAACCCGGTGTTTCGGCGCGCCCGCGCGAGCCGGGTCGCGACGGGGGCGCCAATCGGCGCTTGACTTCAAGCGCTTGAGGTCTGTTCTGCTGAGGTCATGACCATTTCAGGCAGCAACGTTTCACCCATCAACACCGTGCTCGTCACCGGCGGCTCCGGTTACCTCGGCACCCGCGTCATCGCGGATCTCATCCAGACCGGCGCCCGCGTCCGTGCCACCGTGCGGTCGCTCGACTCGGCCGCCGCGCTCCGGGAGGCGGTCCGCCGCGGCCTAGGCGACGAGGCCGGTGACGACACCGCCGCCGCAGGGCTCGACGCGCGTCTGGACCTCGTGGTCGCCTCACTGACCGACGACGCCGGGTGGGATGCCGCGGCATCCGGTGTCGCAGGCATCTACCACCTCGCCTCGCCGATGACCCACGCCACCGAGGACCCGGAACTCGTGGTCGTGCCCGCGCGCGACGGCGCCCTGCGCGTGCTGCGCGCCGCCCGCGACGCCGGGGTACCGCGCGTCGTGCTGACCTCCTCCTTCGCGGCGGTCGGCTACTCGCCCAAGCCGCTCAACGCCGAGGGCGCCCGCGAGTACGACGAGAACGACTGGACCGACCCCGAGACGCCCGGCCTGCCGGCCTACCCGCGCTCGAAGGCGGTCGCCGAGCGGGCCGCATGGGACTTCATCGAGAAGGAGGGCGGCGACACCCAGCTGGTCGTGCTCAACCCGACCTGGATCGCCGGGCCGACGCTGACATCCGACGCGCGGTCGTCGCTGCAGGCGTTCCTCGGGATGCTCGGCGGCCAGATGCCGCTCGCGCCGCGGCAGCGTTTCGGCATCGCCGACGTTCGGGACGTGGCATCCGCCCACCTGTCCGCTATGACGACTCCGGATGCCGCCGGCCGGCGATACCTGTTGCTCGCCGACGGACCTACCACCGGCTGGCTCGGGGTCGCCGAGGTGTTGCGTTCGAGGTTCGGGGAGCTGGCAGCCAAGGTGCCGACCGAGGAGGCGCCGGGCGACGAGTTGCCGCCGCTGGTGATCCACAACGAACGGGCGAAGGCGGAGCTCGGGTTCGCGCCGCGGGCTGCCGAGACCACCATCGTCGACACGGTCGAGGGGATGCGGGAGATGGGCATGCTCGGCTAGCTGCGCGCAACGAGCGCGTCGCGCGTGCGCATTCCGCCGTGCTCGCCGGTGAACTGGTGCGGCGTTCAGCACCCGAACTCGGGCATGACGGCATGGCGCAGAAGAGCGGTCACCGCACGCCGCAGAAGTTGATCCAGGCGACGACCGGGGTCACCTCTCGAGAGGCGGCGGCCGCCGTGCGCGTCGGTGGCCTCGCTGACACCCATCCGTGGCTCGGCTCGGTCGCGCGCGCGGTCGCCGATCAGCGGATCTCGACCGACGCGGCCGATTCGATCCGTGGCGGGCTCGGAGCCCCGAGCGACGACGTATCGAACGGCGTGCTCGCCGAGGCCGCCGAACGACTGCTGGCCGAGTCGGCCGACGTCGATGCGGATCGGCTGTTCGTGCTCGCTCGCGAAGCGCGCGACGAGTTGGATGCCGCCGGCATCGTCGATCGCGAACGCGCGGCCAGGCAGGCGCGCGAGTTGCGTCTGCAGCGGCTGCGCGACGGCAGCGTGCGGATCGTCTGGCACGTCGATCCGCTCGAGGGCTCCGTGCTGAACGAGATCTATGATCGGGCGACCTCGCCGCGCCGCGGCGGGCCACGTTTCGTGAGCGACTCCGAACGAGCACAATCCATCGTCGACGATCCGCGCGCCACCGAACAGCTCGCTTCAGACGCGTTCTATGAGCTCGTCACCGCCGGCGCCGAACTTCAGCCCGGTCGACTCCTGGGCAGGGCACCCGCGGTGCGGGTGACGATCACCGAGCAGCAACTCATCGCACGCACAGGGCACGGGCGTCTTCAGCGCACGCAGCAGCCGATCCCGATCGAAACCATCGAGCCTCTCGCCTGCACCCAGGGCACCGTGACCGTCGTCTTTGACGAGCACGGCCAGCCGCTCGACGTCGGGCGCGAGCAGCGCCTCTTCACCGAACGCCAACGCATCGCCCTCGCCGAGCGCGATGGCGGATGCCGCTGGACCGGCTGCGAACGTCCGCCCTCCTGGTGCGAAGCCCACCACATCGAGCACTGGGCACGAGACGGTGGCCGCACCGATGTGGCCGACGGAATTCTCCTGTGCAAGCACCATCACCTGCTGCTCCACGACCATCACTGGGAGATCGAGCGACGCGGGTCGGCGCGCTCCGAGTACTGGCTCATTCCCCCGCCAGACGCGATGGATGCCGCCCCACGGTTACTGGTCAGCAAGAGTCTGGCTCTGAAGGAACTCCTCGCCGGATGAGCTCGCGCGTCACGGGGCGCCCCCGGCCAGCTCTAGGCCCGGATCCCCGCGAACACGATGTCGAGCATCCGCCCGGTCTGCTCGGACCGGGGCAGGTCGGGCGACGCGAGAAAGACGCCGACCAGGGTGTTGGCGACATCCTGGGCCTGCACGTCGGAGCGCAGGGTGCCGGCCTGTGCTCCCGCGTCGAGGAGTTTCTGCACGGTTTCGGCGATGCGCGTGTGGGTGTCGGATGCCGCGATCACTCCGGCCTGCGACAGCGCGCGCAGCGACTCGGCCATGCCGCGCTTGCGGGTGACGAACTGGGCGTAGTCGTCCATCCAGAGCCGGAGCGCCGTCGCGGGGTCGTGCGCGGCCAGCAGCTCGTCGGCGCGGGTGAGCACGGTGGCGAGTCCGTCGCGGTGCACCACCTCGACGAGGGCGTCGCGCGTCGGAAAGTGCCGGTAGAGCGTGCCGATCCCGACACCGGCGTCGCGCGCGATCGCCTCGAGGCTGACCTCCTTGTCGCCGGTGGCGAAGGCCGCGGATGCCGCCTCAATCAGGCGCTCACGGTTGCGAGCCGCGTCGGCGCGCGGGCGGCGCGAGGCGGCCGAGGCGTCGAGGTCCGAGGCGTCGACCATCTGCGAGTTCTCTGAATCGGGCGAACTCATAACCGGAGGCACCTCCGTTAATGCTATCGTCGGGCGTAACGGAGGGGCCTCCGCTCTCTCCAGTATGGCAAACGTCTGGCACAAGGAGCACCGAAATGTCTCAGAACACACCGCGGCCCGGAGGAGAAACCTCCCTCGCCGGTCACACCGTCGCCCGCGTTGGCTACGGCACCATGCAGCTCGGCTCACTGCCGGTGCACGGTGCTGTCGACCCGGATGTCGCGGTCGGCATCCTGCGGCGCGCCGTCGAGTTGGGCGTCAACCACTTCGACACCGCGCAGTTCTACGGCGACGGATTCGCCAACCGGATGCTGCGGCAGGCCCTCGCACCCGACGGCCACTACGCCGACGACATCGCGATCGTGAGCAAGGTGGGCGCGGTCGTCGGCCCCGGCGAGCGCGGCCTCGTGACCGCGCAGAAGCCGCACGAGTTGCGCGCACAGGTGGAGGCCAACCTCGCCACACTCGGCGCCGAGCGCCTGGCGGCCGTGAATATCCGGCGCACCGATGTCGGCCTGCTCGTCGCCGCCGACGACCAGCGAGTCGACCTCGACGACCAGCTCGCCGAGATGATCGCGCTGCGTGACGAGGGCAAGATCGGCGGCATCGGACTCAGCACGGTCAGCCTCGAGCAGCTGCAGCACGCGCTGCCGGCGGGCATCGTCACCGTGCAGAATTCCTACAGCCTGCTGCAGCGCGACGACGAGCCGGTCGTCGAGCTCACCGAGCGCGAGGGCATCACCTACGCCCCGTACTTCCCGCTCGGCTCGGCCTTCCCCGGGTTCCCCAAGGTGACCGAAGAGCAGGCGGTTCAGGATGCCGCGGCCGCCCTCGCCGTCACCCCCGCCCAGATCGGACTCGCCTGGCTGCTGCAGCACGCTCCCCATGTGCTGCTCATCCCCGGAACCGGCAGCCTCGACCACCTCGTCGAGAACACGGCGGTGGGCGACATCCAGCTCGACGCGCAGACCATGGCGGCGCTCGACGCGCTCGCGGCGGTCGACGGGTCAGGGGTCGCGGGGTCGGGAGTCGCGGCGTGACCGCCGGCGGAGTCATCGCGCCCACCACCGGCACCGTGCTGGTGACCGGCGGCACCGGGCTCGTCGGATCGCGGCTGCTGAAGCGCTTCGTCGACGCCGGCATCTCGACCCGCGGGCTGGTCCGCGCGGGCAAGGAACTGCCCGCCGGTGTCGAGGCGGTCGACGGCGACATTCTCGACCCGGCGACTCTGCCGAGCGCTCTCGCGGGGGTGACCGCCGTCATCCATCTGGCCGCGTTGTTCCGCACCGACGACGAGGCGGCCGTCTGGCGGGTCAACCTCGAAGGCACCCGCACCCTGATCGCCGCGGTGCTCGAACACGCCCCGGATGCGCGCGTCGTCATGGCGAGCACCGGCAACGTCTATGGGCCCGAGCTCGCGCACCCGGCGCGCGAGGATGATCCGACCACGGCCACGCAGGCCTACCCGGCCAGCAAGATCCAGGCCGAGCAGCTGCTGCGCGAGAGCGGCTTGCGGTGGGGCATCCTGAGGCTGCCCTTCGTCTACGGCGACCAGGACGGCCACCTCGAGAACCTGCCGAAGCTGTCGGCGGTGCGCGATCGGCATCCGGCCGAAAAGTTGAGCCTGGCGCATCACGCCGACGTCGCGGCGGCGTTCCAGCTCGCGCTGACCGGCGTGATGGACGGGCAGACCGTCAACATCGCCGACGACGCGGCCCTGTCGATGTGGGAGCTGGCGCGGGTGGCGGGTCAGGACTACCCCGACTCGAGCGAGCCGCTCGCACATCCGTGGACGGGGCAGATGGATGCCTCGCTGGCTCGGCGACTGGGCTTCCGGCCCAGTGTGGCCACCGTGTACCAGGCGGCGCGCGAGGGGCGGCTGTAGGAGCAGCGTGTACACCATCGCCGGCGAGGTGAGGGGCAACCCACCGGCAGAGCGATGCCCCGGGCAGGTGAGCCCGGGGCATCCTCGTGTCAAGCGAACGCCGCCCGCGGGGGACGGCCTTTCGACCGGCTTGCGGGGCGGCCCGCGGCCGGTCCACCCAACGGCGGAGTGAGGCGACGGTGGAGGTGCGGCAGCCTCAGGTGCGTGCCGTGGGTGCCGCGCCGTCGCGGATCCGGAGCGATCGCGGCCGTCATGCCGCCACCTCCTTCTTGCCGCTCGCCCGCGACACCGCGATCTTGCGCGGCTTCGCGCGCTCGGCCATCGGCACGATCACCGAGAGCACGCCGTGCTCGTAGTTGGCCGTGATCCTCTCGACGTCGACACCGTCGCCGAGCGTGAACTGGCGCATGTAGCTGCCCCACGGGCGCTCGCGCGTCAGCCACTTCACCTGCTCGTTCGACGGGCCGCGGCGCTCGGCACGGATGGTCAGCAGCTGGCCGTCCACATCCAGGTCGACCGAGTCGGGGTCGATGCCCGGCAGGTCGGCACTCAGGACGTACTGATCGCCGTCGCGGAACAGGTCCACGGGCATCAGCCGAGGAGCGCGTGCCGTGTCGAAGACGCTGGACGCGAGGCGGTCGAACTGGCTGACAACATCGAACGGATTGGACATGATCTGTCTCCTTTCGTCACCGAATGAAGAGTCACACGAGGGGTCCGTGCGACCCGATTCTGTTTTAGCACTCTTGCCCGGTGGGTGCCAATACCTCAGCAGGCCTCGGAGTAGGGGTCGGTGATGCTCACGTCGATTGCCGTTCGGCGGGGCCGGCTCATTCTTCGAGAACGACCGCGGCCGGCTCGGCGCGAGCGGGCGGGCGAGCCAGCAGCAGCCTCGATAGTATTGAGAACGGTACTCGATTGCCCTTGAGAGGTCGAACCTGCATACGAGGGAGGAATCCGTATGGCGGCCGTGATCGGACAACGCCAGACCGAGCAGAAGGAATCGATCCGGCATGCGCTGGAGTCCTCTCCAGACTTCATCAGTGCACAGGATCTTCATGCGCGGCTGCGCGATCAGGGGTCCTCGATCGGCCTCGCGACGGTGTATCGGGCTTTGAACGAGATGGCCCGCGTCGGACAGGCTGATGTTCTGCAAACCAGCACCGCGGGGCAGTTGTTCCGATCCTGCGAGTCCGGGCACCATCACCACCTGGTTTGCGTGGACTGCGGCAAAACCGTCCAGTTTGACGCGCCGGTCGAAGAATGGGTGGAAAAGATCGCGGAGGTTGAGGGCTTCACTCTGGTCCGACACGTTCTGGACATCTTCGGCCGCTGCCCCGAATGCCAAGCCAAGCTGAGCGCCGAGACGACCGCCGCGTCCAGCCTCCCGTAGAGCTATCGAGCAGCTTCTGCCCGCTCCACCGACGCGCTGGTTCGACGTACTCGCCCGCGAAGGTGTCCGATGAGCCGCGCGATGAGGTAGATCAGGAAGCTGAAGCCACTGATGAACACGCTCGCTTTGATCACGCTGAACTGAAGTCCGGCGAGGAGGCCTCCGTCTGCTGCGATCAGGGCGAAGGCGATGGACAGGACGGTGACCCGTCGGGGGTTGGCGCTCAGGTGTCGCGCGGCCGCGGCCGGGGTGATGGCGAGGCTCAGCACGAGCAAGGTGCCGACGATCTGGGATGCTTCCGTGACCGTCAGGGCGAGGGCGAAGACGAAGATCAGGCCGACGAGGCGGGTGTTCACTCCACGGGCGACGGCGACGTCCGGGTCGATGGAGGAGAACTGCAGGGGGCGGTGGATGAATCCCATGACGATCAGCACCCCCAGGGCGATGATGCTGAGAATGATGATGTCTTGTGTGCTGACTCCGAAGATCTGTCCGAACAGGATGTTCGTGGCTTGTGTGGCAAAGCCCTTGTAGAACGACAGAAGCAGAACGCCCAGACCGAGTCCTGCGGCCAAGATGACTCCGATGGCCGAGTTCCGTTCGCGTGGGCGATCGCCGAGCAGGCCGATCGCGGTGGCGACGAACAGGGAGCCGACCAAGGCGCCGCCGACCGCATCTCCGGCGATCAGGAGGCCCGCCGCCGCTCCCGTGAAGCTGAGTTCCGCGGTGCCGTGGACGGCGAACGCCATGTCGCGCGACGCGACGAACGGTCCGATCAAGCCGGCGATGATCGCGATCAGGGTCGCCGCGATCAGGGCGTGCTGCGCGAAGGGCAGCTGCAGGTAGTCGAGGATCATGCGTGGTGCTCATTTGCGGGCAGACCGATCGACGTTGCTGTGTCTGTGGTGCCGACGACCAGCAGTTGGTCGCCGACGCGAGTGACCTGGACTGGAGTCTCGTAGAGCTCCGACAGGCGTTCACTGGTCATGACTTCGTCCGGGGTGCCGACTGCCCAACGACCGCCCACGATGTACAGGATGCGGTCGACGACCGGGAGGATCGGGTTGATCTCGTGAGTGACGAAAACCACCGCGGTTCGAGACGTTCGTCGTCGTTGGTCGATGAGTTCGACGATGGCTTTCTGGTTCGCGAGGTCGAGCGAAAGGAGCGGTTCGTCGCACAGCAGCACCTCGGGGTCGCTGAGCAGGGCCTGGGCGATCCGCAGGCGCTGCTGCTCACCCCCCGAGAGCAGCCCGATGGGCCGGTCGGCATAGCCGGTGGCTCCGACCTCGGCGATGACTCGGCGGATGCGTTCGCGTCGTGCCCGGTTCGGCCAGGGGATGCCGTAGCGATGGCCGTCGTCTCCGAGGGCGACGAGGTCGATCCCTCTCGCACCGAGGTCGCTGTCGAAGCCGCGTTGCTGCGGGACGTAGCCGATATGGCTGCTGCCGCGCTTCGGGGGGGCTCCGTCCAACAGCACCCGGCCGGCGGTGAGCGGCTGCAACCCGAGCAGAACGCGGATCAGGGATGTCTTGCCCGATCCGTTGGGTCCCAGAACAGCCACGAACTCGCCCACTCGTACGGTGAGGTCGAGGTTCGACCAGAGTCGCCGGTCACCGAACGACAGCTCGGCATGGTCGAGTTCGATGACCGGCGACTCCGCAGTCACTAGTTGCCGAGCGCCTTCAGAAGTTCTGTGACCTGACGCAATTGCCAGGACTGAAAGTCCTTGTCGGTGGCGGGGATCGTCTCGGTGACTCCCACGATCGCCACACCGGCGTCGGTCGCCGTCTTCTTGACGTGGTCGGTCTCCGAGTCGGTGACCTGGCCGTTGTAGAGCAGGACCTTGACGTCCTTGTTCGTGATCGCGTCCAAGAATGCGGCAGTATCCGCGGCGGTCGGGTCGTTGCCCTGTTCGACCGCTGCCGTGAACGACGCCGGCATGCCGAGTGTCAGCCCGGCCGCGGAGAGAAGATATCCGGGCACCCGCTCAGTGTATGCAACGGGTGTCCCCGCATACTTGCTCTTGATCTGAGCGATGACGTCGAGGATGGGCTGCAGACTCTCGTCGAACTTCTTCGCATTTGCTTGAAACTCGGCCTTGTTGGCCGGATCTCGTTTCGAAAGTTCCGCAGCGATTGCCGCGGACACTTCGTGCAGCCGCGGGACGTCGTACCAGAAGTGCGGATTGGGGGATGCGCCGGTGACCTTGAGGATCTTCTCCACCGACAGCACGTCACGCCCCGAGTTGGGGGAGGCTGCCAGCAGCTTCGACATGAAGTCGTCGTAGCCGGCACCGTTCTCGAGAACGAACTGGGCGCTGGCCAAGGCGGCGGCATCCGCCGCGCTGGCCTCGTACTCGTGCGGATCGGCATTCGGGTCGCTGACGATCGAGGTCACTTTCACGTGCGAGCCGCCGATCTGGCTGACGATGTCACCCCAGAAGTTCTCACCTGCGACGACGCCGATCGTCCCCGACGACGTGGATGCTGGGCTGGAAGTACCTGAACTGCAGCCGGCGACTGCCAGCAACATCGCAACGCCGGCGGCAGCGAGAGTGAGAGAGCGGGCAGGGATGCGCATTGAAATGCTCCATCTAATCGGTGGGGGTCATACGGTGTCTAATGAATATCATTATCGACAAGGTTTTGCCAAATCCACCCCAGTCGGAAGGCAGAACGCGCAGGAGTTCCATCAGCACGTCGGAGTCGAACTCTCGCCGATCAACACAGCTCCCCGTACTTCTCAGTGTCAATCGCAGAGAATCTGCAGGCTCTGTGCTGGAGACGCAACAGGACGACGTCGAACAAGCTCCCGCACCCCTGACGGCGCCATCCTTGAGATGCTCCAACGTCGATAGCGCCCAGCAACATGCCCACAACCGTGCCCCTGGAGGGGCATCCTCCCTCACCCCAACTTCTCGGGGCGTCATCATCTTTCGAACCCGTTTCGTACGGATCGATCGGACGAACGAAGGGGCGCCGAGGGTCAGTCGGCGTCGGGCACGGCGACGATCTTGCCGCGGAGCCCGCCGGCGGCTGCCTCGACGTGGATGGCGGGCAGTTCGCTCAGCGGAACTCGCCGGGCGACGTCCACGGTCAGTTCGCCGCTGTCAATCAAAGCAACCAGCTGGGCCAGCTCGTCAACCTTGGGCTCAACGAAGACGCTGGCAGTGCGGACTCCTCACGTTGGGTCACCGGGGGTGGTCATCCACGCGGTGGTGGCTACGACGATGCCGCCGTCCCGGACGAGTGGGACCAACGCTGAGAAGTCATCGGGGCTGATCGGAGCCAGGTTGAGCAGCACGTCGACAGGCTCGGCGACCGAGTCGAGGATCCGCGAACGGGTGTGGTCGACGACTTCGTCAGCACCGGCAGCCGCGACGGCGTCGTAGCTGCGGGGACTCGCGGTGGCGATGACGTAGGCACCGGCCCGCTTGGCCAGCCGCACGGCGTATCCGCCGACCGCTCCTCCGGCGCCGGAGATCAGCACCCGCTGCCCGCCCTTGAGCCCGGCGAGATCGAAGAGCGCCTGCCAGGCGGTGAGGCCGACCGACGGCATCCCTGCGGCGGCGGCGAGGTCGATGGTGGACGGTGCTTTGACCAGGACGTCTGCGGCGGCGACCACGTATTCAGCGGCGGAGCCGTCTGCGCCCATCGGGATGAAACCGATGACCTCGTCGCCGACCTGGAAGTTGGTCACGGTAGCACCGACGGCCTCGATCGTGCCCGATACGTCGTAGCCGGGCACATGGGGCAGGGTCACGGGGAACGGAAGAGTGCCGCCGCGGATCCCGGCATCGGCAGGGTTGAACGCGGAGCCGGCGACGCGAATGAGCACCTGGCCTTCTGCGGCGACGGGCTTGTCGGCATTCTCGTAGCGGAGAACTTCGGGCCCCCCGAACTCGTGGAAACGTACTGCCTTCATGATCATCTTTCCTCTCGTAACTGCTTCGAATGTGAAGCAACAGAGAGGACCATATCATTGCTTCGAATTCGTAGCAAGTGCTTAGATTTCGTAGCAAGTGGGTAGTCTTCCGGTATGGTGAACCCGCCACGATCCCTCGATCCCACTGAGCTCGGTGCATACTTCGCGCTCATCGAGGTGAGCAGCCTTCTGCGGCACAGTGTCGAGCAGCAGCTGCGGGACGCCGGAGACCTCAGTTATGTGCAGTTCCAACTGTTGGCTCGACTCGGCGATTCGCCTGACGGCAGCTATCGGATGACCGACCTCGCGGACGGCGTCGTCTATAGCCGCAGCGGGCTCACCTACCAGGCGCAATCGCTCGAGGAACGGGGGCTGGTCACGCGCGCGCCGGCGGTCGACGATGAGCGGGGTACCACTGTGACCATCACCAACCAAGGGCGCGAAACCCTCACGCAGGTCTTCCCCGGGCACATCGCCTTGCTCGAAGACTTGCTGTTTGAGCCGCTGAATCGTGCGGATGTCGAAGGCCTCGCGGACGTGCTGGGCCGAGTCCGCGACCACATGCGCACCGCCCCACCCCGCTCGGCGGCCGCGCGTCGACGCAAAGTTAGATGACCTGCAGGGGTCTCATCAACGACGCGAGGTCCTTCGGATTCGGGAACTGGCGGGTGACAATCTGGGTCTTCTTCTATCGGCGTGCGGCGGGTTCGTAGTGGATCACGGGGAACGCCGCCACCACGAGGGCGCGCAGCGTCTCGAGGTCGCCGGTCACCAGACCTTGCGCGCGGGCCTGCACCAGAACGTTCCCGATCGCGGTGGCCTCGACGGGGCCCGCGAGCACGGGCAGGCCGGTGGTGTTCGCGGTGAGCTGGCAGAGCAGCGCATTCTGGCTGCCGCCTCCAACGAGGTGCACCACCGAGACGCTGGCGCCGCTCAGTTCGCGGGCGGCCGTGATCGAGCGGGCGTAAGTATCCGCGAGGCTCTGCAGGATGGATCGCACCAGTTCGGGACGCGTGGCGGGTGCAGCGAGGTCGCGCGAGGTGAACCAGGCCGCGATGCGTGCGGCCATGTCGCCGGGCGCCAGGAAGGACCCGTCGTCGGCATCGAACACAGGCACCGGACCGGTGACGTCGGCCGCCTGCGCGAGCAGGGCAGCCAACGAGATCGTCTCCCCGCTGCGCTCCCAATCGCGCACGCACTCGCTGAGCAGCCACAGGCCCATCACGTTGTGCAGGTAGCGCACCCGCCCGTCGACGCCGCCCTCGTTGGTGAAGCCCGCGAGGCGGCTCGCCTCGCCGAGCACCGGCCGGGCCAGCTCGACGCCGACCAGTGACCAGGTGCCGCTGGAGATGTAAGCGAAGTCGGGGGTGGATGCGGGGATCGCGACGATCGCGGACGCGGTGTCGTGCGATCCGACCGTCGTGACGACCGCGCGCGTCTGCCCGACGCCCCGTATCGCCGAGGGTGCGAGGCCCCCGATCTCCGTTCCGGCGTCGACCAGCGAGCGGAAGATCTCGCGCCGGATGCCGAGCCGCTCCGCCAGGGCGAAGTCCCACTCGCCGGTCTCGACGCCGAGCAGCCCGGTGGTGGAGGCGTTGGTGCGCTCGGCGACGCTGCGTCCGGTGAGCCAGTAGCCGAGCAGGTCGGGCAGCAGTAGGAACGAGTCGGCCAGGTCGAGGGTCCCGGCGGCGCGGTCGGCAGTGAGCTGGAACAAGGTGTTGAACGGCAGGTGCTGCAGGCCGTTGATGGCGTACAGCTCCTCGGGCCCAACGATCGCGTGCACGGCCTCGACGGCCGGGACGGTGCGCTCGTCGCGGTAGGCGTATGGGGTGCCGAGCATCCGGCCGTCGCGCATCAGCGCGTAGTCGACGGCCCAGGAGTCGATGCCGATGCTGCTCAGTTGCGGCTCCTGCCGCACAGCGGCCGCGAGGCCCTCGACCAGGTCACGGTAGAGCTCGAGCACGCTCCAGTGCAGCCCGTCGAGCGTGCGTACCGGCGCGTTCGTGAAGCGCGCGACATCGGTGAGCCGCATTTCGCCGTGCCCGACGTAGCCCAGGATGACGCGACCGCTCGTTGCCCCGAGGTCGACAGCCGCGACCGCGCCCCCGCTCAGCTTGGCTGCCATGACGATCGCTAGCGCAGGAACGCGGCCGCGACGCCGGCATCCACCGGGATGTGCAGACCGGTCGTGTGTGAGAGGTCCGGTCCGGTGAGCACCGACACGGCGTTCGCGACGTTCTCGGGCAGCACCTCCCGCTTGAGGATCGTGCGCTGCGCGTAGAACGTGCCGAGGTCCTCTTCCGGGATTCCGTAGGTCTTCGCCCGGTTGGCGCCCCAACCCGCCGCGAAGATGCCCGAGCCCTTCACGACGCCGTCGGGGTTGATCCCGTTGACCTTGATGCCGTGCTCGCCGAGTTCGACGGCGAGAAGCCGCACCTGGTGAGCCTGGTCGGCCTTCGTCGCCGAATACGCGATGTTGTTCGGGCCTGCGAACACCGAGTTCTTGCTCGCGATGTAGATCACGTCGCCGCCCATGCCCTGCTCGATCAGCACCGGCGCGGTGGCCTTGCTCACCAGGAAGGAGCCCTTGGCCATGATGTCGTGCTGAAAATCCCAGTCCTTCTCGGTGGTCTCGAGCAGCGGCTTCGAGAGTGAGACGCCGGCGTTGTTCACCACGATGTCGATGCCGCCGAAGGCGAGAACGGCATCCTGAACACCGCGCGCGATCGCGTCGGCGTCGGTGACGTTCACCTGGATGCCGATCGCCACGTCGGAGCCCCCGATCTCCGCGGCCGCGGTCTGCGCGTTCTTCAGGTCGAGGTCGGCGATGACGACGCACGCCCCGTCCGCGGCGAGCCGGGTGGCGATGGCCTTGCCGATGCCCGACGCAGCCCCGGTCACGAGGGCGATGCGCGTCGCGTGCGACTTCGGCTTCGGCATCCGCTGCAGCTTGGCCTCCTCGAGCGCCCAGTACTCGATCCGGAACTTCTCGCCCTCGGGGATCGGCTGATAGGCCGAGATCGACTCGGCCCCGCGCATCACGTTGATCGCGTTGACGTAGAACTCACCCGCGACGCGCGCGGTCTGCTTGTTCGCGCCGAAGCTGAACATGCCGATACCGGGTACGAGCACGATCAGGGGGTCCGCGCCGCGGATCGCCGGGCTTTCGGTCGTCGCGTAGCGGTCGTAGTAGGCGGTGTAGTCCGCGCGGTACTCCTCGTGCAGCACCTTGAGTCGCGCGATCGAGTCCTCGACGGATGCTCCGGCCGGCAGGTCGAGCAGCATCGGTTTGATCTTGGTGCGCAGGAAGTGGTCGGGGCAGCTGGTGCCCAGTGCCGCCAGCTTCGGCGCGTTCGCCGACGCGAGAAAGTCGAGCACGACAGCCGAGTCGGTGAAGTGGCCGACCACGGGGTGGTCGTGGCTGGCGAGACCGCGGATCGTGGGCGCGAGCGCCGCGGCCTTGGTGCGGCGTTCCGCGGTCGGCAGGGGCTTGTTCCTGGCCACCGCGCGACCGAACGGCGCCGCCTTGCCGTTCTTGGCCAGGTACTCCTCCGCGGTGCGGATGATCCAGAGGCTGTTCGCCTCGCACTCCTTGCTGGTCTTCCCCCACGCCGTGATCCCGTGCCCGCCCAGGATGCAGCCGATGGCGTTCGGGTTCTGCTCCTTGATCGCGGCGATGTCGAGCCCGAGCTGGAATCCGGGGCGCCGCCAGGGCACCCAGACCACCTTGTCGCCGAAGGCCCTCTTGGTGAGTTTCTCGCCGTCCTTCGCCGTGGCGAAGGCGATGCCCGAGTCGGGATGCAGGTGGTCGACGTGCTTCGCATCGACGAGTCCGTGCATGGCCGTGTCGATGCTCGGGGCGGCTCCGCCCTTGCCGAACAGGCAGAAGTCGAACGCGGCGACCATCTCGTCCTCGCGGTCGACGCCCGGATAGACGTCGACCAGCGCGCGCATCCGGTCCAGTCGCAGCACGGCGAGCCCCGACTCCGTCAGGGTGCCGAGGTCGCCGCCCGAGCCCTTCACCCAGAGCAGCTCGACCGGCTCGCCGGTGACCGGATCGGCCTCGGTCCCCTTGGCAGAGGTGTTCCCGCCTGCGTAGTTGGTGTTCTTCGGATCGGCACCGAGGCGGTTGCTGCGCGAGACGAGGTCGGATGCGGTGCTCATGGTTCCTTCAGCTGTGGTCGTGGGCGTCAGTCGGCGAGGGCGGCGAGCTGAACCTCGAGGTGGAACACCTCGCGGAGTTTCGGAGCGCCCTGGTCCGGGCGGCTGCCGTCGAGGGCGACGAAGAAGCGCGCAGCGTCAGCCTCCCACTCGGCGGTGTCGGGGTCGAGGGCGAGGGCACGGGCGGACGCCTCGTCGTCGTCGACCTCGTAGTAGCCGATCAGCATCCCGTCCTCGCGCAGGAACAGCGAGTAATTGCGGCGGCCGGAGCGCTCGATGGCGCGCAGCATCGTCGGCCAGACGGCGACGTGCCGCTCGATGTACTCGTCGATCAGCTCGGGCCGGACGTGCAGCTCGAAGCAGACGCGCTGCGTCGGCCCGCCGCCTGCCATCATGCCCCCCAGCCCGCCTGGGTACCGCCAATGCGGTCCGCGGCGATCTTGGCCTGATATCCGGATGCGGCGTACGCCGCGTACGGGTCGCCGGCGAGGCCGCGCGACTCACGCCATTGCGCAAGTGCAGGGCGCACGTCCGTGTAGAAGGCATCCATCAGGATGCCGTTGGCCCCGAGCACATCGCCCGCGGCCTGCGCGGCCGTCAACGCGTCGCCGTCAACGAGCAGCGCGCGCGCTGTCATCTCCTGCACGTTCAGCACGGAGCGGATCTGCCCGGGGATCTTGTCCTCGACGTTGTGGCACTGATCGAGCATGAAAGCCACGCCCGAATCCTTGCCGTAGCCACCGCCGCGGACGACCTCGTACAGGATCCGGAACAACTGGAAGGGATCGGCCGCGCCGACGATGAGGTCGTCGTCGGCGTAGAAGCGCGAGTTGAAATCGAAACTGCCGAGCTTTCCGAGGCGCAGCAGCTGCGCGACGATGAACTCGATGTTCGTGCCGGGTGCGTGGTGGCCGGTGTCCAGGCAGACCAGCGCCTTGTCGCCGAGAGCCTGCACCTGCACATACGACGTCCCCCAATCCGGAACATCGGTATGATAGAACGCCGGCTCGAAGAACTTGTACTCCAGCACCATCCGCTGGTCGTC
>FSWJ01000794.1_pt1 | contig 18609 bp, 21 predicted proteins | sample 1637851 | NCBI WGS metagenome assembly FSWJ01 (sample SAMEA3914789, study PRJEB12502) | metagenome | biome: forest; material: soil | place: Canada | collected 2011-07-03 | depth 0.3 m | reverse complement strand
GCCAAACAGACCACCCGGCAGGCCGCCCGCCGGCCCGCCCGCCTCGCCCGCTCCGGCGGCGGCGACCTCTCCACCACCCTCTTCTTCAGCGGCAGCAAGGCCGACGACCTGCTCTCCCAGCTCGGACTCGCCAGCATGGTGAAGGACCAGTCGGCCGGCCTCTACAAGAAGGCCATCCAGGACCAGAACACCGCCCAGTCCCTCACCGACCAGGCGAACGTCGCCAAAGCTGCACTGAAGGACCTGAACGACGCCGCACAGGCCGCCCTCGCGGCGGCGGTCACCGCGGAGGCCGCTGCCCAGGCGGCGCTCGCCGAGCAGCAGTCGCACGTCGCGACCCTCCAGGCGCAGCTGGCCACCCTCCAGACCGACCAGCAGCACACCGAGGCCGAATACACGGCAGGACTGGTGGCGCAGTACGGCGCAGGAGCCAGCCTCGGTGCCGGCGCGATCAGCGTGGACGGCTACGCCCGCCCGGCAGGCGGCCACATCTCCAGCCCGTACGGCATGCGGCTCGACCCCTACTACGGCGTCTACCAGCTGCACGACGGCACAGACCTCGGCGCATCCTGCAACTCGCCCATCTACGCGGCGCACAGCGGAACCGTCGTCTACGCCGGGCCATACGGCGGTTACGGCAACTACATCAAGATCAGTGACGGCGACGGATACTCCACCGCCTACGGCCACATCGTCAACGGCGGCATCCTCGTGCACGTCGGCCAGGGCGTCGGTGTCGGCCAGAACATCGCACGGGTCGGCAGCACCGGCGCCTCCACCGGCTGCCACCTGCACTTCTCGGTGTTCTCGGGCAGCACCACCATCGACCCGGTGCCGTTCATGCGCAGCCACGGCGTCGAGCTCGCGAACTGACCTGTGCCGTCTGGTGCGCCGCCGCCGCGAACCGAACGCGCGGGGGTCAACTGGCGGGCGGAACGTACGCGGCGATTCCGGCCGCGATGATCTTCTCGGCCTCCGCCACGTTGCCCCAGCCCTCGGTCTTCACCCATTTGCCGGGTTCGAGGTCTTTGTAGTGCTCGAAGAAGTGCTCGATCTCCTTGCGGGTGTATTCGGGGATGTCGTCGACATCCTGCAGCCAGGCCCAGCGCGGGTCCTTGGCCTGCACGGCGATCACCTTCGCGTCTGATCCGCCGTCATCCGTCATGTTGAAGACGCCGATCGGGCGCACCTTCACGCCGACGCCCGGGAAGAGCGGGTAGTCGAGCAGCACCAGCACGTCGACCGGGTCGCCGTCGAGGCCGAGCGTGTGCTCGAAGAAGCCGTAGTCGGTGGGGTATACGAATCCGGTGAACAGCACCCGGTCGAGAAACACCCGGCCGGTCTCGTGGTCCACCTCGTACTTGTTCTTGCTTCCCTTGGGGATCTCGATGATGGCGTCGTAGCTGCCCATGACGTGCACTCCTTGTTCGGCGACCGGCTGCAATAACGTTAGCGGATGACCACCCGGCCCCGACTGACGCCCGCGGTCGCCGACGTGCGCCGCGCGGTGCGAACTGCGATTGAGCGGGTCGAGCTTGTCGAGACCTCACCCAGCGATTCGTTGGTGAGGTCTCGACAAGCTCGACCCGCTCTACTGTTGGTGGCGCTGAGCGGCGGACCCGACTCGCTCGCGCTCGCGGCGGCGACCGCGTTCGAGGCGCCGCGCGCGGGCGCCGTCATTGTCGACCACGGGCTGCAGGCCGGGTCGGCGGATGTCGCGGCCAGGGCCGCAGACCAGGCGCGATCCCTGGGCCTCGACCCGGTCATCACGAAGCCCGTGACGATCGCCGGAACGGGTGGCCCGGAGGCGGCCGCGCGCGACGCGCGCTACGCCGCGCTCGCCGAGGCCGCCGACGAGGCGGGCGCGTCGCACGTCCTCCTCGGCCACACCCTCGACGACCAGGCCGAGACGGTGCTGCTGGGCCTGGCCCGTGGAAGCGGGGCCGGCAGCCTGAAGGGCATGGCGCCCGAGTCGGGCCTGTACCTGCGTCCGCTGCTCGGTATCCGTCGTGCCACCACGCTCCAGGTGTGCAAGGACGAAGGCCTGGAGCCGTGGCACGACCCGCAGAATGACGACGAGAGATTCACGCGGGTGCGGGTGCGCACGACCGTGCTGCCGATGCTGGAGCACGAGCTCGGCCCCGGTATTGCCGAGGCGCTGGCGAGGACCGCCGCGATGCTGCGCGAGGACACCGAGGCGCTCGACGCCTTCGCCGAGGAGCAGCTCGAGGAGCTGGCCGAGCACGCCGAGGCCGGCATCTCGCTGCCGGTGAAAGCGCTCGCGGCGAACCCGCCCGCCCTCCGCCAGCGCATCATCCGGGCCACCGTGCTGGCCGAGTTCGGAGTGAGCCTCAGTCGGGCGCACAGCGTGGAGGTGTCGCGGCTGGTCACCGACTGGTCGGGCCAGAAGGCGCTCGACCTGCCAGGCATTAAGGTGGAACGGCACGGCGGCCGGATCATCTTCAGCGCAAGGAGCGACACCACGTGGACTACAGCGACATCGCCGACGACCTGACCGAGGTGCTGATCACCGAGAAGCAGATCCACGAGAAGATCGAGGAGTTGGCGCGGCGCATCGAGGTCGATTACGCGAACGACAAGCTCCTTCTGGTGGGCGTGCTGCGCGGCGCGGTCATGGTCATGGCCGACCTCGCGCGGGCGCTCCGTATCCCGATCGAGATGGACTGGATGGCGGTCTCCTCCTACGGGTCGGGCACGCAGTCCTCGGGTGTGGTCCGCATCCTGAAAGACCTGGACACCGACCTGCACGGCCGCAAGGTGCTGATCGTCGAGGACATCATCGACTCCGGGCTCACCCTGTCGTGGCTGCGTACCAACCTCGAGAGCCGGGGCGCAGAGTCGGTGGAGATCTGCGCGCTGCTGCGGAAGCCGGATGCCGCCAAGGTGGCTGTGGATGTCAAGTACGAGGGTTTCGAGATCCCGAACGCGTTCGTGGTCGGCTACGGACTGGACTACGCGGAGAAGTATCGCAATTACCGCGACATCGGGGTGCTCGCCCCGCACGTGTACGAGTAACAGTCCCTGAGCTTGTCGAAGGGCGCTTCGACAAGCTCAGCGACCGGGGCATTACGCCCTCGGCAAACACGCAGGAGGTGCCCAGCGCCCAACGGGTAACGTTGCACGCATACTCTTCGGCAGAAAGGTGCCGGGCTGACAGGCCCGCAACACTATGGACTTCAAGCGTTTACTCCGTGGCCCGATCGTCTACATCGTCCTGGCCGTCGCCGTGATCGCGGTCGCCTTCAGCCTGCTCGGCGGCTCCGGTTTCAAGCAGATCACCACCAAGCAGGGGCTCGCGCTGCTGAAGGACGACAAGGTCGCCTCGGCGAAGATCGTCGACAGCGAGCAGCGGGTCGATCTCGTGCTCACCACAGCCGGTGCCGACGGCAAAGACGTGCAGTTCTACTACGCCGCTCCCCGCGGTTCCGAGATCGTGAAGGCGGTCACCGCGGCCAACCCGAAGTCCTTCGACGACCAGGTCGACAAGGGCAATTGGTTATCCTCTCTCCTCGGCCTCGTGGTGCCGTTCCTCATCATCGGCGTGATCTTCTGGTTCCTGCTCTCCAGCATGCAGGGCGGCGGATCCAAGGTGATGCAGTTCGGCAAGTCCAAGGCCAAGCTCGTCTCCAAGGAGAGCCCGAAGGTGACGTTCCAGGATGTCGCGGGTGCCGACGAGGCGATCGAGGAACTGGAAGAGATCAAGGACTTCCTCGTCGCCCCGGCCAAGTTCCAGGCCGTCGGGGCCCGTATCCCGAAGGGTGTGCTGCTCTACGGCCCTCCCGGCACCGGTAAGACGCTGCTCGCGCGCGCCGTCGCCGGCGAGGCGAACGTGCCCTTCTACTCCATCTCCGGTTCGGACTTCGTCGAGATGTTCGTCGGCGTCGGCGCCAGCCGCGTGCGCGACCTGTTCGCCCAGGCGAAGGAGAACTCGCCGGCCATCATCTTCGTCGACGAGATCGACGCCGTCGGCCGCCACCGCGGCTCGGGCATGGGCGGCGGTCACGATGAGCGCGAGCAGACCCTCAACCAGCTGCTGGTCGAGATGGACGGCTTCGACGTGAAGACCAACGTCATCCTGATCGCGGCGACGAACCGCCCCGACATCCTCGACCCCGCGCTGCTGCGCCCCGGCCGCTTCGACCGCCAGATCGGCGTGGACGCTCCTGACCTGCAGGGCCGCAAGAAGATCCTCGAAGTGCACGGCAAGGGCAAGCCGCTGGCTGCCGGTGTCGACCTCGAGGTGCTCGCCCGCAAGACGCCCGGCTTCACGGGTGCCGACCTGGCCAATGTGCTCAACGAGGCCGCTCTGCTTACCGCGCGGTCCAACGCGCAGCTGATCGACAACCGTGCCCTCGATGAGGCGGTCGACCGCGTGATGGCCGGCCCGCAGCGCCGCACGCGTGTCATGCGCGACCAGGAGAAACTCATCACCGCCTACCACGAGGGCGGCCACGCGCTCGTCGCCTCGGCGATGAATAACACCGACCCGGTGACCAAGATCACGATCCTTCCACGCGGTCGCGCCCTCGGTTACACGATGGTGATGCCCGTCGAGGACCGCTACTCGGTCAGCCGCAACGAGCTGCTCGACCAGCTGGCCTACGCGATGGGCGGCCGCGTCGCCGAAGAGATCGTGTTCCACGACCCGACGACCGGCGCGTCCAACGACATCGAGAAGGCGACGCAGACCGCGCGCAAGATGGTGACCGAGTTCGGCATGTCATCGAACATCGGCTCGGTGAAGCTCGGCTCCGGCCAGGGCGAGATGTGGCTCGGCCGCGACATGGGAAGCCAGCGCGACTACTCCGAGCGCGTCTCCGAGCAGGTCGACGACGAGGTGAAGGCGCTCATCGAGAACGCCCACAACGAGGCGTGGGAAGTGCTGAACAACAACCGCGACATCCTCGACAAGCTCGCCACGGCACTGCTGGAGAAGGAGACGCTCGATCACACCGAGCTCGCCGCGATCTTCAAGGACGTCAAGCACCTTCCGCCGCGGCCGCAGTGGCTGTCGAGCAAGAAGCGCCCCGTCTCCGACCTGCCCGCCGTCGGCATGCCCCTCAAGGGCGCGATCGACGCCGGCGTGGTCGACGGCGGAGTGACCTCGGACGACCCGCCCGCCACGAAGGCCCGCGCTCCGCGCCCGCGCAAGAGCCCGGGCATCGCGACCGCCTGAGCTTGTCAGAGACGCGACCGCCGGTGACCGCGCCGATCCCCTCTGCTTCACGCATCGACACGCCTCGCATCGAGGCTGCCGTGCGCGAGATCCTTGCCGCCATCGGCGAGGATCCCTCGCGTGAGGGCCTCGAGGCGACGCCGCATCGCGTCGCTGAGGCGTACACGGAATTCTTTGCCGGGATCGGGGTGTCGACGGATGCCCTCCTGGCCGGCAGCGTCATCCCCGGTGAGTCGGGCGAGCTGGTGGTCATCCGTGACATCGAGTTCCGTTCCGTCTGCGAGCACCACCTTCTGCCGTTCCTCGGCGTCGCACACGTCGCCTACCTGCCGGACACCCGCGTCGTCGGCCTCGGCACCATCGCGAAGCTCGTGGACATCATCGCCGCGCGCCCGCAGCTGCAGGAGCGCCTCACCGAGGAGATCGCGGATGCGCTCGAGACGGGTCTCGAGCCGCTCGGTGTGCTTGTCGTGCTGGACGCGGTGCACGGCTGCGTGACGTCGCGTGGGCCGCGCCAGGTGCGCAGCTCGACGGTCACGCTGGCCGGCCGGGGAACCCTCGCCGACGCGGCAGCTCGTCAAGAGGCGCTGGCAATGGTTGGATTCCCTACATGAGTGAACTGGTCTCGCTGCGCCCGCACAGCCCGGTCAGTCTTTCCCGCCCGCGCATCATGGGCATCGTCAACATCACGCCCGACTCGTTCAGTGACGGCGGCGAGTTCCTCAACCTCGACGACGCGATCATCAAGGGCGTCGACCTGTCGCGCGCCGGCGCACAGCTGATCGACGTGGGTGGCGAGTCGACCCGTCCCGGTGCCGAGCGCGTGCCGATCGAGCAGGAGCAGTTGCGTGTGCTGCCGGTGATCCAGGGTCTCGTCGACCGCGGCGTCGCGGTCAGCGTCGACACCATGAACGCGTCCACGGCGCTGGCGGCGGCGGAGATCGGCGCGACCGTGATCAACGACGTCTCGGGCGGCCTGGCCGACGAGGGCATGGCCCGGGTCGCCGCCGAGACCGGCCTGCACTTCGTGGCCATGCACTGGCGCGGCCCGAGCAAAGACATGGCGGCGAACAACCAGTACAAGAACGTGCTGAAGGATGTGCGCGACGAGCTGAAGAACCGGGTCGCCGAGCTGATCGTCAACGGCGTGCAACCCGACCGGATCATCCTCGACCCGGGCATCGGCTTCGCCAAGGATTCGGCCCAGAACTGGAAGCTGCTCTCCAACCTGCCGGCGCTCGGCACGATCGGCTACCCCATCCTGATCGGGGCGTCGCGCAAGCGGTTTCTCGGCGAGTTGCTGCCCGGCGACTCGTCGACGAAAGACCGCGACCCGGCCACGGCGACCATCAGCGCCCTCGCTGCGCAGGCCGGGGTGTGGGGCGTGCGCGTGCACGACGTCGCCGGAACGAAGGCCGCCCTCGACGTGTGGGAAGCTATGCAGTCGTGAACCCTATGGACGAGATAGCCCTGGTCGGCCTGCGCGCGTTCGCGCACCACGGCGTGTTCGAGCACGAGCGCGAGAACGGGCAGGAATTCATTGTCGACGTGCGAGTCATGTTGGACCTGTCCGCGGCCGCCGGCTCAGACGAGCTGGCGGAGACCATCCACTACGGCGAACTGGCCGAACAGGTGGTCGCGGCCGTGGAGTCCAGTCCGGTCGACCTGATCGAGACGGTCGCCCAGCGCGTGGTCGACGTGGTGTTCACATTCGAGGCGGCCCGCTGGGCACGCGTCACCGTGCACAAGCCGCAGGCCCCGATCACCGTGCCGTTCGCGGATGTCGCGGTCACCCTGAACAGGAGCCGGCCGGCATGAGGGACCGACTCTGGCTCCCCGCGGTGATCGCCCTCGGCGGCAACCTGGGCGACCGTGAGGCGACCCTGCGTGCCGCGGTCGCGGACATCGCGGCCATCGACGGGGTGCGGCTCGAGGCCGCGTCGGGGATCGTCGAATCGCACGCGGTGAAACTGGACGGTGTCGACGAGCTGGCGCCGGACTACCTCAATGCGGTGGTCACCGTCAGCTGCGGACTCCTGCCCGAACAGCTGCTCGACGAGCTGAACCGCATCGAGGCCGAGCACGGCCGGGTGCGAGTGGAACGCTGGGGCGACCGCACGCTCGACCTCGACATCGTGACCTTCGCATCGTTCACGCAGGCCGATGACCGGCTGACCCTGCCGCATCCGCGCGCCTGGGAGCGGCCGTTCGTGATCGTGCCGTGGCTGCAGGTGCAGCCCGACGCGATCCTGCCCGGCCGCGGACCGATCGCCGGTCTCGCGGTGGCGCACTCGGATCAGGTCTGGTCGTTCGCGGCCTCACCACTGGTGACCGCATGAAGCGCACGAACATCGGGGTGCTCATCCTGCTGGCCGCGGTCGGCGGGGTGGGAGGTGCGTTTCTCGAGACGGCACTCACCGCGGCCGGCCGCGCGATCATCCTTCCGCCCCTCACCCTCGCGCTGGCGCTCGCCGTGATCGGCGGCATCGTCGTCTCGCTGGCGGTTCCGATCCGGCGGCTGACCCGTGGAAAGGCGACCGGGCCGGTCGATCCGTACTACGCGACCCGGGTGCTCGTGCTGGCCAAGGCCAGCGCCCTCACCGGCGCACTGCTCACCGGCTTCGGAATCGGCGTCGCGTTCTATCTCTCCACCCGGTCGATCGTCGCCGGTGGTTCGATCGTGCAGTCGATCGTCACGGCCGTGGGGGCGGGTGTGCTGCTCGCCGGCGGCCTGATCGCCGAATACATGTGCACCATCCCGCCGAGCGATGACGACGACAACGGCGGCAAGACCGTGCGAGTGGAGCCATGAGACGGGTCGAGCTCGCGGGCGCGGAGTGGACCCGGGTGTCACCGAAGCTGGTGGCCGTCGACCTGGTCGGAGCCGGCATCTTCTTCATCATCGCCGCCGCCGCGGGGGCCGCCTCGTACTTCCTGCTGCACGTGCTCTGGCTCGCCATCGCGCTCGCGCTGATCACCGTCGGAGCCCTGGTCAACCTCGTCCTGGTGCCGCGGCGTGTGCGCGCGATCGGCTACCAGCTGCGCGAGGACGACCTGCTGTTCCGCCGGGGAATCATGTGGCAGCGCTTCGTGGCCGTGCCGTACGGTCGCATGCAGCTCGTCGACATCAACCGCGGGCCGATCGCCCGGGGGATGGGCCTCAGCGAACTGAAGTTCGTCACGGCGGCGGCGTCCGCGGGGGTGACCATCCCCGGCCTGCTGGAGGCGGATGCCGAGAAGCTTCGCGACCACCTGGTGAGTGTCGCGGAAAGCAGGCGGGCCGGGCTGTGAACCTGACGGATGGGGAGTGGCACAGGCTTCACCCCGCTTCGCCGCTGCTGAAGGGCGGGATCGTGTTCATCGCGATCCTCGGCGCGGTCGTCGCCAACCTGCGCGAGCGGCTGCTCGCCCTGTTCGTGCCGAGACTCGACGACCAGGGCAACCCGATCGACTACATCGTCGGCCACGGCTACGTCATCCAGGCGCTGCTGGTGATCATCGTGGTGCTGCTGGTGCTGATCGGCGGGTTCTACGTGTCCTGGCGGATGCACACGTTCCGCATCACCCGCGAGGTCGTCGAGGTGCGGTCGGGGGTGTTCATCCGGACCAATCGCAAGGCGCGGCTCGACCGCATCCAGGGCATCAACATCGTGCGCCCCCTGCTCGCGCGGGTCTTCGGCGCCGCGAAGCTCGAGGTCGACCAGGCCGGGCACGACGCCAACCTGCAGCTGTCCTACCTCGACACCCGGGCGGCCGACCAGCTGCGGAAAGAGATCCTGCGGCTCGCGTCGGGGTCTCGTGCCGCTTCGACGAGCCCAGCGACCGTGGGGACGTTGCTGGACCGCCGGGTGGAGGAGTTCACGGCCCCCCACCACGATGCCGACACGCCACCCGAGTCGATCGTGACGCTGCACCTCGGCCGGCTGCTCGGGTCGATGATCCTCGGCACCGGGTCGGTCATCGCGATACTGCTGATCGCGGGAGCGGCGACCTGGATCGCGCTCACCGGCGACCTGTTCATCCTGTTCCTCGCCTTCCCCAGCGTCATCGGTTTCGGCAGCTACTACGTGCGGCGGTTCACCCGGTCGCTGCGGTACAGCATTTCCGGCACTCCGGACGGCGTGCGCGTGGGCTGGGGCCTGCTGTCGACCACCAACGAGACGCTGCCGCCCGGCCGCATCCACTCGATCGAGGTGAGCCAGCCGCTGTTCTGGCGGCCGTTCGGCTGGTGGGAGGTGCGGGTGAACCGTGCGTCGCACTCGCGCACACGCGGGGCGGACAACCAGGCGAACACCACACTGCTGCCGGTCGGCAATCTCTCCGAGGTGACGAGGGTGCTCGAGCTGATGCTGCCGGAGCTGGTCGGATCGGAATCGGTCTCCATGATCGAACGCGGCCTGCGGTCGCACGGGGGCGACGACGGCTTCGAGAACTCCCCGCCGCGTGCGGCCTGGCTGCGGCCGTTCTCCTGGCGGCGCAACGGCTTCATGGTCACCCCCGGCTCGTTCGTGCTGAGGCGCGGCGGCATCTGGCGCTCGTTCACGGTGGTGCCGAAACCGAGGCTGCAGAGCGTCGCGCTCGAACAGGGACCGGTGCTGCGGATGCTGCGCCTGGCCGACCTGCACCTGCACACGGTGCACGGGCCGATCCGGCCGCACCTCGACGTGGTCGACCTCGACGTCGCCGTGCGGCTGTTCGGCGTCGTGTCGTCCGCGGCGGTCGCCGCCGGACAGGTGGACACCTCCCATCGCTGGCGTGCGGGCGAGGCGACGCCGTGAACGCACAGCAGCGGTCGGGCCGGCTCGGCATCGGCATCATCGGCGCGGGCCGGGTCGGGCCGGTGCTCGGCGCCGCGCTCGCCGGGGCGGGGCACGCCATCGTCGGCATCTCGGCGATCTCCGAGAGCAGCCGCGAGCGCGCCGAGGCGATGCTGCCCGGCGCGCCGCTCCTCGCCGTCCCCGACCTCGTCGAGCGGAGCGAACTCGTCATCCTGGCCGTGCCCGCCGCGGAACTCGACGGGCTCGTCGCCGGCCTCGCCGCCACCGGGGCGTGGCAGGCGGGGCAGCTCGTGATGCACACCGCCGCCGAGTTCGGGACGGGCGTGCTCGGGCCGGCCACGGCATCCGGGGCCATCCCACTCGCCATTCACCCGGCGATGGTGTTCAGCGGCACCAGCATGGATGTCACGCGGCTCTCCGGCAGCTACTTCGCCGTCACGGCACCCACGCCCGTGCAGCCGATCGGCCAGGCGCTCGTGGTGGAGATGGGCGGCGAGCCGGTGCTCGTCGACGAGTCCGATCGTGCCGCGTACGCGGAGGCGATCGCCACGGCCACCAGTTTCTCCAGCGCCATCGTCGACCAGGCGACCGGCATCCTCGCCTCGATCGGCATCGACCAGCCCGGGCTGATGCTCGCGCCGCTCGTGCGCTCCTCTGTGGACGACGCCCTGCGCAGGGCACCCCGCCCCGACTAGCGCTGCAACCGTCGCGGCGGGAGTAATACCTCGCGGACCCCTTCGCGCCTCCATCCGGGACGTGATTCACCCGCCGCGAGGCGGCGCATCCCCCGCCACCAGAATGGGAAAGGGTCAGGCGCCGAGGAGGGGGCGGATGCGCGTGACGACGACGCCCGCGCCGCGATCGCTCATCACGATCGTGTAGTGGTTGACGTCGGGGACCTCGGTGATGGTCGCGAGCGGGAGCTCGTGCTTCCAGCGGGCGATCGCGGCGGGCGAGTACAGGCCCGGCGTCTCGTCGAGCAGCCCGCGCGGCGCGGTGAGCAGGGTGAACTCCCGCGCCTCCTCCACGGCCGTAGTGATCTCGGGGCTGCCGTACAGCTCGACCGAGTCGGCGGCCATCGCCTCGTACGAGGTCGATGCGTGGTCGCCGTCGAGGTCGTAGAGCGCGTACTGCTCGACGTCGTCACTCCAGTTGTCTTTGAGCGCCGGATGCTGCCGCCAGAACTCCAGGTACGCCTCCGGCGAGTCGAAGGTCATCGACAGTCTCGCCGCGGCCGGGCCGAGCGTGGCGGCCACCACCTCGTCGATCTTCTTGCCCTCGGGCAGTTCGAGCGGCAGCCCGCCGTCGACCAGCAACAGCGACGGAAAGCGCTTCGGGTAGAGCTGCGAGGCGAGCAGGGCGACGAAGCCGCCCATCGAATGCCCGACGATCGGTGCGCTCACGACGCCGATGGCGTCCATCATCGCCACGAGGTCGGCGGCGTGACGCACCATGCCGAAGGGCGCGCCAAGGCCGTTGCTGCGACCGCGGCCGCGCAGGTCGGGCGCGATGATCCGCACCTCGGGCAGGGCCCGTGCGACCGCGACCCAGGCCCGGTGCGATGCCGTGATGCCGTGGACGGCGACGACGACGGGTCCGTCAGCGGGTCCCCACTCGCCGACGTGCAGCATCCCGCCGTCAACGGGAACGTCGTACTCCTTCGGTACACCGGTCATCGTGCGCTCCATCCGCCGTCGATCACATAGGACGCGCCCGTGACCATGCTCGCGTGCGGGCCCGCCAGCCAGGCGGCGAGCGAGCCGATGTCTTCGGGGTCGGTCATTCGCTTGATCGCGCTGTTCACCAGCAGCACCTTCTCGGCGACTTCGTCGAGCGGGATGCCGTGCGCCTTCGACTGGTCGACCAGCTGCTTCTGCACCAGCGGCGTGTTCACATAGCCGGGGTTGATGCAGTTGCTGGTCACCCCGTGCGGGGCGCCCTCCAGCGCGGTGGTCTTGGAAAGGCCCTCCAGCGCGTGCTTCGCGGTGACATAGGCCGACTTGAACTCGGACGCCCGGATGCCGTGTACGGACGAGATGTTGATGACGCGCCCGAACCCGGCCGCGTACATGTGCGGCAGCGCGGCGCGGATGAGCAGGAACGGTGCCTCGACCATGAGCGTGAGGATCGTGCGGAATTTCGCCGGGTCGAACTGCTCGATCGGCGAGACCTGCTGGATGCCCGCGTTGTTGACCAGGATGTCGCAATCGAGCGTGAGCGTTTCGAGCGCCGTGGTGCCGGTGAGGTCCACCTGCCAGGCCTCTCCGCCGAGCTCGGTGGCGAGAGCGGAGGCCGCGTCGCCGTTCAGGTCGGCGATGACGACGTGGGCCCCTTCGGCCGCGAAGGCCCGCGCGATGGCCTCCCCGATGCCGCTCGCGGCGCCGGTCACCAGGGCTTTGCGCCCCGTTAGTGATTTGCTCATTCCGTCAGGCTACGCTCGAAATGTTCGACGACGAATGGAGCACGCGATGCCGCTTTTCGATGGGATCTCCTCGACCACGGTGACCACCCAGAAGCTGAAAGTGAACGTGCTGGTGCGCGACGGCGACCCTGCCGAGGGGCCCGCGATCGTGCTCATCCACGGCAACGTCTCGTCCGCGCTGTTCTGGCAGGAGCTGATGCTCGCCCTGCCGAAAGACGGGCGGGTGTTCGCGATCGACCTGCGCGGTTTCGGCGGCACGGAGACGAAGCCGGTCGATGCGACGCGCGGCGTGAAGGACTTCAGCGACGACGTCTTCGCCACCGTTTCGGCGCTCGGTCTCACCGAGGTGCACCTCGTCGGCTGGAGCATGGGCGGCGGCGTGGTGCTGCAGTATGCGCTCGAGCACCCGGTCGCCAGCATCACCCTGGAGTCCCCGGTCTCGCCCTACGGCTTCGGCGGCACACGGCTCGACGGCAGCCGACTGACGGATGACGACGCCGGCACGGGCGGTGGCGGCGCGAACCCGGAATTCGTCGCCAGCATCGCGGCGCAGGACGCGGGCGCGGACAACCCGATGGGTTCGCGTGCCGTCTACGCGAGTTCCTACGTGGCGCCCGGTTTCGAGTCCCCGCACGTCGACACCTGGGTGGAGTCGATGCTGACCACCGCGATCGGCGATGGCAACTACCCGGGCGACTCGCGCGTCTCCGAGTCCTGGCCCGGTTTCGCCGCCGGCGAGCACGGGGTGCTCAACACGATGACCCCGCGCTACTTCAACGTCTCGGGAATCGTCGACCTGCCGGCGAAGCCGCCGATCCTCTGGGTTCGGGGCGCGCAGGACGCGATCGTCTCCGATGCCACCTACTTCGACATCAACTACCTCGGCCAGGCCGGCGTCATCCCCGGCTGGCCGGGCGAGGACGTCGCTCCGGCCCAGCCGATGGTCTCCCAGACCCGGGCCGTGCTCGACCGTTACCGGGCGAACGGCGGCAGCTACCGCGAGCTGGTGTTCGAGAACTGCGGGCACTCGCCGCACCTGGAGCACGCCGACGAATTCCGCGCGGCGCTGCTCGAGAACATCGGGGGCGCCAACTCCGTCTAGCATCGAGGGGTGCCAACCATCGTCGTGGAGACCATCGCTGCGCTCCGGGCGGCACTCGCCGGAGCCGACAGCGTGGCCCTCGTCCCCACGCTGGGCGCCCTGCACGACGGTCACCTCGCGCTCGCCGGCCGTGCCAAAGAGCTGGCGGATGTCGTGGTGGTCTCCATCTTCGTGAACCCGCTGCAGTTCGGCCCGAACGAGGACTACGCCCGCTACCCCCGCGATCTCGAGGGTGACGCCACACGGCTCGAGACGGTCGGGGTCGACTACATCTTCGCGCCGGGGGTCGACGACATGTACCCGAACGGCAGGATCGAGACCCGCATCACGGCCGGCGACGTGGGCACGCGCTTCGAGGGCGCATCCCGGCCCGGCCACTTCGACGGCGTGCTCACCGTGGTTGCGAAGCTGTTCAACATCGTGCGGCCGACCGTGGTGCTGTTCGGCCAGAAGGATGCCCAGCAGGTGTTCCTGGTGAAACGCATGGTGTACGACCTCGATTTCCCACTCGCGATCGAGGTCATGCCGACGGTGCGCGAGCCGGACGGGCTGGCCCTGTCCAGCCGCAACCGGTTTCTCGACGCTAACGAGCGGAAGGCCGCGCTCGCGCTGAGCCGCGCGCTCGAAGCGGCCGAGTCATCCGCCGACCGTGGCATCGACGCCGTGCTGGCCGCGGCGCAGTCGGTGATCTCCGGCGACGACCTGGTGCAGCTCGACTACCTGAAGGTGGTCGACCCGAAGACCTTCCTTCCCGTGGATGACGGCTACCAGGGCAAGGCGAGCGTGATCATCGCCGCCAGGGTCGGCAACACCCGGCTCATCGACAACGAGGGCATCTTTCTCGCGGGAGCAGCGCTATGACCGCCGACACGACCCCGACAACACCGGAACCGACCGACGACGAACTCTCCGAGCAGGCCCGCGTTCGGCGCGGCAAGCGCGAGCGGCTCATCGAGTCAGGCGCGGGTGCCTACCCGGTGTCGGTGCCGATCACGACCACGATCCCGGCGGTACGGGCCAAATACCCGAACCTGGAGACGGATGCCGCCACCGGCCACACGGTCGGCCTCGCCGGCCGCGTGGTGCACGCCCGCAACACGGGCAAGCTGTGTTTCGCCTCCCTCCAGTCGGGCGACGGGTCGCGCATCCAGGCCATGGTCTCCGTGGCGGAGTTGGGTGACGAGTCCCTCCAGCTCTGGAAGGAGCTGGTCGACCTCGGCGATCACGTGTTCGTGTCGGGCGAGGTGATCTCCAGCCGCCGCGGCGAACTGAGCATCCTGGTGAAGGAGTGGGCGATCGCGTCGAAGGCTATCCAGCCGCTGCCGAACCTGCACTCCGAGCTGAGCGAGGAGACGCGGGTGCGCCAGCGCTACCTCGACCTCATCTCCCGCGAGGCGGCGCGGGAGACGGTGCGGGCGCGGGCGAAAACCGTCGCCTCGCTGCGGTCGACCTTCGCGAGCCACGAGTACATCGAGGTGGAGACCCCGATGCTGCAGACCATCCACGGCGGAGCGTCGGCCCGGCCGTTCGTCACCCACAGCAACGCGTTCGACACGGAGCTGTTCCTGCGCATCGCGCCGGAGCTGTTCCTCAAGCGCGCGGTGGTCGGCGGCATCGAGCGGGTTTTCGAGATCAACCGCAACTTCCGCAACGAGGGTGCCGACTCCACGCATTCGCCGGAGTTCGCGATGCTCGAGGCGTACCAGGCCTACGGCGACTACAACCAGATGGCCGACCTCACCCAGCAGCTGATCCAGGACGCCGCCTTCGCCCTCACCGGAGGCCACGTGGTCACCTGGGCCGACGGCACCGACTACGACTTCGGCGGCCAGTGGGACCGCATCTCGATGTACGAGTCGCTGAACGCCGCGTCCGGCTGGAACATCTCGGTCGAGACTCCGCTGGCCGAGCTGGAGACGAAGGCCGACTCGGTCGGCATCGAGGTCGGCCAGCCAACGCCCGGCAAGTACGTCGAGGAGCTGTGGGAGCACTTCGTCAAGGGTGACCTGCACCGGCCCACCTTCGTGATGGACTTCCCGGTCGACACCAGCCCGCTGGTGCGCGACCACCGCTCGAAGCCCGGGCTGGTCGAGAAGTGGGACCTCTACGTGCGGGGCTTCGAGCTCGCGACCGGGTATTCGGAGCTCGTCGACCCGGTCATCCAGCGCGAACGGTTCATCGAGCAGGCGAAGCTCGGCGCGGCCGGCGACCCGGAGGCGATGCGGCTCGACGAGGAGTTCCTGCGAGCGCTCGAGCACGGGATGCCTCCGACCGGCGGCATGGGCATGGGAATCGACCGGCTGCTGATGGCGCTCACCGGCCTCGGCATCCGCGAGACCATCCTGTTCCCGCTGGTCAAATAGGGCCCTCACAGGTCGCTCGCTTATGCTCGAACCATGATCCAGGGCGTGTGGGGAAACATCGTGTACTCCCTTGCGCCCACCATCCTGCTGGGGATCGTGTTCTGGGTGGTGATGCGCGCCATCCTTCGCTCCGACCGAACGGAACGCAAGGTCTACTCGGAGATCGAGGCCGAAGAAAAGGCTCGCATGGAGCGCGAGCACCCGCGGGACTAGTCCCTGGGGCGCAGGCGCACGTTCGGCATCTCGGGTGCCGGCAGCGCTGGCCCGTCGTACCCCATCACCCGTCCGAACCGGCCGGCCGGGTTCTCGCCTGCGATGACCTCGCGCTGCCAGTCGTCCCGGAAGCGCACGATGTCCTCGTGGCTGCGGCCGATGAAGTTCCACCACATGACGATGCTCTCGCCGAGCGGGACCCCGCCGATGAGCAGGGCTCGCACGCCGGATGCCGCCCGCAGCCGCAGAGTGGGGCGGCCGGCATCCACGAAGGCCAGGTGCGACACCGGAACGGCGGTGCCCTCGACCGAGAGCTCACCGGTGTCGAGCAGCACGCCGTGCTCGAACCGCGGGTCGACGGCCAGGTCGAGCGTGGTTCCGGCCGGGATGTCGAGCTGCGCTCCCACAAGCTCGGTGAACGTCGTCGCCGTGGAGGCCTGGCCGGCGAGTGAGCCGATGAACACGCGGATCGTCGCGCCACCGAGTTCCACCGGCTCGGGCACATAGTGCTCGAAGAAGGGCGTGTGGAACCGGCTCGCGTCGGGCAGCGCCACCCAGAGCTGGGCGCCGTGCAGCACCGTCGCCGCCGGAGTCGACACCTCCGAGTGTGCGATTCCATTGCCGGCCGTCATCAGGTTGAGCTGGCCGGGCTCGATCAGGGCGTTGCTGCCGACGCTGTCCCAGTGCTCGATCTCACCCGCGAACAGCCAGCTCACGGTCTGCAGACCGGTGTGTGGATGCGGCGGCACGGTCATCCCGCCGGTGCTGTTCACGGCGTCCGGCCCGTAGTGATCGAGAAAACACCAGGCGCCGATGAGCGACCGCTTGCGCTGCGGCAGGGTGCGGCGCACCGGCATGGCACGCGGACCCCCGAGCGGGACGAGCCGGGGTTCGAGCAGCTCGACCGTCGCCGTGCCCGGCGTTGGCTCGACCAGCAGCACTTCGCCGGGATCCTTCTCGAGATTGCTCATGGCAGAATGCTACGTCCGCGCGCACCGGAGGTGGCTAGCCGCCGATCAGCACGACCTCGCAGTGGCGTGCGGCGGACGCGGCGAGCCGTCGATCGGCGGTGAGCAGGGGAACCTCCAATTTTTCCGCTAACGCGACGTAGGAGGCGTCATACGCGGTGATCGATTGCCGCAACTGCCATACCCGCGGGAGCAGGCTCGCATGCTCGCAGCGGATCACCCGACTGATCGCCCAGGCGGTTACGGCCCCTGTGGCCTCCGCCGGCGATATCTTCTTTCGCAGAACGAAGGAACGCATCGTCTGCGTGAACTCGAGGTCGATGAGGTGCGGTGAGTAGAGCTCATCCGCCTCGAACGATTCGAGGTCGATTTCCTCGTTCGTCGCGAATTCGACGGCGGCGGAGGCATCGATGACGGCGCTTCTCATCGACTATCCCGTTCCGCTTTCATCTCGTCGATGAAGGATTGCATGTCGAAGTCTCGATGCAACGTGATCGGCATGGACATCCCCGGAAACAGGATGTCCGTGATGCGCCGCTTCTCGTCCAGCTGATCGGCTAGGCGAGCAAGCTCGATCCGAAGGAACTCCGAGAGCGACTGCCCCCGTGCAGCCGCAGCCGCCTTCAGTCTCTCCTGAACTCCGGCATCCAGGTCTCTCACTTGCACGGTGACTCCCATCCCTCGATCCTATCTTTATACATGCATTTGATCTAGATATGCATGCATGACTCATCGGTGGAGAAGACGACCACTAGAGCGAATGTGCGGTGGTGGACAACCCGCGACACAACGTCACGCCCGAAGCGAACAGGGGCACGAAACCAGACATCCGCTGGTTACTCTCTCTATAACGACGCCACACCTGCACGGCGTCAGAGGAGTGAACACGATGTTCGAGAGATTTACCGACCGGGCCCGCCGTGTTGTCGTCTTGGCGCAAGAGGAAGCCAAGATGCTCAACCACAACTACATCGGCACCGAGCACATCCTGCTCGGCCTCATCCACGAGGGCGAGGGTGTCGCCGCGAAGGCCCTCGAGTCCCTCGGAATCTCCCTGGACGCCGTGCGCGAGCAGGTCCAGGACATCATCGGCCAGGGCCAGCAGCAGCCGACCGGTCACATCCCGTTCACCCCGCGCGCCAAGAAGGTGCTCGAGCTGTCCCTGCGTGAGGCGCTTCAGCTCGGCCACAACTACATCGGCACCGAGCACATCCTGCTCGGCCTGATCCGCGAGGGCGAGGGTGTCGCGGCGCAGGTGCTGGTGAAGCTCGGCGCCGACCTCAATCGCGTGCGCCAGCAGGTCATCCAGCTGCTCTCCGGATACCAGGGCAAGGAGCAGGTCGCTGTCGGCGGCGACACCCAGGCGGCCGCACAGGGCGGCAGCCAGATTCTCGACCAGTTCGGGCGCAACCTCACCCAGGCCGCCCGTGATGGCAAGCTCGATCCGGTGATCGGGCGCGAGAAGGAGATGGAGCGCGTCATGCAAATCCTCTCCCGGCGTTCGAAGAACAACCCTGTCCTGATTGGGGAGCCGGGCGTCGGCAAAACGGCCGTCGTCGAGGGCCT
>FSWJ01001078.1_pt1 | contig 19030 bp, 21 predicted proteins | sample 1637851 | NCBI WGS metagenome assembly FSWJ01 (sample SAMEA3914789, study PRJEB12502) | metagenome | biome: forest; material: soil | place: Canada | collected 2011-07-03 | depth 0.3 m | reverse complement strand
GTGATGCAGGACGAGGCGCGGCACGTCGCGTTCGGCCGCATCGCGCTGCGCGACTACTACGCGCAGCTGACCTCCGCCGAGCTCGCCGAGCGGGAGGAGTTCGTGGTCGAGGGCTGCCACCTCATGCGCGACCGGTTCCGGCAGCAGGAGGTCTGGGAGAACATGGGGCTCGACGTCGAGGCGTGCCTCGAGGCCGTGTCCAACGCGCCGTACTACCAGGCCTACCAGTCGCTGCTGTTCCAGCGGATCGTCCCGTGCGTCAAGGACATCGGCCTGTGGGGTGACAAGGTCCAGAAGGCGTACGCCGACATGGGTGTGCTCGACATGGCCGGCATCGACCTCGACGCCCTCATGAGGAACGACGAGGACACCGCCGAGCTCATCGACGCCGAGAAGCGCGACCTCGCCGCCCGCAAGGCGCAGGTCGAGGACGTCATCGCGATGGCGGACTAGCGCTCCTCGGTCGGGTGCCCTGCGCGCTAGCGTCCCGTGGATGGAGTGGATCGAGCACGGTGAGCGGGCCATCTACGACTCGCCCTGGGTGTCGCTGCACCTGGTCGACGTCGAGATCCCCGGTGGCGCGCGCTTCGAGCACCATGTCGTACGGCGGGAGCTGCCGGCGGCCGGTGTGGTCGTCCACGACCCCGGCCAGGGCGTGCTGCTCCTCTGGCGGCACCGGTTCATCACCCGCACCTGGGGCTGGGAGATCCCAGCCGGCAGGGTCGAGGCCGGCGAGGAGCTCGCCGAGGCCGCGGCCCGCGAGGTCCTCGAGGAGACGGGGTGGCAGTCCGGACCGCTCACCGCGCTGTTCGGCTACCACCCCGCGAACGGCCTGTCGGACCAGAGGTTCGAGGTCTTTGCGGCCGAGGGCGCGGTGCACGTCGGCGAACCCAGCGACCCGAGCGAGTCGGAGCGGGTGGAATGGGTCCCGGTCGCCGAGGTGCGACGGCTCGTCCGGGACGGCGGGATCGGCGACGGGCTGTCGCTGACCGCCCTCCTGTGGTGGCTCCAGCACGAAGCCCCCTGACCTGCGGGACTAGTCGGCGTCGGAACCGTCGCGGCTGCGCAGGAGGCGGCGGTAGGAGAACAGCCGGGCCGCCGTCGCCTCCCCCTCCACGACGAGGGCGTCGAGGGCGCAGCCGGGGCTGAGGTGGTCGCAGCCGGGCGGGCACTCCTCGGCGGCCTGCGCCAGGTCCGGGAAGGCGGCCAGGACCCCCGCGGGCGTCACGGCCCCGAGCCCGAACGACCGGATCCCCGGTGTGTCGATCACCGTGCCGCCACCGGGCAGCGCGAGCGCGATCGCGGACGAGCTCACGTGCCTGCCCTTGCCGACGCCGGAGACGTCGCCGGTCGCCCGGAAGGCGTCCGGGACGAGCTGGTTCACGAGCGTCGACTTCCCCACCCCGGACTGCCCGAACAGGACGGAGGTCTTGCCCTGCAGGCGTTCCCGGAGCTCCTCGACCCCGGATCCGCGTCCGGTCACCACCGACGCGACCCCCAGCGGCTCGTACAGGGCCAGCAGCTCGTCGGGCGCCGCGAGGTCGCTCTTGGTGAGGCACAGGAGCGGCACCAGCCCGCCGTCGAAGGCCGCGACGAGGCACCGGTCGACGAGCCGGGGGCGGGGTACCGGGTCGGCGAGGGCCGTCACCACGACCAGGACCTCGGCGTTCGCGACGACGGCCCGCTCGACCGGGTCGGTGTCATCAGGGGTACGGCGGAGCAGGGAGGTGCGGGGCTCGACCCTCACCACCCGGGCGAGGGCGTCCGGGCCGCCACCCAGCTCCCCGACGAGGGCGACGTGGTCGCCGACGACGACCGCGCGCCGGCCGAGCTCGCGGGCCCGCACGGCGGTCACCACCAGGTCGTCCACGCGCACCCGGTAGCGGCCGCGGTCGACGGTGACGACCTGGCCGGCGGCAGCGTCCTCGTGGCCGGGGCGGGACTTGGTGCGGGGTCGGGTGCTGCGGGGCGGGCGGACGCGGACGTCGTCCTCGTCGAGCTCGCGCGGCACCCTCAGCCGCCGAGCAGCCGGGACCAGGACCCGACGAAGTCGGGCACCGTCTTGCGGGTGGTCGCGATGTCGTCGACCTCGATGCCGTCGACGCCGAGTCCCAGGACCGCCCAGGCCATCGCGACCCGGTGGTCGTCGTAGGACGACAGCAGGGCGCCGCGCAGCGTCGCGGGCCGGATCTCGATGCCGTCCCCGAACTCCACCGCGTCGCCACCCGCCCGGGTGAGCTCGGTGGCGAGCGCGGCGAGCCGGTCGGTCTCCTGCAGGCGGATGTGAGCCACGCCCGTGAACCTGCTCGGCGAGTCCGCCAGGGCGGCCAGCGCGGCGAGGACCATCGTCAGCTCCGGTGCGTCGGCGAGGTCGGCCTCGATCCCGCGCAGCCCGTCGCCGGCGGCCACCGTGACGGAGTCCGCCGTACGCGTGACGACGCCGCCCATGGCCTCGAGCAGGTCGGGGAGCACGGCGCCCGGCTGCCGCGTGCCGATCGGCCAGCCCTCGACGGTGACCGACCCACCCGCCACGAGCGGGGCGGCGAGGTACGCGGCGGCGGTCGACAGGTCTGGCTCGACCACGGCGTCGCGGGGGAGCAGGGGTCCGGGAGCGACCCGCCAGACCCCCGGGACGGTGTCGTCGACGGTCGCCCCGGACGCGCGGAGCGCGTCGACGGTCATGGCGACGTGCGGTGCGCTGGGCAGCCGGCCTCCCTCGTGCCGAACGGCCACGCCGAGCTCGGTGCGCGGGGCGACGAGCAGCAGACCGCTCACCAGCTGCGAGCTCTGCGAGGCGTCGAGGACGACGGAGCCGCCGCGGAGGGTCCCGGTGCCGCGCACGGTCAGGGGGAGGCTCTCGGCGGACGACAGGTCGGCGCCCAGGTCCCGGAGCGCTCCGAGCAGCGGTCCGAGCGGCCGGTCACGAACCCGCGGGTCGCCGTCGAAGCAGACGGGGGTGGTCGCCAGTGCCGCCACCGGAGGGAGGAAGCGCGCCACGGTCCCGGCGTTGCCGACGTCGACCGCGGAGCCGGTCGGCGTGAGGGCGCCCGGGACACCGTCGACCACCCAGTCGTCCCCGTCGTCCCGCACCGGCACGCCGAGGACGCGGAGCGCGGCCGCCATCAGCTCGGTGTCGCGGCTGCGCAGCGGCCGGCGCACGACGCTCCGGCCGTCGGCGAGCGCGGCGAGCACCAGCGCCCGGTTCGTGAGCGACTTCGACCCGGGCAGGGACACCACGGCGTCGAGAGCGCGGGTCGCGCGCGGTGCCTGCCAGGGGGTGCTGCTCACGCCCTCATCCTCGCAGGCACGCACCGTCCGGCACCGTCCGGCGGTACCGCGCCGCTGCCCGTATCCTCGACGGACGATGAAGCGCCTTCTCCCTGTGCTCGGGGTACTGCTGCTCGCCGGCGCGTGCGGCGGCTCCGGGACCAGCGCGTCCCCGACGCCGCAGCCGACGTTCCCGCAGGCGCCGTCGCCCACCGTCGCTGCCTGCCCCACCGTCGCCAGGCCGGCGTTCACCTGGCCGGTCGAGGTGCCTGCCGACCTGCCGCGGCCGCCGTCGGCGACGCTCGGCGCCACCACCCGGACCAAGGACGGCATGACGATCGTCCGGTTCAGCACGGAGACCTCGCTGCAGCAGAGCGTGCTCTTCGTGGTGAGGGAGGTGCAGAAGGCCGGCTTCTCGCTCGGACGGGGCGATGCCGAGCCGGCAGAGGCCGACGCGCCCTTCGGGCGTGGGGAGGTGCGTGGCATCTACAAGATGCTGACGCGCGACACGTGCAAGACCGACTGGCTCGTCGCGGTGACCCGGACGCGGCCCGGCAACGGCAGCCCCATCCTCCCCACCGCGTCGCGCGGGCCCAGCTCCGCCCCGCTCCCGTTCGGCTGACGTAGGTTCCCGCCGTGGACGCGGGCGTGCTTGTCCAGGTCGTGCTGGCCGGGCTCTCGGCCGGCGCCGTCCTCGGGCTCGTGGCGCTCGGCTTCAGCCTCGTTGCCGGGACCGTCCGCGTCCTCCCCCTGGCGCACGGCGACATCGTGGTCGCGTCGGTGTTCGCCGGCGTCCTCGGCGTCCTGGGCCGCACCCCGGTCGCGAGCCTCCTGGGACCGGGCCGCTCGCTCGCGTTCGTCCTGCTGGTGCTGGCCGCGGGCGCCGTGCTCGCCGGCCTGGTCGCACTGGTCGCGGTCCGCCCCTACCTCCCCGAGGTGGCCCGTGGCCGGTCCGCGGACGCCCTCGGCTGGGTTGCGGGAGGGGTCGCGGCCGGGCTGCTGCTGCGTGCCGTCCTCGGACTGCTCCTCCCGCAGCAGGGGTACGCCGTACCGGACCCGCTCCGGCTGTCGTCGTGGACCTCTGACGGCCTGGTGCACCTTCCCGGAGGCGGCACGCTGCCGGCCCGTACGGTCGGCGTCCTGGTGCTCGGCCTGCTCGTGGGGGTGCTCGTGGAACGGTTCCTCGTGCGCTCCCGGTTCGGGCGCTCGCTCCGGGCCGTCGCCGACGACCCGGACGCCGCGGCGCTCTGCGGCGTCGACGCGGGCCGGGTCGTCCTGCTCGCGTTCGTCGCCGCCGGGCTGCTCGCGGGCCTGGCCGGGCTGCTGGACGCCCCTGGCCGGGGGGTGTCCGTGGACGACGGCGTGGTCCTCGGCCTCGAGGGCGCGGCCGCCGCCCTCCTCGGGGGTCTCGGCTCGCTGCGCGGAGCCCTCGGCGGGGGTCTCGTCGTCGGGCTGCTGCAGGCGCTCGCGGTCTACGTCGGGGGGGCCTCGCTCCAGGACGTCGCGCCGCTGTCGCTGCTCGTCGTGCTGCTCGCCCTGCGCCCCCAGGGCCTGACGCGTTGAGCGCTGTCGACCTCGCCCAGGCACTGTGGCTGCTGGTGGCCGCGCTCGGTCTCGCCCTGTCGGTGTCCTACGCCGGGCTGCCTGTCCTCGGCCAGGGTGCCTTCGTCGCCGTCGGCGCCTTCGGGACCGCACTGCTGGGCCCGGGCGGGGAGGGCTGGCCGCTCGGGATCGCCTGTGGGGCAAGCGTTCTCGCCGCCGCCGTCCTCGGCCACCTGGTCGCACTCGGCGCGTCGAGGCTCGAGGGCGCCTACCTCGCGCTGGCCACCTGGGCCCTCGCGTGGCTCGTGCAGCGGGCCCTGCTCGCCTATCCGGGCCTGACGGGCGGGGCTGACGGCCTGACCCGCCCCTCGCCCGCGCGGGTGGTGTCGCCGGCGCTCGGCCTCGAGCTCGTGCTCACCCCCACCCTGCACGTCGTGCTCGCCGGCCTGCTGTGCCTCGGCATCGTCGGCATGCTCGTGCGGCTCGACCGCGGGCCGGCCGGCCTGGACCTGGCCGCGCTGCGTGAGGGCCCTCTGCTGGCCGCGTCGCTGGGGGTGCCGGTCGCCTCCCGCCGCCGGAGCGTCCTCACCGTGACCGCTGCCCTCGGGGCGCTGTCGGGGGCGGGCAGCACCGTCCTGCTCGGGCTGGTCGCGCCGTCCGACGTCAGCCCGCTGGTGTCGCTGCAGCTGTTCGTCGCCGTCCTGCTGGGCGGTACGGCGCGATGGTGGGGACCCGTGCTCGGCGTCGCCGTCCTCACCGCCCTGCCCCCGGTTGCGGACGCCCTCGCCCGGAGTGGCGGCCTCGACGCCGAGCGGTCCCGCGGGGTCCTGACCGCCGCCCTGCTGATCGCGGTCCTGGCCCTGCGCGGCCCGGTGGGCCGGCGGTTCGCGCGTCCGGGCAGGGCGCCCGGGAGCCCGTCCGCCACCGCCGTCCCGCACCTCGGATCCGCGCGTCCGGTCCTCCTGCGCGCCAGCGGCCTCGACGTCTCGTACGACGGTGTGCGGGCGCTGGCCGGTGCCGGGATCGTCCTGCGGGGAGGCGAGGTCCACGCCCTCATCGGACCCAACGGCAGCGGGAAGTCGACGCTGCTGAAGGCGCTCGCCGGCGAGCTCCGGACCGGCACGGTCGAGGTCGGGGGTGTGCCGCACCGTGCGCGCTCGGTCCAGGACCGGGTCCGGGCCGGGGTCGTGCGGACCCCGCAGCACACCGTCGTCATGCCGCGGCTCCCGGCGGACCGGCAGGTCGCGGTCGGCGCCCGGGGCGGGGACCGGGCGTCTTACCCGGTGCTGCGGCATCTGCTCGCGACCCCGTCCTCGCGGCGCACCGCGCAGGCGGCCGTGGTGACCCGGGCCCTCGAGGAGGTCGGCCTGCTGCACGTCGTCGGTGCCGACCCGCAGCGGCTCACCGCGGGCGACCAGCGGCTCCTGCAGGTCGCCAGGGCGGTCGCCACGGGCGCGCGCGTGCTGCTCCTCGACGAGCCCGCGGCCGGCATGACCCCGGACGAGCGGCACCGTCTGGGTGACGCACTCCGCAGGCTGGCCGGGAACGGTGCGGCCGTCCTGCTCGTCGAGCACGACATGCGGCTCGTCGGCGAGGTGGCCGACCGGGTGACGGTCCTCGACGCGGGCCGGGTCCTGGCCACCGGGCCCACCGCCGTCGTGCGGGCCGACCCCGCCGTCCACCGGGCCTACCTCGGTTCCGGCCCGCTCGCCCCGGAGGTCCCCGCGTGAGGCTCGTCGCCGTTGCCCTTGCCGTGGCGCTCGGTGCGGCCGGCTGCAGCACGGGGCGGGCAACCGGGGGCGTGGCCCTCGTGGTCGTCTCCGCGCCCCTGACCGCGCAGCCCTGGATCGGGGGGTTCCTCAAGAAGGGCGCCGAGCTCGCGGCCCGCCAGGTCAACGCCGGCAGCGGGCGCCGGCTGACGGTGGAGGTCCTCGACAACGGCGGGTCGGCCCAGACCGCTGCGGCCCATGCCCGGCGAGCCGTCGCCGAGGGGGCCGTCGCGCTCATCACGGACGGCGTGGGTGCCAGGGCGATCGCGGCCGTGACCGACCCTGTGAGGCTGCCGGTGTTCCTCACCTTCGAGGGAGGCGCGTCCCTCACCGACCCGCGGGCGCTGCCGACGCTGTTCCGGCTGGCCCCTGCCAACGTCTACCTGTGCCGCCGGCTCGCCGACTACCTGGCCGACGTGCAGCACGGGAAGCCGGCGGCCCTGCTGGGTGACGACTCCGCCTACGGTCGCGAGGGGTCCGCGAACGTCAAGGCGGACCTGCTCCACGACGAGGTCAAGGTCGTCTCCGACCAGACGGTGCCGGAGGGCGCCGCCGACGTCAGCGCCCAGGTGCTGCAGGCGCGGCGCAGCGGGGCCAAGGTGCTCGTCGTGTGGGCCCGTGCCTCCGGCGTCGCCTCGGTGGTCCGGGCGGCCCGCAGCACCGGCTGGGACGTGCCGATCTACACCGGACCGGCGGGGGAGGACCCGCTGGTCCGGCAGCGGCTGGCCGACGAGCCGCGGTGGGCCGACGGCCTCACGTTCGTGTCGTTCCGCATCACCAGCGAGGCGGGCGGTGCGCAGTTCGCCGCGTACCGGAAGGACTACGAGCGGGCGTACGGCCCGGACGAGGTAGGCGTGACGGCCGGCGGGAGGAAGGTCGTCATGCCGCCCGACTGGTCGACGTACCCCTACGACGCCGTGAAGCTGCTGGCCGCCGCGCTCGACCGGGCGGGGAGCACCGACCGGGCCAAGGTCTACGCCGCCCTCCAGGCCGTCACCATCACCGGCGCCAACGGCGACGAGCGGGGGTTCGGGCCGGACGACCGCGAGGGCGTGAGCCCCGACGACATGTACTTCGCGCACTTCGAGGGCATGCGGTTCGTCCCGAACAAGGACGACAAGCTGTCGACGAACCTGCCCGCGGTACCGCAGTAGATGTGCGGCCGCTACGCCTCCAGCAGGGGCCCGGACGACCTCACCTCCTACTTCGAGGTCGAGGAGCCGCCCGAGCAGCAGCTGCCCCCGTCGTGGAACGTCGCCCCCACCGACCCGGTGTACGCCGTCGTGCAGAAGGCCCGGCGTGAGCTGCGGGTCCTGCGATGGGGACTGGTGCCGTCGTGGTCGAAGGACGGCAAGGGCGGTGCCCGCCTGATCAACGCGCGCGTCGAGTCGGTCGCCGAGAAGCCGGCGTTCCGCACCGCCTATGCCAAGCGGCGCTGCCTGCTGCCGGCCGACGGCTACTACGAGTGGAAGGCCGAGGGCACCGGCAAGCAGCCCTACTACGTGACGTCGCGCGACGGGTCCCCGCTGGCGATGGCCGGCCTGTACGAGCACTGGAAGTCGCCCGAGGGGGAGTGGCTCTCGACCTGCACCGTGCTCACCACCGCCGCGCCCGACGAGCTCGGGGAGATCCACGAGCGCACGCCACTGCTCGTTCCCCGGGAAGCGTGGGGCACCTGGCTCGACCCGGCTCTGCCCGACCCTGGTGACGTCCTGGTCCCGGGGACGCCAGGGGTCCTGGACGCCTGGCCGGTCGGGCAGGAGGTGGGCAACGTGCGCAACAACGGTGCCCGGCTCGTCGACCCGGTCTAGGACCGCCGCCAGAGCAGCAGGCCGTTGGTGAGCAGCAGGACCAGAGCCAGGCCGGCGAGGGCGACCGCTCCCCACCGCGGTCGCAGCGAGGCCGCGGCCACCGCCTGCCGCACAGCCGGGGCGAAGCCGTAGACGAACGTCGTCGACCCCGTACCCGCCAGGTCGGCACCCAGATAGGGGCTGTACGACGACGCCCTCGCCCCCGTGGCCGCCACCTCGACGAGCAGGTCGAGGGCGGCCTTCCGCTCCTGCTGCGGTGGTCCCGCGGCGGCCCACGCCCGCCACGTCGCGAAACCGCGCGGTGGGGCGAGCTCGGACGGGTTGAGGGCGTTCGTGGCCGTGAGGTCGAGCGCGAGGGTGCCCGGTCCCGCGACCTGCACGGCGAAGGTCACCTCCGCGGTGCCGTTGACGCCGCCGAGCGTGCCGGCGAAGGCCGCCCCGCCGGCGGACGGGGACGTGGCGGGCCCGGTGACCGTCGCCGCTGTACCCGTGACGCGGAGCGCACCGCGCACCCGCAGCGGCACGGCCTGGGCGGCCTGCACCCGCGCGGCGCTCCGGACCGCCAGGTGCCGTGGGAGGCCCGAGTCGGTGCTCGGCAGCCTTCCGGCACCCGGGTGGCGGGCGACGGCCAGGGCCCTGTCGAGGGGGCCGGCAACGGCCGCCGGTGCGACATCGGAGGCCGTCGGCAGCTCGGCGGGCTGGCTCGTGACGTTGCTGAGGGTCACGCGGACCGTCCCGGCCGCGGGGATGCCGCCGCCGCCGGAGAGGGCCGACGTCCCGCCGTCCGTACCGGTGAAGGTGACCTTCACCGTCAGCGGGAGGTGCTGGGCCTCGATCAGCGGGTCGAGCGTCAGCCGGGCGCCCAGGTCGCGGCGCCCGGGGGAGAACCCCTGCCACACCACGGCCCCCCGCCGGGTCACCGGGGGCGGCTCCTGGGACAGGCTGACGGCCGACCGCGCCGGGCCTCGCTCGCGGATCGCGTAGTCGCCCTGGCCGTGGAGCTGCAGCCGCTGGTCGGCCGTGACGACCCTGACGCCGCCGTCCGGGCCGACGCCCACCCGGACCGTCTCGTCGTTGGTGACCTGGCCGGGCACCTGTGAGCGCAGGAGGCGGTCGGGCTGGCCACCGACGGCCACGATGAGGTTGCTCTGGGCGACGCGGGCGGCCTCCGGGGTCGGCAGCTCGATGCTGTCGGCGCGCTGCGGGGAGGCCGGCGACGTGGGCAGGGTGAGCGCGCCGACCAGTGTGGCGACAGCGACCTTGAGCACGGTGTCGAGGCTAGGTCCCCGGGGGTAGGGCATGCTCAGCAGACGTCGCCCGCGCGATCCGACCGAACCCTAAGGAGCCCCTCTGTGGACCTCGCCGCCATCCGGGCCGACCTCGAGCAGATCGTGCGCGAGGCCGACGCCACCATCGCCGTCCTCGAGGCCGAGGAGGCCGAGGAGACGACCGAGGCACAGGACCACAACGCCGAGGACAACGCGAGCGACATCACCGAGGCCGACCGCGAGGACGCCCTGGTCGACGCCGCGCTGGCGCGCAGGACCGAGGCGGAGCAGGCGCTCAAGCGGCTCGAGGCCGGGACCTACGGGATCTGCGTCGACTGTGGCGGGCCGGTCGCCGAGGAGCGGCTGCTGTTCCGCCCCGAGGCCGCGCGCTGCCTCGCCGACCAGGAGCTGTTCGAGGAGCGCGAGACCTAAGCCGGGCGGCGGGCGCTGGCGACCAGGTGGATGCCGACGGCCTCGCCCTCGTGGTCGACGGCCAGCCCCTGCTCGGTCCGCACCAGGACCGCCAGCGTGTCCTCGCCGCCCGTCGCGAGCGCGTTCTCGACGGCGGCCGGCGTCAGGACCGACCTGGGCCGCACCCAGTCGACCTCCAGCCCGGCGTCGCGGAGCAGGCCCGTCAGCTCCTCGGGCGAGAAGCAACGGCTGATCGACCCGTCCTCGGAGGGCACCAGCACCACGTCGGCCGAGGACACGTCCGCGAGCTCCGCCCACCGTCCCTGCTGGGCGAGCCGGGCCAGGCCGGTCAGCAGCGAGTCGACCGCCAGCAGCAGCTGCCCACCGGGTCGCAGCACCCGGGCCAGGTCACGGACGGTCTCCTCGGCCGCCAGCGACCTCGACAACGCCCGCGACTCCGCGACGACGGCGTCCATGCACCCGTCCTGCAGCCAGTCGAGCGAGCGGGCGTCCGCGACGACCGACCGCACCCGCTCGATCCGGGAGGTGCCGACCCGGACGACGTCGTGGCCTGCGTCGCGGAGCCGCTGTGCGTGCCTCGGGTCCTCGCCGGACAGGTCGAGCACCCGCGCGCGGCCGTCCGGCATCCAGGCGGCCAGCTGGGCCGCGGCGACCGCGTCGTAGAACCTCCAGTAGGGCGAGGCAGGCGGAGGTAGCGGGGTCGGTGTGCCGACCGCCCCGCTGTCGAGGGCGTACATGCTGCCCCTCCTACCCTGCCCGGGTGGCTCCCACCCGGCTCCTCGAGACCCGCGAGGTCGAGACGGCCGTGGGCGCCGCCCGGGTGCAGCTCCACGGGGAGGGCGACGGCCTGCTCGTGCTCGGCCACGGTGCAGGGGGCGGCGTCGACGCCGTCGACCTGCGCGCCGCCCGCGCGGCAGCCCTGTCGGCGGGGTGGCGGGTCGCGCTCGTCGAGCAGCCCTGGCGGGTCCGTGGCCGCAAGGTCGCGGAGGCTCCCGCCCGCCTCGACCTGGCCTGGGTCGACGTCCTCGCCACGCTCGGCGGCTCTCCCCTCGTGACCGGCGGGCGCAGCGCGGGGGCGCGGGTCGCGTGCCGTACCGCGGCGGCGGTCGGCGCGCACGCGGTCCTGTGCCTCGCGTTCCCGCTCCACCCCCCGGGACGCCCCGAGCGCACGAGGATCGCGGAGCTCGAGGGGGTCGCCGTACCGGTGCTCGTGGTGCAGGGCGACCGCGACGCCTTCGGGGTCCCGCCGGGCGCCGTCCTCGTGCCCGGCGCCGACCACGGCTTCCGGGTGGCCAAGGGCCTCGCGCCGGCGGGACCGCAGGTCGAGGCCGCCGTACGCGGGTGGCTCGGCGCGATCAGCTAGCCCGGGCCTGCCCACTGCCGGCGCGGACCATCAGCCTCGCGGTGTCGACGGCCTCGAACGCGGAGGCCGGGATCCGCTTGAGCTCGTCCAGCATCGGGCTCGTCCAGCGGCTGTCCGAGGTGCCCTGGAAGTACCAGGGCGACCCGTTGTCGGCCAGGACCAGCCCGTAGGCCTTCATCGCTCGCAGGACGACCACCGTGTCCGCGCGGTGGCCCGTCAGCCGGAAGCCGGCCTTGAGCCGGAAGCGGGCTCCCATCGGCGGATAGGAGGCGTTGCTCACCGAGCCCGCCTGGTGCCGCGCCGGCCACACGAAGCGCCGGTCGGTGACGTCGGTGGTGAACCGGATCGCGTGGTCTACCTTGCCGGCCGCGACCTCGTCGTACCGGAGCAGGCCGGGCAGGATCGGCAGGCCGGCGGCGTCGGCCGAGGTCCAGCCGGAGGGCCGCAGCGCGTTGCTGCGCAGGTCCCACGTCGCGCCGGAGTCCGCGAGCCAGCTGCTCCCGCTCCGTCGGGTCGCGTAGGTCTCGTAGACCCGGCAGGTGGCCTTGTCGACGACCACCGCGTGCCGGTCGCCCGAGGTCATCTGGCCGCCTTCGACCTTGGTGTCGCTGCCGAGCGGGTAGCCGACCCGGTCGCTCTCCGCGGCGTAGGTGAAGCGCACGCTGACCTTGGCGTGGCTTCCGGCCACGGTGGTGACGGGGATGCCGTAGGGGACGCGCTGCGCGCCGTACGACGGCCCGAAGTCGGGGTGCAGTCTGCGGGTCGGCGACATGTGCGAGAGCCACTGCGCACTGCGGGCGTTGACGGGCAGCCTGCTGATGTCGGCGTGCCAGTAGCTGTCGGCGGGGAAGGCCGGGCAGCTCGTGCCCGGCAGCGGTCGCGAGGTGCCGGCGAGAGCGGGACCCACGGCGAGGGCAAGGGCCACGGCGCCGGCGAGGACAACGGCCGGGCCGGCGGTCGCCAGTCGCTTCATACGTCTCCTTTCGGCACGCCGGCCGCTGGTCCACAGCGCCCGACGGGGTGCGCCAGGCCGGCTACAGGCTGACGTAGACCTCGGTCGCCACGATCCGCTCGAGCGCGACCGTGACGCCGTCGACGTCGAGCACGACGAGGTCGTCGCCCCCGTCGCTCACCGTGACGCGCTGGCCGGGCAGGAGCCGGGCCTGCTCCAACTCGAGCATGTGGTCCAGCTGGGTCTGCAGGTGCTCGTCGATCCGGCGTACGACGCAGGGCGTCCCGGCCGGGATGCTCGCGAGCGGCTGCAGCGGGCCGGGGTCCACGACGTTGGCGGACCCCGGGATCGGGTTGCCGTGGGGGCAGGCGCCGGGGTCGCCGAGGAGCTTGACCAGGTGCGCCTCGAGGTTGTCGCTGATCGCGTGCTCGAGCCGGCAGGCCTCCTCGTGCACCTGCGACCAGGGGACCTTGAGGACGTCGACGAGGAGCAGCTCGGCGAGCCGGTGTCGGCGGAGGACGGCCGTGGCGTACTCCCGGCCGGAGCCGGTGAGGTGCAGCACCCGCTCGCCGTCGAGCGTCAGGTAGCCCTCCCGTTCGAGCCGCTTGACGGTCTCGCTGACCGCGGGGGCGCTCACGCCGAGCCGGTCCACCAGCCGGGCACGCATGGGCGGGATGCCCGACTCCTCCAGCTCGAGGATCGTCTCCAGGTACTGCTCCACGGCAGGGTGGTGACCGGCGTGGTGACCGGCACTGTGCGGTCCGGAGTGCGGCCCGGAGTGCCGCTCGCCCTGCATGGCCGCAGCCTACGTGCCGGAGGCCGGAATGACTTCGTCGTCCGGAGGCGTTGAAGGCAGCGAGCCCGACGAGGAGGACCCTGCTGATGAGCCGGTGTGGCTGCGCGGAGCGGCCGGTCGTCGATCCCCGCACGCTTGCGCCGTGGCCGGTGGGGGCGATGGTCCCCTCGCTGCTCCCGTTCGGCCCGGTGGCCGTAGAGTCAGCGGCTCCGGAGGAGGTGGGCACGGTCGAGGAGACCAGCGAGCAGCGGACGGCGCGCTTCGAGCGCGACGCGTTGCCGTTCCTCGACCAGCTGTACTCGGCGGCGCTGCGAATGACGCGCAACCCCGCCGACGCCGAGGACCTGGTGCAGGAGACCTTCGTGAAGGCGTTCGCCGCCTTCCACCAGTTCGAAGAGGGCACCAACCTCAAGGCCTGGCTGTACCGCATCCTCACGAACACGTTCATCAACAACTACCGCAAGAAGCAGCGGCAGCCGCAGCAGTCCCCGACCGAGCAGATCGAGGACTGGCAGATCGCGGCCGCCGAGGCGCACACCTCCAGGGGGCTTCGGAGCGCCGAGATGGAGGCCCTGGACCACCTTCCCGACAGCGACGTGAAGGACGCCCTCCAGAAGCTCCCCGAGGACTTCCGGATGGCCGTCTACCTCGCGGACGTCGAGGGCTTCTCCTACAAGGAGATCGCGGAGATCATGGGCACCCCGATCGGGACGGTCATGTCCCGGTTGCACCGCGGCCGGCGCGGACTGCGGACCCTGCTCGCCGACTACGCGGTCGAGCGCGGACTGGTGAAGGCGGAGTCATGACCTCTGGGGGCGTGGCATGAGCTGTGGCGAGCCGCACGAGACGCCGTGCAGCGAGGTCCTCGAGAAGGTCTACCTCTACCTCGACGGCGAGGCCGAGGACGACGACCACGACCACATCCGCATCCATCTCGACGAGTGCGCGCCCTGTCTGCGGCAGTACGGCCTCGAGCAGGCGGTGAAGGCCCTCGTCGCGCGCTCCTGCGCGGAGTCGGCGCCGATCGACCTGCGCGACCGGGTGCTGCTGAGGATCCAGCAGGTCCGCATCGAGATCGACCAGGTGGAGTTCCGCGCCGACTGACGCGCGACCTGACGCCGACTGACGCCGGCGGCGTCCCGCTAGCCTCGCTGCATGACGTGGCTGGTGACGGGTGGGGCGGGCTACATCGGGGCGCACGTCGTGCGCGCGATGCTGCAGGACGGCCAGGAGGTCGTCGTACTGGACGACCTGTCCACCGGCTCCTCCGACCGGCTCGACCCCGCTGTCCGGTTCGTCGAGGGCAGCCTGCTCGACCCGGCGGCGCTCGCGGACGCCCTGCGGGGCGTGAGCGGCGTGGTGCACATCGCGGCGAAGAAGCAGGTCGGGGAGTCTGTCGCCGAGCCGCTGCACTACTACCGCGAGAACGTCGGCGGGCTGGTGGCCCTGCTCGAGGGCTGCCGCGCCGGCGGCGTCGACCGCTTCGTCTTCTCGAGCAGCGCGGCGACCTACGGCATGCCGGACGTCGAGCTGGTCACCGAGGACACCCCCGAGGACCCCCTCAGCCCGTACGGCGAGACGAAGCTCGTCGGCGAGTGGCTCCTCCGGGACTGCGCCAGCGCCTTCGGGCTGCGGGTGATGTCGATGCGGTACTTCAACGTCGCCGGCGCCTCCGCTCCCGAGCTCGCCGACCCCGGCATCCTCAACCTGGTCCCGCTGGTCTTCCAGGCCCTGTCCAAGGGCGAGCGGCCGCGGGTCTTCGGCGCCGACTACCCCACCCCCGACGGCACCTGCATCCGCGACTACGTGCACGTCGCCGACATCGCCGACGCGCACCGGGCGGCGGCCCGCGCGCTCGACGCGGGTGCGGGCGGTGCGACGTACAACATCGGTCGGGGCACCGGGAGCAGCGTGCTGGAGGTCCTCGACGTCATCGGCCAGGTGACCGGCCTCGACGTCGGCCACGAGGTCGTCGCCCGCCGTCCCGGAGACCCGGCGCGGGTGGTCGCCTCGGTCGAGCGGATTGCCGAAGAGCTTGGTTTCCAGGCGAAGTACGACCTCCGGCAGATGGTCGAGAGCGCCTGGGCGGGCTGGCAGCTCTGGCACCCGTGAGGGTCCTCGTCACCGGGGCGGCCGGGTTCGTCGGCAGCCACCTCGTCGACCGTCTCGTCGCCGACGGCCACCGGGTCACCGGCCTCGACGACCTGTCGACCGGCAAGCTCGCCAACCTCGCCGAGGCACGCAGGAGCAAGGGGTTCGGGTTCCACCGGTTCGACGTCACGAGCGGCGACCTGCTCGAGCTGGTGGCCCGCGACGCCCCTGACGTCGTCTGCCACCTGGCGGCCCAGATGGACGTCCGGAAGTCCGTCGCCGACCCGCTGCACGACACCCGGACCAACGTGCTCGGGACCGTGAACGTCCTCGAGGCCTGCGTCCGGGCCGGGGTGCGGCGGGTCCTGTTCGCCTCCAGCGGCGGCACCGTGTACGGCGAGCCGGACCGGCTCCCCGTCACCGAGCGGGCCGCGCTGCACCCGGCCTCGCCGTACGGCGCGGCCAAGGTGGCGGGCGAGACCTACCTCGACGCCTACCGGCGGCTGCACGGCCTGCAGGGGGTCTCGCTGCGGCTCGGGAACGTCTACGGGCCCCGGCAGGACCCGCACGGCGAGGCCGGGGTGGTCACGATCTTCGCCAGGGCGCTTCTGGGCGGGAAAGCCACGAGGATCTTCGGCGACGGCTCGAGCAGCCGCGACTACGTCCACGTCGACGACGTGGTCGACGCGTTCCTGCGCTGCCTGGGCGGCAAGGGCGACGGTCGCCGGCTCAACATCGGCAGCGGGGTCCGGACGACCGTCCGGGAGCTGCACACCCTGGTGGCGAAGGCGGCCGGAGCGCCCGACGCGCCCGACTTCGCCCCCCGGCGCCCCGGGGAACTGCAGGCCATCGTGCTCGACAGCGGCGCGGCCCGCCGGGCGCTGGGGTGGGAGCCGTCCGCCGACCTCGCCGAGGGGATCGCGCAGACCGTCGCCTGGGTCCGCTCGGCCTGACACGAGGAAGGCCCCCGCCGGAGCGAGGGCCTTCCTTCGTGCGTCCGCCCGGCCCACGCGTGCGGCCGGCGGCCCCGAGCGGACGCAGCGGGGTCAGGCGTTGGGACGCTTGCCGTGGTTCGCGTTGGACTTCTTGCGGGCGCGACGCTTGCGACCCTTCTTGGCCATGGGTGTCTCCTCTTGACGGCTCCGTCCAGGGTGCCACACCGGTCCGCCGGCGCGACGCCCCGACTCCTCGGGGGCCTCAGGGGCTCAGTCGGGGAGCCGGCGGGTCATGCCCACCAGGACGAGCTGGGCGAGTCCGGCCGCGACCAGGACGTCCCCGGCGCTGACGACCTCGGGGTGCGCCGGCAGCAGGACCGGGATCACGTCCCCCAGGAGCCTGAGCCGGGTCTGTGGGCCGGCGAGCGCATGCCGCGGGTCCGACCCCGACAGGATGTCCTGCGTCGTGATGCCGGCGCGCCCGGAGGCCTCCGTGGAGACCGGCATCGCGCCGTTGAGGCCCACCACCAGGGCGTTGGACAGCAGGCCCAGCGCCACCAGGCCGGTACCGCGGACCCCGCGGTTGCCGGCCAGGAACGCCGCCACGAGGAGCGCGGAGCCGGCGAGGCCGACGGGATAGGCCGGACCGCCGACGAGCCCCCCGGCGAGCTGGAGGACCACCGCCGCCACCACGAGGCGGGCATGGCGCAGCGACAGGCGCCCGAGCCGGTCCAGGCCGCCGCCCGCGCCGTACCCCACCGCGACGGCGACCAGCAGCACGACGACGGCGAACACCATCCCGCTAGTCTCGCGGGTCGTGCCGGACACCGTGCTCGTCGTCGACCGTGGCGTGGCGGCCGTCCGCGTGCTGCGCGCCCTCCAGAGCCGTGGGATCAAGGCCGTCAGCGTCCACACCGGCGCGGATGCGACCGCGCTGCACGCCACCCTCGCCGACGAGACCGTCCTGCTCGGTCCCACCACGGCCTCGTACGGCGACATCGTCAAGCTGGTCGAGGCCGCCCGGCAGGCCGGTGCCCATGCCGTCCATCCCGTCACCGTCGAGTTGGCGGAGCTCGGCCCGGCGGTGCTCGCCGCCGGCCTGGAGTGGCTCGGCGGCTCCCTGCAGGTCCCGGTCGAGCTGTCGGTCGGCGACGGCGTCGTCGAGGCCCGCTGCAGCGACCGCCTGACCACCCTGCCACCCGCGGCGTCCCGGTCGGCGGAGGTCGTCACCGGGCTCGACCTGACGGGCGCCAGCCTGACGGGGGAGTCCGAGGGCGTCGCGCGCGCGGGCGTGGCCGTCTCGGTGGACGTCGTCGCCAGCACGCTGGCGCCGATCACGACGCTGCACCTGCCCGCGGGCGAGGACATCTGGGTCGACGCCGCGGTCGCGTCAGGCACCCACCCGGCCGAGCCGCTGCTGGCGGTCCTGACCGCCTGGGGACCCGACCGGGACACCGCCTACTCGCGCGCCTGCGAGGCCTGGGACGAGCTGGTCATCGACGGTCCCGTCGTACACCGCCCTGAAGCACTCGGAGGACAGCAGTGAGCGACCTTGCCGTGACCCGCGAGGGCCTGGTGCTGCGGCTCCACCTCGACCGCGAGCCCAAGCGGAACGCCCTCAACGGTGAGGTGCTCCGCGGCATGCTCGCCGCGCTGCGCGACCCCGGGGACGCCCGCGTCGTGCTGGTGACGAGTGCCGGCGAGAAGGTCTTCTGCTCGGGGGCCGACCTCGTGCAGATGGCGCCTGACGCGACCGGGCTGGAGGTCCACGAGGGCCGGGGCCTGCTGCGCGAGGTCGTGCTCGCGATGCGGGCGTGTCCCGTCCCGGTGGTCGCGGGCGTGCAGGGCCTGTGCCTGGCGGGCGGGGTCGGCCTGGTCCTCGGCTGCGACGTCGTCCTGGCCTCGGACGCGGCCGCCTTCGGGCTGCCCGAGGTCGACCTGGGGCTCTGGCCGTTCATGGTCAGCGCCTTGCTCGGCCGGCATGTCAGCCCCAAGCGCGCCCTGGAGATGATGCTCACCGCCCGCCGGGTGCCCGCCGCGGAAGCCCTCGAGATGGGCCTGGTCAGCCGGGTCGTGCCCCACGACGAGCTGCTGCGGGAGTCACTCGCCCTCGCCGAGGCGCTGAGCAGGAAGCCGCCGGTGGCCGTGCGCCTGGGCAAGCAGGCCTTCCACTCCGCGATGGAGTCGTCGCTCGCGGCCGGTCTCGACGCGATGCAGGCGCAGCTCTCGCTGCTGAACACGACGCAGGACGCGAGCGAGGGGGTCACGGCCTTCCTCCAGAAGCGGCCACCGGTCTGGACCGGTCGCTGAGCGCGCGCCCGGCCTGACCGCCGTACGCTCGTCGTATGACGGACGAGACGACGGACGGGACCGCGAGCCATGACCCGAAGCGGCCTGCCAAGCTGCTCGAGTTCATGAGCACGGGGTGGGCCGAGAAGGTCAGCGCGCTGCCGGCCGAGGGCGAGGCGGCCCCCTACCGCAGGGCCCGTCGCCGGCGGCTCGCCGAGCGCTTCCCCGGGGAGGTCCTGGTGGTCGCGAGCGGCGGCCTGAAGGTCCGCGCCAACGACACCGACTTCCGGTTCCGCCCCGGCAGCGACTTCTCGTGGCTGGCCGGGTCGCACGAGCCCGACGCCGTACTGGTGATCGACGCCGAGGGCGAGGCCGTGCTGTACCAGGCCCCGGCCTGGGACCGCACCACGCCGGCGTTCTTCACCGACCGGAGCGGCGAGCTGTGGGTCGGCCCGCGGCCGTCCCTCGACGCCGTCACGGCCGAGCTCGCGATCACCACCCGTCCGCTGGAGGAG
>FSWJ01000258.1_pt1 | contig 19615 bp, 21 predicted proteins | sample 1637851 | NCBI WGS metagenome assembly FSWJ01 (sample SAMEA3914789, study PRJEB12502) | metagenome | biome: forest; material: soil | place: Canada | collected 2011-07-03 | depth 0.3 m | reverse complement strand
TGTAGCTCAGTTGGTAGAGCGTTCGACTGAAAATCGAGAGGTCACGGGATCGACGCCCGTCGGAGCCACCTCACAGCCCTCGAATAGGCCTCAATTCAGGCTTATTCTTATTGCATGCAAATTCTTCCCATCTCCAAGGTCAAGGACCGCCTCAACGAGTTGGTCGACTCGGCCTCGCTCACGCACGAGCAGGTGACTATCACCAAAAACGGATCACCCGCCGCGGTGCTCATCGGTGCCGACGAGTGGGACGCCCTGCAGGAGACGTTGTTCTGGCTCAGCCAGGACGGCAACCGCGAGGCGGTCGCGACCGCACGCGAGGAGATCGCCGCCGGCGAGGGCATGACCGAAGAGCAGATCCGAGTGGAGTTCGGCATACCCAAGCGCCCGGCGTGACCTACGAAGTCATCTTCTCGCCGACTGCTCGGCGAGATATGGGCAGTGTCGCGCCTCGAGTCATCCCCGCGATCGTGGAATTCGCGTATGGCGATCTGGCCGAATTCCCGCGCCGGGTCGGCAAGCCGCTCGAGCGGGAGCTTGCCGGTTCATACAGCGCTCGACGCGGGAGCTATCGAATCCTGTACGACATCGATGAAGCGAAACGCCGAGTGAACATTCTCCGCGTCGCACATCGGGCTGATGTGTATCGAACGAATTGATTCGCGGTCGAGGCGTCCCCGAACCAAGCCTCGAGCAAATCGTGATATCACTTTAGAATTGCCGTGGAGGCGACACTATGGAAACCGTTCACGATGGACAACGCCCGGACTCGGCGCCATTCGCGCACTCCGGTGCACGGGTGGATGTCGATGAGAGCAGGGCGTGGTCGCTGAGGGGCGGATACGGTGTCGGCGCGCTGGTCATTCTCGCGGCCGTCGCTTTCGTGCTCGTACGGGGTGGGCATGCCCCGTTCGTGGTGCTGCCCGTGATCGGGTTCGCGCTGGCGCTCTCGTCGTTGGTGATCGTGCAACCGGGTGAAACCCGCGTGATGCAGTTCTTCGGTGCATACATCGGCACCGTCCGCCGACCGGGGCTATCGGTGATCGCGCCGCTATCGACGCGCCGACGGATCAGTGTGCGAGTGCGGAACTTCGAAACGCACCACCTGCGGGTCAACGATGCCGAAGGCAATCCGGTCGAGATCGCAGCCATTGTCGTCTGGCAGGTCGCCGACACCGCGAAGGCCGTCTATGCCGTCGACGACTACCTCGACTTCGTGTCCGTCCAGGCCGAGTCCGCCCTCCGGCAGATCGCGACCGCCCATCCCTATGACACAGCCACCGGGCAGGGGGAGTCGCTTCGCGGCTCCACCGAAATGGTCGCAAGCGAGCTCTCCCACGAGATGACGGCACGCGTCGCCCTGGCCGGGATCGAGGTCGTCGAGGTGCGGATCAGTCACCTCGCCTACGCGCCCGAGATCGCGCAGGCGATGCTGCGCCGGCAGCAGGCCGGTGCGGTCGTCCAGGCGAGGTCGCAGATCGTCGAGGGCGCGGTGGGCATGGTGGAGATGGCCCTCGACCGGCTCAACCAGAGCGACTATGTCACCCTCGACGATGAGCGCAGGGCGGCGATGGTCAGCAACCTGATGGTGGTCCTGTGCAGCGACCAGCCGGCAGCTCCGGTCGTGAATACCGGAACCCTGTATTCCTGATGGCCGGGGACCGGAAACAGCTGCTGCTGCGACTCGACCCCGCGGTGCACGATGCCATCGCCCGCTGGGCCGCAGGCGAGCTGCGCAGCATCAACTCCCAGATCGAGATGCTGCTGCGCGAGGCGCTCAAGAAAGCCGACCGCCTGCCGAAAGAGGTCGCGCCGATACCGAAACGCGGACGACCACCCCTCCGCTGAAGCGGGTCGCCTTGGGGCGTATCGACCCGCGCCTTAAAGTGATATCGTTTTTTTCTGTTCACTCCGGAGGAACGATGAGCGATCCAGTTGCACCCGCACCGACTCCACTTCCCATTCTTGATGTCGACGGCCTGGTCGTGCGGTACGGCACGAGAACCGCGGTCGACGACATCAGCCTTCAGATCACGCGCGGCGAGATCTTCGGGCTGCTGGGGCCGAACGGTGCCGGGAAGACCAGCACCCTCAGCGCGATCGAGGGACTGCTGAAACCCGCGAGTGGCACAGTCGTCGTGGACGGCATCGACATCCAGCGCGACCCGCTCGCGGCGAAGGCTCGCCTGGGGGTGCAGCTGCAGGCATCCAGTTTCCAGGCCGAACTCAGCATCGAAGAGATCGTGCACCTGTATGCGGGGCTGTACGGGGTGCGAATCGACAAGCAGGATATCGTCGACCGGATTCGGGATGCCGGGCTCGACGACCAGCTCGGCAAGCGGTTCAAGTCGCTCTCCGGGGGCCAGCAGCAACGGTTGTCGCTGCTGATCGCGGTCATCCACCGGCCACTCCTGCTGCTGCTCGACGAGCCAACATCCGGCCTCGATCCCCAGTCGCGACGCCAGCTGTGGGACCGCATCGAAAATCTGCGGACCGAGGGTGGCAGCATCCTGTTGACGACCCACTCGATGGAAGAAGCCCAGGCCGTCTGCGACCGGGTCGCCATCATCGACCACGGAAAGCTCCTGACCGTGGACACCCCCGCCGGCTTGATCGCGAAACACCGCGACGATCCGCGAGTGGTGAAGGTCGCCCGAGGTGCGGTCACTCTCGAAGACGTGTTCATCGGACTGACAGGGAGCGAAATCCGTGGCTGACACCACCCCCACAGCATCCGCCACCGGCAGTGTGCGGCCGGCGATCAGCCTGATCTTCGGTTCGCTGCTCCGCGCCGACTTCACCGTGCTGCTGCGCAGCGGCAGAACGCTGCTCCTCAACATCGCCGTGCCGATCTTCATCCTGATCATCACGAATCTGCACCTGGGCAACAAGGGAACCGGGTTCACCTATGGCAGCACCGCGTTCACGATCGGCCTCGCACTGACCTACGGCCTGATGTCCTCCAGCCTGATGGGCTACTCCATCACCATCGCGCACGATCGCGACGCCGGGGTGTTCCAGCGACTCCGCGTCACCCCGGCACCGACCTGGGCGATCATGAGCAGCCGTCTCCTCGTGCAGATCCTCGTCGACCTCATCATGACCGTCATCGTGGTCGTCATCGGCAGCATCATCCACAGTGCGATCTTCAGTCCGGTCGAGTATCTGCTCCTCGTCTGCGTCTCGATCCTCGGCGGCGCGATTTTCCTCGCCATCGCCCAGGCCGTCGTCGGCCTCGTGAGGTCCGCGGCCGTGGTCAATGCCGTAGGTCGCGTCTTCTACATCGTCTTCCTGCTGCTCGGACTCCTCGGCTCAACCGGAATCCTCGGCTCCACGGTGCAGGACATCTCCAACTGGTCACCCGTCGGCGCGATGATCAACCTCTACAGCGGCGTGCTCGACCTCGCCCACTGGAATTGGACGGACACCAGCGGAATCATTGCCGGCGTCGGATACATCATCGTCGGGGCGTTCATCGGCATCCGCTGGTTCCGCTGGGACTCGCGATAACCCGCTCTGCTCCCGGTGACCTCATTGGGCTGGAAGAGCGCGGGTTCAGGCTCCGGGGCGGATTCGGGCCGCATCAGTAGATCGAAGAACCTCGTATTGATGAAGATGCGCCCCCGCCCGCGGGCATCCAGGTCATATGGGGAGAGTAATGACACATCGTAATAACGTAAAAAAACACGGCCATTTATTGTTCTCACGTGTAAAAAGCTTGCGAGTGAGCCAATGCTGCCCGCTAGCTGCGACGCGCGACCAGCACGACGTCGCTCCTGTGGTGGGCACCGCCGCCGGTCGTGACGTGGCGGTCGCGCGTCTCATCGACCTCGACCCGCCAGCCCTCCCCGAGCAGCGGGGCGACATCCCACGGACCGACGTAGTCGGCCGGGTCGAAGTCGGCGTCGTGACCCTCGTGAGCCTGATCTTTCGCGAACTCGGCGTGGTGCACGACGACGAGGAGGCCGCCCGGCGCGACCGCGCCGAGCAGGACGTGCTCGGCCACGGCATCCGGCGTCTTGGCGAGCACGGGGTACTGCGCCGACACCAGGTCGAAGGCGCCGGGCTCGATCGCCGCGTCCACCAGCCCGGCATGGATCCAGCGGATGTCGACGCCGGCATCCTCGGCATGCCCGGCAGCGCGCTTCAGGGCGACGCCCGACACGTCGAGCGCGGTCACCGCCCAGCCGAGCTTCGCGAGCCACACGGCGTCGGCACCTTCGCCGCATCCGACATCGAGCGCGCGGCCGGCCGGCAGGTCGGCGGCCACATCGACGAGCACCCGGTTGGGCGCTCCGCTCCACAGCTGCTCGGCGGTGGCGTAGCGCTCGTCCCAGTACTCGGACTCGCTCACGGCCGGGCGCCGTTCTTCAGGTACGCCACGTGCATGTCGGTCTGCATCAGGGCGGAGAACAGCATGAAGCCCTCCAGGTTCGGCCAGCCGGCCGTCCAGGTGAGCCGGCCGGCGATCTCCCAGGTCGAGACCTCGGGGGTGCGCTCGAGCACCTTCTCGACCTCGGCGGTGCGCCGCAGGTGGTGCGCGGCGATGTCCTCGCAACGCTCCGCCAGCCCACGGAACCGGTACCAGTGCCCGGGCGCGACCTCGTAGGAGTCGTACGCCGCGATGCGCTCGAGGCCTGCGAGGTAGTCGCCGATCGGGTCGACCTGCAGCCGGCTGCCCAGCCCCAGGCCCGGGTAGATCACCGGGAGCACATGGTCGCCGGTGATCACCAGTTGCAGCGAATCGTCGGTGAACGAGAGGTGCCCGTCGGTGTGGCCCGGTGTCGCGACGGCCACCAGGCTGCGGCCGGGGATGGGGAGCGTGTCGCCCGGGTCGAGCAGGAGGTCGGCGACGAAGCCGGGGGATTTCTCGCGCGCGACCACGATCGCGTCGACCTCGGACATCCGCTCGGCCGGCACCCCCCAGCCGCGCGCCGCCGCCTCCAGGTCCTCGCCGGCCTCCAGCTCGTCGATCGCGCGCTGCTCGATGCGGCCGATCGCCACCGGGGCGCCGCTGAGGTCGCGGATGCGGTGGGCCAGCCCGAGGTGATCCGGGTGCAGGTGGGTGGCCGTCACCGTCGCGATGTCGGTGAGCGCGCGCCCGTGGGCGACGAGCACCGACTCGATCGCCGCCAGGTTGCGGTCGGTGTCGAAGCCGGTGTCGACGAGGTGCACGGCGCCGGCCGAATCCTCGAAGGCATAGCTGAACGAGTAGATCAGCGAGGTCTGGGCCGGAAGCCACTGCGGAATCGACCAGACCCCGTCTCGGACGTCGTCCGGCGCGGCGACCTCGCCCGCGATCGCCTGCTCATACTGTTCCGGGTTGGTCGGCTGCACCGTTCCATTCTGCCGCTCCTTCACGGGGCGCCTCGCCGCTCGTCAGGATGGCCGCGTGTCCACTACGGACCCGGGTCTCCGGGACAACTCCGCAGGCCGCCGCACACTCCGGGCACTCACCATCGTGCTCGGGGTGGCTGGGCTCCTGGCGGCACCGGTGCTCACCGCGTTCACCCCGGCGACAAGCGGGCGATCGTGGTGCGGTCGGGAAGCTAGGCGGGAACCCGCGCGGCCTTGAGCGCGTTCGTCCACCAGAGCAGGTCGTCGACGACCTGCGTGAGGCGCGGGTCGTATGCGGCCAGCTCGGTCGGTGCGTCGGCACCCTGCCGGATCGCCATGACCGACGGACCCAGGATGTGCACGGCGTGACGGACGGACACCATCTCGAGCTCCGCGAACACCTGCCGGAGCTGCTCGATCGCGCGGGCACCGCCGACGTTGCCGTAGCCGATGAACGCGACCGGTTTGCGGTGGAACTCGAACGAGAAGTGGTCGATGGTGTTCTTCAGCGCCGCCGAGTAGCCGTGGTTGTACTCGTTCGTGATGACGATGTACCCGTCGAGGGAGTCGAACAGCTCGCCCAGGGCTCGCTCCGACTCCAGCGTGTACTGGCGCGGGGCCACGCCAGGCGACGCCGGGAGGTCATAGAAGGGCAGCGGATGCTCGCGCAGGTCGATCAGGGTGACGTCGAGATCGTCCCGCTCGGCGAGCCGGGCACTCAGCCAGGCCAGCGGATGGTCGGCAAATCGGGTGGTCCTGGTGCTCGCGACGATGACGCCGATGCGGGGGTTGCTCATAGACCCGAGATTACTACGAATATTGAAGCACTTCAAATGCTGTAGCGGTTTATACTGTGGTGATGTCCGAACCCACTCCGGGACGCTGCAACCCCGACGCGATGAAACTCGTCGCCGACTATTGGGTGCTGCGCATCGTGGAAGAGGTCAACGCGTCCGACTCGGGACTCCGGTTCTCGGCACTGCAACGGGCCCTCGGTGGAGCGAGTCCGGCCACGCTGAGCAACCGGCTGCAGCTGCTCGAGGATCGCGGCATCCTCACCCGCTATGAGGCGGGCGCCTCCGTCACCTACACACTCGGCGAGCACGGCAGGAAAGTGCTGCCGGTCATCCGGGCGATCAGCAGCTTCGCCGACGCCGGAAGCTAGAGGTTGCCGGTCGCCTTCTGGATGCGGTGCCGCAGCTGGTGTCGGTCGAGCCGCGGTGGTCGAGCCTGTCGAGACCTCCGGACCGAATTTCGTCAGCGAGATTTCGACACGCTCAATCCGCGTTACTTCTTGGGCTTCTTCTCCGGGGTGGGTGCGGTGCCGCTCGCCCGCTGCTCCCGGTAGTACTCGCGGGCCTCGTCCTGACGCTCCTGCTCCGCGCCGGACGCGATGGGCGCACGAACCAGCTCGGGAGTGAACCCGAAGGCCTTCACGAGGTCCACGGCCTGCGGCCGCAGTCGCGGCAGCAGCCGGTCGTCGATGTAGCGCGTGATCGCCTGCGCACGCCCCGACGAGAGCCTGCCGTGGATGAGGTACCAGGCCAGGTTCTTCTCGATCAGTGTGAGACCGAACAGGTCGCGGAGCCAGGTGAGCACCTTCTTCGTGCCGGCGTCCTCGATGCCGGCGAGGGCATCCGTGAACGCCTCCCACTGCAGCAGTTCGCCGTGCGCCTTCGCGGCCTCGATCAGCTCGTTCTGGTTGCGGTTGAACAGCGCGGCCGCGTCGGCGGGTGACAGTTTGGATGCCGGGCGCAGGTTCGCGGCGAGCTGCGCGACCATGGTCTGCACGCGGTCGGTGAGCAGCTGGCGCTGCGCGTCGGCGTCACGAACGTACCCGACCGAGCGTGACGTCGAACCGAAGTCCTTCACGCTCTGGGCCAGGCGGCGCAGCCCGAAGTTGTTGACGACGGCCTCGTTCACCTGCCCGGCCACGTACCCGGCCATCGCCCCGGCGTCCGCCTTGGCGAACTTCTTCGCGTAGTCGGTGAGCAGGCGCTTGGCCACGAGCTGCAGCAGCACGTTGTTGTCGCCCTCGAAGGTCGTGTAGATGTCGAGGTCGGCGCGCAACTGGGTGAAGCGGTTCTCGGCGAGGAAGCCGGCGCCACCACAGGCCTCACGGGCCTCCTGAATGATGTCCAGGGCGTTCCAGGTGCTGAGCGGTTTCAGGGCGGCGGCCAGGGTCTCGAGGTCTTCGCGGTCGGCATCCGTCGCCCGCGTGCCCGAGAACACGCCATCGAACGCGGTGAGCAGCTTCTCGTGCGCGAACGACATCGCATAGGTCTGGGCGAGACGTGGAAGCAACCGGCGCTGGTGGCGCTGATAGTCGAGGATGACCTCCTCGTCGGTCGGCGAACCCGCCACGAACTGGCGGCGCTGGCTGCCGTAGGTGATCGCGATGTCGAGCGCGAGCTTGGACGCGACGGTCGACGCCCCGTCGAGCGAGACGCGACCCTGTACCAGCGTGCCGATCATGGTGAAGAAACGGCGGCCGGGGCTGGCGATGCTCGACGTGTACACGCCCTTCTCGTCGACGTCGCCGTAACGGTTGAGCAGGTTCTCGCGCGGCACCCGCACGTTATCGAAGTGCAGCCGGCCGTTGTCGATGCCGTTCAGGCCACCCTTGGGGCCGTCGTCCTCGCCGCCGATACCGGGCAGGAACGCGCCCTCATCATCGCGGATCGGCAGGTAGAGAGCGTGCACACCGTGGTTCACTCCCGCGACGATGAGCTGGGCGAACACGACGCAGGCGGTGCCGTGGACGGCGGCATTGCCGAGGTAGTCCTTCCACGCCGCACGGAACGGGGTGTTGATGACGAACTCGTCAGCCTTCTCGTCGTAGGTCGCGGTCGTGCCGATGGCGGCGACATCCGAACCGTGGCCGGTCTCGGTCATGGCGAACGCGCCCGGAACCTTCAGGCTCATGATGTCGGGCAAGAACTTCACGTGGTGCTTCTCGGTGCCGAGGTGCAGCACCGCCGCGCCGAACAGGCCCCACTGCACGCCCGACTTGATCTGCAGGGAGGGGTCCGCCGTGACGATCTCCTCGAAGGCCGCGATGTTGCCGCCGTGATCGTCGCCGCCGCCGACCGACTTCGGGAACGCACGGTGCACCCCCTTCGACTCCACCAGCAGGCCGAGCTGACCGAAGACCCGCTGCCGCTGCTCCGCGAGCGACAGACCCTCCTGGCGCCAGAACTCCGGACGGGCCATCAGCGCCCGGGAGGTCTGGCGCGCTTCTGCCCACCGGCCGAGCAGGTACTCGCCCAGCCAGGCGGTGTCGATGGTCGGAGAAGCGGAGGTCGTGGGTGCCGTCGTCGTCGCAGGGCGGTCTGCAATCTGGGTCATGTCATCCACGGTACGAGCGGATCCTTCCGTCGCGAAAACTGTCGTCGGCACCCCACGAACGGTCCGTCGGCGGCGCGTGAACCGTTGTGGAATCCCACAAACCGAGCCGCTCGGGAATGTAAGAAACCTCTCTAGGTGTTTACTCCTGACATGAGCACCGTGAACCTGACGAACGAGGTCTTCGAGAAGACCGTCACCGAACCCGGCATCACTCTGGTGGACTTCTGGGCCGACTGGTGCGGGCCGTGCACGATGTTCGCGCCCATCTACGACGCCGCGAGCGAGAAGCATCCGGATGTCACCTTCGGCAAAGTGGACACCGAGGCCGAGCAGGCACTCGCCGGCGCCGCCGGCATCCAGGCGATCCCGACCCTCATGGCATTCCGCGACGGCGTGCTCGTGTTCTCGCAGGCGGGCGCACTGCCCGCGACAGCGCTCGAGGAGGTCATCGGTGCGGTGAAGGCGCTCGACATGGCGGACGTTCGCCGCCGGATCGCCGAGCAGCAGGGCTAGGAGCGCTCGCGCCGGAAGAAGCGGCGCACCCGCTCGGCCACGTTCGCGGGCGGCGGCTCGTTGTAGACCCCGGCCGGCTCCTGCCCGCTCATGGCCCGGATGGCATCCATGATCTCGTCGGTCGCGGCCCTGCGCGCCCGCCCCGACGACGCCGGGCCGTGGTGGGCGAGGTGCAGCGGGGTGCCGAACTCGACGGTCACCTTCGCCAGCCGCGGGATACGGGACCCGACCGGCTGCAGGTTCTGGGTGCCGGTCAGCGCGACGGGCACGACCGGCGCTCCGGAGGTGAGGGCCAGCCAGGCGACGCCGGTGCGACCCTTGTACAGCCGTCCGTCGAGGGATCGCGTTCCTTCCGGGTAGATCGAGAACGCGTCGCCGGCCTGCAGCACCTCCAGGCCCTCGTTGAGTGCCTCCTGCGCCGCGTTGCCGGCGCCGCGCTTCACCGGGATGGCGCCCGCCCCGCTGAAGAACGACCGCGAGAGCCAGCCGCGGAATCCGCGACCGCTGAAGTACTCGGCCTTCGCGAGGAACGACACGGAGCGCGGCGCCACGAGGGTGAGCACGATGCTGTCGGCGAACGACAGGTGGTTGCTCGCGATCAGCGCAGCACCCCGCTTCGGCACGTTCGCCCTGCCGATGATCTTCGGCCGGAAGACGACCCGAGCGAGCGGTGCGAGAATCGCCCGGCTGAGAAGCTTGAGCACTAGGCGAACCGGTCCGTCGCCTCGATGAGCGCGCTGAGGATGCCCGGCTCGTCGAAGGCGTGACCGGCGTCGGGCACCATGACCAGCTCGGCCTCCGGCCAGGCCCGGTGCAGGTCCCACGCGGTGACCGGCGGGGTGCAGATGTCGTAACGACCCTGCACGATGACACCCGGGATGTCCTTCAGGCGCGAGGCGTCCCGGATGAGCTGCCCCTCCTCGAAGAACCCCGCGTTGACGAAATAGTGGTTCTCGATCCGGGCGAACGCGGTCGCGTAGTGCGGGTCGGCGAATGCGGCCACGACATCCGGACGCGGCAGCAGCGTGATCGTGGATGCCTCCCAGGTCGCCCACGCGACGGCCGCCGGTCCGTGCACGGCCGGGTCGGGGTCGGTGAGCCGGCGGTGGTACGCATGGATGAGGTCGCCACGCTCGTCGGCGGGGATCGGCGCGAGGAAGGATTCCCACAGGTCGGGGAACAGCTGGTTCGCCCCGTCCCCTTCGTAGAACCAGTCGAGCTCGGACGCGCGCAACGTGAAGATGCCGCGGAGCACCAGCTCGGTCACGCTGCCGGGATGGGTCTCCGCGTAGGCCAGGGCCAGGGCGCTCCCCCATGAACCGCCGAGCACCAGCCAGCGGTCGATGCCGAGGTGCTCGCGCAACCGCTCGAGATCGGCGACCAGATGCCAGGTCGTGTTGGTGCTGAGATCGGCGGCCGCGTCACTGGCGTGCGGGAGGCTGCGCCCCGAACCGCGCTGGTCGAGCAGCACGATGCGGTACCGGTCCGGGTCGAACAGGCGACGGTGGAACGGGGTGCTGTCACCACCCGGGCCGCCGTGCAGGAACACCGCTGGCTTGCCGAGCGGGTTTCCGGAAACCTCCCAGTAGATGCGCTGGCCGTCGCCGACATCGAGCATCCCGGTCTCGTACGGCTCGATCGCGGGATAGAAGGTGCGCACCTTCACGAGCTTAACGACTGAAGCGGCCTACTCTGCGAGCACGGCGAGGATCGCCTCGCCGTACTTCGCCAGCTTGTTCTCGCCGACGCCGCTCATGGTGCCGAGCTGCTCCAGGGTCGTCGGCTTGCCGGTGGCGATCTCGCGCAGGGTCGCGTCGTGGAAAATGACGTACGCGGGCACACCCTGCTCCTTCGCCTCGGCGGCACGCCAGGCCCGGAGCGCGTCGAAGACCGGAGCGAGTTGCTCGGGCAGGTCGGCGAGCGCCGTGCGCCGTGCCTTCGATGGGCGCGCCTGGCGCTCCGGCTCGCGACGCAGCATCACCGGTCGCGCGCCCGACAGCACCGCCGCACTCGCCTCGGTGGTGATGAGCGTCCCGAAGCCGTCGCCGTTCACGGCGAGCAGGCCCTGGGCCAGCAGCTGCCGCACGACACCACGCCACTCCTGCTCGCCGAGCTCGGTGCCGATCCCGTAGGTCGAGAGTGTCTCGTGCCCGTACTGGGTGATCCGAGCGGTGCTGCGTCCGAGCAGGATGTCGACCAGCTGCCCGGCGCCGAACTTCTGGTTGCGCTCGCGCGCCAGCCGCACCACCGTCGACAGTAGCTTCTGCGCCGGAATCGTGCCATCCCAGGCCTCCGGCGGGGTGAGGCAGGTGTCGCAGTTGCCACAGGGCCGGCTGGTCTCGCCGAAGTACTTGAGCAGCTGCACCCGGCGGCACTCGACCGTCTCGCACAGCGCGAGCATCGCGTCGAGGTGCTGGCCCAGGCGGCGACGGTGGGCGTCGTCGCCCTCCGACGTGTCGATCATGCGACGCTGCTGCACGACATCCTGGAGGCCGTAGGCCAGCCACGCCGTCGAGGGCAGGCCGTCGCGGCCGGCGCGACCGGTCTCCTGGTAGTAGCCCTCCACCGACTTGGGCAGGTCGAGGTGCATGACGAACCGCACGTCGGGCTTGTCGATGCCCATGCCGAACGCGATGGTGGCGACCATGACGATGCCGTCTTCGCGCAGGAAGCGCGACTGGTTGGCGGCACGGATCCTGGAATCGAGCCCCGCGTGGTACGGCAATGCCGTGATGCCGTTCTGGTTGAGGAAGACGGCCGTCTGCTCCACCGACTTGCGGGACAGGCAGTAGACGATTCCGGCATCCCCCGCATGCTCGCTGCGCAGCAGCTCGAGCAGCTGCTGCTGCGGCGCGTTCTTCGACGCGATGCGGTACTGGATGTTGGGCCGGTCGAAGCTGGCGACGAAATGCTGCGCGTTCTCGAGTTGCAGTCTCTTCTGGATCTCCTTGTGCGTCTGCTCGGTGGCCGTCGCGGTGAGCGCGATGCGCGGCACGTCGGGCCAGCGCTCGTGCAGCATCGACAGCTGCAGGTAGTCGGGCCGGAAGTCGTGACCCCACTGTGCGACGCAGTGTGCTTCATCGATCGCGAACAGCGCGATCTTCGCCCGGTCGAGCAGGTCGACCATGGTCGGCACCTTCAGGCGCTCCGGCGCGAGGTAGAGCAGGTCGAGCTCGCCCTCGAGGAACGCGCGCTCCACCGCCATGCGCTGGGCCGCGTCCTGCGTGGAGTTGAGGAACGCGGCGCGCACGCCGACCGCCGACAGCGCGTCGACCTGGTCCTGCATGAGGGCGATGAGCGGGGAGATGACGACGCCGGTGCCCTCCCGCACGAGCGCGGGGATCTGGTAGCACAGCGACTTGCCGCCGCCGGTCGGCATCAGCACGAGGGCGTCTCCGCCGGACACGACCTGGCGGATGATGTCGGCCTGCTGGCCGCGGAACGAGTCGTAGCCGAAGACGCTGTGCAGGGCATCCGCAGGGTCGGAGTATCGGGATGGCGCCGGCGCGACCGCGGACACCGTGACCAGTTCGCGCTCGGCCGGCGGCGGGGGCGCGTCGTAATCGTCGGGTGGCGTCAGGTCCCAGGGGATCTCTTCCTCAGCGCTCCACGTCACCGGGCGAGTCTAACCGCGGCATCCGACACCCTTGGCGGGAAACGGACATGACGTCCGAACGCCCGCCGGAGGCGGTCTGTGAGGAAGAGACTATACAGATGACCACCCGCCACGCGCTCGTGCCGACTGTGCTCGGCGACCTCACGGTCGTCGCGACCGGCGACGCGATAGCCGGACTCTACTTTCCCGGTCACTGGTATCTCCCGCCGATCGGCAGTATCGGGGAGCGCGTGGATGCCGACCCGGTCATCGACGAGGCCGCCCGCCAGCTGCGCGACTACCTCGCCGGGCGCCGAAAGGACTTCGACCTCGAGGTCACGACCAGCGGCGACGCCCTGCAGGAATCCGTCTGGGCGATGCTGCGGGACATCCCGTTCGGGGAGACCACGACCTACGGTGCGCTGGCGGAACGCCTGGGCAACCGCTCGCTGGCCCAGGCGGTCGGGCAGGCCGTGGGCCACAATCCGGTGTCGATCATCATCCCGTGCCACCGCGTCGTCGGCGCGACCGGCAGGCTCACCGGCTTCGCGGGAGGTCTGGAGCGGAAGCGGATGCTGCTGGAACTCGAGGAGCCGGAGTTAGCGAAGGCCGGCCGGCTGTTCTAGAGCCCAGCCGTCGAGCGTCGTCCACTCGCCCTTGAAGAAGTCGGGCTCCTGGCTGTCACGAGAGAAGCCGACCCTGGTCAGGAGTGTCGCGACCGCGACGTTTCGGGAGTCGCTGAATGCGATCACCCTGCTCGCGCCGAGGTGGGCGATGAGGGCGGTCATCCCTTCCGTCGCGTAGCCCTTTCGCTGCTCCCCCACCGTGACACCCAGCTCGTAGCCGACCGGCAGGCTGTGCACCGCCAGGTCGCCGACCAGGCGGCCGTCGTGGTGCATCGCCAGTTGCAGCCAGTCGTCCATGGCGGGCAGGCCGGCGGGGTTGCTCGCGACCAGGTCGCGAGCCTGCTCCTCCGAATAGTCCGGGGTCCACGACTGGTACCGGGCCACCTCGGGCCGCCGGCGGTATGCAACGAACTCCGGGATGTCCGCCGCGGCCAGCGGCTCGATCGTCAGGCGGGCGGTCGTGAGCTGCACGCGCCGAGTTTAACCGCCCGGTAACGTGGTCGGGTGCTCGCAGTCATCGTCGGTGTCGCCAGTGCCCTGGTCTTCGGGTCCGCCGACTTCCTCGGCGGGCTGGCGTCCCAGCGCATCGCCGCCGTGCGCGCCACCGCGATCGCCGCGGTCGCCGGCCTCGCCGTGCTGCTGCTCGCACTGCTCGTGGTGCCGAGCCAGTGGTCGTGGAGCGCGGTCGCGTTCGGTGCGCTGTCCGGCGTGAGCGGAGCCATCGCCATCTCACTGCTGTACGCCTGCCTCGCGATCGGGCCGATGAGCATCCTCTCACCGCTCACCGCGGTCGTCTCGGCCGTGGTCCCGCTCACCGTGGGGCTGCTCCGCGGCGAGCGACTGCATCCGATCGGATACGTCGCCCTCGGCGTCGCGCTGGTCGCCGTGGTGCTGGTCGGGTTCGTCCCCGAGCGCGGGGCGGTGCGGCCGTCGCTGCGCGGCATCCTGATGGCCCTCGGATCGGGTGTCTTCATCGGCGTGTTCCTGGTCATCATCGACCTGACCCCACCCGACTCGGGAGTCATCCCGCTCGTCTTCAACCGGGCCGTCAACGCGATCGTCATGTTCACGACCGTCGGCGTCATCGCCTTGCTCGCCCGGCGACGGGGGACGACGAAGGACAGCCGCGGCTGGCGAGCGGGGCTGCCGTTCGCGATCGCCTGCGGGATCATCGATTCGATCGCCAACGCCGGCCTGCTGTTCGGCCTGCGGATCGGCGACCTGTCGGTCATCTCGGTGCTGACCGCGCTCTACCCGGCCGGCACCATCATCCTCGCCGCGATCGTGCTCAGGGAGCGGATTGCGCCAGTGCAGTACATCGGGCTGGCGCTCGCACTCGGGGCGGCGGGAATGCTCGCGCTGGCCTAGCTGAGAAACTGCACTCCAGGCGCCACGCGAATCGCGTGGTCGCTTGACACGAGGGTGAGCCGACGACGAGCCGCGTGGGCGACGAGCATCCGATCTCTCACAAATTGGTCAATGTGACCAGAACTATGACTCGTCGAGGATGAGGCGCTTGCCCATCGAGATGACCTGGTCCTCGCCATAGCCGAGTCCGCGGTAGAAGCCCATCACGGCCGCATTGTCGCTTCGGACCTGCAGGTTCAGCTTCGGGCATCCGACCGCCACAAGGCGCGCCTCCACCTCGGACATCAGCTGCCTGCCGAGTCCCTGGCGGCGGCGCGACGGATCGACCGCGACGTAGTACACCCAACCGCGATGGCCGTCGTAACCGGCCATGGCGGTCGCAACGAGTTCGCCGCTGATCTCACCCACCAGGAAGAGTTCCGGTTGCTCGGCGAGCTTTCGCTCGATGTCGCGGCGCGGGTCGTTCCACGGCCGCACGAGGCCGCACGCGGTCCAGAGCCCGACGACCGCGTCGGTGTCCGCGATGCGGAACGAGCGGACGTCCATTCCCCCATCCTCCTCCACGAAAAGAGCGGGTCGAGCTTGTCGAGACCTCACCGACGTAATTCGTTCGGGAGGTCTCGACAAGCTCGACCCGCTCTAGTGTCTTACAGGGCGGCGAGCTCGTCGAGCACGGCGTCACCCGGACGCACGTCGACCATGTTCGCCGTGATCTCGGCACGGCCGAGCAGCTCGTCCATGCGGCGACGGCGCGCGCGAGAGATGAGCGTGACGACCGTGCCGACCTTGCCCGCGCGGCCGGTGCGGCCGGAGCGGTGCAGGTAGGTCTTGTACTCGTCGGGCGCGTCGGCCTGGATCACCAGGGTGATGTCGTCCACGTGGATGCCGCGGGCCGCGACATCCGTCGCCACCAGCACGTTGACCCGGCCGCTGGTGAGCAGCGACAGGTTGCGCGTCCGCCGGGACTGGTTGAGGTCGCCGTGCAGGGACGTCGCCGGGATGCCGGCATCCTCAAGTTGGTCGGCCAGTTGCTCCGCGAACGCACGGGTGCGGGCGAAGATCAGTGTCTTGCCCGAACCGGCAGCGAGCTGCTCGATGATCGCGACCTTGTCGCGCTGCTCGATGAGGAGCACCTTGTGGTCGATGGTGGATGACGCCTGGTCTTCACCGGCGACCTCGTGAACGGCCGGGTCCTTGAGGAACTGCTTGACCAGGGTGGCGACACCCTTGTCGAGGGTCGCGGAGAACAGCAGCTTCTGGCCGCCCTCCTTCGTCTCCTCCAGGATGCGCTGCACCGGCTCGAGGAAGCCCAGGTCGCACATGTGGTCGGCCTCGTCCAGCACGGTCACGAAGACCTCGCTGAGGTCGAGGCGGCCCTGCTCGATGAGGTCCTCGACGCGACCCGGGGTCGCGATGACGATGTCGACACCGCGCTGCAACGTGGAGACCTGCTTGTACTGCGGCACACCACCGACGATCGTGGTGGTGAACAGGCCGACGCTGCGCGCGATCGGCTGCACCGTGCGGTCGATCTGCATGGCGAGCTCGCGGGTCGGGGCGAGGATGAGTGCGCGGGGCTTGCGGCCCGGCTTGCGTCCAGCGCCGCCCATGTTCTCCATGAGTCGCTCGACGAGCGGTGCGCCGAAGGCGATCGTCTTGCCGGAGCCGGTCTTGCCGCGGCCGAGGACGTCCTTGCCGGCGAGAACATCCGGGATGGTCGCGGCCTGGATCGGGAACGGCGACTCCGCGCCCATCGCGATGAGCTGGCGGGTCATGTTGTCGCCGATGCCGAGATCTTTCCAACTGGTGTTCGCCGCGTCGCCGGCCGTGATGACCTTGGCTTCGAGGCGCTCGAGCACGACGTCTTCATGAGCGGCGAACGATGCCGACTTGGTGTCGTGCTTGGCGGGGTAGTAGTCGCTGTCACGGCGGGCCGGACGGTCGTTGTACGAGGGACGCTCGGTGCGCGCTGGGCGATCGTTGTACGACGGGCGCTCGGTACGGGTCGGTCGGTCGTTGTACGAACGGGCAGGACGGTCGTTGTACGCGGGACGGTCAGCGCGGGCGGGACGGTCTCCGTAAGACGGGCGCTCTGTACGGGCGGGCCTGTCGTCGTGCGAACGGGCCGGACGGTCGTTGTACACCGGACGGTCGGCGCGCGCCGGACGATCGTTGTACGACGGACGCTCCGTGCGGTCACCGTACGCGGGGCGCTCCGTACGCTGCGGCCGGTCGCCGTACGCCGGACGTTCGGTCCGCTGTGGACGGTCGCCGTAGGCGGGACGGGCCGGGCGCTCGTTGGCGGGAGTCCAGTTGGGGCGGCGGTCGCCGGATGCCGGACGGTCGCCCGTGCGAGCCGCACGGTCATCCTGCGTCCAGCGCTTCTTCACCGGGGCGGCGTCGCCGTGGAACCCACGGTGACCCTCGCTGCGGCTGCCCGCCTTCGCGGGCGCGCCGGTGTTGTACTTCTTGGCGGGGCGGCCTGATGCCGCCGGCTTCTTGAAATTGGCCATGATTCTTTCCGGGTTGTGTTTAGTTGCATGGCAGCGTGCAGCCGACAAGCGGCACTTCTGCTGGAACCCGGGCAATCTTTGGCCAGGACCGTTCACATACGTGATTGTTCTCACGGATTTCGAGGAGTAGTCGAAGGTGAGAAACCGGCCCGAAAGACTTACAAACCCATTCGCGAGACTTCGCGATGTCTAGAGCCGACCCGACTACGTTACCGGATGCGGACGATTTGCGCACTACCGCGGACGAAGAATGACAGCCTCGGCCCGCGAGCCGGACTGCGGGACCTCATCCTCACCTTCTTGCGGACGAAGCTGGGCCTAGGCGTTCTTCTGCCCTCCTCACTGTCAGTGCGTGGCCGCGTAGACCCCGCAAGAGATGATTACCGAAACTGCGGCCCCGATCACCGCCACCGCACAAACTATGCAAGCTGCCCCGGCAGTGAGCGCACAGGACAATGCACACAACGACGCGGCCAAGGTCAGGAGCCAACCCGGAACTCCCATCCGTCCAGGCAAGCGCTGAACTTGTTATAAAACGAGGTCGTCTTTGCAGCGGTCATGCCCTGGGACTTCGCGTTCGCAGCAAAAGCTGCAGCCGCGGCTTGCGCGGCACTAACTGACTTTGCTGTTACGAAGACACCGTTGGTCCAGAACGTGGCGCTTCCCCCACCCAGCTGGTCCGCAGTGTAGGTGACCTGCTCCGTAGCGAGATATCTCAGTTGAGAGTCAAAGACCACTGAAAGGTTCGAAGCGGGGTCGACATCTGTGCCTGCCAGCGCGAAGGACACAATGACTTCGCCATTAAGCACCCTCACGGAAAGGCTCTTCGCGTCAAGCGTTACTGGACCCTTGGCGACGGCGTGCTGGCGCGCAATTTCCCTTATCGAAGCGGACTGACCGGGGCTGAGCGACGCACTTGCCAGCTTGTAGCTCGCTACTTTTGAACTGAAGGAGTTGAGATCGACCTGGCTTGCGAGCACAACTTGCGGACCTGGCGCCACGGGGGTGGCATTCGCGGAAACACCCCCAACGCTTGCAAGAAGGATCAAGAAGACAACTGCGATAGCGAGTCGAGCACTGATGATGCGCGTCATTTTGCCTTCCGGTCGATCACAATTGAGCGCACTGCTAGAACTAACGCCGCAACACCTGCAAGCAGGGCGCCTATGAAGAACACGGGAGTGAACGGATTGTCTCCGGCCACACTCGCTGCCGCGCTGAGCGCCGCCGTCGTAGCAAGGCACGACGCGACAGCAATGCGACCGGAGAGCTGTTCAAACCGTCCTCTGCTGTCGGTTCGCTGTCTAGGTGTGGACCGCATGATTATGCCTCTCGGGGACACGTGCAACAGGAGACGATCCGCTAATTAATAGCGATTGCGTCATATAGATCACACAATGACAATATCCCGAAGGGGAAGAACCCAGTGTCAGGACTATTGGGGACATTGACGAGAGTTAACCCGCCGACTAATCCTTGGGAGACGGCAGATTCTGGCTAGCGCTCGAAGCGCGCGCCCTCGCCGCCCTCTACGGCGGCCGCAATTCGGGCGCGCATCCCATCGGACATCGGCGGCAGCCCGTCGAGCGGAAACCACGCGGCCTCGGTGTTCTCCCCGTCTGCGGGGAACGGATCACCCGAGACGTACGAGCAGCGGAAGACGATGTCGAGATACTGCGACCGGTCGCCGTTCGCATAGGTCACGGGCGGGATCACCCGCACCCAGACAAGCGCCTCGGCCCGCGCCACCACGTCCGCCTCTTCCAGCACCTCGCGTTCGGCGGCGACCGCCGGCTCCTCCCCGGGGTCAATGATGCCGGTGACCGGCGTCCACGCGCCGGTGTCGGCGCGGCGTACCAGCAGCACGTCGTCGCCCCGCAGCACGACGGCCGTCACCCCGGAGAGCCAGAGCGGCGCATGCCCGATCTTCTCCCTCAGTACGAGAACGAAGTCGGGGGTGGCCACCAGTCGAGACTATGTCGTGACCGGGTGCTCCCGGCGGTTTCGGGTGCTTCGAACCAGCCAGATCGCCCAGGCCGCGATCAGCAGCACCAGGCCGATGATCGCCCCGAGAACGCCGAGCCTCTCAAGTGCGGTGTGTGATGTTCCGCCGAGCACCAGCAGCAGCACGCGGAGCACGGCGCCCAGAACCAGCAGCACCACGCCGACGATCGCGAGCACGCGGGTCAGCACCGACGGCGACAGCGCCGGATACTGCTCGCGCCTCTCCTTCGCGCCCTCGACCAGGTAGTAGAGCACCGGCAGCACGATCAGGGTGAGCAGCGTGGATGACACGAGCCCGCCGATCACGATGA
>FSWJ01000514.1_pt1 | contig 19635 bp, 18 predicted proteins | sample 1637851 | NCBI WGS metagenome assembly FSWJ01 (sample SAMEA3914789, study PRJEB12502) | metagenome | biome: forest; material: soil | place: Canada | collected 2011-07-03 | depth 0.3 m | reverse complement strand
GGACATGCGGAACTGAGCGAACTGCTCGCCAACGCAGGGGTCCTCCCGATGTTCGGCTTCCCGACTCGAGTGAGACCGCTGTACTCGCGACAGCTTCGCGGTGCTGGCGATGCTGAGCGATACACCGTTGCTGATCGCGACCTCGGAATGTCGATTACTTCGTTCGCGCCAGGTGCCGTCGTCGTCAAGGACGGAGCAGAGCACCTCGCCGTCGGATTTGCCGCGTACAACATCATCGGAGCGAGCGCCCGGCCAAAGGATCCACTCGGTAGTCCATTGCCCGTGCATCGCTGCGGAGCTTGCGGGAGCTTGGACACACGCCCGAGCGATCAGCCACTCGACTGCTCGGTGTGCGGGGAGCCAATGCGCGCCTTCTCGGTTTACCAGCCAGAGGGCTATCGAACGATCTATACGAACCCGGACTATGACGACTCGCACATCACGCCCATGTATGCCGGTTACTCGGAGTTGTCGGCGAATACCGAGTTGGGTGTCGAGCAGCGCATTAACGGCGCAGCCGTGCGGCTGCTTGAACAGGCCGAGGTCGTGTCGGTCAACGACAACAACCGGAAGCTGTTCACGCTCAGTCGTCTGTCTGACCAGACGGTCATCGCGACGAATCGAGACCTCTATCGCCGACCGCTTCCCGAGTGGATGCGAACCGGCGGGACTTCACTCGACGACGCCGCAATCGGAGAGGTTCGTCGAACTGATGTCCTGCTACTCGGCCTGGATGCCCTCAAACTTCCTGATGGATCAGTGGCAACGCGCTCCTGGGAATGTCCCGCCGGATACGGCGCGCTGCTCTCGTTTGCGGAACTTCTGCGCAACGCTGCGAAGGCATACCTTGACATTGAGCAAACAGAACTTGAAGTCGGCCTCCAGCCGACCCGTAGCGGGTCGACCGTATCGGCGCGAGTGTTCTTGGCTGACGCTCTCGACAACGGGGCGGGCTACGCCCTCGAACTCGGGCAGCCCGGAACTTTCGAACGACTGCTCAAGTCGATACAGAACGACACGGGGTCACGCCTCCGCAGTGAACCACACGGTGACGCCTGTACATCGTCTTGCCCCGGCTGCCTGAGGAACTACGAGAATCGATTTCATCACTGGGCTCTCGATTGGCGGCTTGGGCTTGACGTTGTCGACCTTGCCCTTGGCCAGGAACTCGACGTCATGCACTGGGCGAGTCGAACGGACCTCCTGATCCGGAGCTTCATCGCCGGTTACGGGCAACACCTCAAGGTGTCCGGGGATCATGTCAACGGTATTCCTGCGATCCTGACATCCGAGGGCCGTGGCGCGGCCGTACTGTTCGGCCACCCGCTGTGGCGTCACGACGAGGCCAACTGGAATCCTGAGGTTCGACGCGCGGTGACCGAACTTCGCGGGCGAGGCATCTCAATGGTGGCGGTGTCTGACACCTTCGTCCTTGATCGCACCCCAATCCGTGTGTTCAACGCCTTGGTAGGGAACTGACTTCATGCCCCAGCACCGCCTTCGGCCAGATTCATCAGTGGCGAGTAAGAACTCGTTGGTGGAGCAGCGCTTCGTTCAAAACACCCGCGGGGGGAGGCACGATGTCGAGATTTGAGGTTGTTCTCGATACCACTGAACTGCGACGCGACTGGCTCGCCGTAGGGTTTCGGATGCAGTTGCTGGCTACGAGAGCGCTCCATGGCTCGCTGTCAGTCAATATCCCGCCTAGCGTTCTCGAGGAGCTCGTCGCTCATCACGAACACGAACTGGCAAGCACAGTCCAGCAACTCGCAAAGACTGTCCACGCCATGGGGAGACTCGGGTCGCCGGTGCCGAGCGCAGACTCGCCACCGATGGATTATCGCGGGTACCTACTCGAGCGGTTCGATGAAGTGCTTAGTTTTCGCGTACTCGACTGGCCTCAGATTTCGCATCGAGACCTCGTAGACCGGGCCGTCCACCGGATCGCTCCCTTCGACCTCAAAGGTGGTGGATACCGAGACTCACTAGTCTGGGCGAGTGTGCTCGAGCTTGCCGGTGCTGGTGCCGAGGTAGTCCTTGTTTCCGCAGATCGAGCATTCTCGGACAACGCGGGAGGGCTACATACGGACCTCGTCGCAGAGATAGAGTCGCTGCCGGGAAGCGTCCAACTGGTCCAAGACCTCTCTGCGTGGCTGCTCTCCACGCTCACGGACGCTAGCAGCTTGATCGAAGCGGTACAGGTCGAACGTGACCGGGAATTCACCGACTACTACTTCCAATCCGACCTGCAGACAGAGATCTTTCCTAGCGCCGCTGGCGTCGGGTTCAGCCACCGACCCATCAGCTTCGAGGTAGACGAGACAACCTGGGGCGGGGATATTCGCAAGGTCTCGGCAGTTAGCGCGGGCGAGGGCGCCATCGTCGCGGAGTACGACATAGACGAAGTCGTTGCTTTCCTCGCCGTTCTCCCGGAGACTGCCACGATCGAACCCGGCTGGGAGGTTGAGTCACGGATTGGTGAGGAGGTTACGGTCTCTGGATGGATTGACATGGTTGTGCGCATCGGCGTGCTTTTCGATCCGGACCTGTCATTCGCCATAGACGAACTTTCTTGGAGACGCGCCGACGGTGGCCCAGCTGGCCTAGATCCCAACGACCGCGACCCATCGAGCGTGCCGCTCTTCTGAGCCACCTATGCCTAAGTCGAGCTCCGACCAGTCGACTCGACGGGCAGCAGAATCGACTACCGGAGTCACAGAGTTGAGGTGATGCACGCAGGCACTCGGGTGTGACGGGCGCATTCGCGCCTAGCGTTGTTCTATGCGGGGTGGTTTGGAGCGGTGGAAGCGGGGTAAGGCGTCCGAGGGTGTGGGCCAGGCGGTCGCCTACGCGTTCGATGGTGGTTGCGATGCGGCCCAACAGCGCGGCACCGCGGCCGTCACGCGGGCCGCCAAGTACGGAACCGGCGATGCCTCGACAGCGCCGCGGTTCACGGTGACGGGTCGAGGCGTCGAAGAAGATGGGCTCGATGCTGGCGCTCTCGCTCGTTGGGTGGACGGTTCTGATCCGGTGACTGGAGAGCGGCGCGGCCGAGAACTGTCCAGTCCGGACGCGGATCTGCTGTTGGACGGGACGATGAATATGCCTAAGTCGTTCAGTCTCGCTGTGCTGCTTTCTCCCGAACTGAGGGCGGAGTTCGAGGCATTGCAGGACCGCATCCGCGACCGAACGCTCCATCTCTGGCGGCGTGAGTTGAACGCCCGTCGTGGGGCCGGCGGCTTGATCAGGGAGCCCATCGCTCGCCTCGAGGTGGTCGAGTTGCGGCACGAGCGCTCTCGCGCGCTCGACCCGCATATCCACCGTCACCTATGGCTGGGCGTCAAGGTGTTGGGCGAGGATGGCAAGTGGTCGAATGTGGACTCGCGGGTCGCGATGAAGTTGCACACCGTTGTGAACGCGGAAGGTGATCTTGCTTCCCGTACCGATCCGACGTGGGTTGCCGCGCTCGCCGAGCACGGATACACCCTGAATGCTGATGGGGAGGTCACCGAACTCGCCCATCTGGTGCGGCCGCTCTCGAGGCGGTCCAACCAGATCGAGGCGAACCGCGCCCTGCGTCTGGCCAGCTGGAAGCAGGTCCATCCGGGTCAGCAACCCGATCATGCGACTCTGGCGTGGATCGACCGGTGGGCCTGGGCGCAGGGACGACCGGGCAAACCCGCCGGTGTGGACGAGGCCCGGTGGGAAAGCCTGATCCGGGACGAGATCGCCGCCCTGGACGAATCCGCGACCGAAGATCGAGAACCAGCGACCGTCAGAGCGCACCGCCTCGCGGACCTCGATCTAGATCTGGTCGCCTCGATTGCGATCGCCGATGCCGACCGGAGGTCTGCGGGCAGCGGGGGACGATTCAGCCGGTACGACGTGCGCGCCGGCGTGATCCGCGCCCTCGCCTCGTCGGGCGTCGTCGCCGATCGCGTGGTGCTTGAGGAGGTGATCGAGGACCTCACCGCCCGCGCGCTTCAGGGGCAGACGGTCGACTTCCTCGACGGCGAGAACGACGTTCCTGCGCACGTGAAGCATCTCATGTCGCTGCCAACCGCCCAGGCCAAGCTCGACCTCGCCGCACGGTTCGACCGCCTCAATACGGCCGGTCAGGATGTCTCCGCCGAGACGATCACACGGGCGGCCGGCGAGGTGCTGGAGGGCCAGGCGAAACTCGACGCCGGGCAGGTCCAGGCGGCCGCAGCCATTGCGGGAACGAACCGCCTGGTGACCGTCACCGGCCCGGCGGGAACAGGCAAGACCACCCTCTTGCTCGTCGCCCGCACTGTCCTCGAAGCGCGAGGCCGACGGATGGTCGTGGTCGCGCCGACCCGGAAGGCGGCCACCGTCGCCGCCCGGCAGATCGGCGCGGTCGCGTCCAGCCTTCACGCGCTCCTCATCGACCACGGCTACCGGTTCGAACACGACGCGGCCGGGCGCACCATATGGACCCGGGTGCGGCCGGGCGATGTCGATCCCAACACCGGAGTCACCTACAGGGGGCCGCGACGCTTCCCCCTCGAGCCGGGGGACCGGATCGTGGTTGACGAGGCCGGCATGGTCGACCTGCACACCGCGAACATTCTCGCCCAGCTCGCTACCGAAACCGGCGCGGGAATCGCGATGGTCGGCGACCATCTCCAGGCACTGCCGGTCGGCCACTCCGGCGCGATGGCCACCATGCAGCGCCGCTCCGGATCAACCGTCGAGCTCACCGCCGTGCACCGATTCCGCGACCCCACCTACGGAACCCTGACCCTGCGACTGCGCGAACCCGCCGACCATGCGGATGCCCTCACGGTCGCCCGCGAGCTAGCCACAACCGGACACATCGACAAGGCTGCCAGCGAGCACGACGCGCGCGAGCGGATGGTCGCGGCGTGGCTCAAGCACGCCGTCCGGGGAGAGCGAGTGGCGCTAGTAACCGCAACCAACGCCGAGGCCCAGCAGGTTAACGACCGCATCCAACAGGAGCGCATCGAGGCAGGTGCGCTCGCTGTCGACCGGGTCGCACTCGGTCAGGACGGGCAGCGGCTCCTCGTTGGTGACATTGTTCAGACTCGACGAAACGACACCGAACTCGGCGTCGACAACCGCGCCCTATGGACCCTCACTCGCATCACTAACGCTGGCATCCGTCTCGCGTCGGTCACCGACTCCGGCGACATCCGTACTGTCGACCACGACTACGCCGCCGACCACATCCACCTCGCGTACGCATCCACAGTGCATGGCATCCAGGGGGAAACCGTCCACCACTCCTACGTCGGGCTCGGAGTCGATGCAGCCGGCCTCTACGTCGGCATGACCCGCGGCCGCCACACGAACACCGCCATCGCGATCGCCCGCAATCCCGAGCAGGCCATCGAGCAACTCGCCGACACCATGATGCGCGGGCGTATCGAAGTCACCCTGCATGATGCCCGCCGCGGGTCACTCAGCGAGCTGAGCCGGGCAGCGCGCACCATGCAGGGTGGTCTCGAAACGGCCCGGGCAACCGAGCGCGCAGCGCGGGGTCGACTCCGCGAGATCGACATGGAGAGCGCCCGCGCCGAGGCCGCCGACCACGCGCGTACAAACGACGTCAATACGGTGGGCATCCAATGGCCATGGGCCGCCGAGCGCGCGGCCGTCCAGGCACGGATCGACGACGCGCGACTCGAAGCTGCTGCTCTCATGGAGGAACACCAGGAGCGGATCGCCGCCCTGAATTCCGGGCGAGGTCTCCAGGAGGCCACGCCTCAGTCCGCCAGCCCAAGCATTGAGACAGAGCTTCACGCCCAGTCCCGGGCCAGTGAACCGACAGGTGGTCTCGGCATGTAACCTTCCGCGCCGACATCAGCACCGGCAGACTTTGGAGCATGAGTATCGAACAGTGGTGGCCGAAGCTGAAACCATCGACGCGAGAATGGCTGATTGAGAACAACGGCGATGCGGTGCCGGCGGAGATAGTCGCCGAGGTCACCGCGGCCGGTGGGTCAATCACGTCGGACGCGTGGTGGGTGGGCCAAAACGGCCCGACGGGGTTCTTCATCTCCGATGAGGCCGCCGACTGGATCGAAGCGATCGCGAACGACGAAGATCCCGAAACGCCGATCACGTCGACATAGTCCCACTCGTCTACGGCGATAAGTAGGACAACTCTGCAAGCACTCCTAAGTGCCGAAAGTGTCACAGTTCCGTCATACGTTTGCCTTAGCTGATCGGGTCCTGCCCCGCGAAGAGCTGGGTTGAGGAGTCGGGCTCAGTACAGACCTGTTCCGACGAGGCGGGCGTCGGGCAGTGACAGAAGGGCGCGAAGCGCGAGCGGTCGGTCCTGTTCGCGGGCCAGGGCGAGCACGCGTTCGTCCTCGTCCAGGTCGGAGAGGAAGCGAAAGTGGGTGCGCAGTGCTTCGGAGAGCTCGGGTGCGGTCGGCATCGGTACGGCGAGCGCGCCGATGTCCTCCTCGTCGAATTCGCCGTGGCTGCGATCGCGCAACCACCGGTCGGGGTCGAAGGCGGGTCCCTCGTGGCCGGGCTTCCAGTAGGTGTTACCAGCGTGAGCGCCATTGGCATCGACCCAGATTTTGAGTACTGCGAGCCGGCGGATCAGTGGCAGGTCGAGGGTGTGGGTCAGCGTGGGGTTGGTCATGACCCAGCGCAGGTCGTACATGTCGCGTGCTGGCGTGGCGCGGTTGAGGCGGGCGATCTTCTCGGCGATGTTCTCCTCGAGGCGGATCACCTGAAGTTCGGGAAGCGGGGGCGACCCGTACTGGGCGTGCACCGGCAGCGGCTGCCATCCTCGCGTGATGGGCGTTAGCCACGGCGGGGGGTTCAGGTCAAGCTTGCTCTGCAGGGCCTCGGTGTTGCCGCCGAACGGATGGTCATAGGTCAGGGTCCACTTCCCGCGTCGTTCTACGACTCCGTAGCGGAACGGTCCGATCTGAAGTCCGTCGATTGCCGTGATCAATCCGGCCAGCGCATCGTCCGGGTCCTCGCCGATGGTGGTGCCCGAGAAGTCGAGGTCCAGCGAAAACCGCCCGGCGTTGCCCGCGTACAGCTTGCGCAGAGAGGTGCCACCCTTGAACGCGAGCGGAGCGAGGACACCCTTCTCGTGCAGGTCCCGCAGCAGAAGGTCCTGGGCGATGTCGACGATCGCGGCGTCGTGGCCCTGGGCTCCTGCCCCACGCGGAGTATGCCGGGCGATGTGTCCTAAGGTCAGGGTGATCTCGGTCATGCAGGTGCTCGGAGTTGACGCGGGTCGAAAGGCAAGATCGTGTCCGCGATCTGCCACTGGGCGTCGTGACGAAGCAGCGGGCCGTGTGGCCCGAACCAGGTCTTGCTGCGAGGCACCCCGATAGCGTGAATCTTCGCTGCGAGGTCTGCGCGCATACCCTGCAGCAGATACCCGGTGCGCGCGCGCACCGCCGCAGTCCTGCCTTCGAGTTCGTGCACGAGAGCGTCCCATGACAGTTCGGCGGCCAGGTCGGGGAGCCACTCCCTGGCGCTCTCCCAGGAACGAACCGCGCTGGGGCGAGTAGTCATGTGCACCAGCACGCTCTCGAGGGGCAAGACTGGGACGCCGCGGTGCTGGACGTATCCGAGGCGCGGTGAGAATACGGAGGCGGCGAGCCGGTCCGGCAGCTGGCGGGCCAGGTCCGCGTTCGCAGCGGCCACTTCCAGCCTGGCCGGCGCGCGGTCGGCTATCCCGTGTGCCCAGGCGGCGGCTTGAAAGGTCAGGCCGCACAGTGCGGAGGGCCGCTGCGACAGGAAGGCTCGCAGTGGCGTCACGGGGTCGTTGCGTGAGTATGGTCCCGCAGCGGCGGCGGGAGCGAACTCCCACACACTTCGACGACCGGTGGGAAGTAGCCACCCTTCTTCGCGCAATCGTGCGGCCACAATCCGTGCGGGCGTGCGTACGCCCTGCGCCTCGAGCAACCGCGTCAGGTCGGCGCTGGTCACTAGCGCGGGCTGATCCAGCTCGAGCTGCTCCAGAACCCCTGCCATCGAGGACGAGATCCCGCGTGTCATAATGTGGCCTCTTGTATCAGTTTCAGTTACATACGAGCACATTCTGACACTTTTGGTCCGGTGTCGCAATTGGCGGAATGTAACAGATTTCGTTACAACAGACGTGATTGCGACACCGAATGCGCATTCTTCAGATGGGAGAGCGGGCGGGACCACTGCATCTGACTCCTGCCCGCTCTCTGCTGTGTTGTGGTCAGCGTGCGATTCCTCCGCCGGTTGCCGCCGGCGCGGCTATCGGCCCCTCCGCTCTCGCGTCGGGGCCGTTAGCTTTTGGGGCGTGCTCGATACTTACCGTGGCGAACCGTAGAGAGGCTGCGACGGTGTCAGCGACGATGTCGCGGCTCTCCCGGACGTTGTCGTCCTTGTCGGTGTAGCTGCCGAATCGCAGGTCACCGGCCACGAGCACCGAGTCGCCCTTGCGAACGCTGTCGACGACGTGGCGGGCCTGGTCGTTGAAGACGACCACGCGATGGAAGACGGTGCCGGCGTCCTCCCACAGCTTGGTTTCCTCGTTGAGTCGTCGGTCGTTGACCGCGACTGAGAACCGGGCGTACTCGACACCGTTCTCGCTGGTATCGTGCTCGGGATCGGCGGTGAGGTTTCCCTCGATGGTCACTGGGATTCGTGTTGGCATGCTCTTGTCCTTCCTTCGTTGTTGATTACTCGCCATGGGCATCGTTCGCCCAGGCTTCCCATTCGCCCTGGTCGGTCACACCGTCCCAGGAACGTCTCTTCGGGTCTTTGTGCCCACTCGTGCAGGATCCCGGATATGCCTCTCGGAGGCGGGCCTTGGCTGCGTGCCACCGTTCGAGCCACACGACCGGCCCTAGCCCGGTGTCCTGCTTGTCGTAGGCGGTGCGCCACGCGACATGAAGCGCGGAGAGCTCTTCGACCAGCGCCGGATGCTTCCACCAGCAGGTCGGCACCAGCGTGATCGGCACGTCGAAACGGGTGGTGACCCATTGGACCCATTCGCGCAGTGTTTGCCATTCGATCGGTGCGAGCTCGGGTGCCAGGTCCCGCCACCGGATGGCGCGAGTCCCGGGGGACGGGTCGGATCCGCTCCGGGTGAGGGGGTCGGTCGGGTCGAGGTCGAGGCCAGCGATCAGGTCCTCGACCGGGACCCAGTCCTCCTCGTCGTCGTACTCGCCCCTCACGTTCGCAGCCCTTCAGCCGCGCGAATGCGGGCGCGGGCGATCTGGATCGCATGGACAGTGGCGACTGGGCGGGTGCGATGGCCCCGCAGCACCGGGTCGCTGTCGAGAACGCCGTGCACGGTGTCGTGGCAGCCCGGGTGCATTGCGCAGAGGTCTTCGTGGATCTCTCCGGCGATCCACCGCGTCCCGAGGAGGGTGACTCGGGAGTAGTCGAGATGGTGCAGCTCGAGCTTCCGACGGGCGGCCGGACGGCCGCAGACGACGCAGCGCAGCTCGTAGGTTCGAGTTTCCTGCTCGGCGAACCAGTGGTCGCGGCGGCGAAACCACGCGACTGACTTCAGATAGCCGCTGCGGTACCGGTTGCCAACGGGAGATTTCCGCGCGTTGCTCACCGCTCCTCCTCGACCGGGTCAATGGTCGTCGGTTGGCGTTGTTCGGCGAAGACGCTCTGCTGCTCGGTTTCGGTGCCTCTCTTGGCGGTCTGGATGGTTCGTGCGTCTTTGCGCTGGTCCCACGCGGTGAGGTCCAACAGCACTCCTCTTCGGTTCCGGTACGCCAGAAGACCGATGTCCTGGGGCATCCGACGGATCTCGTCGGCGCTCATCAGCGGAAGCCGCTCGTGGTGCTCCGAGGTATGAAGCCCAGCTCGGTCCGTGCTCCACGAGCGTTGAGTGCGCCGTCGCTCCCGGTATCCGAGGAGCGTTTCGATGTCGCGCAGGTGGGCGACGCCGGCGGCGCCGCCGAGGAGGACCTTCGCGGTGGCGGCACCCCAGATGGTGTCGGCCTCGGCTCGCGACCACGCGGTCTCGGCCTGCGACAGTGCTTGCAGGACGACGAACGTGCAGATTCCGCGCCCGCCGCCGTCAGCCATCACCCGCGGCAGGGCCGCCCACCGGAACAGGTTCGCGATCTCATCCAGCACCAGCCCGAGCGGCTCGCCCAACCTTGCTCCTGGGGATGCGAGTGCTTTCCGTCGGGCGACCTCGACGACATCGTCGAGCACCGCCGAGAGGAAGCCACCCATTGCCCCGGCCCCGGAACCTGAGCCCAGAAGGTAGAGGGTGTTGTGTCCGCTCAGGAACGTTTCCGGCTCGAACCGTCGGCCGTCGGTCGGTCGCAGCACGTCTCGGATCTGAGGGATGGCCAGCGGGGCAACGGCGCCCTGCACACCGAACCAGGTCGAGGAACGCAACTTCTCGTCCCCGGTCAAGATGGCCTCGAGTCCGTCGCCCCAGCCGGGTGCGCCGTCGGAGCGAAGGATCTCCACAGCGGTGCGCGCCAGGGCTGGTGTTGATCCCCACTCGTGGAGGTCCGTAACGTCCCGGCCGCCGACGGCGGCCGCGTGCAACAGCCGGGACAGGACGGTGGCTGCCGCTGCCGCCCACTCCTGATTAGTGGCCGAGGCACCCAATGCTGTGCCCGTGACGATCGCCGCACCACGCTGGACCGCGACGAGCGGGTCCTCGCAGCCGGCGATCGGGTCGATGCCCACCGTGTCCCTGACACCGGACAGGTTCTGCGGGTCGAAGACGAACACCTCGCCGCGTCGTTGCCGCATCCGCATCGTGGCGGTCAGATTGTCGTTAGTTGTGGAGGTCGTCACCAATGGCCCGGCCCAGTCCAGGATTGCTGAGATCAGGACCCGGTATCCCTTGCCTGATCGGGGCGGTCCCTCGAGGGCGACGGAGTCCTCGATGGACACGTACACGTCGGTGCCGTGGGATCGACCGACCCGCCAGCCCACGTCAGAAGGCACCAGTCGCCCGGAACCGCGGCGCAGAACGTCGCCTCGACGGAGGACCGCGGCGGCGGAGAGGTGGCGGCGAATCTCTGTCGCGGTTGCGAAGCCGGGCCGGCGTCGCAGATCGGCCACGAACTTCGCGTCCGACTGCAAGTAACGAGCCCAGGCCCACAACGCCCACACAGTCAGGGCCACGATGACGAGGACGGCGCCAACGTCGGCGGCTCGGATCTGCCAGACCGGGATGGTGCAACCTGTCACGGGAAGGTAGGTGGAAGGGTCGCCGATGAGTGCGAGGCGGACACCGGACAGCGGGCTCGACGCGGCAGGGCGGCTACCGCAGGTCCAGGCCGTGATCGACTCCGCCAGGAAAGCGAACAGCAAGTCCAGGATCACGGACGCGGCGATCACCACAGCGATCGCCTTTGGCAACATCCCATCCCGTCCCATTCCGCTGCCTCCTGTTCGTCATAGGTCGGCGGCAACCGCGGCGGCGGCGGCCGTCCAGGCGCGCTGAGTTGTCGGACGGAGGTTGTCGAATCGGAGCGGTCCACCTTTCAGGCCGGCGTCGAACGGGATCTGGTGCACGGAGCGCACCAGACCCTCGAATGCAGTGGCGACCTGTTTCACCTCGGCAGCGGAGCCGCGTTCGGACTGGGTGACGATAACGACCGCCTCGCGCGCCAACTGGGCGGAGTGATCATCGCGGGCAGCGAGGGCCTCGAGTAGGAGCGCGGCGGACTCGGCGGACTCTGGTGATGCCGTCGTGGGGACGACGAGTTGGGCGGCCGAGTCGATCATTCGCAGCCACCGGGCGGCGGACTCGTCGTTGCCGGAATCGAAGATCACCACCCGGTAGTACCGGGTCGCGACCTTGAGCAGTTGGTCGAACTGGTCCTGTCCGATTCGTTGCTTCGCAGCCAGTAGTTCCGGGTTCGAGCGCAGCACGTCATAGCGGTCCTGGGTCTGGTGATGCACATACCAGGAGACATCGGCAGCGGCAGCACCCGGGGCCAGCAGTTCGTCTGCGGCGGCGAGGGCGTCTTGGATAGTCGCGTCGTGGGCGCCCGATTCGGTGCGCCATCCGAGGGTGCCCCTGGTGTCGTTGTTGTCCCACGCCAGGACCCCGCCACCGCCGTTTCGTGCGAACACCGCGGCGAGCATCGCGCTGGTCATCGTCTTGCCGACGCCGCCCTTGCCGTTGACCACTGCGATGGTGCGGCACCCTCCCCAATGCCGCGCGGTGGCACGAAAGTTTTCCGCGTGCTGAATCTGAGCTGCCGTGGGTTTGACGGGGATGCCGAGACGGTTGAGCAAGCCGGGCACCCCCTCCGTGAGCCGGTTGGCTGTGTCCGATTCGATGAACGAGACTCGTCCCTGCTGGCCCGGGATCGGCCTGACATTCTCGGCTTGAGAGCGCTGGGCGGCCGGAATGATACGGGGGGTTCTTCGCAGATTGGCGACAGCATCGTCCCCGACAAGGTGGTCAACTTCGGCGAACGTCCCGGTGAACTGGTCGATGTCGTCGCCCTCGGCGCTGGCGGAAATAGTCCCGTCGGGGGACACCGTGATGCGGTGCTCGCCGTGGTCCCCGGCGGTGGTCAGCTGCACCGGACCACCAATGCGGCGGGCCTCCCAGACGGTGCGGCGAAGCACCAGGGCGCGGGCGTCCTCGCTGCTGGTCGCGATAAGCGAGTCCGTCTTGTCGGCTCCGGGGCCGCGGTATACGGCGTCCCGGCCGGTCACTTCCGCGAACGCTTCGGGCATTCCCGTCTTCTTCATCTGATCTCCTTGCGTTCGTCGAGGCGGTCTTGGTGAGCCGGTGTGGTGGTGTCGTTGTGAGTGGGGAGGTCCCAGATTTGGTCGAGGTCCGCATCGTGCACGCTGATCTCGATGTGTCCGGCGTCTGCCTTGTCGCCGAGGACCGCGTCATCGGTTTTGAACAGCTCGTACTCCCACGGGGTGGAGGTGGCGAACGCGTCGACGAGGTACGCGAACTGGCCGATGTAGGCGATGAACTGTCCCTGCCGTAGCTGGCGGGCCATGTCGACGTGCACGGCGGACAGATCTAGGCGGGTGCGCAGGTCGCCGGCGGCTTGCTGGTTGGTGCGGAAGATGAACTTGTTCTCGATGTCGCCGACGACCGAGTAAGCGAGGTTGCGTTCTTGGGAGTTGGCGTCGCCGACGGCATCGAGGTCGCCCATCTTGTGCAGGATCACAATGTTGCTGATCCCGTAATGGCGAGACAGTTTCAGCCACTGCTGGTACATCTGCAATGCCGCGAGCGAGGACATGTCTCGCCATCCTTCTTCGCGAATGACGTAGCGGGTGCGTCGTGCGTCACGGTCGGAGATCACCGCCTGCACCCACGCGGTCGTGCACACCTGGGTCAGTTGGGCGACAAGGTCGCCGCGGGCGAACAGTTCGCTGGTGTCCACGACGACCATGGGTGCGTCCTCGTCGAACGTCACGGTGGATTCGTCCTCGAACAGACCGGAAAGGTCGCCGTCGACGAAGCGGCGCAACGCGAAGCGGGGCCCGGATGCGGCCGCCCGCAACTCCGGGTCGCCGGTCTTGGCGGCGGCGATCGCCTCCAGCTCCGCATGCACGTGCCGCAAGGTCGGCTGATTGTTCGTGCTGGCGACCGCGCGTTGCAGCGCCAGGTGGATGCACGCGTGTTCGGCCGCGGTCAGGGTGCCGGATTCGACGGTCATCTGGACGAGCGAGATCAGCGTGGCTGCCCGTCGTTGGCGGACCAGTTGCTCGTCCTGCTCATCGCTGGACCCGGTGCGCCGGGGGCCGCGGTCGAGCGGGTTCAGTCGATTTCCGTGACCGCCGCCGAGCCGTATGACGGTGCCGCCGATCGCTTCGGCGACGACGACCCACTCGCCCTTCGAGTCCGACGGCACGACTGCTTGGTGGCCGAACGCGACCGATCGGACGGCGAGGGTCTTGATCACGGCGGACTTTCCGGAACGGTATGCGCCGAGGACGAGGACGTTGGTGGAGAACGCGCCGCGGTCGCCGGTGTCGGCGTACGCGTCCCAGGGGGAGAAGTGCCAGAGGGCGTCGGCGTTCAGATCCACCCCCACGACTGGGCCGTTGTGCCCGATGCCGGTGTCGGCGACGAAGGGGTAGATGCCGGCCAGGTGCTGGCTTGTCGCCCGATGCGGCGGCACCCCCAGTCGGGCGAGGTTCCAGTAGCCGCCGTCGAGCAGACCCGGCCCGAACGGACCTGGCACGACGGGCTCTGGGAGGGCACGGTCTCTGCGGGATGATCGCTCCGGACGCACCGTCTCCTCGAGCTGCTGCACCATCGCCTGACGCGCACGCCGCTCAGCCCGGGTTTCTTGTGGTGGGGTGAACTGGATGACGCGGCGGGCCATTACTTCATCCCCAGCCCGAGCGGCAGCGCATTGACCAGCAGCGCCTCGGCTTGCTGGCAGTACAGGATCTGCGCCTCCATCCCGACTACGGAGAGGGCGTTGCGGGCTCCTGCGATCGCTTGCTCGAGGGTCTGCTCGTCGGCGGCGGAGACGGTCAGGTATGCGCCGTAGGAGAACTCGCCGTGGCCGGCGACCAGTTCCTGTTCACGCTGCTCCAACGCGAGCCAGTCCGACTCATCCACGATCGATCCTTGGGTGCCGCGCTTTGCGCGGAGTCGTTCGTTGCCGCGCCATACCTTCTTCTCGTCGCGGATCTGGCGAAGGGCACGTCCGACCGGGACGGGTGCAGCGACGACTGACAGGATGTGGGTGACCGCTTCATTGGTCACCGGGTGCCGTGCGAATACCAGCGGAGCGAGGAACCCAACGGGTGCGTCGGAGCGTGGCCATTCGTGGATCCACAAGGTGGTGTGCACTGCGGAGTCGGTGTGGACGATCCCGTTGCGTCCCTTGGGTTCTTCCAGGTACATCGGCCCGATACCGACCGGGTCGACACCCGCATGGTCGGCATCGCGGTTGCGGAGCATCGGGATGGAGTCGGGGTCGAACGTCGTCCGCGCAAGTTCTGCCACCTCCCTCGGGCTGAGCCAGCTGCGCACGGTGATCTTCGCCGAACGCAGGGCTTCGCCAAGGTTGCCGGCCTCCACCGCAGAGAGTGCTTGCACAGCCTTTTTGCCGCCGCCGAGCGCTTTCAGCTGCGCGCCGAGCACAACGAGGTCCAGGGTGAGAGTCAGGTAGTTGCGATGCCCGACAGCGAACTGTTCCGAGTTATCGAGCACATCGTTGTAGTTGATGGCCGCAGGTCCGGTCGGGTCGACGAGTCGCCGGCGGGATGCCTGCTCGTACTGGTCGCGGGCGGGACGGATCGTCGTGCGGGTGGTGCGCTCCTGCAAAGTGACCCGTTTGATCCCGGGACGCTGCGTCAACGCGGCCAGCACCGGCGAGCACTGCTGGGCGAGCTCGAGCCGCTCGCCCGCATCCTTCATCAGAAAGCCCTGCACCTCGAGCTCAGCGGTAATCGACACAGTGCGCTCGTGCGGGTGATAGATCGACGCCATCCCGTCGACATCCCACAGCTGCACCGACGCGCGGGAGCCGGGTAGGTTCAGGGTTCCATCGAGGTGAGCCCGTTCCGGACGGTACCGGTGCGCGGTCGCGCCCATCCCTTGTCGAAGCTGTTTGGACAACCAGAGGCCGGCCATCCGCGGCGCAGACAGGCCGTGCACGCTCACCAAAGCGACGACCGCCAACGGCAAATAGATAGGTGCGGAGTACAACAGTCCGGAGGGACCGAACCGGTTCACCCCGATCAGCACCACCACCGCTGCGGCGGTGAAGAACACCAGCTGGGGTCCGTCCAAGCCCAGCACGATCCCTTGCCGAGACCGATGGGGCAGCCGGACCGGACGTGCGGGATCGGCCGGAGTGTGCGACGTGCTGCTCATGAAGACCTCCTAGAACTCGGCGACGCAGGTGAAGAATTCGGCGAGCTCGGCCGCTGCGACGCCGGTGCGGAGTTCACTCGGGTCGGCTGCGATGGGGGTCGGCCGCCGCGGCCGGGACCGCTGCCGCCTGTCGGACCCGAGCGTCCGGCGGGACTCGCGCTGACGCGGGACGGGAGCCGGGTGAGGCCGCGGGCCGCGGTCCCTGCGCTGCGGGTAACACCTCCACCCATCCGGGACCCGATGCCGTCCACCGCCGCACCGCCGATGAAGCTGAACAGCCCGAACACGGCAAAGGGTGCGAACGCGACCATGACCAGTCCCAGCAGGAGGGGCCAGGACTGTGGGTCCCAGATGGTCTTCACCCCGGCGAGTCCGTCGATGATCAACGCCAGGAAACCGATGGTCAGCGGGCCGGTCAGCAGCAGGGCCGCCACCGCGGACACGTACCGGATCACCCACTGTGAGCCCACGGCTCGGACTGGGAACAGCATCCACGCGACCGGTCCGACAGCGATCAGCACAGCCAGGGCGAGGTTGCGGAACATGAACACGAACACCAGCACCAGCATCGCGACGAGAAGCAGGCAATGGATGAGGAAGGCAAAGAAGTAGGTGGCTTGTCCGCCGGCCCACATCACTTTCTGCAAGGTGATGAACAACGAGCCGGGGCCTTCGCGGTTGAGGACGTACCAGGTCATGTTGTCCAGTGCGTTGACCAGCTGTCCGATCGTCCACAGCGTCAGCGGCACGGCTGGCACGGCGATGAACGACCGGACGAGAGCGGACACTAGTTGTTCATGATCCCGGGAGACGACCGCGGCGGCGATCGACCACACCATTGCGCCAAACAGAATGACCAGCACCGCCCAATGCCAGAACGACCACTCGCCCACGGCGGCGGACCAGAGGGTCGAGTTGGTGTCGAAGGAGATGCTGATGGCCATCGCGAACGCGGCCGCGGTCGCCCCTAGCGCCAGACCCTGCCCGAAGTTCTGAAACGTCGAGCAGACCAGATCACCGATGCTGCAGCCGTAGGAAACCAGAAGGGCGCGCCCTCCCGCAGCTCGCAGGGCCTCCTGGTGGCCCTTGTAGGTTGTGCAGACCATCGCGGATCTGCCCGCGAACGGCACTCCGATAAAGCACTGGAGCGCACTAACCTCGGCCGGATCGGTGGGGGTGCAGCTGACCTGTCCACTGGCGGCCTTGCAGTCCACCGGGTATGCCGGCGCCGACCACGACAAACCGGTTACTGGCTCCGAGGATGACGATGCAAGATGGGCGATGGGCGCGGGTGTGAGCTCGGCCGCTGCGGCAGGTGTCGCTATCGAGAGCGTGGCGACGCCCACGAGAAGGGTGGTCAAACCGAGCTGGACGAGGCGGCGCATGCTAGAACCCGAAGTCGAAGTTGACGAACCATTGGAAAAGGCCACTGGCCGCGCCGAGCACCGCTGCGGCGATGAAGATCCAGGTGATGTTCTCGCCGGCCCAGGTGCGGACTCGTTCCGGGGCGAGTCCACGGAAGGCGAGCGCGGCGCCGGCGATGACCAGCATGATGAACACCAAAATCATCGCGGCACCCAGCAGGTACGAGGCGATGACCTGCAGCCCACCGAAGAAGGGGGCCGAGAAGTTCGGCCCGATCGGCGGGACGTTAACGGCGGGGATCTGATAGTTGGGCATGGTTCTCCTGTCCGGTGCTTCGCTATTTCAGTGGCAGGCCGCGCGCGGCCATGAACGGTTCCGGATCGATCGCGACGCCATTGACCCGGACCTCGAAATGCAAATGGCATCCAGTGGCCGCACCCGTGCGACCTTCCAACCCGATCGGGGTGCCGGCGACTACCGTCGATCCGGTTTGGACCAGCAACGAGGTCCACATCATGTGGCCGTAGATCGTGGTCACGCCACCGCCGTGATCGATTTGCACGGCGTTGCCGTACGTACCCCACTCCCCGGCGCGGATCACTGTGCCTGGGCCGGCGGCGTAGACCGTGGCACCGCACTCCTGGGCCATGTCGTAGCCCCGGTGGAAGGTGCTGCAGAACGAACAATCCGGGACAGACCGTGGCCCGAAACCATCCGTTTTGCGGTAGTCACCAGCGAGCGGGTACCCCCATTCGCCCACCACCGTCGGGTGCGCGCCTGCGACGCCCGCGCTCGAGCTTGCGCTCGCGATCATTATCGGAATAGCAACGAGCGGCACGACGATTCCCAGGATCATCATCAGAACGAACGCGACGATGCCGCCGACGATGCGGCGCACCGTCTTCGACTTGACCGCCGCCAGGAGCAGCATCTGCTGGGCCATGTCAGCCCACCGCCGCGTCGAAGTAGCGCACTACCTTGCAGTCACCTGCTCGCTGCGCCGAATCCGGCGTCGGAATGCTCACGCCGCCGCAGACGACCTGCACGCTGACCCGAACGGTCTGGTCGTAGCTGACCTCACCGCCAGTGCTGTCGCCGGTTTGTGTGTAGGTCAGTACGACGTTCGCCGTTGCGGTGCGCACGTGCTTCTGGGTCGCGTCGGGTTGATCGAGGTATTCGACTTGACCGTCCACTCGCGCGCTGACGTGACCGTCGTTACGTGCCAGGTCGTCCCATTGCGATTGCGGTGGGACAACCGACTGTGCCAGCTCGGCCTTGTAGCCAGCCATCTGATCCGAGGCATCCTGCGGGTCGTCGTAGAGCGGGCTCGGTGTAAACCAGGTGCCTAACCACGTCAGCCATTCGTCTCGGGTGGCCCGACGAGTATCAAACGTGGCCGCTGCCTCAAGCGCCGCCCGCACGTACACATCCGCGTCCTGGGTGATCGGCTCCGGCACCCAACCCCGTTTCGCCACGCCAGGATCGACGATATCGCGGCCGCTCCCGGTCGACGTGGGCGAGGCACTTCCGGATGGCGCTGGGAGGGCCGGCGTTGGTCGCGCATCGCCGCCGCCCGAGTCCCGCGCCAACAGCGCAAACACGACAACGACCAATACGGCTGCGCCGATCAGCGCAGACACGATCAGCCCCCAACGGCGAGAGCGCCTTTCCTTCATCACCCCTCCTAGAACCCTATGGATTCGCGCTAGCCTCCAGCGCGACCCTTGCATAAGTGGATGTTAAAGACATACACTCGGCAAAGTGAATAGTCAATACATCCACTTCGGAATGCGAGGCTCCCAACGAACGCGGCGGGAGAATGGGTGACATGCCTAAACGCGTGACACCAGCACCAGGGGGATGGAGCGAGTGGCTGGAGGACCCCATCAAAGCCCTAGGCAACCTCGTCCGCGCCGGCATCATCGGATACCTCCGCGAGCACGGCCCCGCCACCCGCGCAGAGATCGCAACCGCTCTCGACCTTCCTGTTCCAACGATCGCGGCCTCACTCAAAGCGATGGTCCAGGCCGGGCTACTCACGACCGATCCGCCCATCAGCGAAGTGCGTCGAGGGCAATGGGTCAGGTACGGTGTCGACCAAGAGATGGTCAGCCGCATGTACCTGCAACTCGGACAGGCGATCGGCGAGGTCTGAGATCGGTCGACCTCCACAATCTCTGCGCGTTAGCAGCGGCAGAGCGAGTCTCATGGCCCAGTCTTTGGGTTGGTGGATCAAACTCAATATCTGACGCCGGGATTCTGCCCGGGCTATGAGCCGAGTTGGAAGGGGGACAACCGTGAGCGCAGTCGTCACCGTGTAGCCAATACTTGGAGCAATTTTCGGGCGCAGCGCCATTGGGGTCCCCTGCTCAGTGGTGGAGGTTCGGAAGGCTGGTTCCGCGCTGTACCTGCCAGGAGTCTCCTGAGTCGTCGTGATCGGTCGACCGGCTCATCGCTTCCCATCG
>FSWJ01000415.1_pt1 | contig 19970 bp, 21 predicted proteins | sample 1637851 | NCBI WGS metagenome assembly FSWJ01 (sample SAMEA3914789, study PRJEB12502) | metagenome | biome: forest; material: soil | place: Canada | collected 2011-07-03 | depth 0.3 m | reverse complement strand
GCCGGATGTGGAAGTGGGGACTAAAGACCCACGGAGCTGACCGGTACTAATAAGCCGATAACTTGATAACACTTCTCTCTTCGCTTCGGCGAGGAGGGAGATGCTCTGCGTCCACTGAGTGGTTCCCGATGTACGGTCGGGAATCTGCACAACACACTAACGTGTTGGCGAATTCGAAACCTATATCCATAGTGTTTCGGCGGCCATAGCGAGAGGGAAACGCCCGGTCACATTCCGAACCCGGAAGCTAAGACTCTCAGCGCCGATGGTACTGCAAGGGGGACCTTGTGGGAGAGTAGGACACCGCCGGACTTCTTTGTAAAATGGCCACCCATTCGTTGGGTGGCCATTTTGCTTTAACACCACATTTACACAGCGAGCATCACCAGGAGACCATCGTGTCCGACCCATCCGATCGTCCGAAACGCCCGGGGCAGAAGCCGTCCGGTGGCCGTCCGTCGACGGGCCGGCCGGCTCGTGGTGGCCCCGCGCGAGCGTCGCAGAAGCCGCCGCGGGCCGCCAATTACCCTGGCCGGACGCCGCGTGGGGAGCCGGTCGATCCGGATCCGCTGCGCCTCAGGTCGGTGCGCAACCGGCACGACGACCCGGTCATCCCGGAGGACGCACAGCCCAAGGAACTCGACCGAGTCGCGCGTACCCAGCTGAAAACGCTCAGCAAGGAAAATGCTGATGAGGTGGCACGTCACCTCGTGATGGTCGCTCGACTGATCGAGTCGAACCCGAAGCTCGCGCACGAGCACGCGGTCTCGGCCGCACGCCGCGCCGGCCGGATCGGGGTCGTGCGCGAGACTCTGGCGATCACCGCGTACTCGATCGGCGACTTCGCCCTGGCGCTGCGCGAGCTGCGCACCTATCGCCGCATCTCGGGCAAGGATGACCAGCTGCCGCTGATGGTCGACAGCGAGCGCGGGCTCGAACGCCCCGACCGCGCGCTGGCGCTCGGCCGGTCGGTGCCACGGGCGACGCTTCCGGTCGAGGTGCAGGTGCTGCTGGCGATCGCGATGTCCGGCGCGCGCCTCGATCTCGGCCAGCCGGAGGCGGCACTCACCGAGCTCGAGATCCCGCAGCTCGACCCGAACACCGCGTTCTCCTGGAGCCCTGCCCTGTTCGACGCCTATGCGACAGTGCTCGAGGAGCTGGGCCGGGATGACGAGGCCGAGCTCTGGTGGCAGCGGTCCGACGTCGCGAGCGATGCACTTGAGAACGGGCCGGAATCCGATGACGAAGACGTCGTCGAGGTGGTCGAAGAGGAGCTCGATGAGCCGGACCATGAGTAGTGCGGCCACGCCCCTCGACGGCATCGACCTGCTGCTCGCCGACCTCGACGGCGTGGTCTACAAGGGTGCGGACGCCATCCCGCACGCGATCGAGAGCATCAACGCGGCGGCGAGGGGGCGCACGGTCGGCTACCTGACCAACAACGCATCGCGCACCGCGGCATCCGTCGCCGAACACCTCTCGGCTCTGGGTCTCACCGTGACCGCGGAGCAGGTGGTGACCTCGCCGCAGGCGGCCGTCCGCCTGCTCGCCGGCATGGTGCCGGCCGGCTCGACGATCCTGGTGACCGGGGGCGACGGGTTGCGCTCCGTCGTGGAGGGCGCCGGTTTCGTCGTCACCGACTCGGCCGACGACGGCCCGGCCGCCGTGATCCAGGGATTCTTCCCCGAGATCGGGTGGAAGCACCTGGCCGAGGCGTCCTTCGCGCTCAACGCCGACCCCTCGCGCCCCTGGGTGGCGACCAACACGGACTGGACCATCCCGGTTGCGCGCGGGATCGCCCCCGGCAACGGCACGCTGGTCGCCGCGGTGCACAACGCCGTCGGCCGGATGCCGGTGGTCGCGGGCAAGCCGGAGGTCGCGATCTTCGAGGAGGCGGTGCTGCGCTTCGGGGGACAGCGCCCGCTGTTCCTCGGCGACCGGCTGGACACGGACATCCTGGGCGCCAATCGGGCCAACATGCCCTCTGCGCTGGTGCTGACCGGAATCGACGGGCCGAAGCAGGTGCTGGCCGCTGACGCGAGGCTGCGGCCGGCGTTCATTCTCGGCGACCTGCGCGAACTGCACGAGCCGTATCCGGTCGCCAGCACGAAACGCGGCACGACCACGGTCGGCGATGCTGTCGTGAAGGTCTACGGAACGACGGTCAGCGTCGAGAGGGCCGGGTCCCGGCCGATCGACCTGGTGCGTGCCGGGGCCGCGGCCGTGTGGGGAGCCGGGGTGGGAATCAACTCGCTCACGGTCGACCCCGCGCTGTATGAGGGTAGCTTTTAGGACATGGCCGACGAGCAAGCGAGCGACACCGACGCACTGCTGTCGCGGGTGAAAGTCATCGAGGACCAGCCGCTGGACAGCCGCGCCGAGGCTTTCGCGCAACTCCACGACGAGCTCAGGGCGACGCTGGAGGGTGGCGACTCGCCTGCCTGACCTCCGATTGGATGCCGCGTTGTCCGAGCGCGGGATCGCTCGTTCACGTACGCACGCAGCGCGCCTGATCGCCGATGGAAACGTCACCGTGGACGGGCTGACGGTGATCAAGGCCTCGGCCCGCGTCTCGGACGACCAGGTGCTCGCGGTGCGCTCGATCGACCACTACGTGTCCCGCGCTGCCCACAAGCTGCTCGCCGCCCTCGACACGTTCGGCGTGCCGGTGCGGGATCGTGAGGCGCTCGACGTCGGTGCGTCGACGGGCGGGTTCACCCAGGTGCTGCTGGAGCGCGGCGCGACGAGGGTCACCGCGCTCGACGTGGGGCACGATCAGCTGGACCGCATCCTCGCCATCGATCCGCGGGTCACCGTGATCGAGGGGTTCAACGCCCGCGATCTCACGGCTGCCTCGCTCGACGGCGCCGCCCGTCGCGAGGTGCGGCCCGGGATCGTCGTCGCGGACCTGTCATTCATCTCGCTCACCACCGTGCTGCCGGCCCTGGTGACAACGGTAGGGCTGTCAGCTGACTACGTTTTTCTCGTCAAGCCGCAGTTCGAGGTCGGTCGCACCGGGGTGAAGGAGGGCATCGTGCGGGATGCCGGACTCCGCTCAGAGGCGGTGTCGACGGTGCTGTGGGCGGCCTGGGATCTCGGCCTGAAGACGGCCGGGCTGATGCCGTCGCCCATTCTCGGCACGGCCGGCAATCACGAGTTCCTCGCCTGGCTGAGCGGGACGGCGGGCGGCCCGCCGACGGAGTGGACCGACCGGGTGCTGGGCTAACGCGTCCCTCACAGCTTCTCCCGCCGCGCGGCATCGCACGACTCGGCCGTGGTCCGGCGAGCGTCGGTCGAATCAGGGAGAATGGGGGAGCGGAAACTCTCCGCGACCGACCGTGCCAACGAGCGAGGAGTTGCCCGTGACATCCCGTCATATGCTCGTGGTTTCGCACACCGGTCGCGAGGACTCCCTGGTCGCCGCCGTCGACGTCTGCCGGCAGCTCATCGCCGAAGGGGTCACCCCCGTACTGAAGGCGGACGAGCACGCGGACATCGTGGCGAAGGCGCCCGAGCTCGAATCGGCGGTGTCCCTGGCCGACGCGGTGCCGATCGACGACCTCGAGCTCGTGATCGTGCTGGGCGGTGACGGCACCATCCTGCGCGCGGCCGAGATGGTGCGCGGTGCCGCCGTGCCCCTGCTCGGGGTCAACCTCGGGCACGTCGGCTTTCTCGCGGAGAGCGAGCGCGACAACCTGGCCCTGGCGGTTCGGCGCGCCCTGGACCGGGACTACGAGGTCGAAGAGCGTCTCGCACTCTCCGTGCGCGTGAAGATCAAGGGCGAGGTCGTCTACGAGACCTGGGCCCTCAACGAGGCCACCGTCGAGAAGGCGAGCCGGGAGCGGATGCTCGAGGTCGTGATCGAGGTGGACGGCCGGCCGGTGTCGTCGTTCGGCTGCGACGGCGTCGTTATGTCGACGCCCACCGGATCGACCGCGTACTCGTTCTCCGCCGGCGGACCGGTGCTCTGGCCCGACCTCGACGCCATGCTGCTCGTACCACTCAGCCCGCACGCTCTCTTCGGCCGCCCGCTCGTGGTCGGGCCGGAGTCGGTGTTCGCGGTGGAGGTGCTCGCGCGGACCCAGGGCACCGGCGTGCTCTGGTGCGACGGTCGCCGCACCCACGATCTCGCGCCCGGCGCGCGGGTGGTGGTGCGCAAGTCGAAGATTCCCGTGCGCCTCGCCCGGCTGCACCAGGGGCCGTTCACCGACCGGCTGGTCAACAAGTTCAACCTGCCCACGAACGGCTGGCGGGGTCCGGAAGGCGAAGGGGCGACCGCGTGATCGAGGAGATCTCGATTTCGAACCTGGGCGTGATCGGCGAGGCGAGGCTTCCGCTCGGTCCCGGTTTCACCGCCCTCACCGGCGAGACCGGCGCGGGCAAGACGATGGTGGTCACCGCGCTGGGGCTGCTGCTCGGCGAGCGGTCCGACAGCTCGGTGCTGCGCCAGGGTGCCGGCGCCGCCGTGGTGGAGGGGCACTGGCAGGTCGACCCGCGGGGCGCCGTGGCGGACCGCGTGCGCGACGCCGGCGGCGACATGGACGAGGGCGAGCTCATCCTCGGCCGTTCGATCTCGCGCGAAGGCCGCAGCCGCGCCATCGTCGGCGGGCGCACCACCCCGGTGGGCGTGCTCAACGAGATCGGCCAGCAACTCGTGGTGGTGCACGGGCAGTCCGACCAGGTGCGGCTCAGGTCGGCGACGGCGCAACGCGAAGCGCTCGACCGGTTCGCCGGTTCCGAGATCTCGTCCGTTCTCGGCGACTACCAGGACACCTACCGGCGCTGGCAGGGCAACCAGGGTGAGCTCGACATCCTCGTGGCCGAACGCGACCGGCGGTCGCGTGAAGCGGAGGACCTGCGGATCGCCATGGCCGAGATCGAGGCCGCTTCTCCCCGTCGTGGTGAGGACGCGGAGCTCGCCGAGCGCGCCGAACGGCTCACCAACCTCGAAGACCTTCGGCTCGCCGCCGCCCAGGCGCACGAACTCATCTCCTCGGACAACGCCGACGAGGCCCGCGACGCGCTGGCCCTGCTGGAGACCGCCCGCCGGCAGCTCGAGCGGGTCTCCGAGCACGACCAGGCGCTCGTCGGCATCGGGGAGGCGATCGCGAATGCGAGCTTCATCGTGTCCGACCTCGCGGTGCAGCTCTCTTCTTATCTAAGTGGGCTGGATGCCGACGGGGCGCGGGAACTTGCAGCGGTGCAGGAGCGGCGGGCCGAGCTCGCCGTCATCGCCCGTAAGTACGGCCCATCGCTCGGCGAGGCGATCGACTATCTTGACTCCGGTAGCGCGCGACTCCTCGAACTCGACAACGACTCCGACCGCATCGACTCGCTGCGCGCCGAGGTCGAGGCCGACCGGGCGCGCGTGATCGACCTCGCCGGGCGGCTGAGCGAGGTTCGCCGCGGGTACGCGATCAGGCTCTCCGAGCGGGTGACCAACGAGCTGAAGGCCCTCGCCATGCAGGACGCCCGCATCGTCGTCGAGGTCGCCGACCGGCAGGAGTATTCGCTCAGCGGCAAGGACGCCGTGTCGATCATGCTCGCTCCGCACAGCGGCGCGGAGCCGCGCCCGCTCGGACGAGGGGCATCCGGTGGTGAGCTCTCCCGGGTGATGCTTGCGATCGAGGTGGTGATCGCCGGAAGCGACCCGGTGCCCACCTTCATCTTCGACGAGGTCGACGCCGGAGTGGGCGGGGCATCCGCCATCGAGATCGGGCGACGACTCGCCCGGCTGTCGCGCACCGCCCAGGTGATCGTCGTCACCCACCTGGCCCAGGTCGCCGCATTCAGCACCAACCACCTGCGGGTGGTGAAAGACAGTTCGGGCAACGTCACCGCGTCCAGCGTGCAGCAGCTGCACGGCGAGGAGCGCATCCAGGAGATGGCCCGGCTGCTCTCCGGGCTCAGCGACTCCGAGAGCGGGCTCGCCCACGCCCGCGAACTCATCGACACGGCCCGCTCTTTAGACAATTAAGAGGCGCGGACGCGATAGGCTAGAACCCCGTGGTGATAAAACAGAGCGCGGGCGTAACAAAGCATATTTTCGTCACCGGTGGCGTCGTTTCGAGTCTTGGTAAAGGACTCACGGCAGCATCCCTCGGCAACCTCCTCACGGCTCGCGGTCTCAGGGTCGTGATGCAGAAACTCGACCCGTACCTCAACGTCGACCCGGGAACGATGAACCCGTTCCAGCACGGCGAGGTCTTCGTCACCGATGACGGGGCGGAGACCGACCTCGACATCGGCCACTACGAGCGCTTTCTCGACATCAACCTGAACCAGGCCGCCAACGTCACCACCGGCCAGATCTACTCGACGGTGATCGCCAAGGAGCGCCGCGGCGAATACCTCGGCGACACCGTGCAGGTGATCCCTCACATCACCGACGAGATCAAGCACCGGATGCGGCTGCAGGCCGCCGGGGATGCCAATGGGGATGGACGCAGACCCGACGTGATCATCACCGAGGTCGGTGGCACCGTCGGCGACATCGAGTCGCAGCCCTTCCTCGAGGCTGCCCGCCAGGTGCGTCACGAGATCGGCCGCTCCAACTGCTTCTTCGTGCACGTCTCCCTGGTGCCGTACCTCGGGGCGTCGGGGGAGCAGAAGACGAAGCCCACCCAGCACTCGGTCGCGGCGCTGCGCTCGATCGGCATCCAGCCGGACGCGATCGTGCTGCGCTCCGACCGGCCGGTGCCCGAGTCGATGACCCGCAAGATCGCGCTCATGTGCGACGTGGATGTCGAGGCCGTCGTGAACGCGGTCGACGTTCCGAGCATCTACGACATCCCGACCATGCTGCACGACCAGGGGCTGGACGCGTACATCATCGAGCATTTCGGCGTGGACGCCGGCGAGGTGAAGTGGGACGGCTGGGCCGACCTGCTGAAGGCGGTGCATGAGCCGCGGTTCGAGGTGGAGATCGGACTGGTCGGCAAGTACATCGACCTGCCCGACGCCTACCTCTCGGTGACCGAGGCCCTGCGTGCCGGCGGCTTCGCGCAGCAGACCAAGGTGAAGATCCGGTGGATCCCGTCCGACGAGTGCGAGACACCGGAGGGCGCCGCGCGGCAGCTGTCCGGGGTCGACGGCATCTGCGTGCCCGGTGGTTTCGGGGTGCGCGGCATCGAGGGCAAGCTGGGTGCGCTGCGGTTGGCCCGGGAGAACGGGATCCCGGCGCTCGGCCTGTGCCTCGGACTGCAGTGCATGGTGATCGAGTACGCGCGCAACGTGGCCGGGCTCGAGGGCGCATCGTCCTCCGAGTTCGACCCGGAGACCGAGTTCCCGGTGATCGCGACCATGGCGGAGCAGGTCGACATCCTCGCCGACGGCGACATGGGTCACAGCATGCGGCTGGGGCTGTACCCGGCCGATCTCGCGGAAGGCTCGATCGCGGCGGAGGTCTATGGAGCGGCCACTGCATCCGAACGTCACCGCCACCGCTACGAGGTGAACAACTCCTACCGTGGCCAGATCGCGGATGCCGGGATGTGGTTCTCCGGGACCTCGCCGGACGGACACCTGGTCGAGTACGTCGAGCTGCCCCGCGAGGTGCACCCTTATTACATCGGCACGCAGGCGCACCCGGAGCTGCGGTCGCGGCCGAACCGCGCGCATCCGCTGTTCCGCGGCCTGATCGCGGCGGCGCTCCAGCGCCAGGAGGCCAGCCGGCTGTTCGAGGTCGCCGAGGCGTGACCGACGTGCGCAGCGCAGAACGGTTGCGCGACGACAGCTACCGGCCGCCGGTGCTGTCCAGCGAGACGGTCTTCACGGGCGCGGTCTGGAACATCCGCAGGGATGTGGTCGAGTACGGCGACGGCCGCATCACCCGCGAGTACATGGATCACACCGGCGCGGTTGCGATCCTCGCTCTCGACGACCAGGGGCGCGTTCTGCTGATCAAGCAGTACCGGCATCCGGTGGGCCTGCGTGACTGGGAGATCCCGGCCGGACTGCTCGACAAACGCGGGGAGGACCCGTTGGCCGCCGCCCAGCGCGAGCTCGAGGAGGAGGTGGACCTGGTCGCCGCGCGCTGGGACCTGCTGAACGACTTCAACTCCTCGCCCGGCGGCAGCAACGAGGTGATCCGTGTCTACCTGGCGCGGGACGTGTCGTCGTCCGAGCAGGCATTCCACCGCACCGAGGAGGAGCGTGACATCGAAAAGCGCTGGGTCGACCTCGACGACGTGGTTTCGGCTGCGCTCGGCCGCAGCATCGGCAACTCGATCCTCACGATCGCGGCGCTGTCGGCACAGGCGAGCCGGGCGCGGGACTGGTCGACGCTCGGCGACGCCGACACGCCCTGGCCGAGGGCCCGTGACTGAGCTGCCACGGTGACTGAGTTCGAGGTCGCCCTCGACCGCTACCTGAGGCACGTCTCCATCGAACGCGGGCTGTCGCAGAACACCGTGGCCGCGTATCGGCGCGACCTCGGGCAGTACCTCACACTGCTCACCGCGCGGGGGATCAGCACCCCCGGCGCCGTCACGCAGGCCGACGTCAGTGCCTTCTCCGTCGGGTTGCGCACGCGGCAGGAGGGTGCGCTCACCGCCTCCTCGACCGCGCGGATGCTGTCCTCCGTGCGCGGGTTCCACCGTTTTCTGCTCGACGAGGGCCTGGTCACCGTCGACGTGGCCGTCGACACGAAGCCGCCGAAGCTCGCCAGCCGGCTGCCCAAAGCGATCACAATCGGCCAGATGGAGTCGGTATTGAATGCAGCCGCCGGCGACGACACCCAGTCGCTGCGCGACCGCGCGCTGCTCGAGCTGCTCTACGCCACCGGCGCGCGCATCTCGGAGGCGGTCGACCTCAACGTCGACGACGTGATCGGCTCGGAGGGCGGCAGCGCGGATGTCGTCCGCCTGTTCGGCAAGGGCGGCAAGCAGCGCATCGTGCCGCTGGGCAGCTTCGCGAGGGCCGCACTCGACGCCTACCTGGTTCGCGCGCGGCCGCTGCTCGCGGCCAAAGGCAGGTCGACGCCGGCGCTGTTCCTCGGCGTCCGCGGCCAGCGGGTGTCACGGCAGAACGCCTGGCTCATCATCCGGGCGCGGGCCGAGCAGGCGAAGCTCGGAATCGAGATCTCGCCACACACGTTCCGGCACTCCTTCGCCACGCACCTGCTCGCCGGCGGGGCGGATGTACGCGTGGTGCAGGAACTGCTCGGCCACTCGTCGGTGGCCACCACCCAGATCTACACGCTGGTCACCGCCGACACGCTGAGAGACATGTACACGACCGCCCACCCGAGGGCTAGGTGAAGCGGGTCGAGCTCGTCGAGACCTCACCAACGAACTTCGCAGGTGAGGTCTCGACAGGCTCGACCCGCCTGACGGACGGGGCGGTTAGGCCCGGTTAGACTCTTGGGAACCGGAAAGGGAATGTCGGGATGACAACGACGCGCGACGAATCGGCCGAGCAGCTCGATGGCTTCGAGCTCGCTCCGAACGGGCCGACGAATCGTCCGCAGAGCGTTTTCGCGGTGCCTGCTCCGCTGTCGTCGCACGGCCCGGCACGGGTGATCGCCCTCTGCAACCAGAAGGGTGGCGTCGGCAAGACGACCACCGCGATCAGCCTCGGTGCCGCGCTCGCCGAGTACGGGCGCAGGACGCTGGCGGTCGACTTCGACCCGCAAGGGGCCCTCTCGGCGGGCCTCGGCGTCCCGACCCACGAGGTGCCGAACATCTATGACCTCATGACGGGTGCGGTCAGCGATCCGCGCGACGCCATCCAGCACAGCACGACGCCGAACCTCGACGTCATCCCGGCGAATATCGACCTGTCGGCGGCCGAGGTGCACCTGGTGAACGAGGTGGCGCGCGAGCAGATCCTGGCCAGGGTGCTCAAGAAGGTCAGCGACGAGTACGACGTGATCCTCATCGACTGCCAGCCGTCGCTGGGCCTCCTCACCGTGAACGCGCTCACCGCCAGCCACGGCGTGCTGATCCCGCTGGAGTGCGAGTTCTTCGCCCTGCGCGGGGTTGCCCTGCTGGTGGAGACGATCGACAAGGTGAAGGACCGCCTGAACCCGGCGATCGAGCTGGACGGCATCCTCGCCACCATGTACGACCCGCGCACGCTGCACTCGCGCGAAGTGCTGGAACGGGTCGTGGAGACCTTCGGCGACCGGGTGTTCGAGACCGTGATCGGCCGCACGGTGAAGTTCCCGGATGCCAGCGTCGCCGGGTCGCCGATCACCCAGTTCGCGCCGGACCATTCCGCATCCGAGGCCTACCGCCAGCTGGCGCGCGAACTGATCTCGCGGGGCGCGGTCGCGTGACGCTGGTGGACACCACCGAGGAGCCGGTCGGCTTCTCGGTGAGACTGGGTAATTTCGACGGCCCCTTCGACCTGCTGCTGTCGCTCATCGCGAAGCACGAACTCGACATCACCGAGGTGTCCCTCAGTGTGGTCACGGGCGAGTTCATCTCCTACCTGCACGACCTCGACACCCCTGACGGTTCATTGAGCGCGGGTGAACTCGACCAGGCGAGCGAGTTCATCGGCGTCGCCGCGACCCTGCTCGACCTGAAGGTCGCCGGCCTCCTTCCGCAGGGCGAACTGGTGGATGCCGAGGACGTCGCCCTGCTGGAGGCCCGCGACCTGCTCTTCGCCCGCCTGCTGCAGTACCGGGCGTTCAAGGAGGTCACCACCTGGTTCTCCGGCCGGTTCGACGAGGAGTCGACGCGTCACGCCCGGTCGGTGCGACTGGAGGAGAAGTACCGCACGTCGACGCCCGAGCTCGTCTGGACGCTCTCGCTCGAGGACTTCGCCGCGCTGGCGCTGCTGGCCATGACGCCGAGGGAGCTGCCCACCGTCGGACTGGACCACCTGCACGCTCCGCTGGTCAGCATCCGGGAGCAGGCCGCCCACGTGGTCGCCCTGCTGCGCCGCGGTGAGCCGATGACGTTCCGGCAGCTCATCGCCGGGGTGGAGGTGAAGGGCGTGGTCATCGCGCGCTTCCTGGCCATCCTGGAGCTGTTCCGCGGCGAGAACATCGCCTTCGAGCAGCTCGAACCGCTCGGTGAGCTCACCCTGCGCTGGACCGCGGAGCACTGGTCCGAGGAGTCTCTCGCAAGCTTGGGCGCAGATTATGGCAGTTGAAGAATTGAGCGGGTCGAGCCTGTCGAGACCTCACGCGGTCGATACCGAGCGAGCCCTCGAAGCCATCCTCATGGTCGCCGACGAGCCGCAGACCCTGGTGAGCCTGGCGACATCGCTGGCTGTGCCGATTCCCGCGATCCGCCAGTCGATCGAGCGACTCGTGGAGGATTACGACGGCAGGAACGGCACGGTCAGGCGCGGGTTCGAGCTGCGCGAGGTGGCCGGCGGATGGCGCATCTACGTGCGCGGGGACTACGACGACGTGGTGCGCGACTACGTTCTCACCCAGAACCCGACCCGGCTCTCGCAGGCAGCACTCGAAACGCTCGCGGTGATCGCGTACAAGCAGCCGATCTCCCGCGGCGCAATCGCGTCGATCCGCGCCGTGAACGTCGACTCGGCCGTGCGCACCCTGCTCGGCCGCGGCCTCATCACCGAGGCCTTCACCGACAGCGAGACCGGAGCCATCCACTACGAGACCACCGATATGCTGCTCAGCCAGCTGGGCATCAACACGATCGAGGAGCTGCCGATGATCTCGCCGCTGCTCGACGACGGCGCGGAGGGGTTCGCCGATGTCCGCTGACCACGCGTCGGAGGAGCAGGGCGGGGTCCGCCTCCAGAAGCTGATGGCCGCGGCGGGCGTCGCGTCGAGGCGCGTCTCCGAGGACCTCATCTCGGCCGGTCGTGTCGAGGTGAATGGCCAGGTCGTCACCGAACTGGGGCGGCGCGTGGTCGACACCGACCGGGTGGCGGTGGACGGCAAGGCGATCCAGCTCGACACCACCCGGCGCTACCTGATGCTCAACAAGCCGGTCGGCATCGTGAGCTCGCTGCAGGACGACCGCGGCCGGCCCGACCTCCAGCGTTTCGTCTCCCGGTTCGACGAGCGCCTGTTCAACGTGGGCCGGCTCGACGCGCAGACCAGCGGGCTGCTCATCCTCACCAACGACGGCGAACTCGCCCACGTGCTGGCTCACCCCAGCTTCGGCGTGCTGAAGACCTACATCGCGAAGGTCGAGGGCCGGGTCACGGCCCAGACCATCGCGAAGCTGACGAAAGGCGTCGATCTCGAGGACGGACCGATCGCGGCCGACAGGGCACGGATCGTCGGGCAGGCGGGGGAGAGCGAGACCATGGTCGAGGTCACGCTGCATTCGGGCCGCAACCGTATCGTGAGGCGCATGCTCGAGGAGGTCGGGCATCCGGTGATCGACCTGGTGCGACGCCAGTTCGGGCCGCTGCATCTCGGCACCCTGGCCCCCGGTGACATCCGCGATCTCACTAAAATCGAGCTGGGCGCGCTGCTCACCATCTCGCGGGACGCGACCGGCGCGCCAGCGATCGGCGAGACGGAGGCGGAAGTCGAATGACGGTACGGGCTATTCGCGGCGCCATCCAGATCGACCGCGACGACAGGGACGAGGTGATGCGGGCGACCGCAGAGCTGTTGTCGAAGATGTTGCATGCCAACGAGATCGACACCGACGCCCTCATCTCCGTGTATTTCACGGCGACGCCCGACATCACCAGCGAGTTTCCGGCGCTCGGTGCACGGCAGCTCGACCTCGGCGACGTTCCGCTGATGTGCGCGGTGGAGATGAGCGTGAAGGGGTCGATGCCGCGCGTCATCCGGATCATGGCGCATGTGGAGTCGGAGACCCCGCGCAAATACATCCAGCACACTTACCTCAGGGGCGCGGTCGCACTGCGCCTCGACCTGGCCCAGTAAAGAGAGCGCTGCAACCATGAACGGTGCACGTATCGTCGGTGAGGTGCGTGTGGTCGGCTCCGGCCTGCTCGGCGCCAGCATCGGCCTGGGCCTTCGGGCCGCCGGGGTGGACGTGGTCGTGGATGACGCCTCACCGGCGAACCTGAACCTGGCGATCGACTACGGGGCCGGCCGTGAGGCCCGCGACACCGACAACCCCACCCTCGTCGTCGTCGCGGTGCCGCCGGACGTGACCGCCACTGTGCTCGCGCGCGAACTGGCCGCCTGGCCGGACGCCCTCGTCACCGATGTCGCCAGCGTGAAGGTGGCGCCGCTGGAGCAGCTGCGCGCGCTGGGGGCCGACATCGACCGGTACATCGGGTCGCATCCGCTCGCCGGCCGGGAGCGCGGGGGCGCCATCTCCGCGCGCGGCGACCTGTTCATCGGGCGACCCTGGGTGATCACCGCGCACGATCACATCCCGGCCGCGCAGGTGGGCGTGATCGAGGATCTCGCCCTCGACCTCGGCGCCGTGCCGGTGCTGATGACGGCGGAACAGCACGACGCCGGCGTCGCGCTCGTGTCGCACGTGCCGCAGGTGGTCTCGTCGCTGCTCGCCCGCCGTCTCATCGGTGCGACGGAGTCCGCGGTGGGGCTCGCCGGGCAGGGTCTGCGCGACACGACCCGCATCGCCGCCAGCAACCCCGAACTGTGGGTGCAGATCCTGGGGGCGAACTCCACCGGGGTGGCGGACATCCTGCGTTCATACCGCGACGACCTCGACGCGTTCATCGGCATCCTGGAGGCTCCCGCCGCCCCCGGTGCGCGCCGGGCGATGGCAGAGCTGCTCGCCGGGGGCAATGACGGTGTGGCGCGCATCCCGGGCAAGCACGGCCAGGACCGCCGGTTCAGCCAGCTCGTCGTGATGGTGGATGACCGCCCCGGCGAACTCGCCCGCCTGCTCGCCGAGATCGGCGAGATCGGCGTCAACCTGGAAGACCTGCGCCTCGAGCATTCGCCGGGGGTGGAGATCGGCCTGGCCGAGATCTCCGTGGTGCCGGAGGCGGAGCGCGGGCTCGTCGCCGACCTGGAGGCGCGCGGCTGGAGAATCGCGGAGGCGGACCGATGAAGACCATCGTTGCGATCGACGGGCCGGCCGGAAGCGGCAAGTCGAGTGTGAGCCGCGCCGCGGCCCGCGAACTCGGCTTCGACTACCAGGACTCGGGCGCCGCCTACCGGGCGCTGGCCTGGAGCGCGCTGGAGCGGGGCATCCCGACCGAGGACGCCGACGCGGTGATAGCGTCGCTCGGCGACTTCGACTACTCGATCGGCATCGACCCCGACGACTACTTCGTGCGGGTCGGGTCGACCGATGTCACGGACGCCATCCGCGAACCGCGCGTCACCGGAGTGGTCAGCCACATCGCCCGGGTGCCGGCCGTGCGGGCGTACCTGGTGGAGCTGTTCCGGCGGGTGATCGAGTCGAGTGGGAGGCCCGGCATCATCACCGAGGGCCGGGATATCACGACCGTCGTCGCACAGGACGCGGACGTGCGGATTCTGCTCACCGCGAGCGAGGAAGCTAGAATGGCCAGGCGTTCCGCTGAAGTTACCGGGCAATCGGCCAGCGACGTCGGCAGGCAGTTGAGTTCGCGCGATGCGCAGGACTCGAAGGTGGTCGATTTCATGAACGCCGCCGATGGTGTTGACACCATCGATTCAACCCACCTCGACTTCGACCAGACCGTCTCGGCCGTCGTGAATCTGGTTCGCTCGCGCTAAAGCGGATCGAGCGCAAAAGCGGATCGAGCTTGTCGAGATCTCACTAAGGAATTACAAAAATGGCTGACTCCGACAAAGACGAGTACGGCGACGTCGACCCCGAACTGAGCGAGCGAGTGCTCTCCATCGACGAGCAGGACGCCCTGATGCGCGCCAACTCGCTGCGGCAGAGCCTCGGCGAGTACGAGCTCGACGACGAGGACCTCGACCTGCTCGATGCGGACATCTTCGATCCGGATGCACTGGTCTACCTGCCGGCGCTGCCCGTGCTGGCGATCGTCGGCCGGCCGAACGTGGGCAAGTCCGCACTGGTCAACCGCATCCTGGGCCGCCGCGAGGCCGTCGTGCAGGACACCCCCGGTGTCACCCGCGACCGTGTCGCCTACAAGGCGGAATGGAACGAGCGCCGCTTCACCCTGATGGACACCGGCGGCTGGGAGCCGGATGCCAAGGGCATCAACGCCGCGGTCGCCGCCCAGGCGGAGATCGCTATCGAGCTCTCCGACGCGGTGCTGTTCGTGGTCGACGCCCTGGTGGGCGCGACGGCGACCGACGAGCGGGTCGTGCGGATGCTGCGCCAGTCGAACAAGCCCGTCATTCTGGTCGCGAACAAGATCGATGACGCCCGGCAGGAACCGGAGGCGGCGTCGCTGTGGAGCCTGGGACTGGGCGAGCCGTGGCCGGTCTCCGCCCTGCACGGCCGTGGTGTGGCGGACCTGCTCGACCACGTGCTCACCGTGCTGCCGGAGGTGTCCGCCGTCGCCAAGGAGGAGGTCGGCGGTCCGCGCCGGGTCGCCATCCTGGGCCGGCCGAACGTCGGCAAGTCGAGCCTGCTGAACAAGGCCGTGGGGGAGGAGCGGGTGGTCGTCAACGACATCGCTGGCACGACCCGCGACCCGGTCGACGAGCAGGTGGAGATCGCCGGCAAGGTGTGGCGTTTCGTCGACACCGCCGGCATTCGTCGCCGGATGAACCTGGCGCAGGGCGCCGACTTCTACGCGTCCCTGCGCACCACGGCCGCGCTGGAGAAGGCGGAGGTCGCGATCGTCGTGCTCGACGTGAGCGAGGTGATCAGCGAGCAGGACGTGCGTATCATCGACCTCGTGCTCGAGTCGGGCCGTGCGCTCGTGCTGGCCTTCAATAAGTGGGATCTGCTCGACAGCGAGAAGGACGGCGACCGCCGCCGGTATCTGGAGCGGGAGATCGAGCAGGACCTCGCGCACGTGTCGTGGGCACCGCGGGTGAACATCTCGGCGCGCACCGGCCGGCACCTGGAGAAACTCGTTCCGGCGCTCGAAACCGCGCTGGAGTCGTGGGACACCCGCATTCCGACCGGCAAGTTCAACGCGCTGCTCGCGGAGCTCACGGCCGAGCACCCGCATCCGGTTCGCGGCGGAAAGCAGCCGCGCATCCTGTTCGGTACCCAGGCGGCATCGCGCCCGCCGACCTTCGTGCTGTTCACCACCGGCTTTCTCGACCCGGGCTACCGCCGGTTCATCCAGCGGCGGCTGCGCGAGATCTTCGGCTTCGAGGGAACACCGATCAACGTCAACATGCGCGTGCGGGAGAAGCGCAAGCGCTAGTCTGCTGGGCATGGCGCCCTCTCGCAGGCTCTGGTTCGCAGCGCTCCGCTGGCTGCGCCGTGTCGCCCTCGCGGTCATCCTGGTGCTGCTGCTCTGGTTCGTCGTCATTCCACAGCTCGGCGAGGCGCGGGCGGGGCTGGCGTCGCTGCGCAACCTCTCGATTCCGCTGATCGTGCTGGGCGCCGCCTGTGAGGTCGCCTCGCTGCTGGCGCTCGGGATGCTGGCGCGCTCGGTGCTGAACCCGGTCGGCCGGCCCGGCTTCTTCACCATCCTGCGCGTGCGCCTCACCGACCTGGGCGTCAACAACGTGGTGCCGGGTGGTGGGGTGGTCGCCCTCGCGGTGCGCTACCGGCTGCTGACGCAGCTCGGGGTGAACTCGGGGGATGTGCTGAGTTCCGCAGGCATCGAGATCACCATGGGAACCCTGGTGCTCGGTGTGGTCTTCGGCGTCGGTATCACGCTGTCGGTGCCCTCGGCGGGTGCCTCCTTCTACCCGTACGCGGCGACGGTGATCGCCGGGGTGTTCGTGCTGGCGTTCGTCATCTTCGTGCTGCTGCTCCACTACCGCCGGCACACCCACCGGATGATCGGTTCGCTGGGCCGCCGGTTCCCGAGCCTTCCGCAGCAGTCGCTGACCGCCTTCATCGACTCGATCGGCGACAACCTGGGCGCCTTCGCCTCGAACCGCCGCCGCCTGGTCGAGACCATCATCTGGGCGGCGCTCAACTGGCTGTTCGACGCCGCGTCGCTCTGGGTGTTCCTGCTCGCGTTCGGCCACGCGTTCCCCCTCGGGCAACTGTTGCTCGCCTACGGGCTGGCGAGCCTGATCGGGATGCTGCCGATCACCCCGGGCGGCCTCGGCCTGATCGAGGGCGTGCTGGTTCCCGCACTCGTCGGGTTCGCCGCCCCGCACACGCTGGTGGTGCTCGGTGTGGTCGCCTGGCGCCTCGTGGAGTTCTGGCTGCCGATTCCCGTCTCGCTCGTCGCCTACGGTTCGCTGCGTGCCGGTGTGCTTCGTCGCTCCCTGAACCGGTCGAATGGCTCTGAGCTTGTCCAGTCCGGCAACGCCAAGTACCGTGTGCGCCATGATTGACATCGACCGGTGGATGCGCGACTACATCAAGGCGTGGCGCTCGGACTACCCGGCGGACATCGAAGCGCTGTTCGCGGAGAACGCCGTGTACCTCACAGCGCCGACGGCCGATCCGATTTCGGGGCGGGCGGCGATAGTCGAGTGGTGGCGCGAAGAACCGGAGCCGGCCGAGCCGGACTTCTCGTGGTGGGCGATTGCCGTCACCGATGACACGGCCGTGGTGCAGTGCCACACCACCTATCCGGGGCATGCCAGCTACCAGAACCTGTGGGTGATCTCGTTCGACGGGGGAGGCCGGGCCACCTCGTTCACCGAATGGTTCGTGGCCGAGGATACTTAAGGGGTGACCGAGACTCCGCCCCCGCTGCCGCCGTTCGGCATCCGGGATCCGGGGGATGCTTGGGTGTACGGCCCGAACGGCGAGAAGTTCTGGGGGCGGTTCGGGGCATCCGGCCTTCTGGTCTGGCACCGCACCCTCGGGGTGCTGCTGCAGCACCGCATCGGCTGGAGCCATTTCGGCGGCACCTGGGCGTTGCCCGGAGGTGCACGCAAGCAGGGCGAGTCGGCTGTCGATGGCGCGATGCGCGAGGCCGCCGAGGAGGCGACCGTGCCGCGCGACAAACTTCGTGTGATCGAGACGTCGGTGCTCGACCTCGGCTACTGGTCGTACACGACCGTGGTCGCGGAGGCCCTGGAGGAGTTCGAGCCGGTGATCGCGGACCGCGAGTCCGCCGAGCTGCGCTGGGTGCCGGTGGACGAGGTGGCCGACATGCCTTTGCACCCGGGTTTCGCGGCGGCCTGGCCAGGTCTGCGCGAGTCTTTGGTCTGAGCGGGTCGAGACCTCACTTCGCGGGTCGAGCTTGTCGAGAACTCGGTTTCGCGGGTCGAGCTTGTCGAGACCTCACTTTCGCGGGTCGAGCTTGTCGAGACCTCACCAACGAGATACCCGCCGCCCCATCCGGTAAGCTAACGTCTCGTGCCTCCTCGGAGGTCGCGGGCTGTAGCGCAGCTTGGTAGCGCACCTGACTGGGGGTCAGGGGGTCGCAGGTTCAAATCCTGTCAGCCCGACTCATGTGATCTCGCAAGACATGGGAAACTCTTGAACCTGCATTGGTTCAAGAGTTTCTTTTGTTTTGGGGTTGGTAGTCGCTGTTTTGGTCGATCGTTAGCTCGCGGAGTAGTTCTCCCGTTGTGGCGTTGACGACTCGGACGTTGAGGTCGTGGGCGAGGATGATGACGGGGGTTCGGGCGTGGGTTCGCCCGATGCCGATGTGGTGCAGTGTGCCGTGGACTCGCAGTGTGATGCTGCCGGCGTCGTCGACTCGGTCGCGGCGGACTCGTTCGTGGGCGTCGGTGTCTCGGGTGCCGGTCGGGGTTGCTTTGGGGAGTCGCTGGTAGATCGTCGCGGGGGTCGCTCGGTGGGGCAGGGATCGGTGCGGGCGGTCGTTGTTGTATTCCTGCGCGAACCGGTCGAGCAGCTGCTGCAACTCGGCGATCGTGGTCGGCTGCGGGGTCGCCGCGCGGAGCCAGTTCTTCATTGTTTGCTGGAACCGTTCGACCTTGCCCTGGGTTGTGGGGTGCCCTGGCCGGGAGTTCTTCTGGTCAACGTTTAGGTGCCGCAGTTCGGCTTCGAATGCGTTGCGGCCGCCGGCCCTGCCGATTCCGGAGAGTCTGGTGGTGAAGACCATGCCGTTGTCGGTGAGCGTGGAGGCCGGGATCCCGTGGGTTGCCACCGCGTTTCGGAACGTGACGAGCACGATCGGGGTGGTGACCGCGCGGTGCGCTGTGATGCCCAACGCGTAGCGGGTGCAGTCATCGAGCCAGGTCAGGATCTCAACATCGGTGTGGTCGACCAGGCGGTAATGGGTGAAGTCGGACTGCCATGTCTCATTGGGCATTGCGGCTTCGAACCGGATGTAGGAGGAGCGGGGTTTCTTCTTCGGCTCCGGTTGGATCAGCCCGGCGCGGGTGAGGTGGCGGCTGATCGTGGCCGGCGAGACAGCGACCCGGTGGTGGTGCTTGAGGTGCCAGGCGATCGTGTCGGGTCCAGCATCGTGACCGGCCGCGGTCAGCTGTGTGCGCAGCTGGACGATCAGCTCGGTCACCGTGACCGGCGTCGCGTTCGGACTGGTCAGCGGTCTTCGTGAGCGGGGCTGGAAAGCGGTCTCACCCTCGGCTCGATATCGGGCGACGAGCTTCGAGACCCATCCTTTCGAGACCCCGTAGTCGCGGGCGACGTCGGCTTGGGGTCGTCCCTCGAGCACGACAGCGGTGATGACAAGGCGAGCTTTAGACACCCCACGAGCGTGACCGAGAGTTTCCTATGTCCCGAGAGATGCGTTTCCTATGTCCCGAAAGAGCACACTGTCAGCCCGACTCACGTAAACACGAAAGAGGTGTTGCCCTGCAAGGGCGGCTCCTCTTTTTTCGTTTTCACGTGATGGCGAGGTTATAGCGGGGTCCCCGCCGCCGGTTCCTTCGAATCGCGTACCGAATTAGCTCGGCTCAAGTAACCCGCGATTTGAAGGCCGTGTCGGTGGGGCGCAGCCCGACTCCAACGACACAGCGCCGCCGAACGTGGCTCAATGCGACTACTGATACTCCCGTAGGAATGAGTTTGTTAACGAGTCCGCTCTTCGCTCGGGTGCGACGTCGGCTGTTCGGCTCGGCTTGGCGGGCTGGTGCGAACGCTGAGATC
>FSWJ01000321.1_pt1 | contig 19982 bp, 17 predicted proteins | sample 1637851 | NCBI WGS metagenome assembly FSWJ01 (sample SAMEA3914789, study PRJEB12502) | metagenome | biome: forest; material: soil | place: Canada | collected 2011-07-03 | depth 0.3 m | reverse complement strand
TTCGTCGAGGCGACCGCCGCGGCCCCGCGGGGCCCGCCTCTCTCGGCAATCACCTTGGGCCTGTACGCCGCGGCTGCAGACTTCGAGCCGCGACGCCCCTTCGTGCTGGAGCGACAGAAGATCATCAACTCGCACTCCGACCTGATGGAGCGCGAGCTGCTGAAGCTGTCGGCGCTCGCCGCAGCGATGTCCGCGGCGCTTGCGGCTCGTGGCGTACAGGAGCCCGCTGCGTCGTTGGCCGGCTGGACGGGGCTGACAGTGTTCCACACGTCGTTCGCCAGGTGGGTCGCGTCGACGGATGGTCGCACGTTCGAGTCGATCATCACCGAGTCGCTGGCCGAGCTGAAGGTTGTGGCCGCGGGCTAGTTCCTGTGCTGGTCGAGTAACGCCGCGGAGCGACGCGTATCGAAACCTGGACTTCGCGGGTCGAGCTTGTCAAGACCTCACCGTCGCGTTGTCAAGCACTCGAAATTTTCAGGACATGGGCATCCAATCGGCGTCGTCAATCCGCCACGAAGATGCTTGAACGCTTCATAGGTCTAAGAAAACTCTGAGAGCAATACACTCCCACTACGCACGAACACGTTCAGATCGGAACAGCGATGCAGCAGCTAAACACGATCGACCTCGGAGGAACTGACGCCGAGAGCGACGACAAACTCGAGAACGACTTCTTTGAAACCGACGACGTCTCAGTCGTAATTGATGGGCGTGAGTTTGTATTGCTTGGTCGAAAAGGATCAGGAAAGTCGTCGCTGTTCCGTCAGGTGCCTCGTCTGGTCACGTCTGCTCCGTGGGCGCCGCTCGGCGTGCAGGTAGTGAACCTGTCTCCAGATAATTATGAATGGACTCGTCTGACTGCCCTCGAGTATCCCGACATGCCCAAGGAAACTCTGTTGACTGCAAGCTGGCAAATAAGCCTCTATTTGCAGATTGCGGATGTAGTTCTCAACGACAAGTGGAGTCTCAGAGCGAGGCGAAGCAGGGCGGAAGCGAAGCTTCGGCGATCCGTCATTCGGGTCTTTGGGAAACCGCGTGTTGGCGAATCGGTGTTTCGAAGAGTTGTCCGCATCTTGGATTCATTTTCGGAAGGCACGATTTCAGTCGCTCAAGGAGTGACCTTTTCCTTCAAACGTCGCGAGCGAGTGAAGGCCTCGGTTCAAATCATTGATCTTCAAAAGCACTTGAGAGCGCTCGTTGAAGCTGCGATCCCAGAAGATGCACGCATCCTTATCCAGGTAGATCGCTTGGACGATGCTTGGGATGGATCTCAGTCAACTCAACTCTGGCTCATTGGCCTCCTCAAAGCCGCGAAGTCAATCAATGACGCGTTCCGAAGTGCAAACTCCTCGCGAATTAAGGTTGTCATTTACCTACGCACCGACATCTACGAAACGTTGCGTTTCGACGACAAGGACAAACTTCGTTCGTTTGAGAAGCAGATCTTGTGGGCGGAGGAGTCTCTCAAACAACTGATTGAAAAGCGGCTGCCAATAGGTCTCACGCTGGAAAAGCTGCTTGAGTCGCGCCCAATTGATCGAAATCAATACCCGCTGCAGTACTTCTTTGACCACACTTTTCTTCGCCCGCGGGAGGCCATTCAATTTCTTCAGGAGGCGTTGGGGCGAGTGCACAACGGAGCGAGGTTTGTCCCGAACGCAACTCTGCGTGAAGCGGAGGTCGTGTTCAGCAGTTGGAAAGTCGATGACCTTAAGCTTGAGTTCGACAAGGCCAATCCGGAATTACCGGAGTTGATCGAGGCATTGCGTCAAGGCACTCATCGATACGATTCGTTGCCAGCCATTGAGGATCGACTTGAACGAGCGGCCCCGCTAGCAGTCAAGGCGCTCGGGAGACGCGGGGCGCTTCAACTCTTGTTCAACACGTCAGTAATTGGCGTTCGACTTAATGAGTCTGGGAAAGTTCGCTATCGAGTCAACGAGGCGAGCATGCAACTTCCAAATGTTGGAAGTGTGTATGTCCATCCGGGCCTTCGCAAGGCGCTCCTGATTACTGAGGCGCGAGCTCCTAGATCCAAACGTCAAATTTCAGCGATCAAAGATGTCGTGAAGGAAACCTGACATCGCGGTCTCTGCTAAACTCGCAAGGTTGCCGTCCAACGGCCGCGGATAAAGAGAGCCAGCACATCCTGTGACTGGCACCGCGCAATGAGTGAGAGGGGGCCATCTGTATGCCATTAGCACCAGATGCCAAGAAAGCGATCATCGACGAGTACGCAACACACCCAGGTGACACTGGTAGCCCCGAGGTGCAGGTCGCAATGCTGACCGCACGCATCAAGGATCTCACCGAGCACTTGAAAGAGCACAAGCACGACCACCACTCACGTCGTGGCCTGCTTCTGCTGGTGGGTCAGCGTCGTCGCCTGCTGGGTTACCTGCAGGACGTCGACATCAACCGCTATCGCGCGCTGATCGAGCGACTCGGCCTTCGCCGCTAGCTCTGGTACTGAGAGAACGGCCCACCCCGCATGCGGGATGGGCCGTTTTTCGTTGGGTAGCCCGTCGGTGAGGTCTCGACAGGCTCGACCCGCCTACGCCAGCGTGGGAATGGAGTCGAGCAGCGCCTGGGTGTACGGATGCGACGGCCGGGCGAGCACATCCTCCACGGCGCCGCGCTCCACGATCTGGCCATTCCGCATCACCGCGACGGTGTCGCTGATGTGGCGCACGACGGCCAGGTTGTGGCTGATGAACAGCATCGAGAGACCCTCGCTCTGCAGGATGCCGCGCAGCACGTTGAGCACCTGGGCCTGCACGGAGACGTCGAGCGCGGAGGTGATCTCGTCGGCGATGATCACGTCCGGGCGGGCGGCGAAGGCCCGCGCGATCGCCACCCGCTGGCGTTGTCCGCCCGACAGCCGGCCGGGCGGCCTGCTGGAGAGGTCGGGCGGCAGCGATACGACCTCGAGCAGTCGGGCGACCTCGTCCCGTCGCTGCTTCGGCGCGATGTCGCGCCGCGCCTCGAGCGCTTCGCTGATGCTCTGCCCGACGGTCATCCGCGGGTTGAGGGAACCGAACGGGTCCTGGAAGATCATCTGCACTTTGCGCGCACGCACCCGGGCCGACATCCTCCTCAGTTCGTCGTCGCCGACGGTGATGGTGCCGCCGGCCGGCTTGACCAGCCCGAGGATCGCCCGGGCCACGGTCGACTTGCCCGAGCCGGACTCACCGACCAGGCCGAGCACCGACCCCTGGGGCACGTCCAGGTCGACCCGGTCGACCACCGTCTTCCTGACCGAACCCCGTCCATACTTCACCGTGAGGTCGGTGATGCTGAGCGCACTCACGAGGCGACCTCCTCGTGCTCGCGCGCCGCGGCGAGGGTGACGGCATTCTGCGGGAACCAGCAGGCCACCGAGTGATCGGCGCCGATCGGGTCGAGCGGGGGCCGTTCCTCGTGGCATTTCGCGGTGGCGAACGCACAGCGCGCGGCGAATGGGCAGCCGGGCGACTCGTCATCGACGGCCGGCGGCCTGCCGGGGATGGTCGCGAGCGGCCTGCTGCGATCCGTCGTCATATCCGGCACCGCATCGATGAGCGCCCTGGTGTACGGATGCGCGGCCGCCGTCATGAGGGAGGCGCTCGGCAGGTCCTCGACCACCCTGCCCGCGTACATCACGAGCACCCGGTCGCAGGTGCTGGTGATCACCGCGATGTCGTGGGAGATCAGGAGGATGGCGGTGCCCTCGGTGCGGTTGATCTCGCCGAGCAGGTCGAGGATCTGTTTCTGCACCGTCACATCGAGTGCCGTCGTCGGCTCGTCGGCGATGATCAGCTTGGGTGACTCGGTGAGTCCCATGGCGATCATGGTGCGCTGGCGCATGCCCCCGGAGAATTCGTGCGGAAACTGCCGAAGCCGCTCGCGACCGTCCGTGATTCCCACCTCGCTGAGCTTGTCGACGGCGAGGGTTTTCGCGTCCGCCGTGCTCAGGCCCCGGTGCACGCGGGCGGTCTCGGTGATCTGCCCGCCGATGCGCAGCGCGGGGTTGAGACTGCTCATGGGGTTCTGGAACACCATGGCGAGACTGGTGCCGAGGAAACGGTTGAGCTCGCGCTCCGGCAGGGCGGCGAGCTCCCGGTCGAGGAAGGACAGGCTCTCCGCCCGCACCACGCCCGGATACTCGAGGAGCTGCGCGATGGCCATCACGGTGAGGCTCTTGCCCGACCCCGATTCGCCGACGATGCCGGTCTTCTCGCCGGCGCCCACCGTGAGGGCGACGCCGCGAACCGGTCGTACCGCTCCCGCGTCGGACGGGAACTCGACCTGGAGGTCCCGCACCTGCAACAGGGCCGTCGACGGCCTGGCGGTCGGTGTTGCCCGCCGCCGGGCATCCCGTTCCATCGCGCGAGCCACCCGGGAACTCTTTCGCGACGTGTGCCGGTCGCCGAACACGGCGGCGATGCTCTCGCCCATCAGGCTGAACGCGATGCCGGCGATGGCGATCATCGCTCCGGGGCCGACCGCGGCCATCGGGGCGAAGTAGATGCTCGGCAGGCCGGTGCTGAGGAGTCCGCCCCAGTCGAACTGCGGCGGCCGTGCACCCAGCCCGAGGAAGGAGAGCGCCGAGATGCCGAGAATCGAGATGCCGACCGAGGTGGTCGCGGTGATGATGAGCGGCTCGGCGACATTCGGCAGGATGTGCCGCGCGATGATCCTGGGCGTGGGCACCCCCATCGTGCGAGCGGCGGCCACGTAGTCGAGGGACGAGACGGAGGCGGTGAGGGTCTGCACCAGCCGCGCGAAGATGGGCGCCATGGCGATGCCGATGCCGAGCACGGCCCCGGGGATTCCGATGCCGATGATGGTGCCGACGAACATGGCGGTCAGCAGCGCGGGGAAGGCGATCACCACCCCGATCACGGAGGAGAAGACCGCGCCGACCCGGATGCCGAAGGCCGACGCGAGGAGCCCGAGCGGGATTCCGATCACGATCGCGATCGCGCTCGCACCGAGCGCTGAGACGAGCGAGAGCTGGGTCGCCGCGAGTGTTCGCGCGAAGATGTCCCTGCCCAGCTGGTCGGTGCCGAACGGGTGGGCGGCGTCCGGCGCATGCCAGGCCAGGAGGACGTCGATCTTCCCGCCGGGTCCGGACCAGATGAGCGGCCCGAACACGGCGAGGATGAGCAGCCCGAGCAGCAGTACGGTCGCGACGATGCCGCTCACGCTGGTGAAGACGAGCTTGAATCGAGCGCCCATGTCAGGCCTCCCGGGTCTGGGATCGGGGGTTGAAGACGATGAGAAGGGCGTCCACCAGCACGTTGAGAATGAGTACCGCCGAGGCGAAGATGAGCATCATCGCCTGCGCGACCGGAAAGTCGCGTGAGACGAGGGCGCTCACCAGCGCCGACCCGAGACCCGGGATGGCGAAGACGTTCTCCACGATGATCGTCCCGGTGATGATGGTGCCGAGCTGCAGCCCGCCGAGTGTGAGTGCGGCCGTGAGCGTGTTGGGCAGGGCGTGCCTGAAGTAGATGCGCGACCGCGGCAGTCGTTTGCTGCGCGCGACGAGGATGTAGTCCTGCTCCAGCACGGTGTCCGTCGACGACCGGACGATGCGTGCGAGGGTGGCGACGCTGCCGAGGATGATGGCGACGGTCGGCAGCACGAACGAGCTCGGTCCATCCGCTCCGGCCACGGGGAACAGCTTGATGGTGACACCGAAGAGGAACACGAGCACGACCGCGACCAGGAAGTCGGGGATGGCGGCGAACAGGCCCGTGGTGATGTTGAAGGCGAACCTGCCGCCGGGCCGGCGACCGCGGTGGGTGGCGATTCCCACCGCCATCCCGACCAGCACGGAGATGAGCATCGTCGCGAGGATCGACGCGACCACGAGCACGAGGGTGTTCATGATGCGGCTCTGCACGATGAGGGCGACCGGCTGGCTGGAGATGATCGAGGTGCCGAAGTTGCCGCTGAGCGCGTTGCCCCAGTAGTGCAGGTACTGCACGAGGAGCGGCTCGTTGAGTCCGAGCTGGTCGCGGCGCTGGGTGACGAGGGCGGCGGATGCGCTCGGCCCGAGGGCCTGCCGCACCGGGTCGCCCGGGATGAGCTGGATCATCAGGAAGGTCAGGGTGAGCACGGCGACCAGTGAGCCGGCGAGGCGCACGAGCCGCAGGATCCAGGTGCGCAGGGTGCTCATGGTCCCAGCCTGCCTTTCTCATGTTTCCTGGGTGATTCGGGTCGGTGTGAGATTCACGGATCGAACCGGTGGGCCCGCGGCGTCTGCCGCGGGCCCACCGGTTCGGTACTACTCGTTACTTGGAGGCGAGCAACTTGATGCTCGTTGCGATCGGACGGCCACCGAGGGTGTCCATCTGGGCGCCCTTGAGCACCCAGTTGGTCGGCCAGCTGGAGATCGGGATCATGTCGGCGTTGGTGAAGAGCGCCTTCGATGCGGCCGTCCAGTCCGAGCATCCCGAGTTGACGCCGGAGGCCTGGGCCTTCGCGATCGCCGCCTGGTATGCCGGGTCCTGGATGTGGCTGGCGTTCGTGCCGGCCGGCGGGAACGGTCCGCCGAGCAGCCCGGTGAGGGTCGACGGGAAGGGGTTGCTGAACTGCTCAACCGGCATCACGTCGTAGTTACCGGTTCCGAAGACCCGCTGGGTGTAGTCGGCCTGCGTCATCGGCGTGATGACCACGTCGACACCGAGCTTCTTCCAGTCGGCGGCAACCAGTTCGACCGCCGCAGCCGCACCCGGGGTTGCGGTGCTGTACCCGGTGACGAGGGAGAGCGGCTTGCCATCCTTCGTACGGATGCCGTCGGAGCCGACCACCCAGCCGGCCGTGTCGAGCAGCTTCTTGGCCGCCGACAGGTCGAACTTCGGGATCGCGGTTGCGGCCGAGCTGTCGTCGCACACCTGCGGTTGTGCTGCCGAGACGCTGGTGCCGGCCGTCTTGATCAGTCCCTGGGTGACCGTACTGGCCACCTGGGCGCGATCGATCGCCATGGTGAGCGCGAGACGCACGTTCTGGTCGGCCGTGATCCGGCCGGCCGCCTGGTTGAACGACATCACGACGCCACCGCTCGTGTACGTCTTCGACGTGGTTCCGGATGCCGTCAGCCTGGCCCGGTCCTGGCCGTTGATGACGGCCGCGTTCACCTCGCCCGAGACCATCAGGTTCGCCGCCGTCGTCTCGTCGGGAACGATCTTGAAGACAACCGTGGACGGCGTGCCCGCCGCGGCGGTCGTTCCGCCGTCGACGCCCCAGGTGTAGCCCGTGCGCCGGGTGAGCACGTACTGGCTGTTCGGGGTCGCCTGGGTCAGGACGAAGGGTCCCGACCCGCTGCTGGTCGTGGTGAGGGTGGCCGGGTTGTCTGCTGCCGGTCCACACACGATCGGCATGAACGAGAGGGAGCTGAGCAGCAGGCTGAACGGGGAGGCGAGCGTGAGCGTGAATGTGCTCGTCGCGTCATCCGCCGTGTAGCTGAAGTTCCGATTGGGGAGCACCGCGCCGATGATGGTCGACGGGTGCGACGCGTCCTTCGCGTATGCGAAGTTCTTGGCGATGACGCTCGGCGTCACCGCGCTGCCGTCGGAGCAGGTCGCGTTCTTGCGGATGCTGAACTTCGCCGTCGAGCCGTCGAAGGTCCACTTGGTCGCGAGCCCAGCGGTGATCTTGCCGTCGGCGGCGCGGGTGACCAGCGGGTCGTAGGCGAAGCGGAACAGCCAGTTGGCGGTCGTCGCCGTGTTGTTCAGCGGGTTGAGCGTGCCGGGGTCGCCGGCGACGGCCATGGTGAACGTTCCGTCTTTGGCGTAGGTCGCGTTCGAACTCGACGCGCTGGGGGCTGCGGATGTGGCGCATCCAGCGAGGGCGAGCACAACGCTGCCCGCCAGGATCGCCTTGAAGAGTTTCACGGAGAATACCTTTCTCAAAACGTTTGCCGTGGTGACCGGGGACACCGTGCGCATCAGGGTGTTGCGCTGAACGCTATGGTATTGCGTCTAGCGGGAGACTTCTAGGGAATTCAGTCGCCGAAACATGCAATTAACACGACGGTTACGTGCCCGGTCACGCAAACGAGCGCACGAGTCGGCCCGCCTTGTACACGAAGCGGATGTTGCCCGGGTACGCGCTGAAATCGAGTGGATCGCCGGCGACGACCACCAGGTCGGCCTGCTTTCCCGGGGCGATCGTGCCGACCGTGTCGTCGATTCGCAGCAGTTCCGCCGCGGAACGGGTGGCGGCCTCGAGCACCTGGAGCTTGGGCATCCCGGCCTCGTGCATCAGGCGCAGCTCGAGCAGGTTGGCTCCGTGCATGCCGGCCGCGGCATCCGATCCCATGGCGATGCGCACGCCGGCCTCGACCGCGCGCGTGAAGGACTCCTTGCGCATTCCGTGGTTCGCGATCGCCTTCTCCGCGATGCCGGCGGGCACCGAGTCGCCGCTGGCGATCCGGTCGATGATGAACTGGCTGACGCCGAGCGTCGGCACCAGCCATACGCCCTTCTCCACCATCATCGCGATGGACTCCTCGTCGAGCTGGGTGCCGTGCTCGATCGAACGGAAGCCGGCGCGAATGGCCGCTTTGATTCCGCCGGCGCCGTGGGCATGGGCCATCGCATAGACCCCGGCTCGCGTGGCTTCGCGCACGATCATGTCGAGTTCCTCTTCGCTGAACTGCTGGCGTTTCGGGTCGTCGCGAGGTGAGAAGACCCCGCCCGAGGTGTTCACCTTGATCACATTGGCGCCGTTGCGGATGAGTTCGCGGACCCGCTTGCGTGCCTCGTCGACACCGTCCACCACTCCGGACGGGCGACCGGGGTGCTCGAGGATCGTTTCGGGGCTGTTCCCGCTCGGAAGCCAGTGGTCGCCGTGGCCACCGGTCTGGCTGAGGGCGATGATGGAGATGTGCATGGAGGGGCCGTCGATCAGCCCGTCCTCCACCGCCTGCTGGATGCCGAGGTCGGCACCCGAGGCGTCCCGAACGTAGGTGATGCCGCTGTCGAGAGTCTTCCTGAGGTTCTGCTCGGCCAGGTAGAACTGGTACGAGAAGGGCGTGTTGAGGTTCTGCACCATGTCCAGGTTGCTCAGGCAGACGTGAACGTGGGCGTCGATGAAGCCGGGCAGCACCGTCATGCCGCTGATGTCGACGACCTCGTCGGCGTCGGCGCCGGAGGGGCCGACCGAGTCGATCGATGTGCCGTCGATGCGCACGTCGGCGCCGAAGAAATCGCTTCCGGTGCCGTCGAAGACCTGTCCGCCGGTGAGTCGTAGTGTTGCCATCAGTGCGCATCCTCTCGCCCGACCGGGAGCCGATCGGTCATCCGACTATATCGCTGAGCGCAACGGCATCTCTGCTAGCCTGTCGGTTGCTGGCTCGTCCACGTGGCAGCCGAGTCCGAGGAGGGTTCCCATCGACAGTAAGACGCCGCTTCGACGCCCGCTGCGCTGGGGGGTGGCCTCACTGGTCGAGGAACCCATGGGCACGCTCGCGCGTCGGGCCGCCGAACTCGAGGCCCTCGGCTACAACGACATCTGGGTGCCCGACGAGCGACTGCTCCGAAACGTCTACGTGAGCCTCACCACCATCGCCAACGCGACGACGAGGGTGGGAATCGGTCCGGCGGTGACCAACCCGTACACGCGGCATCCCGCCCACACTGCCGCAGCGATCGCGACGATCGACGAGCTGAGCGGCGGTCGTGCGACTCTCGCACTCGGCGCCGGCGGTGGCCTGGACGCCTACGGCATCGAGCGCAGCAACCCGGTGGGAACGCTCCGCGAGGCGATCAAGGTCATCGGCGGGCTGCTCGACGGTGAGAAGCTGGCATTCGACGGCGAGATCTTCACGCTCCGGGGCACGCAGATCGACTTTCCCGTGCTGCGCCGGGTTCCCATCTACCTCGCCGCGCGCGGCCCGAAGATACTCAGCCTTGCCGGCGAGGTCGCCGACGGTGCGATCATCGGCGGCTTCGCGACCGAGGGTGGCCTGCGCTACGCCAACGAGGCGATCGACCGGGGCATCGAGAAGGCGGGCAGGCAGCCGTCGGATGTCGACCGGATGTCGTGGCTGTACATCTCGGTCAGCGACGACCCCGCCGCGGCCCGGGTGGCCGTCAGCAAGATGGTGCTGGCGTCGTTGATCACCAGCCGGCCGATTCTCGACCGGATCGGCCTCGAGATCCCGTCCAGCCTTCGTGCGCACCTGGACTCGTCCGGGTGGAAGTACCCGACGCAGACGCCGCTCGAGGCGTCGGCCCTGCTTCCCGACCACATCGTCGACGCCTTCGCCATCCACGGAACGGCCGAGCAGTGCCGCGCGCGCCTCGAGGCGGTACGGGACGCGGGCATCGACCACGTCAGCTTCGTCCTGTTCCCCGCCGCCGGTGATGACCTGGCCGGACTCGCCACCAGAATCGCTCGAGAGGTAGTGACCGTTCCGAGCCCCTAGGGCAATAGCATTGCGTCGACAGAGACGCGAAAGTGCGGGACTCAAAACTTATGAATACTGCTGCACAGCCCGATGCCGAGGGCGGCCATGAGGCTCGTAACTCCACGGTCGACAGGGCGCTTCGTGTGCTCGAGGCGTTCCTCAGCGACGACGAGGCGCTCGGAGTTCTCGAACTGTCACGCCAGCTGGACCTCGACAAGAGCGTCATCCACCGCATCCTGAGCACGCTGGTGGCGCGACGATTTCTCGAACAGGACCCGTCGACCCGCCGCTATCGAGTCGGCCTCCGGGTCTGGGAGCTCGGCCAGCGCTACATGTCCGGCCAGCTGCTGAAGGATCTCGCGGAGAAGGAACTGACCAGGATGATCGCCACTCATCCCTACGCGACCGGCTATCTCGCCCAGCTCGACGGGGGAGACGTCGTCGTGGTGTCGACCGTGCGCGGCCCGGGTCCGATCAACGTGTACATCGACCCGGGGAGCCGGCTCGTCGGCGAGGTGACGACCACCGGCCGCGTGCTGCTCGCCCAGCTGGCTCCGGTCGAGGCCGAACGGATCGTGTCGAGACGGCGCCTGCGGGGCACTGCCGATCGTCCGGTCGGAGACCTCGAGCACCTTGCCAGGGACCTCGCGGACATTCGCGAGCGCGGCTTCGCCTCGTCCGTCGGCAGGTACACACCGGGGGTGGGAACCGTCGCGCACGCGATCGTCGCCTCGACCGGTGAACCACTGATGTCGCTCTCCGTCGACTTCCTGGTCGGACCGGAGACTGAGGACCTGTTCGAGGTGCTGCCGGGCGAACTCGCCGAGTGCGTCCGGGAGATCGAGCGCGTCATCCACGCCGCGCCGGAGGAGCCGGAGGCCTAAACCGTCGCTTCGCTCCAGGCGAGCACGACGTCGTCGACGCTCGTGCGGTAGCCGAACAGCGAGCCCATCGTTTCGAGGGAATGTTCGTGGGCGTCGGCGGACAGGTCGCCGCAGGCCTCGGCGGCGACGAACGAGCGGTAGGAGCGCTGGCTCGCGTCACGGAAGGTGCTCTCGACGCAGGCGCTGGTTCCCACGCCGCACACCACGAGATTGACGATTCCGGCCGCGTCGAGCCGGGACTGGATGTCCGTCTCCACGAACGGGCTGAAGCGCGACTTGGTGATGATGGTGTCGGTCGGCGCCACCGGCAGTCCGTCGACGAACTGGGCGTCCCAGCTGCCCTCATGGCAGGCCACGATGTCGCGGAGCCCCGCGTACATCGGCAGCTCCATGAGCATGTTCCAGTCGGTGAGACCCGGCTCATGGATGGCCCGCGTGAAGTAGACCGGGATGCCGGAGGCATGCGCGGCATCGACGAGCGCGACACAGCCTGCTATGGCATCCGCACATCCCGTGACGTCTGCCCCTGCCACCCCGAAGGAGCCATCGGGGTGGCAGAAGCCGTTCTGCATGTCCACGACCAGAAGTGCGGTCTTTGTGATGGGGACATCTGGCATGGGGAACTCCTTAGTCGATACTGACGATCGCTTCGATTTCGGTGGAGATCGCGAAGGGGAGAGAGATGACCCCGATCGCCGACCGCGCGTGCATGCTGCCGGGACCGAAGACCTTCAGGATGAGGTCGCTGGCGCCGTTGGCGACGAGGTAGTGCTCGGTGAATTCCGGCGTGGCCTTGACCAGCACGAGAAGTTTGACGAAACCGTGGACGCGCCCGAGGTCGCCGAGTTCTGCCTTGAGGGCCGCCAGCACGTTGAGCATGGTCAGCTCGGCCGACTTCGTGCCGTCGTCGACACTGAGGTCGTCGCCGAGACGCCCGGTGTATGCGGGGGCGCCGTCACGCATCGGCCCCTGCCCCGAGACGTAGGCGAGTGATCCCTCGATCCGTACGGCCACGTAGGACGCGGCGGGCGGCGACGCTGCGGGCAGCGGCAGGCCGAGCGATTCGAGAACCTGTTCGGGGGAATCGCTCATGCCGCCGCTCCCGTGAACGACGGCATGACTTCTGCCCCGAAGATCTCCATCTGCTCGCTCATGTCGCCCTCCGTGTCCGCCACGACGATCATCCCTGCCAGCTGGGTCGCGCCGGCATCCCGCAGCCGCTCGATTCCGGCGATGATCTGCTCGGGGCTGCCGATCAGGTTCTGCGACCGGAAACTCTCCAGCTCGACACCCTTGAGGGTCGAGTTCCGCAGGCTCACCAGGTGCTCATAGGTCTGCGATGTCACGAACTTCTCCATTGCCGCCTCCGTGTCACGACCCAGGCAGAGCACGAGTTGGGGTGCGACCTCGAGAGCGGACCCGTCGCGCCCGGCCTCGGCGGCGTAGGCGTGAAGTTTCTCGACGCCCGCGGCGAGCCGGTCGGCGGGCATCCCGGCCGGCATCCACCCGGCGCACCACTCGGCCGCTCGCCGGATGGTGCCCTCCGCGTTTCCGCAGGACAGGATCGGGAACGGGTCCTGCACCGGTTTCGGGAACATCTCGACGTCATCGAACCTGAAGTGCGTGCCGGTGAACGTCGACCGGCGCTCCTCGAACAGGGCCTTGAGCGCCTGGATGCCCTCGGCGACGAGCTCGCCTCGCGGGGCGTCCGCCCGCGCGGGATACACGGCCTCGAACTCGGCGCGATAGGCGCCGACGCCGACACCGAGGGTCACTCGCCCGTTGCTGATCTGGTCCAGCGTGGCCACCTGTTTGGCGAGCAGCACGGGCTCCCGCATCGGGATCACGATCACGCCGGTCATCAGCCGGAGAGTCGTCGTGTTGCTCGCGACATGCGTGAGGGTGATCAGCGGCTCGTAGAAGCGCGGCGGGTCCGCGTATTTCTCCCGCACGTACGGCATCGTGCTCAGGTGATCGTTGACGAGCACCGAGTCGTAGCCGAATTTCTCGGCGTCGATAGCCAGGCGAAGGATGCCGTTGTGGTCGGCGAACCTGATCGGGTTCGCCATGCCTTCGACGCTTGTGGGGAGAGCGACTCCGAAACGCATGGTGCTCCTTAGCGCACGTCGAGAACGAGCAGGTCGCGGTCGAGGGTGGTGATGATCTCCGACCCCGTCCCGGTGATCACAACGGTATCTTCGATGAACGCGCCGCCGACGCCGAGGCGGTAGTACGGCGTCTCCACCTCGAACACCATGCCGGCCTCGAGGGGCGTTTCGGACGACGGGGTGAGCACGGGGAGGTCGTAGTACTCGACCCCGATGCCGTGTCCGACGTGCTGGCGCTTATAGGTGGGGATGCCGGCGTCGATCACGGCCTGGACGGCCGTCTCGAAGATATCCTTGGCAATCACGCCCGGCTTCATCATGTCGATGGCCGCCTGCTGCCCGGCTTTCGATGCCGTGTAGAGCTCACGGATGATGGCCGGCGGCTCCCCGAACGACACGAGCCGGCCGATGTCGGACTTGTAGCCGTTGAGGTTCACCCCGACGTCGAAGAAGGCGAAGTCGCCCTCCTCCAGCTTCACCTCGCCGGCGGGGATCTGGCCGAGGGCCAGGCCCTTGCCGAAGCGCACGAGGGTGAAGCCGGGATGCGCCCCCTCGGCAACGACGGTGCGGTTGAAGACGTTCTGGATCTCGCGCTCGGTCACGCCCTTCTCGAAGGCGGCGTAGGCCGCTCGCAGGCCGGCCTCCGTCACGCGGAGCGCCGCGGTGACCTTCTCGATCTCGTCGGGCGTCTTCACCGCCCGGATGTTGCGGAACAGTCCCGAGGCCGGCACGAACTTCGCCTGCGGCAGCTTCTCGCCCAGCTGTTCGAGCAGCGTCCGGTTCGGCCCGCGCTCGTCGACGGCGATGACGCCGGAGGCGACTCCGAGCTTCTTGAGCGCTTCGACCAGTGCATCGACCGCACTGCGGCCGGTCTCGTGCACATCGGTGATCGCCTTGACCAGTTGCTCGTCACGGTCGAGCGGGATGCCCGGGATGATGTCGCGAAAGAAGGTGCCGAAGGTGACGACCCCGCCGAGCGTGGGGTAGCCACCCAGGGTCAGGTCGGCGGAGCCGATCGAGCAGACCACGATGCCGGCTTCCGGCGCGGCCGCGGGCGAGACCGTGTACGACTCGGAGTCGAGCGGGAACAGCTCCTGGCCGTCGACCCAGAAACCCGACATGTAGAAGTTGTTCTCGAGTGTCGACGCGATGATCGCATCGACCCCCTCGGCCGCCATCAGCCTGGTTGCTCGCTCGACGTTGATGGTCATCCGCAGTACTCCTTGGTATTCGTGGTGGTCATGGCCGGTAGCCGTACTGGCTCTCGAGAACCTGCAGCGCCGATTCGAAGCCGGCCTCGGCGAGCGGGATCTCGGGAAGCTCCGCCGCCGTGGTGTCGGGGTCTTTGAGGCCCGACGACGTGAGCACGGCGACGATCCGGGAATCGGGGTCGATCGCGCCGGCCTCGATCATCGCCGGGAGAGCGGCGATCGACAGCGCGGACGAGGTCTCCACCCAGACGCCCTCCAGCTCGGCGAGATCGCGCTGGGCCGTCATCATCTGCTCGTTGCTCGCGCTCCGGGCGATGCCGCCGGTCTTCAGCAGCACGTCCAGCGCCTGGTAGGTGCTGAGGTTGGAGCCGACGGAGATGGCGACGCTCTGCACGCCCTTCGTGTCGGCCGCTTCGACGACGTCGCTGCCAGAGGCGAGCGCCGCCTCGAGCGGCCCGAAGACCTCCGCCGCGTGCATGACCGGAATCCGGTCGATCACGCCGGCCCGTGCGTATTCGGAGATCGCCTTGAACGCGCCGCTGAACGCATCGCCCGCACCGACGGGAAAGACGATGTGGTCGGGCAGCAGCTCGGACTGGTCGACGATCTCGTAGCCGATCGTCTTGTAGCCCTCGATGCCGTACGCGTTGCTGCCGAAGAACGGGGTGCTGTACACCGTGGCCGGGAACCAGCCGAGCCGGTCGACCCCCGCCTCCATCAGCGTCCAGCGATCCTGGGTGGTGGGTGCGGCGACGAGGTAGGTGCCGTAGACGCCCATCTGCGTCTTCATGGCCTGGGGAAACTTCTGCGTGGTGAACATGACGCAGGTGATTCCGGCGCGAGCGGCCATCGCGGCGACGGCCGCTCCCGCGTTGCCGGATGAAGAACCGACGACGACGTTCCTGCCCAGCTGCTTCGCTGCCGAAACCGTTCCGGCGCCGAGACGGTCTTTGAAGGATCCGGTCGGGTTGCGGCTCTCGTCCTTGATCCACAGGTTCGGGATGCCGAGCTTCGCGCCCAGGCGCGGGACTCGCAGGAGCGGGGTGCCGCCCTCGCCGAGGGTCACGATGTTCGCGTCATCGATGGGAAGGAGCGAGCGGTAATCCCACATGCTCTGCACGTTCGGAGTGCGATGCAGGGCCCGGATCGCCTCACGAAGCTCGGTCTCGTCGTAGACGACCTGCTGGTTACTGGGCTTACCGATCTCCCGGCAGTGCGGGCATCCTTTGAACGCTCCATCGATGGCGGTTTCCCTGCCACAGCGGATGCAACGGAGCGCTTGTGCCCTCACTCGGCGACTCCTCGAAGGCTCAGTGGATGTTGCGTGTTACGCTACACCATTGCGTCTAGTGCGCAAATTGCCCCGTTGTGAAAATCGAGAATGGGTCCCGATATGAGCGATCTCGAGCACGCCGCCCCCGATCGGAACGTCGGATCGGGACCCTTCGATCGACTGGTGCTGCGACGGGCCACCATCATCGACGGCACGGGTGCGCCACCCTACGGGCCGGCCGACGTGGTCATAGAGGGGTCACGCATCGCCGAGATCTGGGTGCACCCGCCGCTGGGTGGCCCCAAGCTGCAGCCGCCCACCGCGCCGGAGGTGGGGCCGCGGGGGACGGAGATCGACCTCGACGGCGAGTACCTCCTGCCCGGCCTCATCGACGCGCACGGCCACATCGGCTGGGCCGACCACGTGCCCGGTGCGCAATACGTCTACGATCTCTGGCTCGCCCACGGCATCACCACGATCAGGGAACCGGGCTGTTTCATCAACGGGCTCGAGTTCACGGCAGGGGAAGCGGCGCGAAGCGATGCCGACGACATCGCAGCACCCCGGATCCTGCCCTACGCCGGCTTCGGCCTCGGGCGCCAGTCGCCGTTCGAAACGGCGGATGACGCGGTTCGCTGGGTGGGCGAGGCGGCCGAGGCCGGTGCCCGCGGTCTCAAACTGTGGGGGTATCGCCCGGACATCCTGAAGGCGACGATCGCCGAGGCCACCCGGCTCGGTCTCGGCACGATGTGTCATCACCAGCAGCTCTACGTGGCCGGGGCCAACGCTCTCGACTCCGCGCGCTGGGGACTGGGCAGCATCGAGCACTGGTACGGCATCCCGGAGGCGATGCTCACCGGGTCGCGCCTGCAGGCCTTCCCCGGTTCATACAACTACCAGCAGGAGAGGACCAGGTTCGCCGAGGCGGGCCGCCTCTGGCAGCAGGCGGCACCCCCGGGAAGTGCCCGCTGGGATGCGACCGTCGACAGCTTTCTCGACACCGGGGTGAGTCTCGACCCGACCTTCGGCGTCTATGTCGGACTCCGTGACGCCTCCCGGGTGATGCGCCAACCGTGGCACGAGGAGTTCACCGCCGACATGCTCTGGAACTACTGGCAGCCGCATTCGGGTGGCCACGGCTCCTTCTTCGACGACTGGGGAACCGAGGAGGAGGTCGCCTGGAGGCTGAACCTGCGGCTCTGGATGGACTTCGTGAAGGACTTCCACGCCCGTGGCGGCAGGGTGACGGTCGGCACCGATCCCGGTTCGATCTTCACCCTGTTCGGGTTCGCGTATCCGCAGGAACTCGAACTGCTGCGCGAGGCCGGCCTCAGCGCCCTGGAGGTTCTCACCGCCGCGACCCTCGACGGCGCGAATCTGCTCGGGATCGGCGCCGAGACGGGCAGTGTCGAAGCCGGCAAACGCGCCGACCTGGTTGTCGTGCCGCGAAATCCGCTCGCCAATCTCAAGAACCTCTACGCGGCCACGTCGGGCGCGAATGGCGGTCCACGGCTCACGATCAAGAACGGGATCGTCTACCAGACGAGGGTGCTTCTCGACCGGGTGCGCGAGACCGTCGACTCGACTCGCGAACGCTAGCGCGGGCACCGGACGAGCGAAGGGCCGGTGCGGTTTCCCGAATCCGCCCGGCCCCTCGAGGTCGGACGACAGCACCACGCGGTGTCCGAGTCCCCGTGCAGCGGTCGCGGATCCCTGGTCCGGCCGATGCGGTTTTCCTCTGTGGTGTGGGTTCGCGGTAATGAAGTGGGCGGATTGGGTGGGCTGTGACCCCACTTCGGGGGCCAGGAACGACGTTGCTGAGGTCTCGACGAGCTCGACCCGCTTAGCCTTGAGGGCATGCGGCTCATCGGGGTGCTCGTGGCGGTATGCCTGCTGCTGGCCGGCTGCGCAGCCACCGGACCGCCGGTGAGCGCGGCCGACCGGGCCCGTATCCGCACGGCGCTGCTCGACCAGCAGTGGCAGGACATCGTGAACCACTTTCCGGGGGCGGTGCGCCCGGCAGCACCCGTGACGCATACCGTTCCCGACCACGACTGGCCGCTCGCGGTCGTGGACTGCCTGCACGCCCGCGGCTACATCGCCGCCGTGCAGGGCGACGGCTTCACCTTCGACTCGTTCACCAACCAGAGCTCGGAGGACTTCCACATCGATGGCTACAGGTGCACCTCGGCGTTCGTGAAGGAATCGGATGTCGAGGGCCGGCTGAGTCGCCGGCAGCAGCAGGCGTTCGACGACTTCGAGGTGAACCAGTTGCAGCCCTGCCTGCGGCTGGCCGGCGCGGAGACCTTCCCACCGCCGGTCGGGCACCTGACGGGCGCCTCCGCCTGGAGTCCGTTCGACCTCGTGTGGCTGACCGGTACGCCGAAGGCCGCCGCGTATCTCGAGCGACGCTGCCCGCCGGTCCCGTCCTGGATGGACCTCGCGAGCACGGAATAATCGCGGCCCGATCGTGTTACATGTCTATGCAAACGCATAGAACTGGAGTACGCACCATGCAATTCGGAATCTTCACCGTCGGGGACGTCACCGAAGACCCGACCACCGGCCGGACCCTGACCGAGCACGAGCGGATCAAGAACATCCTGACGATCGCGCAGAAGGTCGAAGAGGTCGGCATGGACGTGTTCGCGCTGGGGGAGCATCACAACCCGCCGTTCATCCCGTCGAGCCCGACCACCATGCTCGGCTACGTCGCCGCGAAGACCTCGACGCTGATCCTCAGCACGTCGACCACCCTCATCACCACGAACGACCCGGTGAAGATCGCCGAGGACTACGCGATGCTTCAGCACGTGGCCGACGGTCGGGTCGACCTCATGATGGGCCGCGGCAACACCGGGCCGGTCTACCCGTGGTTCGGCAAGGACATCCGCGAGGGCATCCCGCTCGCCATCGAGAACTACGCGCTGCTGCACCGGCTATGGACCGAGGAGGTCGTGGACTGGCAGGGAAAGTTCCGCACGCCCCTCCAGGGCTTCACGTCGACGCCCCGCCCGCTCGACGGCGTCGCGCCCTTCGTCTGGCACGGCAGCATCCGCTCTCCCGAGATCGCCGAGCAGGCCGCCTACTACGGCGACGGATTCTTCGCAAACAACATCTTCTGGCCGAAGGAGCACTACATGAAGCTCATCGGCTACTACCGCCAGCGCTTCGAGCACTACGGTCACGGCACCGCCGCGCAGGCGATCGTCGGACTCGGCGGCCAGGCCTTCATGGCGAAGAACTCGCAGGACGCGGTGGCGCAGTTCCGCCCGTACTTCGACAACGCACCCGTCTACGGCCACGGCCCGTCGCTGGAGGAGTTCACGGAACTCACTCCGCTCACCGTCGGCAGCCCGCAGCAGGTGATCGACCGCTACGCCGGCATGCGGGAGCATTTCGGCGACTACCAGCGCCAGCTCTTCCTCATGGATCACGCCGGACTCCCGCTGAAGACGGTGCTCGAGCAGCTCGACATCCTCGGCGAAGAGGTCGTGCCGGCGCTCTGCAAGGAGTTCGCCGTCGATCGGCCCACCGACGTACCGGAGGCCCCGACGCACGAGTCCCTGGTCGCGGCCAGGCGGGTCGAGCCCGTCGAGACCTCACCGACGAGCACCTCGGCGGTCGCGTCATGACCCCCCGCCGCATCGCCGTGGTCTCCTCCGGCCTCAGCCAGCCGAGCTCGACGCGGCTGCTCGCCGACCGCCTCACCCAGGCGGTCCAGCGCAGGCTGGCGGATGAGGGGGTCGAGGTGACGGTCGACCTGGTCGAACTCCGCGACCTCGCGCATGACATCACGAACAACCTGGTCACCGGCTTCGCCGCCCCGAAGCTCGAGGCGGCCCTCGAGAAGATCACGTCGGCGGACGGACTCATCGCCGTGACGCCCATCTTCACGACCAGCTACAGCGGGCTGTTCAAGTCGTTCGTCGACATCCTCGACCCGCAGTCGCTCACCGGGATGCCCGTGCTGATCGGGGCGACCGGCGGCACCGAGCGTCACTCGCTCGCGCTCGACTACGCGATGCGGCCGCTGTTCAGCTACCTGCACGCCGTGGTGGTGCCGACCTCGGTGTACGCGGCATCGAGCGACTGGGGCACGGC
>FSWJ01001003.1_pt1 | contig 20070 bp, 20 predicted proteins | sample 1637851 | NCBI WGS metagenome assembly FSWJ01 (sample SAMEA3914789, study PRJEB12502) | metagenome | biome: forest; material: soil | place: Canada | collected 2011-07-03 | depth 0.3 m | reverse complement strand
TTGCGGCGCTCGCTGGCCGGGCAGGAGCTGCCGCGTCACGTGGCCATGATCCTGGATGGCAACCGCCGGTGGGCGAAACAGCGGCTGCTGGAGACGGCGGCACCCGGGCATCGCGCCGGCGCCGAGAAGTTCCAGGAGTTCCTCGAGTGGTGCGACGACCTGGGCATCTCGATCACCACCCTCTACCTGGTCTCCACCGACAACCTCACCGGCCGCACCACGGAGGAGCTCGAGCAGCTCTTCCTGATCATCGCCGACCTCGCCTACGACCTCTCCCACTTCCGCGACTGGCGGGTGCAGCACGTCGGTTCGGACGAGGGACTCCCGGTCGCCCTCGTCGACGCGCTCAGGGCGGCGGAGCTGCGCACCAAGGACAACACCGGCCTGCACATCAACCTCGCCGTCGGCTACGGCGGCCGCCGGGAGATCACGGATGCCATGCGCAGCATCGTGACCGCCCACAGCGCGAGCGGGGGCAGCCTCGACGACCTGGCGGACATCCTCACCCCGGAGCTGATCGCCGACCACCTCTACACCGGCGGCCAGCCCGACCCCGATCTCGTGATCCGCACGTCGGGGGAGCAGCGCCTCAGCGACTTCATGCTGTGGCAGAGCGCGCACAGCGAGTTCTACTTCATGGAGGCCCTCGGCCCCGACCTGCGTGAGGTCGACTTCCTGCGGGCCCTCCGCGACTATGCCACCCGCCATCGTAGGTACGGCAGCTGAGCCGATACGGTAGCTGAGTGATCTCCATCGACGAGTTCGTTGCCGGCTTCGACGAAGAACCCGGCTACCTCGACTTCGCCCACGTCGGTCCGCTGGGGCGCTCCGTGCTCGAAGAGGAGCAGGCGCAGGTGGAACTGCTGCGCAGGTCCCGGTTCGGCAGCCTCACCAGCCTCGACCTGCAGGACGCGCGGCTGCGCGACGCGGTGGCCGACCTCACCGGCTTCCGGGCCGACCAGGTCGTGTTCCAGCCGAACACGGCATCCGGGCTCATGCACAGCATGTTCGGCATCACCGGCGGGCTGCTGCTCTCCTCGGCGGAGTTCCCCGCGATCACCTTCGCGGCAAGTCGCGCGGCGGACGCCCTGGGCGTGCTGAAGCCGAAGTGGCTGGACACCGAGGGCGGTCCGGTCACACCGGGCGCCATCAGGAAGCAGCTGACCACGACGATCGTCGCGGTGGCGGTCAGCCTGGTCGACTTCCGCACCGGCTACCTCGTCGACCTGGAGGGCATTCGCCAGGTGATCGGCGACCGGCTGCTCATCGTCGACGCCATGCAGGGTTTCGGCGTGGTGGACGCGCCGTACCAGCTCGCGGATGTCGTCGCCTCGGGTGGGCAGAAGTGGGTGCGCGCCGGGTGGGGCACCGGCTTCCTCGCTCTCAGCGACCGGGCCGCGGAACGACTCACCCCCGTGTTCTCCGGCTTCAGTGCCACCGACGAGGAGGGGACGCCGCTCGACACCGTGTTCCCGCCGACCGCGGGAGCGGCCGCCTTCAGCATCAGCAACCCGGACCCCATCGCGCAGGCTCGGCTGGCGATGGCGCTGGAAGACATCGAGAGCGTCGGGGTCAGGACCATCAACGCGAACCTGGCCGAGAAGGTCTCGAGGGTGATCGAGCTCGCCGACGAGTTCGCCGTGCCGATCTCGTCGTCGCGCGCCGAACACGAGCGCGCGGGCATCGTGGTGCTCACCCCCGCGCCCGACCAGCTCACCGTACTGACCGCCTCACTGTTCAACCACGGCGTCACCGCCACGACCCGCCAGGGCAGCGTGCGGCTGAGCCCGCACGTCTCCACGGATGAGGAGACCTTCGACATGCTGCGGGCGTCGCTGATGAGCTTCGCCACGGCGGTGACCGTGTAGTTGCTTTATTAACTCCCGCGTAACCTGTGACCGCGTGTCGGAAGCATCCGCGACACATACCCCACGTAGTTTCGGAACACCGGGTATGGCACCCGGTCGAGACGGCCATGCACGTTCGTTTCGGTACTGGTAACGGCCGTCGCGCGACTGGATCCGGAATGCTCTGCATCCGGGGATGGAGCTCACATGGCCGCAATGGACAAGACCAGCCAGGCTCGCAACGAGCAGACCCGCCAGTCGGACAGTTCGGTACAACAGGGTGAACGCACCTATGTGCTCGACACGTCCGTTCTGCTGTCCGACCCGAAGGCGATCTTCCGATTCTCCGAACACGCCGTCGTTCTTCCGGTCGTGGTCATCTCGGAGCTGGAGTCCAAGCGGAACGACCCCGAGATCGGCTACTTCGCCCGCCAGGCACTGCGCAATCTCGATGAACTCCGCGTGCAGCACGAACGTCTCGACTTCCCGATCGCCGTCGGTGACGGCGGATCGCTGCGCGTCGAGCTCAACCACTCCAACCAGTCGGTCCTCCCGTCGGGCATGCAGCTCGGCGACAACGACTCTCGCATCCTCGCTGTCGCGCTCAACCTGTCGAACGACGGCCTGGATGTCGTGGTCGTCTCCAAAGACCTTCCGCTGCGCGTGAAGGCGGCCTCGATCGGCCTCGCCGCGCAGGAGTACCGTGCGGAGCTGGCCGTCGACTCCGGCTGGACCGGCACGGAGGAGATCACGCTCGGGTCGGAGCAGATGTCGAAGCTGTACGACGACGAGGAGCTGTCGACCCGCCTCGTCGGCGACATGCCGGTGAACACCGGGCTCGTCATCCACTCGGACCGCGGTTCGGCGCTCGGCCGGGTGACCGAGCGCGGCAGGCTGCGACTGGTGCGCGGCGACCGGGACATCTTCGGGCTGCACGGCCGCTCCGCCGAGCAGCGGCTCGCGATCGACATGCTGCTCGACCCGGAGATCGGGATCGTCTCCCTCGGTGGTCGCGCCGGCACCGGAAAGTCCGCCCTCGCCCTCTGCGCCGGACTCGAGGCCGTGCTGGAGAAGCAGCAGCATAAGAAGATCATGGTGTTCCGCCCGTTGTACGCCGTCGGCGGCCAGGAGCTGGGCTTCCTGCCCGGGGATGCCAGCGAGAAGATGAACCCGTGGGCCCAGGCGGTGTTCGACACCCTCGGCTCCGTCGTCTCCCAGAACGTGCTCGACGAGGTGATCGATCGCGGCCTGCTTGAGGTGCTGCCGCTGACGCACATCCGCGGCCGCTCGCTGCACGACGCGTTCGTGATCGTCGACGAGGCGCAGTCGCTGGAGCGCAACGTGCTGCTCACCGTGCTCAGTCGGATCGGGCAGAACTCGCGCGTGGTGCTCACCCACGATGTGGCCCAGCGCGACAACCTCCGGGTGGGCAGGCACGACGGCGTCGCATCGGTGATCGAGACGCTGAAGGGCCACTCGCTGTTCGGCCACATCACGCTCACCCGCTCCGAGCGATCCGCGATCGCCGCCCTCGTCACGGAGATGCTGGAGTCCAACGAACTCGCCTGACCTCGAGGGCGATTGCGCGGCGCGAGAGCGGATGATCCCTCATCTCGAATGCCGACCGCTTAAGCTCATGGGGTGACCCCGCCACTGATCGCACTGCTCTGCGGTCTCGCCGTTCTCACGGTCTGGGGCGCGGTCGCCCCGCGTGGGCAGTGGCGGGCGCTCGCCGGCTGGTCGCGACGCGACCCGTACGCGAGCGAGCCGGGCCCGGTCTCGGTCGGGGTGCACCGTTTCGTGGCCGTACTCGCGACCGTCGGCCTGGTGTTCGCCGGATGGCTGCTCTGGGTGCAGTACGAGCGCAGCCTGCCGAAGCCGCCCAAGCCGATCAGCGCGATCGAGCAGATGTGGGGTGCGCCCGACCCGGTCGTGCTCAACCGCGTCGTGAGCGGCGCCACCGACCAGCCGGCCGGTCTCGTGGCGCAGCCACTGCTGCGCTACCAGGCGCTCGACGGCGCCCGCCGGTCGCCGAGCTACCTCTTCGACCTGGACGCCTGGAACCTCACCACGCCGCAGCTGGACGGCGGGGTGGCCGGCAGCGCCCCGTCACCCGGGCTCTCGGCCCTCGACTCCGCGTCGATCGTGGTGCAGGTGCGCGGGGACCAGGACTGCATCCCCCGCGCCGTGTACACGGTCGAGGGGGCGACATCCATCACGATCGCCGTGTACTACGGGCGCCCGGGAGCGGCCACCTCCACCGCGACCGACTGCAGGCCGGTCGCGCCGGCGAAGTCGTCGGTGTCGGTGCTCGTGCCGATCGACCTCGCCGACCCGGTCGGCAAGCGCACCATCAAGAACCTCGACGGCTCCGCGGTGCCCGTCGCGCCCACTCTCGCGAACTAGACGGCTTCGCGAACTAGGCCTTCTTCGGCGGCCGGGTCATCGCCAGCACGTCGAGCGACGAGTCGAGCTGGTCGAGGGTGACCTCACCGCGCTCCACGAACCCGAGGTCGATCACCGACTCGCGGATGGTGATGCTCTTCGCCACGGCGTTCTTGGCGACCTTGGCCGCCGCCTCATAGCCGATCACCCGGTTGAGCGGGGTCACGATCGAGGGGGACGACTCGGCGAGCGCGCGGGCGTGCTCCTCGTTGGCCTCGATGCCGTCGACCGCCTTGTCGGCGAGGGCGATGGTCGAGTTGCTGAGCAGGCGGATCGACTCGAGCAGCGCCGTGCCCATCACCGGGATGGCCACATTCAGCTCGAAGGCGCCCGATGCACCCGCCCAGGCGATCGTCGCGTCGTTTCCGATGACGCGTGCGCACACCATCAGAACCGCCTCCGGGATCACCGGGTTCACCTTGCCGGGCATGATCGACGACCCGGGCTGCAGGTCGGGGATGCTGATCTCACCGAGTCCGGTGTTCGGGCCGGAACCCATCCAGCGCAGGTCGTTGCAGATCTTGGTAAGGCTCACCGCGATCACCCGGAGGGCACCGGATGCCTCGACGAGCCCGTCGCGGGCGCCCTGCGCCTCGAAGTGGTCGACCGCTTCGGTGAGCGGGAGCCCGGTGTCCTTGGCGAGCAGCTCGATGACGCCCTCCGAGAACCCGGCGGGCGTGTTGATGCCGGTGCCGGTGGCGGTGCCGCCGAGCGGCACCTCGGCCACCCGGGGGATCGTCGACTGGATGCGGGCGACGCCGAGACGCACCTGCCGGGCGTAGCCCGCGAATTCCTGGCCGAGGGTGACCGGCGTGGCATCCATCAGGTGGGTGCGGCCGGACTTCACGACCGTCTTCCAGAGTTCCGCCTTCTTCTCGAGGGCGACGGCGAGGTGCTCGAGCGCGGGCACCAGGTCACCAAGAAGCGCGCCGGTGACGGCGACGTGCACCGACGTGGGGAACACGTCGTTCGAGGACTGCGACATGTTGACGTGGTCGTTCGGGTGCACCGGTGCCCCGGCGAAGCGGGTGGCGAGGGTCGCCAGCACCTCGTTGATGTTCATGTTCGAGGACGTGCCGCTACCGGTCTGGTAGGTGTCGACCGGGAACTGGTCGTGGTGACGGCCGGCGATGAGCTCATCGGCGGCGAGCACGATCGCGTCCGCCAGCGTCGCGTCGAGGATGCCGATCTGCTTGTTCACGACCGCCGCCGAACGCTTGATCCGCGCCAGGGCCACGATCTGCGCGGGCTCCAGGCCCGCGCCGGAGATGGGGAAGTTCTCGACGGCGCGCTGCGTCTGGGCGCTGTACAGCGCATCGACCGGGACGCGCACCTCGCCCATGGTGTCGTGCTCGATACGAAAGTTCTTATTGTCGGTGCTGGCAGGTCCTGTGCTCACGGCGCTGTGCTTTCCTTCTTGTGTCGACTAGATGATTCCGATGGTGACGTCGGGAACGGCCGTTCCCTCGAGCAGGCGGTAGTTCGCCCCGACGATAGCCAGAGTACCGTCGGCTATGGCGGCGCTGATGAGCTCCGAGCTTTCCAGCAGCTCCGAGACCGTGTCCCGCAGGTGTTCCCGGCCGACCTCTGACGAATCGGGCCTGGCGTGGTCGTGCTGCCCCGCCTTCACCCGCTGGACGGCGGGGAGGATCGGGCGGATGAGCGACTGGATGTGCGGCGGAAGCGGCTGCGCGTGCGGCTCCAGCGAGTCGATCGCGGCATTCACCGCACCGCATTCGTCGTGACCCAGCACGACGATCAGCGGAACGTGCAGCACGACGACCGCGTACTCGAGCGACCCGACGACGGACTCCGAGATCACCTGGCCGGCGTTGCGCACGACGAACAGGTCGCCGAGCCCCTTGTCGAAGATGATCTCCGCGGCGAGGCGCGAGTCGCTGCAGCCGAACAGGGCCGCGTGCGGTTCCTGGCGGGCGACGAGCGACTCGCGCCGCTCGACATCCTGCCTCGGGTGGCTGGGTTCACCGGTGACGAAACGCTCGTTACCGCGGGCCATCTCCTGCCAGGCCTGGCTCGGCGTGCGGGTATCAACCATGATCGACGGCTTCCGCTAGGGTCTGGAATTCCTTGGTGGTCGCCGTGCCGTGCAGCACGTACGAGTCCGGCCCGGCCACCGTCGACAGCGAGTAGGCGTAGTTGCCCGGGTCACTGGCGGTGCGGTGGTTGTAGACGGTCCAGTCGACGCCGGAGATCGTGGTCGACCCGGTCGACTGCGCCTGCTGGAGCTGGCCCGCGATCCAGGTGCGGTCGGCCTTGATGCCCTGCACGAAGCCGATGTACTGCCCGCTCGGGGTGAGGAAGCCGATGGACCAGGTCTGGATGCCGTCGGCCCCGTCGCCGATGGACGCGCTGTTGGCGCTCCACCCCTTCGGCAGCACGGGCACGGCGAGCGTCGCGTCGACGGTCGGTTGCGACTGCGACGCGATCGCCCGGTAGTCGATCGGCGTGGGTGGCGCAGCGTTGGGGCGCACGACCACGAGCACGAGGAAGAGCACGATCGCGAGCGATGCGACGGTGGCGAGCACCAGGTTGATGAGCGTCTGGTTGGAGCGATGCCGGCGCGAGTTCTCCGCCCTGCGTGCTGCGGTCTCGTCGGGGGTCTCCGGCCGGCCGAGCTCGGCGACGACCCGCGGTGCTCTCGGTTCGGGCATCAGTCGGCCAGCATCATTCGGCACTGGCCGCGGCACGTGCCGCGTCCAGCCGCGCGCGAGCGCCGAGCAGCCACTCCTCGCAGCGCTTCGCGAGCGCCTCGCCGCGCTCCCACAGGGCGAGCGACTCCTCGAGGGTCGACGAGCCCTGTTCGAGTTCGCCGACGACGCGGACCAGCTCGTCGCGAGCCTGTTCGTAACTCAGCTCGGCGACATCCGTCGACGGGGCCACTTCGGGGCGAGGGGTCTGTGCCACGATGACGATTCTACCCAGCGGCCGGCTCGGTACCGGCGGTGACCACGGCATCCACCCTGCCATCGGAGAGGGTGAGGAGAAGAGCGGTGCCGGCGGGGGCCTCGTCGGAACTGCGCAGCACGGCTCCGCCCGCCAGCTGGGCGATCGCGTAGCCGCGGTCGAGCGTGCCCTGCGGGGAGAGCGCGCGCAGCTGGCCGCGCAGCTGCGCGACCCCACGTTCGGAGCGGTCGACCAGCAGCTCGACCAGTTCGGTGCTGCGCTGCACATAGCGGCCGAGTTCCTCGGCGCGGGAGTCCACGATCCAGGCGGACGCCGCGAGCACCGGCCGCGACCGCAGCTGCTCGAGGCGATCGATCTCGTGCGAGATGAGGTTCGTCATCCGCCCGCCGATGCGAGCGCGCGCCTGCTGCACCCGGTTCAGCTCGTCCGCGACATCCGGCACGACACGCTTCGCCGCGTCGGTGGGGGTTGATGCCCGCAGGTCCGCCACGTCGTCAAGCAGCGGCCGGTCGGCCTCGTGCCCGATGGCGCTGACGATCGGGGTCACGCAGGAAGCAGCCGTGCGCACGAGCGTCTCGTCGCTGAACACGAGCAGGTTCTGGAAGTCGCCACCACCTCGCGCGACGATGATCACGTCGACCTCCGGGTCGGCGTCGAGTTTCAGCAGAGCGGCCGTGACCTCGGCCGCCGCGCGGTCGCCCTGCACCGCGGCGTGCGCGACGCGGAACTGCACGGCGGGCCAGCGCAGCTGCGCGTTGCGCAGCACGTCCTTCTCGGCATCCGAGTCCTTGCCGGTGATGAGGCCGATGCAGGCGGGCAGGAACGGGAGCGGCTTCTTGCGGTCGAGGTCGAACAGGCCCTCGGCCTTCAGCGCCTGGCGAAGCCGTTCGAGCCGCTCGAGCAGGTCGCCGAGGCCGACATGGCGCATCTCGAACACCTGCATGGTGAGCGTGCCGCCCTTGACCCAGTAGTTGGGCTTCAGGAGCGTGACGACGTGGTCGCCCTGCTTGAGGTCGTCGGGCAGCTTCGCGCGAACGGACGACCAGACGGTGAAGCCGACCGTCGCATCCACATCCAGGTCTTTCAGCTTGCCGTAGACGTTGCCGCCCGAGACGCCCCACTGGGTGATCTCGCCCTCGACCCAGACCGCGCCGAGCCGATCGATCCAGCCCTTGATCTTGTTCGAGAGCACGGCGACCGGCCACGGGCTGTCGACCGTGGCGGGGCCGTCCTCGAAGCTCGGTGCTATGAGTCGCCCCCGACCGCCGGTTCGCCCACGAACTCGTGGGCCTCGTGAGCCAGCTCCTGCCAGAGCTGCTGGTCACTCACCCGCACCCAGTTGCGCGCCTTCTGCCCCCCGACCGCGAACTTCACCGCGATGCCGCGTGCGACCAGGTCGTTGGACCGGGCGAACGGCAACTCGACAACCAGGTCTTCGCCCTCGAGGAAGGCGAACAGGGTGCCCTTCACCCTGAGGCCTTCGGGAGATTCCGACACCTCATCGATGTCCCGGAACGAGAACCGCACGCCCTCGAACGCATCCTCCGCCACCGAACCAGCCATTAGTCGCCTCCCAGCGTCTGCCCCAAGCCCGCAGACTACACATACCCGCGAACTACAATTGCACGGTGAGCACGATCACCAACGGCGCGGCCGCGAGCTACGACGTTCCACGGATTCCCGCGCTCCGTAACAGGCTACGGGACAACCCCGTCAGCGCGCCCAAGCGCGTGCTGGTCGCCGCCCCGCGGGGGTACTGTGCGGGAGTGGACAGGGCCGTCATCGCGGTCGAGAAAGCGCTCGAGCGTTTCGGTGCACCCGTGTACGTGCGCAAGCAGATCGTCCACAACATCCACGTCGTCTCCACCCTCGAGAAGCAGGGCGCCGTCTTCGTCGACGAGGTCGACCAGGTGCCGGAGGGCGCGCACGTCGTGTTCTCGGCACACGGGGTGTCCCCGGCCGTCGTGGTCGCAGCCGCAGCGCGCGGCCTCGAAGCGATCGACGCGACCTGCCCGCTGGTGACGAAGGTGCACCGCGAGGCGCTGCGGTACTCGCGGGACGACTACGACATCCTGCTCATCGGCCATGCCGGCCACGAGGAGGTCGAGGGCACGATGGGCCACGCGCCCGAGCGCACCACGCTGGTCAACGGCCCGGCGGATGTCGCGGCCCTCGAGGTGCGCGACCCCGACAACCTGGTCTGGCTCAGCCAGACCACCCTCAGCGTCGACGAGACGATGGAAACGGTACGGCTGTTGCGCGAACGCTTCCCGGCCCTCCACAACCCCCCGAGCGACGACATCTGCTACGCCACCCAGAACCGGCAGGTGGCCATCAAGAAGGTGGCGGCCGAGGCCGACCTGGTGATCGTGGTCGGCTCCGCCAACAGCTCCAACACCGTGCGGCTGGTGGATGTCGCCCTCGAGAACGGTGCGAAGGCCGCCTACCGCGTCGACTACGCGAGCGAGATCCAGCAGGAGTGGCTCGACGGCATGGCGACCATCGGGGTCACGTCGGGGGCGTCCGTGCCGGAGGTACTGGTGCAGGAGGTGCTCGACGACCTGTCCGACGCCGGATACACCGACGTCAGCCAGGTCGTGACGGCCGAGGAGGACCTCATGTTCTCCCTCCCGAAGGAACTGCGCACGGACGCGAACGGCGAGGCCGACGCGCGCGGGCTGGGCGGCCGCACCAAGAGACTGGACTGGCAGACGCGATGACCGACGACAGAGCTCGGCCCGCCTACGGCGAGCAGCGTCCACGACCCGCCTACGGCGAGTACGCCACGCCGGAGCAGCAGGCGGCCGCGATGGGCAAGCAGTACGCTCCGCCGCCGACCACAGCCCCGGTCGCCGGGCCGTCGCCCTACGGACCGCCACCGGTCGCCTCCGCCACGACGAACACTCGCTGGAACGTGCTGATGAGTGCGGTGCTGCTCGCCTGGGGACTGTTCAACGTGATCGCCGGTTTCTTCCAGTACCCGCAGCTCGCGGCCGTGCTGCAGTCGTACTACACCGCGAACGGCATCGGCACCCTCACCGACCCGGGGCTGGCGTCGAAGTTCGGCGTCGCGATCGTCATCGCCAACATCGTGATCTACCTGGTGGTGCTGGTCGGCACCTACCGGCTGCTGCGGCGTGGTCGACCGGCGGCGTACATCCCGCTGCTCGGCGGGGTGCTGTCGGTGATCGTGATCATCACCTGCATCGGCGTGGTGCTCTACAACGACCCCACGTTCATGGCCTTCGCGACCAAGGGCCAATAAGCACTACTTGCCGGAGTGCCCCGCGCTCCCCAGCTGCCGGGTGGCCTGGATGACGCGCTGCGCCATCGCGGTCTCCGCGATCTTGCCCCAGGCCCGCGGGTCGTAGATCTTCTTGTTGCCGACCTCGCCATCCACCTTCAGCACTCCGTCGTAGTTGCTGAACATGGTGCCGGCGATCGACCGGGTGAACGCGTACTGGGTGTCGGTGTCGATGTTCATCTTCACGACGCCGTTCGCGACCGCCGTGGCGATCTCCGCGTCGCTCGAGCCGGACCCGCCGTGGAAGACCAGGTCGAGCGGCTTGTCGCCGGTGCCGAACCTCTTTGCGAGTCCCGCCTGGATCTCGCCCAGCAGGTCCGGGCGCAGCTGCACCCCGCCCGGCTTGTAGACGCCGTGCACGTTGCCGAAGGTGAGCGCGGCGATGTAGCGGCCGTTCTCGCCGAGACCGAGCGCCTCCACGGTCGCGATCGCGTCATCCAGCGTCGTGTACAGGTGCTCGTCCACCTCGTTGCTGACGCCGTCCTCCTCGCCGCCGACCACGCCGATCTCCACCTCGAGAATCGCGTTGATGTTCTTCATCCGGGGCAGCAGGGTCTTCGCGATCTGCAGGTTCTCCTCCAGCGGCACCGCGGAGCCGTCCCACATGTGCGACTGGAAGATCGGGTTGCGGCCCGCCTTCACCTCCGCCTCGGAGGCCTCGATCAGCGGGATCACGAAACCGTCGAGCGCGTCCTTCGGGCAGTGGTCGGTGTGCAGCGCCACGGTGACGGGATAGTTCTTCGCCACCTCGGTCGCGAACGCGGCCATCGCCAGGGCTCCGGATGCCCGGGCCTTCACGGTCTGGCCGGCGAAGTAGTCGGCGCCGCCGGTGGTCACCTGGATGATGCCGTCCGAGCCCGCCTCGGTGAGGCCCTGCAGCACCGCGTTGATCGTCTGCGACGATGACACGTTGAATGCGGGATACGCGAAGCCGCCCTTCTTCGCCTTGTCGAACATCTCGGCGTACTGGTCTGGGGTGGCAACGGGCATGACGGCTCCTTCGTGTTAGCGCTACGAGTCTATTGAGTCGGCCCACCCCGCGAGTTGTAAGAGTTGGCGCAAAAAGCGGCGCTTTTTGCGCCAACTCTTACAACTCGCGTATTCGCGAAAGATCGGGCGATCTTTCGAGCCCGCGCGCAGGGGGAGCGGACGACGGCATGGGTAGCGTTGGAACTTGTGAATACCGACACCGGCTCCCTGTTCCTGCACCCAGACCGCAACCTCGGGATGGAGCTGGTGCGGGCGACCGAGGCCGCGGCCATCCGCGCGGTCCCGTTCATCGGCCGCGGCGACAAGAACGCCGCGGACGGCGCGGCCGTGGATGCGATGCGCAAGTTCCTGGGCACGGTCAACTTCGACGGCGTCATCGTCATCGGCGAGGGCGAGAAGGACCACGCCCCGATGCTGTTCAACGGGGAGCACGTCGGCAACGGCCACGGCCCGGCCGCCGACATCGCCGTCGACCCGATCGACGGCACCTCGCTCACCGCCGCCGGCCGCCAGAACGCGCTCTCCATGATCGCCGTCTCCGACCGTGGCAGCATGTACGACCCGTCGGCCGTGTTCTACATGGACAAGATCGCGACCGGCCCGGAGGGCCGCGGTGTGGTCGACCTTCGCCAGCCGATCGGGGCCAACATCGCCGCCCTCGCCAAGGCGAAGGGCAAGCCGGTCGGAGACATCACCGTCGCCGTGCTCGACCGGCCGCGGCACGCCCAGCTGATCGACGACATCCACGCGGCCGGGGCCAAGACGCGACTCCTGCTGGACGGGGATGTCGCGGGCGGCATCAACGCCGCGCTCTACGGAACACGCATCGACATGTGCGCCGGCATTGGCGGCACCCCGGAGGGCATCATCACCGCGTGCGCGCTGAAAGCGCTCGGCGGGTTCATCCAGGGCAAGCTGCACCCCAACACCGATGAGGAGCGCCAGAAGGCGATCGACGCCGGCCACGACCTCGACCGCGTACTCGACCAGGACGACCTCGTCACCAGCGACAACACCTACTTCGTCGCGACCGGGGTGACCGACGGCCAGCTCGTCGCCGGCGTCAAGAAGCTCGGGCCGATCATTCGCACGGAAAGTATCGTGCTGCGCGGTACCTCGGGCACCATCCGCCGCGTCACCGCGGACCACATCGCCGACAAGTGGCTCTAGGGCGCGGGTCGGTGAAGGTCAGGCATCGTCGCCGATGAGCAGCGGCGACGTGATCGCCTTCGGCGTCGACTCGATGTGGCCGACCTCGGCGATCGCCTGTGACGGGTCACCGCCGTCGACGATCTTGCGGGCGCTGACCAGCACGCGGGATTCGAGGCTTCCGGCGAACTTGTTGTAGCTGGAGACGGTGCTCTCGATGGCACGTCGCAGCGACTCGCTGTGCTCCGCGAGGGTGCGCAGCCGGCCGTAGAGTTCGTTGCTCAGGTCGAAGATGCGCTTGGCATCCTTGCCGATGCCCTCCTGGCGCCACGAGTACGCGACGGTCTTCAGCACCGCCCAGAGCGAGACCGGCGATGCGAGCGCGACGTTCTTGCGGAACGCGTAGTCGAGCAGGCCCGGGTCGGACTCGAGGGCCGCCGCCAGCAGCGACTCGCTCGGGATGAACCCGATGACCAGTTCCGGGCTGGTCGGGAGTCCCTCCCAGTATTCGCGTTTCGCCAGGGCGTCGACGTGGCCGCGCATCGCACGGCTGTGGTCGGACATCAGCCTGACCCGGCGATCCGCCTCCAGCCCGACGGCGGTGAGCGGGATGGCGTTCGCCTCCAGGAACGCGTCGAACGGCACCTTCGCGTCGATGGCGAGGCTCTTGCCATCACTCAGGTGCACGACCATGTCGATGCGGCCGGCCCCGGCATCCGAATTGACGCTCAGCTGCTCGCTGAAGTCGACGTGCTCAAGGAGGCCCGCCGACTCGACCAGCCGGCGGAGCTGGGTCTCGCCCCACACCCCGCGGGTGCTGTTGTTGCGCAGGGCCGAGGCGAGCGACTCGGCGGTCGCGCGCAGGTTCTGCTCGGAGTCGAGCGAGTTGCGCAGCTGCTGGGAGAGTTCGCCGTGCTGGCGGGCGCGCTGGTTCTCCAGCTCCGTGACTTTCTGCTGCATCGTGTTCAGCGTGTCCTTCACGGGAGCCAGTGCCTGGAGCACCTTGCTCTCCGACTCGGTGCGTTCGCGGTCCGATCGGATCTGCGTCGAGAGTGTTTCGATCTGCTCGCGCTGGGCGGCTACCGTGGCCTCCGCGGCCGCCGCGCGCTCGGCGATGATGGTGGTGTCGGTGCGGCGCGAGCGCACCAGCAGCATCCCGATCACTGCGCCCAGCACGACGCCGATGACCAGTCCGATGATGAGAGCGAGCAGGGGATCCATGCCCCAAGTGTGACAGCGGGCTGTGACAATGCCCGAACATTTCGAGAACAATACGGTCTGTCCGAACGGCCGGGTGAGCCCGAAACGCCCGGTTACCATTGCCGCATGAACATCGTTGATCACTGGATTTCCGGCGCGCCCTTCACTGGCGAGTCGACCCGCACCGCCCCCGTCTACAACCCGGCCGAGGGTGTGGTGGCGCGCGAGGTGCGGCTCGGAACGGTGGCGGATGTCGATTCGGCCGTGGCCAGCGCGAAGGCCGCATTCCCGGACTGGGCCGAGACGTCGATGGCGAAGCGCCAGCAGATCCTGTTCAGCTTCCGCGAGCTGCTCAACGCCCGCAAGGGCGAGCTGGCCGAGATCCTCACGTCGGAGCACGGCAAGGTGATCGGCGACGCCCTCGGCGAGATCGCCCGCGGGCTCGAGGTGGTCGAGTGGGCGACCGGCTTCCCGCACCTGCTGAAGGGCGAGTACAGCGAGAACGTGTCGACCGGTGTCGACGTCTACTCCACCCGCGAACCGCTCGGCGTGGTCGGCATCATCAGCCCCTTCAACTTTCCGGCCATGGTGCCGATGTGGTACTACCCGATCGCGATCGCGGCCGGCAACACGGTCGTGCTGAAGCCGAGCGAGAAGGACCCGTCGGCATCCCTCTGGATGGCGGAACTGTTCAAGGAGGCCGGCCTGCCCGACGGCGTGCTCAACGTCGTCAACGGCGACAAGGTGGCGGTCGACGCGATGCTCGAGCACCCCGACATCGCCTCGATCTCCTTCGTCGGGTCCACCCCGATCGCGCGCTACATCTACGAGAACGGCACGAAGTACGGCAAGCGCGTGCAGGCTCTCGGCGGCGCGAAGAACCACATGCTGGTGCTTCCGGATGCCGACCTCGACCTGGTCGCCGACTCCGCCGTCAACGCCGGCTTCGGTTCCGCCGGTGAGCGCTGCATGGCGATCAGCGTGGTCGTCGCCGTCGAGCCGGTGGCCGACGCGCTGATCGAGAAGGTGGCGTCACGGATGTCCGGCCTGAGCGTGGGGGAGGGTCACCGTGGCTGCGACATGGGCCCGCTCATCACGAAGGAGCACCGCGACAAGGTCTCCGGTTACATCGAGCTGGCTTCAGTCGACGGCGCGAAGGTCGTCGTCGACGGTCGTGGAGTGAAGGTGGACGGCGAGGCCGACGGTTTCTGGCTCGGGCCCACCCTCATCGACGCGGTACCGACCGACTCGAAGGTCTACCTGGACGAGATCTTCGGTCCGGTGCTGTCGATCGTGCGCGTGAAGTCGTATGAGGAGGGCGTTGCGCTCATCAACGCCAGCCAGTACGGCAACGGCACGGCGATCTTCACCAATGACGGAGGGGCGGCCCGCCGGTTCCAGCGTGAGGTGCAGGTCGGCATGGTCGGCATCAACGTGCCGATCCCGGTGCCGGTCGGGTACTACTCGTTCGGCGGCTGGAAGGACTCCCTGTTCGGCGACACGAAGGCGTACGGCCCGCAGGGCTTCCACTTCTTCACCCGCGAGAAGGCGATCACCCGTCGCTGGCTCGACCCGAGCCACGCGGGAGTGAACCTCGGGTTCCCCGAGAACAAGTAACTGTCAAGCGGATTGAGCAGGGACTCACCAGCGAGCAACGGTCGGTGAGGTCTCGACCAGCTCGACCCGCCCTATGCTCCCGATCGGCACGCCGACGGCACGCGAGAGCTCGTCGATGCTGTCGGCGTCGTGCCTCCGTGCCGCGTGCACGATGATCGCGGCGCAGGCCTGCGAGTCGGCGAGCGCGTTGTGGTGGGCGAAGTCCTCGAAGCCGGCGGCCATCGCGGCGACCGGCAGGCGGTAGGAGTCGAGATCGTAGGTGCGGCGTGCCACCTGGAGGCTGCACAGGTAGCTGAGGCTGGGGACGCCGATGAAGCTCGCGCGGCAGGCGGCGGCGATCACGCCCATATCGAAGGACGCGTTGTGGGCGACCAGGTGGTCGCCGCCGGCGAAGGCGACCAGGTCGGGGAGCTGTTCGTCCCAGAGCATCGCGTCCACGACATCCGGGGCCATGATGCCGTGGATGCGCGTGTTCCACTCGCTGAACTGGTCGTAGCCGAGCGGCGGCCGGATGAACCAGTTGGCCTGGTCGACGACCTCGCCGTCGCGCACCTTCACCAGCCCGACCGAACAGGCCGACGCGCTTGACGAGTTGGCGGTTTCGAAGTCGATCGCGGTGAAGTCCAGGCTCATGGATTGCATCGTCTCACCGACTCCCGACGAAACCCCGGCGACTCGGCGCACAATGGTGAGATGACCCAGAAGATCGGCAGACCGGACGTGTTCGGGCAGGCGGCGGACGTCTACGAGAGGTCGCGGCCCACCTACCCACCGGAGGCCGCCGCCTGGCTGGTGCCCGCATCCGCCCGAACCGCCGTCGACCTCGGCGCCGGCACCGGCAAGTTCACCCGCTCGCTGGTCGAGCTGGGACTCGACGTGATCGCCGTCGAACCCGACCCGGTGATGCTCGGGACTCTTGCCGGCGCGCTGCCCGGGGTGGGCGCGGTCGAGGGCAGCGCCGAACGGATGCCGCTGCCGGACGCGAGCGCGGACGTCGTGACGGTGGCGCAGGCCTGGCACTGGGTGGACCCGCCGAGGGCCCTGCCGGAGATCGCCCGGGTGCTGCGCCCCGGCGGAACCCTGGGCCTGGTCTGGAACCTCCGCGACATCCGCGTCGACTGGGTGCGCAGACTGGGCGAGGTGATGGGCGGCAGCGAGGCGGAGGAGTTCACGAAGGGCGACATCGTCATCGGGGAGCCGTTCGGTGAAACCGAGTACTTCGAGGTCGACTGGAGCATGCCGACGAGCGCCGACGCGCTCGTCGGCCTGGTCGCGTCCCGCAGCTACATCATCGCGGGGACCGAGGAGCAGCGGCAGCAGGTGTTCGCCGGCGTGCGCGAGCTGGTCGCCACCGACCCGGCCCTCGCCGGCCGTGACAGCTTCGAGCTGCCGTATCGCACGAGGTGCTTCCGCGCCCGGCTAACCTAGTCACTCGTGGCTCTCACTATCGCAATCGTCGGACTCCCGAACGTCGGCAAGTCCACCCTGTTCAACGCCCTCACCAAGAACCAGGTGCTCGCCGCGAACTACCCCTTCGCCACGATCGAGCCCAACATCGGCATCGTCAACCTGCCCGACCGGCGGCTCGACGTGCTCGCGGAGCTGTTCAGCAGCGAGAAGATCCTGCCGGCGCCGGTGTCGTTCGTCGACATCGCCGGCATCGTGAAGGGTGCTTCCGTCGGTGAGGGGCTGGGCAACAAGTTTCTCGCGAACATCCGCGAGGCCGATGCGATCGCCGAGGTGGTGCGCGGATTCGCCGACCCCGACGTCGTGCACGTCGACGGCGCGGTGAACCCGGCCGGCGACCTGGAGACCATCAACACGGAGCTGATCCTCGCCGACCTGCAGACCCTGGAGAAGGCGATCGAGCGCTACGAGAAAGAGGTGAAGACGCGGCGCACCGAACCGGCCGTGCTCGAGGCCGCCATCGCGGCGCGCACGGTGCTCAACGACGGCAGGCCGCTGTCGTCGTCATCACAGGACTTCTCCCTCATTCGCGAACTGGGCCTCCTCACCGCGAAGCCCTTCATCTACGTGTTCAACGTCGACGAGGCGGTGCTTCAGGATGCCGCCCAGCTGGCCTCGCTCGCCGCGCTGGTCGCGCCCTCCCAGGCAATTTTCCTGGACGCGAAACTCGAGTCCGAGCTGATCGACCTCTCCGCCGCGGATGCCGCGGAACTGCTCGCGAGCACCGGCCAGGACGAGAGCGGCCTCGACCAGCTCGCCCGCATCGGGTTCGACACCCTCGGGCTGCAGACCTACCTCACGGCCGGACCGAAGGAATCGCGGGCCTGGACGATCCCGAAGGGCGCCAAGGCGCCCCAGGCCGCCGGCGTCATCCACTCGGATTTCGAGAAGGGCTTCATCAAGGCGGAGGTGATCGGCTTCCAGGACCTCGTCGACACCGGTTCGATCGCCGAGGCTCGCGCCAAGGGCAAGGCGCGCATCGAGGGCAAGGACTACGTGATGCAGGACGGCGATGTTGTGGAGTTCCGTCACAGTTAGGCATATGGAGTGAACGTGACCGCACCAACTCTTCCGGTGGGTTTGGCTGCCCAACTGGCTCTTGTGCCGACTAGTCATGATCGGCGTCTGGAATACGCCCCTTGCCTTGTTCATTTGCATTCAGGTGAGGTCCTGCCGCGCGTCTATGTCGTGGAGGAGTCGGCTTTCCTGGAGAGGTGGGGCGATGATCCGAATCGTCCTTTCCTTGACGTGGCCGAGGTCGCGTCGATTGAAGACAGTCCCGTGAGGCTCCCTCCCGCGCTTGCGAGCGTGATCTACGAGGCGGGGGAGTCAGGGATGGGCTACAGCATCTTTACGGTGCACTTTCGAGACGGGAGGGCTCTTCCGTTCTTGACGGGCAACGCCGTGGACTTTCCGAACTGGCCCGCTGGAATCGAACCGACAGAAGCGGTCAGTGTCGAACCACATGTAGGTCGCGATCAACTTCGAGAGGGCGACTCCGGTGGTTCGTCCCCGGAATACGTCTGGTGCCTCTACTCGGCCCGCGCATGATGGTGATCCGGAAGGGTCATGTTGTGGAGTTCCGCTTCAACAACTAGCCCGCCGCACGAATCCGGGTTGACCGCGATGGGCCGACATCGGCACCGATGGGCCGCCGCGAACGCCGTACCGGCGTAATTTGCCTATGTCGAGCGATAGGAATCACTCGCGGTGCGGAGAAGTAACGCCAAACCTCTCCGGGCCGGCGCGACACGAACTGCGCGCGCGAAAACGCGCCACCGCGGTCAACCGGGACCGGCGTGCTGACCCGAGGTGACCGCAATGGCCCGGATTGCGAACCAGAGCGGGTAGCTGGGAGCTGTCTGGGACTTAATATTGGTGCCATGACCACAGCCGATGTCGACGCCTATCTCGCGAACGTGCCGGAGCCGAAACGCGCGACGCTGGAGGCCGTGCGCGCCATGCTGGCGGATCTGCTTCCGGGTGCGGAGCAGTGCATCTCCTACACGATGCCGGCGTTCCGGGTCGATGGGAAGGTGATCGCCGGGTTCGCCGCCTTCACGAACCATCTCGCGTACCTGCCGCACTCGGGGTCGGTCATCCCGGCGCTCGCCGACGACCTGGCCGGCTACACCTACACCCACGGTTCCCTCCATTTCGCGGTCGACGAGCCGCTGCCGCGACCGCTCGTGGAGAAGCTGGTCTCCACCCGGCTCGCGCAGCTCGGCTGAGGCCATGGACTACGTCATCGTCCTCAGCGGGTTCCTCGGTGCCTGGCTGCTGGTGGGCGGTCCGATCTACCAGGCCGCCCTGGAACTGAAGGAGCAGGACGTCGACCGCGAGGGCATCGACGCCGTCACCCACGACATCCAGCAGCCGCCGCGGATCTCGCCGTGGTGGTGGTTGCTGCCCCCGGTCGCGTACCTACTGAACGCGAGACGAAACAGGAAGTACCGCGAGGCGGTGTTCGCCGCGATGAAGCCGGAGCACGTCAAGCAGACCGTGGTCTTTCTCGACAAGGCGCGCGGGTGGGTGACGGTCGCGGCCGGCGCGTTCTTCATCGCGGTGAAGGAGACCTGGGAACTGGTGCACCTGCTGAACTGGAACGTCGCGGTGTTCTGGGCGTTGCTCGTGCTGCTGCCGATCGCGGCCGTGAGCTTCACCGCCTTCTCGCTCAGCCGTTCGGAAAAGGTTCTGGCCAGCACAAAGGAGGTCGTCGGTGAGTAGGCCGGATGCCCGGCTGCTGACGGGAGTCGCCGGTCTCGCCGTCGCGGCCCTCCTTCTCATCGAGTTCGGTGTCCGCACCTCGCTCGGCCCCCGGCCGGCGCTGGGGAATGGCGTCGCGCTCGTCGCGTTTGCCGAGCGCAGCAGCGCGGCGACCCTGGTGATCACGCTGGTCGACACGCTGATGATGGCCTGCCTCATCCTGTTCCTGGCCGCGTTCCGCGAGCTGGTGACGCTCGCCGAAGGCGACCTGGAGTGGGTGACCGCGATCGTGATGGGCGCCGGCCTGGTGTTCGTCGGGGTCACGATCGTCGGGGACTCGATGGAGGCGGGAGGCGCGCTGGGCGCCGACGCGTCGACGGTACGCACGCTGACCGCCGGCTACCTCTTCCTGTTCGGACC
>FSWJ01001054.1_pt1 | contig 20323 bp, 12 predicted proteins | sample 1637851 | NCBI WGS metagenome assembly FSWJ01 (sample SAMEA3914789, study PRJEB12502) | metagenome | biome: forest; material: soil | place: Canada | collected 2011-07-03 | depth 0.3 m | reverse complement strand
GTGGCGGGCCGGTACGCGATCGGCCACCAGTTCCTCTCCGACGGCGAGGCGAGCATCCAGGGTCACTGGTGGAGCGCCTCCGCCAACAGCAACGACTACATCGAGAAGAGCTGGCGGCAGTACTACAGCCCCCGGGGCCGTCCCGCCGACTCCGCCGAGCTGCCCGTCACGAGCGCTCCCGGATGCTCGATCTTTCAGCGGCTGGCGGCCTTCCAGCTCACCCACCCGACCTTCACCTTCCGCAACTACGGCGAGCTGGTCGGGCTCGTCGAGCCGACGACCAGTGTCGGCCAGCCGCAGGCCAACCTCTGTGGCGGCGCCGGTCCCGCCGGGCCGGGAAGCAACCCGCTGAGCGACCCCCAGTACCCGAGCGAGGCCCAGCTCACGCCCGACGACCGCACCCGTACGGCGGAGTTCCTCAGCGACAGCGGCCTGAAGCTCGACGGGACGAGCGCCGGCAACGGCAACTCCCTGCGGAACTTCAACTACCTCATCATGAGCGAGGACCACACCACGGGACTGGGAGGGACCAACACCCCCCGCTCCCAGGTCGCCCAGAACGACGCCGCGGTGGGCCAGCTCATCGCCGCCCTCTCGAGGTCGCCGTACTGGTCGAGCACGGCGGTCTTCGTCACCGAGGACGACAGCCAGGACGGCATCGACCACGTCGACGGCCACCGCAACGTCCTCCTGGTGGCCAGCCCCTACGCGAAGCAGCGGAGCGCCGACGGGTGCCTCGGCGGGTACATCGGCCACGCCCACTACGACCAGGCGAGCGTCCTGCGCACGGCCGAGCTGATGCTCGGGGTCCCGCCGATCTCCGCCTACGACGCCGGAGCGACCCCGCTGTACGGGCTGTTCCAGGCCAAGGACTCCGCGTCGCAGCTGACCGCCGCGGACCTCGCGCCGTTCGTCATGCCCAAGAACCCCTCCTTCATCGACGAGACCGTGGCCTCCCTGCCGAAGTCCTCGAAGACGGCGTCGTTGAGGGCCTACTCCAAGACCCTCGACCTCACCCACCTCGACAGGGACCAGGCCTCGATCGAGGCGGTGCTCTGGGAGTCCCTGCGGGACGACCCGCTGCCCCACGAGCTCGCCGCGAAGCTCGCCGGCTCGGACGAGCGTCCCGTGACGGCACCCGTCACGACCGTGAGCTCCGCGCAGGAGGTGTCCACGGCCGGCGGCAGGCCGTTGAGGACGGGCGCGACCGTCGCCTGTGGGAAGGCGGTTCCGGTGACGCTCCCGGTGCGGCCCGGCCAGACGTCCCTCGGCGCGGGCGGGCTTCCCGCCACCGGTCTCGCCTGGCGGGTGGCGGCTGTCGGGCTGGCGCTGCTGGCCGGCGCCGGAGCGGTGCGGCGGGCGCGCCGCTCCTGAGGGCGGACCCGCGGCGGGCGGCACCTTCGGGGGATGGACAGGTCCCGTACCTCGGGCGTTCACGTTCCGTACATGCTGGTCCGGACACTCAGAGAGGGACTCCTTCCGCCCCCTGATGTTCGAGAGGCATGAGACGTGACGGCCATCGACGTCCTCGAGGCAGCCATCGCCAGCTCCGCCCCGCAGGCGACCGCCGCGGGCCTGGAAGCCGTCGGGGTCAGCGCCTGGTTCGGCAGCAACAAGGTCCTCGAACGGGTCAGCCTCTCGATGCCGCCACGGACCGTGACCGCGCTGATCGGGCCGTCCGGCTGCGGCAAGTCGACGTTCCTGCGGGTCCTGAACCGGATGCACGAGTCGGTGCCGTCGGCCAAGCTGGCGGGAGAGGTGCTCCTGAACGGCCAGGACATCTACGCCACCGGCCAGCGCATCACGCTGACCCGCAAGCGCATCGGCATGGTGTTCCAGAAGCCCAACCCCTTCCCGGCGATGTCGATCGCGGACAACGTCGCTGCCGGGCTCAGGCTCACCGGCACGAAGCTGGGGCGGGGAGAGCGTGCCGAGCTCGTCGAGCGGTGCCTCACCCGCGCCGGGCTCTGGAACGAGGTCAAGGACCGCCTCGACCAGCCCGGCCAGGCGCTGTCGGGCGGGCAGCAGCAGCGCCTCTGCATCGCCCGGTCGCTCGCCGTCGACCCCGACGTACTGCTCATGGACGAGCCGTGCTCCGCACTTGACCCGACCTCCACCCGGCGCATCGAGCAGACGATCGGGGAGCTCGCCCCGGACGTCACGATCGTCATCGTCACGCACAACATGCAGCAGGCCGCCCGGGTCTCCCAGCAGTGCGCCTTCTTCCTGGCCGAGCAGGGCACGCCGGGCAGCATCGTCGAGGCGGGCACGACCAAGCAGATCTTCGGCGACCCCAAGGACCGGCGCACGGCCGACTACGTGAACGGCCGCTTCGGGTGACGACTGCCGCGACCGACGCCCCCCGGGTGCTCACCCAGACCCTCACCGGCGCCGACCGGGTGTTCCGGGGAACCGCCCGCACCATCGGCCTGCTCGTCCTGGCGCTCACCGGTTCGATCGGCCTGTTCCTCGGCTACCAGGCGATCCCGACGCTGCAGCGCTACGGCCTGCGGTTCTTCACCGAGAACCAGTGGCTCCCCCAGCAGGACGTCGTGGGGCTGTCGGCGGTCCTGCTCGGGACGGTCGAGGTCGCCCTCGTCGCCCTGATCGTGGGCTTCCCGCTCGCCCTGCTCACCGCGCTGTACATCAGCGAGTACGCCCCGCCCCGTCTCAAGGCCACCTGCGTCGCGCTCATCGACCTGATGGCCGCGGTCCCGAGCATCATCTACGGCCTGTGGGGCTTCTTCCTCCTGCAGCCGCAGGCCATCCACGTGTCGCGCTGGATCGCCCAGCACCTCGGGTGGATCCCGCTCTTCCACGTCGACACCGACCCCAACTCCGCGTCCTGGGCGCAGACGAGGTTCACCGCCTCGGCGTTCATCGCCGGGCTGGCCGTCGCGATGATGGTGATCCCGCTCGCGTGCGCGGTGATGCGCGGGGTGTTCGCGCAGGCGCCGCTCGGCGAGCGGGAAGCCGCGCTGGCCCTGGGCTCGACGAAGTGGGGGATGATCCGCGCCGTCGTCCTCCCGTTCGGCCGGGGCGGGATCATCGGCGGCACGATGCTCGCCCTCGGCCGTGCCCTGGGTGAGACCGTTGCCGTCCTCCTCATCATCAGCCCGGCCTTCGACCTCAAGGGCAGCATCCTGTCGGTCGGCACCGAGACGACCTCGGCGCTGATCGCCGGCCTGTTCGGGGAGGCCAGCAAGGCGCAGCTGTCCGCACTGCTCACCGCCGGCTTCGTCCTGTTCGTCCTGACCCTGGCCGTCAACACGGTCGCCGCCGTCTTCGTCAACCGCAGCCGCAGCGGCGCGGCGACCGAGATCTGAGGCCGCTGTGACGACCTACGCCTCGACCGACGTCCTCGAGGTCCGGACTGTCCAGGACGCACCCGGCGGTCCGGACCACCCCCGCACGCTCGTCACCCGGACGTTCGACGACCGGGCCTCCTGGCTCGGCGCGATGCTGGGGGCGCTCGCGCTCGTCTGGTTCACCTTCCAGGTGCTGGCGTGGTCGGGCAAGCTCGGCTTCGTCCTCCTCTGGTACGTCGCCTACCTGACCCTGTACGCCGCCGTGACGGGGCTGTCGAACCCACGTCCGGTGGTCGTCGAGCGGCTCGCCGGCGCGGTCGTCGCCGGCGGCGCGGCGATCGTCGCCCTCGCCCTCGCCAGCACGCTCTCCTACACGTTCGCCAAGGGCTGGAGCGCGTTCACGCACGCGAACTTCTACACCCAGGACATGGCGGGCGTGCGCCCGACAGCGGGACTCGACCGGGGCGGCATCCTGCACGCCGTCACGGGTTCCGCGATCGAGGTCGGCATCGCCCTGGTCGTCTCCCTGCCTCTCGGGATCGGCACGGCCGTCTACATGACCGAGGTCGGCGGCAGGGCGGCCAGGACGGTCCGGACCGTCGTCGAGGCCATGACCGCCCTCCCGGACGTCCTGGCCGGCCTGTTCACCTACGCCACCCTGGTCCTGGTCGTGCACCTCGACCGCACCGGCTTCGTGGCGGCCATCGCCTTGTCCGTCACGATGGTCCCGATCATCGCGCGGTCGGCAGAGGTGGCCCTGCGCGTCGTCCCCGGCGGGCTGCGGGAGGCGAGCCTGGCGCTGGGTGCGTCGCAGTGGCAGACCGTCCGGCGCGTCGTCCTGCCCACCGCGAAGGCCGGCCTGGCCACCTCGTTGATCCTGGGTGTCGCCCGCGTGGCGGGCGAGACGGCGCCGCTTCTCATCGTCAGCGGCGCCTCGACCTACCAGAACACCAACCCGTTCAGCGACCCCATGAACAGCCTTCCGCTCTACATCTTCTCCGCCGTCCGGAGCGGCCAGCCCAACTTCATCGCCCGTGGCTTCGGTGCCGCGGCAGTTTTGCTCGCCCTGGTGATGGTCCTGTTCGTCATCGCCCGTCTGCTCGCTCGGCCCAAGGCCGGCAACCGTTGAGGAGCTCGTCCGTGCCGCCCCGCCCCGCCCTTGTGGGCGCGCTGGTCCTCGCCGCGATCGCGGTCGCGTCAGCAGCGCCCGCCGTCGCCGCCGGCAGCCACTCGCCGATCGCCGGCTCCGGCTCCAGCTGGAGCTCCAACGCGGTCAACCAGTGGGTCGCCGACGTGCAGCCCAACGGCCTGCAGGTCGTCTTCACGGCCAGCGGCTCGGCGATCGGCCGCAAGGACTTCGCGAACAAGACCACCGACTTCGCGGTCAGCGACATCGGCTTCCAGGGTCGCGACAAGGTCACCGGCGACGAGGACACCAGCCAGGGCCGCGCGTTCAGCTACCTGCCCATCGTGGCCGGCGGGACGGCGTTCCCGTACCAGCTGAAGGTGGCCGGCAAGCTCGTCCGCAACCTGCGGCTGTCAGGCCCGACGCTCGCCGGCATCTTCACGAACCAGATCACCAACTGGAACGACCCCGCCATCACCAGGGACAACAACGGCCACGCGTTCCCGAGCAAGCCCGTGGTCCCGGTGGTGCACTCGGAGGGCTCCGGCTCGTCGGCGCAGTTCACCCGCTACCTCGACACCATGCACCCGGGACTCTGGCGACCGTTCTTCGGCAGCAGCGGGTTCACCGAGTACTTCCCGCGCAAGGGCCAGGCGATCGCCCAGAACGGCTCCGACGGCGTCATGAACTACGTCGCCTCCGACGCCGCGGACGGCGCGATCGGCTACGACGAGTACTCCTACGCCCTCGGCAAGAACTACCCGGTGGCCAAGGTCGAGAACGCCAACGGCTACTACACCCTGCCGTCGCAGTACAACGTCGCCGTCGCCCTCACGTCCGCGCAGATCAACCAGGACAAGAGCTCGCCCGACTACCTGCTCCAGAACCTCGACGGCGTCTACGCGCAGCGCGACAACCGCACGTACCCGCTCTCGTCGTACTCCTACATGATCATCCCGACGGCGAGCGCCGACCCGCGGATGACGACGGCCAAGCGCCAGACGCTGGCCGACTACCTCTACTACTCGATCTGCGAGGGACAGAAGGAGATGGGACCGATCGGCTACTCGCCGCTTCCCGTCAACCTCGCCCAGGCCTCGTTCGACCAGATCAACAAGCTCAAGGCCGCCGACAGCAGCGTCGACCTCACCAAGCGCGACATCAGCAACTGCGGAAACCCGACCTTCGTCGCCGGGCAGCCCAAGCGCAACTACCTGGCCGAGATCGCGCCACAACCCGCGGCCTGCGACAAGAACGGTGCCGGCCCGTGCACCACGACGACGACCTACAACGCCAACCCGTCGAAAGGAAAGCCGGTCGGCACGACGACAGGTACGACGGGGACGACCCCGTCCGGCCCGACGGCCCCGCACGCGGGAACCGGACCGGTCACACCCACGGCCGGGGGGAGCGCGGCCTCTCCCGCCCCCGGCGGTGCGGCCCCCGGGGTCCTTCCTGGCGGAACCGCCGTCCCGGGTGCCGGCATGGGCACGGCACCTGACGTCACCGGCGTGCCGACCGACCTCGCGTCGTCGCGCAGGCCGGTCTCCAACGGGGTCCTCGGTCCCCTCGCGGTCCTGCTGCTGCTCGGGGCCGTGGCCGCCCCGCCTCTCGTCGCGCGACGCATGCAGGCGCCGCGGTGAGTCCGTTCGGCCGCGCCTTCGGCGCCGCGGCGGTCCTGCTCCCCCTGCTCGCCGGCGCCGTGTCCGCCGCCGCGCCGTCGCGGGCGGCGACCACGGCGACCGCGGCGAGCACGGACCTGGGGTCGACCGTCGTGGTGAAGACGCTGACCCGCAGCCATCTGAACGCGGACGGTACGGAGACCGTGGCCGACCGGCGGACGGTCACCCTGCGGGTCGAGCAGACCAAGCTGCTGCACAGCCGGCAGCCGATCCGGGTCAGCTGGACCGGCGCCCACCCGACGGGCGGCATCGTCGCCGACGCGAGCTCCAGCGTCGCCCGCCTACAGGAGTACCCGTTCGTCCTGCTGGAGTGCCGTGGCGTCGACAGTGCCGCGGTGGCCGTCGCCCGCCGGCTCACGCCGCAGACCTGCTGGACCCAGTCGGTCCAGGAGCGCTTCCAGCGCGACACCCAGACCGGCTTCCCCGCCTGGCGGGTCGACCGTCGCGCCCCGGCCTCCGAGCGCAGGGCGGTGGTGGGCGCGCCCGCCCCGCGACCGGCCTCGTGCGGCGGCGCGGCCCCGGCGGAGCACTGGCTCCCCTTCGTCGGCGCGCGCGGCACCGTCTTCAACACGAACCTCTCGCTGTGCGGAACCCAGGCGCCGGAGGCCAGCAACGTCGGCGGCGGCGGCCAGCCCAGCAACACGACCTACGCCATCACGCAGAAGGACGGCTCCGGGTCGACGAAGTTCACGACCTGGACGGAGGAGGACAACGCCTCGCTCGGCTGCAGCCAGTCGGTCGCCTGCGCGCTGGTCGCCGTACCCGTGATGGGCATCAGCTGCGACGAGTCCGCGAAGGCGCTGCCGGCAGCGGACCAGCCGCCGGGCGACGTCAGCGCGCAGGTCAAGGCGGACTGCCGGGCGGGCGGCAACTACGCCGCCGGGGCGCCCAACCAGAACGGCGCCGGCAGCGCGGCGGCAGTCGCCGGCGCGCTGTGGTGGTCGGCCTCCAACTGGGACAACCGCGTCGTCGTGCCGCTGAACTTCGCGGCGCCGTCCAACGTGTGCGACATCGCCGGCGGCAACCACGGCGTCGACCTGTACGGCTCCGAGCTGCTGGTGCAGGCGAGCACGCAGTGGCGTCCGAAGTTCTGCCTCGGCAAGGGCGGGATCCCCTTCAAGCACGTGCAGGTCGGGGAGCCGCAGGCCAAGAGCCTGCTCACCAACGGGACGATCGGGGGAGCCTTCCTCAGCAACCCTCCGGCGGAGGGCTGGGCCCGTCCCGTGGTCAACGCTCCCACTGCCATCAGCGGATTCTCGATCTCCTACACGATCGACGACCTTCACGGTGAGGAGTACACCAACCTCAAGCTCACCGCCCGGCTGCTGGCGAAGCTGATGACGCAGTCCTACCCGGGTCTGACCCCCATCAGGAACGAGTACGCCGCCCTGTCGGGCAACCCGCTGAACATCTCGCTGGATCCCGAGTTCATCGCCCTCAACCCCGGCGTCCCGCACGGCGTCGGTGCCTCGGCAGCGGCCTCGGAGCTCTTCTCCGTCTCCAGCGACTCCGACGTCATGAACGCCCTGACGTCCTACGTGACGGGGGACAAGGACGCCCGCGCCTTCCTCGACGGCACGCCCGACCCCTGGGGTGCCGTCGTGAACCCCAGCTACAAGGGGATCGCCCTGCCGGTCGACTCCTGGCCCCAGCGCGACACCTTCGAGCCGAAGAACTACTACGCCAGCGGGCAGAACGAGTGCCTGCAGTCGGCGCCCGTGCCCTTCCTGCCGCTGGTCTCCGCACCGACGGCTCGCCTGGCGAACATCTCGCTCGCCGTGCAGTTCGCGCTCGCCAACTCCCAGATCGACTGCGTCGCCGTACCGGGTCAGACCGACGGGACGGGATCCAAGCTCGTCGCCCAGGGACGACAGCAGCCTGGCTTCCGTTTCCTGCTCGGCGTCACGTCGCTCGGGGACGCGAAGCGGTACGCCCTCAACTCCGCGGCCCTGCAGGTCGGTCACGCGTTCGTGCCCCCCACCGACCGCTCGCTCGCGGCCGCGGCCGCGCTGCTCCAGCCCGACAGCAGGAGCAGGAGCTGGCGGCTGCCGTATGCCGCGCTGGCCGCGAGCAGCACCGCCTACCCCGGCACCATGCCCGTGTACTCGTCGGTCGCGACCAGCGGCCTGTCGTCCGCCGATGCCAAGGGGTACGCCGCCTTCCTCCGTTTCGCCGCGGGCGCCGGGCAGACACCCGGGCTCGGCAACGGCCAGCTGCCGCCGGGCTTCCTCCCGCTGACCAAGGCCAACGGGCTGGGTGCGCTCGCGACCTACACCCTGGTGGCGGCCGACGCCGTGCAGGCACAGAGCGGCGCGGTACCCGGCCTGTCCGACCGGCTCACCGTCGTACCCACGTCGCGGCCGTCTGCGTCCGGGCCGTCGACAGGCCCGTCCGGCGGTGCCGGCGGAGTGGTGCCGCCCGGCGGGGTCGTCGTCCCGGTCCCGGCGACGCCGTCCGGAGTCGGGGCGCCGGTGGCCGTCGCGCCGGTGCCCCAGCTGACGCCCCAGCCGTCCGCCGCGACCCGCGGGATCACCCCGACGCTTGCCTCCGGCGTCGCCGGCGGCCTCCTTCCCGCCCTCCTCGCCGTGGGCCTCGTCGGCGGTCTGGTCGCTCTCCTCGCGGACCGCCTCGGACGCCGGTTCCGGAGCGGTGCGGCATGACGACCGACCTGGCGGTCCCCACGCCTCCCGCGACGGCGGCCGCCCCGGGGCCGCAGCGGCCGCTCGTGCTCGCCACCTCCCTCTGGACCCTTGCGAGCCTGTCGGTGCTCGCGGTCTGGTTCGTCGTCTACGTCCTGGTCGTCGGGGCCGCGCAGGAGCAGGGGGACCAGCAGCGGCTCTTCGCGCGGTTCAGGGCTGAGCTCTCCCAGGCGACGGCGCCCCTCGGCCCGACGGCGGAGGGGCGGCCGGTCGCCCTCCTCGAGGTGCCTCGGGCCGGGATCGCCCGGGCGGTCGTGGTCGAGGGCGCGACGTCGCAGGACCTCCAGTCCGGCCCGGGCCACCGCCGCGACACGGTCCTCCCGGGACAGGCCGGGGTGTCCGTCCTGTACGGCAAGGGCGCGACCTTCGGGGCGGCGTTCAGGCACCTCGCCGACCTCCGGGCGGGCGACCAGGTCCGGGTGACGACGGGCCAGGGCGTGTCCACCTACACGGTCAGCGGCACCCGGCACGGCGGCGACGCCGAGCCGCTCCCCCCGGCGCCCGGGGCGGGACAGCTGACCCTGGTCACGGTGACCGGTACGGGGTGGCGTGCGGGCTGGGCGCCGTCGGCCACGACCTACGTCGACGCCGTCCTCGACCAGGCCCACCCCGGTCCGGGGGGCCGCCCCGCCGCCCTGCCGGACGAACGGCTCCTCGCCGGGGCCTCCGACGCGCTGCTCGCCCTCGTGCTGTGGCTCGAGGCGCTGGTCGTCATCGTCGTCGGCGGGGTCTGGGCCTGGGGTCGCTGGGGTCGCTGGCAGTCCTGGATCGTCGTCTCGCCGGTGCTGGTGGCCGTCCTGGTGGGGACCAGCCGCACCGCGGCGCGCCTGCTGCCGAACGTGCTCTGAGGCGCGGTCCCCGTCCGCGGACCGCGCCACTGTCCGTTTCACGCACGACTGTCGCCCGGTCGCCATGTCCTGTTCATCCGGCGGGCACGTCGACGCCCGCTCCAACCAGCAGGTTGGCCACTGTCGGCCGCCGGCATCCCGACGGCACGTCCCATCCACCCTGGAGGACTGACCGCATGACCCGATCGAAGACCACACTCGGCCTGGGAGCCGGCCTGGCCGCGGCGCTCACGCTGTGCACCGGCGCCGCGCACGCCGATCTGGCTCCCACGCAGAACGACATCGTCGGCGTGGGGTCGGACACCGTGCAGAACATCGCGAACTTCCTCGCCGACGGCGACACCACCGGCACCCCCGGCTACAACTCGGCCGGCAACCTCAACCGGGTCGTCTCGTTCGACGCGACGCCCGACGCCAACGACCGCGCGGGCTACCTCAACGGCAGCACGAACGCCTCGCTCAAGCCCCTCACGCCGACGGTCGTGCTCCGCGCGGGCACCAGCCCGGTGCAGCGCCCGAACGGCTCCGGCGCCGGCATCACGGCGCTGCTCGCCGACAAGGGCTCCACCGAGGTCATCAACTTCGTCCGCTCCTCGCGCCTGCCCACCGACGCCGAGCAGCAGCTCGCCCTCAGCGCCGGCTGGGGTGGCCTGCACGTCGTCCGCATCAGCACCGACGACCTGCGGGTCGCGACGGCCAACACCACCAACGCTCCCAGCGCGCTGACGCCCGCGCAGCTCGTGCAGATCTACCAGTGCACGGCCACCACGTGGACGGCTGTCGGCGGCTCGTCAGGCGCGACCATCATCCCGCAGGTCCCGCAGAACGGCTCCGGTACGAGGAGCACCTTCCTCAACGACCTGAAGGCCGCCAACGGCGGTACGGCGGTCACCCTCGGCAGCTGCGTGCAGACCGTCGAGGAGAACGACCCGACCTCGATCACGGGCGCCTCCAGCCCCGCGGACGCGATCGCGCCGTTCTCGAGCGGCCGCCTCGCGCTCTACAACAGCGGCTACTTCAAGGACCCGACCAAGGTCTTCGGCACCGCGCCCGTCGCGGTCGCGCCGGGGATCACGCTGCTGACGGCCACGGGCAGCTACCTCAACAGCCGCGGTCTCTACATCGTGTTCCGCCACTCCGACACGACGAGCACGACTCCGTTCCAGCCGGGCGGCACCAAGAACTGGGTGCAGACCCTGTTCTCCAACCCCGGCGGCACCGCGCCGTTCGTCAACACGACGGCGGGCAAGGCCGACATCGCGTCCGGCGGGGCGACGCCCAACTACGTCGACTGCAGTGCCGGCCTCGGCACGACCTGCTGACGGGCGTCTGATGCCACGCGTCACCACCGGCCGCCCCGGCCGGTCCTGGTCGGTAGCGGTCGCCGTCACGGCGGTGACCGCGGTGACCGGGGTCCTGCTCCTCGCGAGCGGGGCCCCGGCCCACGCCGACCCGGTTCCCTACACCGACGAGCGCAGCTCCGGCCTGCTGACCCTCTGCGACGCAGGCGGTCACGAGCTGAGGGCCGGCTCGGTGGTGACGCAGCCGTTCGTCCACCTCGTGGTGGCGCAGACCCCGGCTCCGGCCGGGTACGACGACGGGCGGGGCACCGCCTCGCTGTACGGCTACCAGCCTCGCCAGGGGCTGGCGCCCGGCCAGTGGAGCGGGGAGCTCATGACCGGCGCCTCGCGGTTCGCCGACCCCCACCGCCCCGCCGCCGTCGCGCTTCCCGAGGACCTGTCCCTCGGCGGGTTCGCCGCCGACTTCCCACCGACCTGGCACGGCCTGGTCCAGCTCCGGCTCTACGTCGGTGCGCCAGGCCGGCCGCTGCAGAGCCAGCGGTACGACAGTGCCGACGTCCAGATCTCCGGTGACCACTGGTCCCTGGTGCGGGGCGGAGGCGGCAGCTGCCGGGGCGTGAAGGCGGTGGCCGTCGCCCGGCTGCTCGGCGTCCAGTCGACAGCGGTCCCGACGCAGGGCGCCACCGTGCGGCCCGGCGCCGCTCTGCCTCCCAGCTCCGGCGGGGCCGACGGCTCGACGTCGTCGACCGGGACGTCGGTCGCCGCCCGCGCCGCGAGCGGCTCCTCCCGCGGATCCGGGCCGCAGGCCCTGTCCGTCGCCCTGGTCGTGCTCGTCCTCCTGCTCGGCGGCGGTGCGCTGCTCCTGCGCCGGCGCCGCTCACCGCACCCCGCCTGATGCACCTGTCCGTAGCTCCTCCCCGAACTCCGTCCGAAAGGCATTCGATGAAGGTCCGTCAGGGTCCGGCCCGAGCCGCGCTCCTCTCCACGCTGGTCTCCACTGCGGTCATGACCGTCGCCGTCTCCCCGGCCTCCGCGGCCGGCAACCCGCCGTACGAGCCGGACACCGGTGCCGCGGGCAGCATCACGTTCTACGACGCCTCCGGTGCCCTGCTGACCGGTGGCTCCACGAGCGCGATCGTCGGGTACGCGGTCGGGTCGACCACGTTGACCGCGAACGGCAGCAAGGCCTCGCTCTACGGCTACCTGCCGAAGAACGGCCAGGCGCCGGGCCAGTTCTCGGGTGAGCTGCTCGCCGGCCCGACGACCTTCCCGATCAGCGGCGCCCCGGCTCCGGTGTCGGGCTCCGCCAATCCGGCCGTCAAGACGGTCACCGGCGACCTGACCTTCGCGGACCTGGCGAAGGACTTCCCGAACACCGCCACGGACGCCTACCAGGGCCTCTACCAGATCAGGATCAAGACGTCGGACACCAAGTACCTGGCGACCGACATCCAGATCAGCGGCAGCACCTGGTCGCAGGTCTACCCGGCGGTCAGCGGCACCGCGACGACCACGACCCTCGGCGTCTCGCCGGCGGCCGCGACGCCCGGTCAGACCGAGACGCTCACCGCGACCGTCAGCCCGTCCGCGGCGGCCGGCACCGTCCAGTTCTCCGACGGCTCGACCGCCCTCGGGTCGCCGGTCACCGTCAGCGGTGGCACGGCGAGCACGACCGTGACGCTGGCTGCCGGCGCGCACTCGCTCTCGGCGGCCTTCACGCCGGCCGATGCCGCCGCGTTCCGGCCGAGCGGCTCCGCGACGACCCGCTACGTCGTCCGGACCGCCACCTCGCTCACGCTGGCCAAGCCGGTCGGAGCGGTCACGGCCGGTCAGTCCTTCCGGGTCAGCGGGGCCGTCGGCGGTGGGTCGGCGGCCGGGAGGCCGGTCGTCCTGTACGTCTACGGCGACCACCAGGCAGCCAGGGCCGTCAGCCTCACCACCGACGGCAGCGGGGCGTTCAGCTACGTGCTCCGCGGCACGGTCAACACCACGTTCCGGGCCGTCTTCCAGGCGACCGACACGCAGGCTGCGGCCACGTCCAACTCGGTGCGCACGCTGGTCCGCACCGCGGTCACGATCACCTCGCCGCGGTCCGGCACGCAGACCCGCACCCGCACCCTCGCGGTGTCCGGCAAGGTCTCCCCGACCCACGCCGGATCGGCCGTCGTCCTCTACGAGCGGCGCGGTCGGAGCTACGTCGTGCTCGCCCGCGTGCGGGTCGCCCGCAACGGGACGTTCCGCTTCGTCCGCACCTTCAGCAAGGGCACCCACGTCCTGCAGGCGCGGATCGGCACCACGTCCACCAACGCCGCGGGCACCTCCGCGCTCGTGACGCTCCGGGAGCTCTGACCGCCGCGCCGACGTCGCGCTGAACCACGGTCGAGGCTGGCCCCGCAGGGGCCGGCCTCGACCGCGTTAGCCGGGCGTTCATCGCCCCGTCACGGGCGGGCCGTCGGCACGAGGCATAGTCACCGCGTGATCTCGCACCTGAGGACCCGCCTGGCCGCCGCCCTGCTGGTCGGGTCCACGGTCGTCGTGGTGTCCGGTGCCGGTGGCTCGCAGAGCGCCGCCGCCCGCCCGCCGGCCCCCGCACCCGGAGTGGTGCTGCCCAACGGCCGGCTCGTCACGCCAGCCGGGTCGCCGTACGACACCACGCGGCGCACCGGCGACGCGTCGTACGACCTGGGCGACTTCCCGGTCGGCCTCGCACTCAGCCCCGACGGGACCCTCGCGGTCGCGAGCCTCAACGGCTTCGGGGTCGGCGTCCCACCCGGCTTCAACTCCACCTGCCAGGCGGACACGCCAGGGTCGGGCGGGCTGTGTCCCGGCACCCCGGCGAGCAAGAAGGCCACGCAGCAGAACCACGCGCCCGACGAGGGCCTCGACGTCGTCAACCTCGCGACCGGCAAGGTCACACAGGTCGTCGCCATCCCGACCAACCGCGACCCGCGCAAGCCGCGCGTCTGCGGCACGACCATCAACTGCTTCGGCATCGGGGTGTCGTTCTCCCCCGACGGGCGGCACGTCTACGCCACCGGTGCCGGAACCGACATGGTCTACGACTTCGCCGTCACGGCAGGCACGTTGAAGCTCGCCCGTTCCGTCCCGGTACCGAGCATCGTGGAGCACACGCCCGCGGTACCGGTCGTCGGCGCGACCTACGGCAACCCCAAAGGTCTCGTGGTCACGCCCGACGGCCGCAGCCTCCTGGTCACCAGCGAGTTCGACAGCACCATCGCCCTTTACGACCTGACCGGTACGGCGGGTCCGGTGCTCAAGGCCCAGGGGCTGCTGCCCGGAGGCGTGGCGGCCCCGGCTCCCGTGTCGTACCTCTACGCCGTCGCGACCAGCCCGGATTCGGCGTATGCCTACGTGACCGCCCAGGGCACGGGCCTCGTCTACGCCGTCAACCTCGCGGTCCTCCGCGCCGCGGGCACCTCGTTCGCCTCGCTGAGCACGGTGGCCGTGCCCCTCGCCGCGACCGTCCCCGGCCTCGACCACCCGACCGGCCTGGCGGTCTCGCCGGACGGCGCCACCCTGGCCGTGACGGGGAGCAACAGCGACAACGTGGCGTTCCTGCCCGTCACCCGAGGAGTCCCGCGCCTTCCTGCGGTGACCGTGACGGTGGCCGCGGCGGACCACCAGGGCACCAAGGGCTCGGTGCCCAACGCGGTGGCGTGGTCGAGCGACGGCAAGCGGGCCTACGTCGCCCTCGCCGGCGACGACGCCGTCGCGGTCGTCGACCCGGTCGCCGGCACCCAGCTGGGCGCGGTCCCCACCGGGTGGTACCCCACCGCGGTGGCCGTCGGCCCGAAGGACGGGCGCGTCTACGCCCTCGCCGCCAAGGGACTGGGCAGCAGGTACCTGCCGGCGCTCGGCTACACGGCCCGTCCGGGGACCGCCCTTCCGAAGGGCGCCGCGATCCCGAGCGCCGACTACTACGACGGCGACAACATGCCCGGCCTGCTCACGCGGTTCGCCCCTCCGACAGGCGCGCGGCTGGCGGCCTACTCCGCCCGCGCCCGCGCGGACATCCGGCACGCGGGCGGGCTCGACCAGCGCCCAGCCGACTCGCCGATCCCGTCCGCCCCCGGCGGTGCCAGCCCGATCACGCATGTCGTGTACGTGGTCCGGGAGAACCGCACCTACGACCAGGTCCTCGGCGACCTGGTCAAGACCCGCAAGGACTCTGACGGCGACCCGGGCAACGCTGTCCTCGCCCCGGCGGTCCCGAACGCCCACGGGATCTCCGACCGGTTCGCGACCGGGGACCACTTCTTCAGCGACGGCGAGGCGAGCGTCCAGGGGCACTGGTGGACGACCGCCGCCAACAGCAGCGACTACATGGAGAAGTCCTGGCGGCAGTACTACTCACCGCGCCGCCGCCCGTACGACCCGATCGGCACGGTCGTGAACCCGCCCGGCTGCACGATCTTCCAGGCCCTCCAGCGCCACCAGGCCACCCATCCCACCTTCACCTTCCGCAACTACGGCGAGCTCGTCGGCGTCGCCAACGCCACGACCAACCTCTCCTCGGCCTCCACCAACCTCTGCAGCGGTGGCGCACCCACCGGCCCGGGAAGCGTTCCGAGCGACCCGAACTACCCGACCCAGCTCTCGCTCGTCCCCGACGACCGCACCCGGTCCGCGGAGTTCCTCAAGGACAGTGGGCTCAAGCTCGACGGCACGAGCGCGGCCAACGGCAACACGCTACGCAACTTCAACTACCTGATCCTGTCGGAGGACCACACCTCCGGCCTGGCGGGCACGCAGACGCCGCGCTCGCAGGTCGCCCAGAACGACCAGGCGCTGGGCCAGATCGTCAGTGCCCTCTCGAAGTCGTCGTACTGGCCGAGCACCGCCGTCTTCGTGGTGGAGGACGACAGTCAGGACGGCTTCGACCATGTCGACGGACACCGCAACGTGTTGCTCGTCGCCTCGCCGTGGGCCCGCCAGGTCAGCGGCGACGGCTGCCGGACGGGTTACATCGGGCACGCCCACTACGACCAGGCGGGCGTGATCAGGACGATGGAGCTCGTCCTGGGACTGCCGCCGATGTCGGCCTACGACGCGGGCGCGACACCGCTCTACGACCTGTTCCAGCCGACCTCGAAGGCCGCCGGACTCACCAGGGGCTCGTTGGCGCCGTACCAGAACAAGCCGGCCCCGGCCTTCGTCGACGAGACCGTGGCGTCGTTGCCCAGGACCGCGAAGAACCAGGCCCTGATCGCGCAGTCGAGGGGCCTGGACCTCCGGGGCATCGATACCGCCGGCCCGCGGCTCGAGTCGGTGCTCTGGCAGTCGCTGAGCAGCGCTCCGCTGCCGCAGGAGCTCGCCGGACGGCTCGGCCAGGGCGACGCTGAGCCGGTGCCGCCGGCGGTGCTCGCCGCCGCCGGGCCCGTTCTCGCGCGACCCGGCGCGGTGCCGGACCTGTCGACGGTCACCGGCCAGGCCGTCACCGCCGCGACCCGCTGCGTCTCCCTCGGCCGCCGGCAGGTTGACGCGGTCGCGGGCAGGGGGGCGCTGGCGGCAACCGGCCCCGGACTCCGACTTCCCCTGGCCGCGCTGCTCCTGCTCGGCGGAGCGGCCGTGCTCGTCCGCCGTCGCACGACCTAGCCGCCCGACGTTCACGCACCGGCCAGGTCGAAGCCGGTCTCCCGTCGGAACCGGCGCCGACCGTGGTCGTGTGCTGCTGATCGGACATCGCGGAGCCGTGGCCTCCGGGTACCCGGAGAACACCCTCGCCGCCGTCGACCGGGCGTTCCGCCTCGGAGCGGACGGCGTCGAGGTCGACGTACGGCTCACCGCCGACGGGATGGTGGTCTGCCACCACGACCCGGGGATGCGCCGTACTGCGGGCGACCCGCGCTACCTGGTCTCGATGCACTCGGCCTCGCTCCCGGACGTCGGGGGGCACCGCGTGCCGCGGCTGTCGGAGATGCTCGACCTCGTCGGGAGCCGAGGGAGGCTGGTCGTCGAGCTGAAGACCCCGCACTGGCCCGCGGGCGCCGCCACGAGCACGGTCGACGCGGTGGTCTCGGTGCTCCGCCGGCATCGGCTGCACGACGTGGTCGTGTCGTCCTTCGACCGGCCGCGGGTGCTCCAGGTGAGGCAGAGCGGCGCGGCTGTCCGTACCGCGCTCCTCGGTCGCCCCGGCGTACCTCTCGGCGTGGTGCTGCGCCGGGCGTCCCGGGACGGTCACCAGGAGGCGCACCCGCATGTCTCCTCGCTGCTGGGGCGGCTCGACCTGGTGGCGCCCGCGGCCCGGCTGGGGATCGCGGTCACCGGTTGGACGGTCAACCGTCCCCGTGAGCTGCACCGGCTGGCCGAGGCGGGCGTGCTGGCGGCGATCTGTGACGAGCCCGACCACGCCCGCAGCGCCCTCGAGAGCGGACGGCTCGCCGAGGCCGGCTGAGAACGGCTAGGCGCGGAGCTGGTCCTCCTCGTGGAGCCAGTCCAGGCGCCGCAGCACGACGCCCTCCCTCATCGCCCAGGGGCAGATGTCGACGCGCTCGATCCCGAAGGCTGTCAGGGCCTCCAGTGCCACGATCGCGCCCCCGAGCAGCTGCGGGGCGCGACTCTCCGAGACGCCCGGCAGCTCGGCGCGCTCAGCGGCGGTCATGCCCGCGACCCGGTCGACGATGCTCTCCAGACCGCGACGGGAGAGCTGACGCGGCACCCGCGGGCCGAGCGCGTACGGCGCCGCGCCGTCGAGCCGGGCGAGCGAGCGGAACGTCTTCGACGTCGCGACGACCCGGTCCGGAACTCCCTGGCTGTGCACCCGGGGCACGACGGCGGCAAGCTCCTGCCAGACGTGCTCCCGGAGCGCGGCGACGTCCTTGCGCGAAGGCGGGTCGCCCGGCAGCCACTCCCGGGTGACGCGGCCGGCGCCGAGCGGCACCGAGATCGCGAGGTCCGGGAGCTCGTCCCGGCCGCACGCGATCTCGAGGGAGCCGCCGCCGATGTCGAGCGACAGCAGGCGCCCGGCGCTCCAGCCGAACCAGCGGCGCACGGCGAGGAACGTCATCGCTGCCTCGTCCTCCCCGGAGAGCACGACGAGGTCGACGCCGGTCTGGTCCCGTACGGCGTCGAGCACGGCACTGCCGTCGGCAGCCTCGCGGACCGCCGAGGTGGCGAAGGCGACCAGGTCGTCGACCTGCTCCTCCGCCGCTGCTCGCGACGCGTCCTGGACGGCGTCGACGAGGAGCTCGCGCCCCCGCGTCCCGAGCCGTCCGTCCGGGCCGATCAGCTCGGCGAGCCGGAGCTCGGTCTTGTGGCTGCGTACGGGGTCGGGGTGTGACCCGGGGTGGGCGTCGACGACCAGCAGGTGCACGGTGTTGGACCCGACGTCGAGCACTCCCAGCCGCATGCCCCGGAGGCTAGGCCACCGGGTTCAGTTCCCTGGCACGACCGAGCAGCTCGCCCTGTACGTCGACCCCTCCGGCCGTCGGCTGCCGATGCCAGCGGCCCTCGACGTCGAGCTCCCAGCGGAGGACGTCGTCACCGGTGAGGCGGTCGAGCATCGCGGCGAGCCGGTCCTTCACGGCGGGGTCCTTCACCCGGACCAGCGTCTCGATCCGGCGGTCGAGGTTACGGTGCATGAGGTCGGCGCTCCCGAGCCAGAACTCCGGGTCTCCACCGTTCTCGAACGCCATCACCCGGGAGTGCTCGAGGAAGCGGCCGAGGATGCTGCGCACCCGGATGGTCTCCGACAGCCCCGGCGCGCCCGGACGGAGCGAGCAGATGCCACGCACCACCACCTCGATCGGCACGCCCGCCTGGCTGGCGTCGTACAAGGCATCGATGATCTCCTCGTCGACGACGCTGTTGGCCTTGAGCCGGATCCCCGAGGGACGGCCCGCACGGGCGTGCTCGGCCTCGGTCCGGATCTGCTCGACCAGCCCGGAGCGCACGCCGTGCGGTGCGACGAGCAGGTCGCGGTACTCGGTCTGGTTGCTGTAGCCCGTCAGGGCGTTGAAGAGGTCGGTCAGGTCGGCGCCGAGGACCGGGTCGGCCGTGAACAGGCCGAGGTCCTCGTACACCCGGGCGGTCCGGGGGTGGTAGTTGCCGGTGCCGAAGTGGCAGTACCGCCGCAGCCCCCCGGTCTCCTGGCGGACGACGAGGGCCGCCTTGCAGTGCGTCTTCAGGCCCAGCAGCCCGTACACGACGTGGCACCCGGCGCGCTCCAGCTTGCGGGCCCAGCGGATGTTGGCCTGCTCGTCGAAGCGCGCGGTGATCTCGATGACGACGACGACCTGCTTGCCGGCCTCTGCGGCGTCGATGAGGGCGTCGACGATGGGGGAGTCGCCGGAGGTCCGGTAGAGCGTCTGCTTGATGGCGAGCACCTGCGGGTCGGCCGCTGCCTGCTCGAGGAAGCGCTGCACGCTGGTCGAGAACGAGTCGTACGGGTGGTGCACCAGGATGTCGCCGTCGCGCAGCGCCGCGAAGATGTCGGCCGGCTGCTCGCCGTCGACCAGCCGGGGATGGGTCGCCGGCACGAACGGCTCGTCCTTGAGCTCGGGACGGTCGACCGCCGACAGCTCGTGCAGCGAGGACAGTGCCAGCAGGCCCGGTACGGCGACGACGTCGTCGAGCGTCACGTCGAGCTCGCGCACCAGCAGGTCGAGCACGTGCGGGTCCATGTGCTCGCCGACCTCGAGCCGTACGACGGGCCCGAAGCGGCGGCGTGAGAGCTCGCGCTCGAGCGCCTGCAGGAGGTCCTCGTCCCGGTCCTCTTCGACCTCGAGGTCGGCGTTGCGGGTGACCCGGAAGGCGTGGTGCGCCAGGACCTCGAGGCCGGGGAACAGCTGCTGCAGGTGTACGCCGATGAGCTCCTCGAGCGGCAGGTAGCGCGCCTTCCCGGCGGGTCCGCCCTGCACCTCGACGAACCGGCCGACGTTGTCGGGCACCTTCACGCGTGCGAAGCGCTCGACCCCGGTCTCCGGGTCCCGGACCAGCACCGCAAGGTTGAGTGAGAGCCCGCTGATGTACGGGAAGGGGTGCGCCGGGTCGACCGCCAGCGGGGTGAGGACCGGGAAGACCCGTTCACGGAACCAGCCGTGCAGCCGCAGCTGCTCGACGGCCGGCAGGTCGCCCCACATGAGGATCTCGATGCCCGCCTCGGCGAGGGCCGGACGCACCTGCTCGAGGAAGGTGCGGGCGTGCTCCTGCGCGAGGTCGCGGGCCTTCTGCCGGATGATCTCGAGCTGCGCACGGGTGCCGAGCCCGTCGGCGCTGCGGACCCCCAGCCCTGTCTCGAGCCTGCGGATGAGCCCCGCGACCCGGACCATGAAGAACTCGTCGAGGTTGGTCGCGAAGATGGCCAGGAACTTCGTGCGCTCCAGCAGCGGCGAGCGGGC
>FSWJ01000154.1_pt1 | contig 20437 bp, 21 predicted proteins | sample 1637851 | NCBI WGS metagenome assembly FSWJ01 (sample SAMEA3914789, study PRJEB12502) | metagenome | biome: forest; material: soil | place: Canada | collected 2011-07-03 | depth 0.3 m | reverse complement strand
GTATCAGAGCGCAGCGTAGGCGCAGTCTCTACGCGACCGCTTCGTGACGGTCCTGGTCGTTCTTCTCCCACCGACGCCGGGCGGCACGACGCGCCCACGGGCTGTCGTCGGGCCAATGGTTGCGCAGGGTCGGCAGCACCCACGAGACGCGGCGGCGCAGTCCGCTGAAGCTGGCGAAGGGGCGCGCCGAGATCCGCACGACGAAGTCGGGGTCGTAGCGCACCGTCATCCACGGCTTGATGTGCAGGCTCAGGTCGAGGTCGTCGTGGATGGTGCGCTGGCCGCGGTGCACCTCTTTGCGCAACTCGGTCCACACCTCGCGGCGCATGACGAAGTTCGACCCGAAGATCGGCGGGTGGCCCCGGGAGCCGGTCATCGACCAGTACATGCCGCCGAGATACCAGGCCTTGCCGATCCGGTGCACCAACTCGCTCGAGCCGTAGAAATCTCCGGTGCCGGTCAGCACCGAGAGTTCGTCGTCGTGCGCGAAGATCGCGATGGCGCGCGCCAGCCAGCCGGGCGGGCAGATCGAGTCGGCGTCGATCCGGGCGATCAGTTCGCCGCGGGCGGCGTCGTAGCCTGCGGACGCGGCCTGCGGAATGCCGGGAACCGGCTCGGTGATCACGCGCACCCCGGCGTCGTGGGCGACCTGCGCCGTCGTGTCGGAGCTGCCGTTGTCGACGACGACGATCTCGACCTCGACCGAGGCTGGCAAGCCGGATTGGCGCGCGAGCGCCTGCAAGCAGTTCGCGAGCATTTCGGCATCATTCCGGGCCGGAATCACTACCGAGACGAGCATGAATCCACTCCACTTGCCCACTCCAGGATGGTCGGGCGAGGTTCACCCTACTCTCAGGTCGTCGGCCGGTGACGCCATAGCTGCAGGCTCGCGTAGCTGCGCCACGGGGCCCAGGCGGCGGCGTGTTGGGCCAAGGCTTTCGCCGCTCCGGGCAGGCCGAGCGCCTCGGCGCTCTGCCGGATGACCAGGTCGGTCTCGAGGAAGGTGTCCGGGTTGCCGAGGGTGCGCAGGGCGAGGTAGTCGGCGGTCCACGGTCCGACCCCCGGCAGTGCAAGCAGCTGCGCGCGCAACTCGGCCGCGGGAGTCTCGACATCGAGGCGCAGCTCGCCGCTCGCCACGGCATCCGCGACCCGGATGATGGTGGCCACCCGGTTCGCCGGCCCGCGCAGCACAGAACTCCCGCGTCGGGCGATCACCTCTGCCGAGGGGAACAACTCGTCCTCACCCAGGTCTGCCACCAGTCGCCCGAGAACTGTGCGGGCCGCCGCGACCGAGATCTGCTGCCCGATCAGCGTGCGGAAGAGCGTCTCGGCGCCGTCGGCAGACCCGGGAATCCGAATACCCGGGACCGACGCGACGAGAGGAGCAAGCGTCGAGTCGGCAGAGAGCGCCCCGTCGATCGCCACCGAGTCCGCGTCGAGGTCGAACATCCGGCGCACCCGGGATGACAGCGCGGGCACGTCGGCCAGGCTCGCGAGCTGTGCCGTGACGACGACGCCGGCGCGCTCCGGATCCAGCCGGACCGTCACGTCGGCGCGGCCGTGGGGGAGGGCGAGCGGACGGGCGAAGAACGTGTCATCGCCGGTCTCGAGACCCGGGATGGCGTGGGCGGCGAAGAAGCGGAACAGACCCTTTCCATCGAAAGGTGACCGAGCAGGCAGGCGCAGAGTGAGGGGCGTCGACGATTCGTCGACGCGCTCGTCGGAACGCGGAACCGAACCCTGACGACCCCGTCGAGCGAGTGCGCGAAGCTCACTGGGGGTTGCCCGGTACACCTCTGCGATCGTGTCGTTGAACTGCCGCAGGCTGCCGAATCCGGCCGCGAAGGCGATGTCGGTGATCGGCAGTTCGGTCGCGGCGAGCAGCGACCGCGCGGTCTGCGCGCGGTTCGCCCGCGCCAGGGCGAGCGGACCGGCGCCCAACTCGGCCCGGAGCACCCGGGTGACGTGGCGGGAGGTGTAGCCGAGCCGGCGGGACAGCCCCTCGACGCCCTCGCGCTCCACGACGCCGTCGTGCACCAGCCTCATCGCGCGCGAGGCCAGGTCGTCGTGCAGATTCCAGTCGGGGGAGCCGGGCACGGCGTCCGGCTGGCAGCGCTTGCAGGCGCGCAGGCCGGCCTCGTGCGCGGCCGCGGCGGTTCGGTAGAAGCTGACGTTGCCGGGCTTGGGCGTCATCGCCGGGCAACTCGGGCGGCAGTAGATGCCCGTGGTGTGCACGCCGGCGATGAACTGACCGTCGAAGCGGGCGTCGCGCGAGGCGAGCGCGCCATATCTCTGGTTGAAATCCGGGTCGTCCATTGCACAACCCTCGCACGCCCGACCGACACCCGTCAGCGGAAATCGGACACGGCCTCGACAGGGGCGCGAAGCCGCATCCGGTAGCCTCGGCCCGTGACCATGGATCGCCGCGACGAGGTCCCGCGCAACAAGGTCCCGCGCAACGAGATCGCGCAGAATGGCGCACCCGACGATCTTCTCGCCCTTCTCGCCGAGCTCCGTGCCGAGCTCGGCGATGCCGTGCGCGTCGATGCGGAGTCGCTGGATGCAGCCCGCGCCGACAAGTCGGGCCAGGTCTCGCACACCCGGCCGCTTGCCGTGGTCGAAGCCACGACGATCGAGCAGGTGCAGGCGACGATGCGGTTCGCCACGGCGCACCTCGTCCCGGTCGTCCCGCGCGGCGCCGGGACCGGCCTGGCCGGCGGCGCGATCGGCGGCGAGGGCGAACTCGTGCTGTCCACCCGCGGGATGGACCGGATTCTCGAGGTCTCGATCGACGATCAGCTCGCCGTGGTGCAGCCCGGCGTGCTGAACGGGGACCTCAATGCACAGCTCGCCGAGCGCGGATTGTGGTGGGCGCCCGACCCGGCAAGCAAGGCCATCTCGACCATCGGCGGCAACATCGCCACGAACGCGGGGGGCCTGCTGTGCGCCAAGTACGGCGTGACGCGGGAGGCGGTGCTCGGGCTGAAGGTCGTGCTCGCCGATGGCCGCGTCATCAGCATGGGCCACCGCTCCGTGAAGGGCGTCACCGGCTACGACCTGACCGCGCTGATGGTCGGCTCCGAGGGAACGCTCGGCGTCGTCGTCGAGGCGACTCTCAAGCTGCAGCCCGTGCCGCGCGGCGGGGTGGCGACGATCAGCGCGGCGTTCCCGAGTGTTGAATCGGCTGCTCGGGCCGCGTCGGCGATCGTGGCGCGCGGCATCAGGCCCGCCATCATGGAACTGCTCGACGCCAGCGCGCTCGAGGCGATCGGCGCGTTCTTGGAGCTCGACCTGGGCGGGCGCGGCGCGCAGCTGCTGATCCAGACGGATGGCTCGGGGGCGGAAGCCGAAGCGGAGGACGCGGTCGCGATCGTCCGGGAGCACGGCGGCGATGCCGAGTTGACCATCGACCGCGGGGAGGGCGAGAAGCTGTTCGCGATCCGTCGCTCCTTCCACCCGGCGATGGAGGCCCGCGGCACGGTGCTCATCGAGGATGTCGCGGTGCCCCGCAGCGCCCTGCCCGCCATGTTCGCCGCGATCGAGCGCATCGAGGCGAAGTACGGGATCAGCATCCCGACCGTCGCCCACGCCGGAGACGGCAACCTGCACCCGAACTTCATCTTCGGTGAAGGCGGCGCCGACGCAAAGGAGGCGGAGGTGCCCGAGCGCATCTGGGCGGCCGCCGACGAATTGTTCCTCGATTGCCTGCGCCTCGGCGGCACGCTGACCGGCGAGCACGGGATCGGGATTCTCAAGAAGCGCTGGCTGCGCGACGAGCTCGGCGACGACGGGTTCGCCTTGCAGAAGCAGCTCAAGCAGGTCTTCGATCCGCTCGGGATTCTCAACCCCGGCAAGGTGTTCTCGGGCGGTCCTGGGAGTGCGCTGCACGCGGAATAGTCATGCATCCGCATCAGTTATATCCACCAAGGTGACTATTCAAATGAACACTTCGACCTCCCAGAAGACTTCGGAGGCGTCCGTGCACACGCCGGGCGCCCCGCTGACGCGCGTCCCGCCGCTGGCTCGCGAGACCCGTGTTCCCGTGCCCCGTCCGACGGTCGGCCGTCTTCGGCTGCGCCCTGCGCGCCGCGGCCGCGGCTTCATCGTGGGCTCGGTGGATGCCGCCGGTCCCGACACCAACGGCTTCGCCCCGCGCGACCGAGTGGCATGGCGAGATGCCGGCGAGCAGTTGGACGAGCTGCTGCTGATCGATCAGGACGACGTGCTCGGCGTGCCGTCCTGGATCAGCGACGAGCAGGCCGTGAGCTACCTCGGCCCCGGACTCATCGCGCGCGCCCTCGTGCGCACCCGGCCCTTCGCCCGCGGTGACGAGGTGCGCATCGTGTCGACCGACCCGGTGGTGGCCGAGATGACCGCCGCGTGGGCTCGCTCGCTCGGCGCGCGCATCGTCGATCCCGGGGCGGATGGCGTGACCGCCCGCGTGTCGATCCACGACGAGCCGCGCATCCGCAAGACAGTGCTCGGAAGCCACGGCAAGCTGGCTCAGGCCGCCGTCGAGGTGTTCCAGGCGATCCGCGCCGGGGTGTTCGACTCGGTGCAGACGATCACCGGGCAACTGGCGGGCGCCGCACGCGGCATCGCCGCTTAGCCCGCCAGCTCGGGGTAGAGCACCGAGAGCGGAGATGAGAGGGCGCTCTTGACTCGGCGGCTGGTCTCGTCGGCCAGCACCTCGTGCTCACCGGCCTCGAGGCCGTCGAGGATCGCGGCGACGATGTCGACGGGATCGGCCTTCGGAGCCGTGACGTTCGCCGTCATCGGTGTGTCGGCGTAGCCGAGGTGCGCTCCGAGGACCTGTGTTCCCTGTCCGATCAGGGCGAGGCGCAGCGAGTTCGTCACCGACCAGAACGCGGCCTTCGTGGCGCTGTAGACGCCGCCTCGGGCGAGCCAGCTCAGCGCCGAGTGGATGTCGATGAGCGCTCCACCCCCGTTCCGCGCGAGCACAGGGGCGAAGGCGCGCGCGATCTCGAGCGGTCCGAACAGGTTGGTCTCGAACAAGGCGCGCACTTCGGCCATGGGTGCATCCAGGATGCCGCCAGCGACACTCGCGCCCGCATTGTTCACCACGACGCTGACGTCCTGGGCGGTGTCGGCCGCTGCGGCGATCGACGCAGGATCCGTCACGTCCAGGGCCAGGGGGACGACGCGCGGGTCGTCCCAGGTCTTCGGGGCGCGCGCGGTCGCGTAGACGCGGGCCGCCCCGCGAGCGAGAGCCTGACGTACGAACTCGGTGCCGAGTCCTCCGTTGGCGCCAGTGACGAGCACGACCGTGTTCTGGAGGGAGGTCATGATGGGTCCTTTCGGGAGCGGATCGTTCGGAACGGGATCAGGCCATCGCCGGCACGCGCCGGCCGATGTTGGCGAGTAGGAGCGCCGCGACCGCGAGCCCGATGAGCGGCAGGGCTCCGATCTCGATCGCCGTGAGGAGGCCCGCGGAGGTAGCGATGGCGCCGAGTCCGAGCGCGCAGATGGCTTGCAGCAGGTAGCCGATGACGTAGGCGGCCGAGATCACCGCGCCGCGCCGGTGCTCGGGAGCGCTGGCGGCGACCATGCCGAGCCCGCCCGAGAACAGCAGGCTGTAGCCGGTGCCGCTGAAGATCGAGGCCACGATGAAGAGCACGAGCGAGTGCGCCAGGCCCGAGCCGACCAAAGTGCCGAGCCCGAACGCCAGCGCGATCGGCCCGAAGAACAGCGAGACCCGGGCTCGAAGCGGGCGAGCCAGGATGGCGACCACCCCGATCATGACGGCCGAGATCGAGATGATGGCGCCATCCACGAAGGCGTTGTCCGAGCGGATCAGCTGCCGTGCGATCTGCGCGCCGAGCGCAAGGAACACCGCGCCCATCGCGTAGGCCGTCGACACGGCGAGGGTGCCTGCCGCGAACTCGCGCCGCGCCCCGGCCGGGACCGCCAGCCCACGTGGACGCCACCGGCCCGCGCTCTCGTCGGGCGTGTGCCGCGGGAAGAACCAGGCGAGGGCGGCAACGACGAGCGTCACCACCGTCAGCACCCAGAAGGTGAGATGCAGCGGGAACGGCGCGTATTGAACGAGGGCGCCGCCCACCAGGGTGGCGAGAGCCAGGCCGGTCGCCGTGGCGGCCGTTGTCGTCGAGCTGGCGCGGTGCGCGCGGCTCGGTCCGCCGAACTCGATCATGGCTGCGGTCGCGGGACTCAGGGCGAGTCCGACGCCGACGCCCATCAGCCCGCGGCCGACGAAGACCCAGGTGAGGTCGGGGGCGAGTCCGAACACGGCGCTGCCGAGCGCGAGGGCCGCCAGCCCGATGAGGATCGTGGCGCGGCGCCCGATGAAGTCGGACAGGTTGCCGAAGATCAGCAGCACCGGGATGAGGACGACCGGGTACGCCGCGAAGATCGCGGTGGTCAGGGCGGGGGAGAGCTGCCACTCCGCCGCGTACAGCGGGTACACAACGGTCGGGGCACCGCTGGCCCAGAGGGCGAGCCCGGCGACCAGGGCGGCCGTCACGAAGCTGGCGCGAGGGGAAAGGGTCGACATCGTGTCCTCATCTGAGTTGGTTGGGCCAAACTAGCAGGTCTGAGTAGGAATAACCAATCCAGGTGTAAGGTATTCCCGATGCGAACAACTCGACTCGGAAGGACCCGCCATGACCACCGCTCTCACCGCCGGCAACCCGCGCTGCTCGATCGCCCGCAGCCTCGAGGTGCTCGGTGAGAAGTGGACGCTGCTGATCGTGCGCGAAGCGTTCTGGGGCCGCACCCGCTTCGCCCAGTTCCGCGAGCGTCTCGGCGTCGCGCCCGATGTGCTGGCCGACCGGCTGACCACGCTGGTCGAGGTCGGGGTCTTCGAGCGCCGCGCCTACCGCGCAGACGGGGAGCGCGAGCGCGAGGAGTACGTGCTCACCGACGAGGGCCGCGCCCTGCTGCCGGTGCTCGCCGCTCTCGCGCAGTGGGGAGACGACTACCGCCCCACCGGATTCGGGGCGGCGGCGGAGTACCGCGAGACCGCGAGCGGCCGGCCCCTGCGCGTGGCCTTCGTCGACGCCGATGGCCGCGAGGTCGCCGACGAGGCCGTCACGGTCGTTCGTGGCCCCGGCGCGCTGCCGGTTCCGGCAGCATCGTAGGCTGTGGCCATGGCCTTCCTGGCGCTTCCGAGCGACGACGAACTGACCCCGGATGCGGCCGAGGCCGCCCAACGCTTCCTCGCCTCGCATCCCGGTCCGCTGTCCAATCTCGACCGCACCCTGCTCGGATCCGCCACCGTCTTCACCTCATACGCGGTGTGGTTCGACCTGCGCGACGAGCTGATCCCGTTCCTCGGCGAACGGGCCGTGAACCTGTTCTGCTTCTCGATCAGCGACGGCTATTCGGCGCCGTATCCGACCGCCTTCTTCCGGCGCGAGTTGGAGCTGAGCGGCGATGACCCGCTCGACCCGCAGGTGACCGAGGCCGAGCGGCTGCTGATCGACTGGGGCCGTGCGCTCGGTGCGGGGGCGGCATCCGTTCCCGCCGAGCTGATGGACCGTCTCGAGCAGACCTTCCAACCGAAGCTGCGCCTGCTGCTCACCGCGTTCGCCGGTCTCATGGTGGCGGTGTGCGTGGTGACCGTCGTCGGTCGCGTGCCGAACGAGCCGTGAGCGCCTCGAGCCCACCTCTTCGCGGACGCCGCATCCACCCCGCGTGGATCGTCGCGGGCGTCGCGTTCCTGGCGCTGGTCGGAGCCGCGGGATTCCGTTCGGCCCCCAGTGCGCTGATCGTGCCGTTGCAGACCGAGTTCGGCTGGAGCATCACCGAGCTGTCCGCCGCGGTGTCGGTGAACATCCTGCTGTTCGGGCTGACCGCGCCGTTCGCCGCCGCGCTGATGGAGCGCTTCGGCCTGCGCCGGGTGACCAGCACGGCCCTCGTGCTCATCGCGGCCGGTTCGGCACTGAGCACGCTCGTCACCCAGTCGTGGCAGCTGCTGCTCACCTGGGGCGTGCTGATCGGACTCGGGACCGGGTCGATGGCCCTGGTGTTCGCGGCCCTCGTGGCCGATCGGTGGTTCCTCAAGCGCAAGGGCCTGATTACCGGCGTGCTGACCGCCGGCAGCGCCACGGGGCAGCTGATCTTCCTGCCGATCGTCGCGTCGATCGCCCAGAACCAGAGCTGGCGCGTGGCATCCCTGCTGATCGCCGCCATCGCGCTCGCCGTGGTGCCGATCGTCGCAATCTTCTTGCGCAACTCGCCGGCCGATCTCGGCATGACGCCGTACGGGTCGCCGCTGGATGCCGTGCCCACCTTCCCCGAGCGCAGTTCGATCAATCCGGCCAAGCGCGCGATCCAGGTGCTGGGCCGCGCGGCCAGGGTGCGCACCTTCTGGGCACTCGTGGCGGGCTTCGCCATCTGCGGGGCGACCACCAACGGGCTGGTCGGGACCCACTTCATCCCGAGCCTTCACGACCACGGGATCGGCGAGACCACCGCGGCGAGCCTGCTCGCGGTGGTGGGGATCTTCGATGTCGTCGGCACCATCGCCTCGGGCTGGCTGACCGACCGGGTCAACCCGCGCATCCTGCTCGCGGCCTACTACGCCGGGCGCGGGATCTCGTTGCTGCTGCTGCCGTTCCTGCTGAACGCGATCTCGGCCGGCACCCTGCAGCCGCCGATCATCCTGTTCGTCGTGGTGTACGGCCTCGACTGGGTGGCCACCGTGCCGCCGACCGCTGCGCTGTGCCGCGAGGTCTTCGGCAAGGACGGCGCCGTGGTCTACGGCTGGGTCTTCGCCGCGCACCAGATCGGCGCGGCATCGGCAGCGCTGGCGGCCGGGGTGATCCGGGATGCGCTCGGCGACTACACCTGGGCGTGGTTCGGCGCGGCCGGCCTCTGCGTCGTGGCTGCAGTCGTCAGTGTGAGCATCACGAGGCGGAGGGCGGAGCCGTTCGAGAACGGAACGTCGAGCCCCCAACCCACGGGCACACCCGCGGCGACGACGTAAACGCATAGGGTCAGACCGTGAACATCCCCGCCCTGCTCACCAGCGCCCTGTTCATCGGCGGGGTGGTGCTGGGCCTGATGATCGCGGATGCCGTCGGCGCCGTCATCGAGGCACGTCGCGCCCGCAGCGCCCAGCAGGGAAAGCACGGCGACGAGCACGGCGAGCCCGACACGCTGACCCGGGTGCGGGTGCGTGAACTGAGTTGGACCGTGGTCGTCACCGCGGCGCTCGCCGTCATCATCGCGTTCGGCGTGGACTCGGCCGCGCGGCTGGTCTGGAACGACGACCGCCCGATCGTCGGCGCATCCATCCTGCTCGGGCTGACCCTGCTCAGCTTCCTGATCGGGATCACCGCGGTCGTCGCCGTTGTGCGGCGCGAGCGACCGACCTACGCGCGGATCCGGCGCGACCTGCGCGACCGCTCCTCGTTCACCTTGGAGCGGCCAGAACTGCTCGAGTTCGAGGAGCGGCTCGACCGCGCTGACCGGCTCCGCACCCGTCGTTCGCAGGCCGCGACGGTGCTGCGCGCGGTCGGGATACTGGTGCTGGCCGGGCTGACCGTGCTCGCGGCCCTGCTGTTCTCGCCGGCGGTCGCCTTCTTGTTCGGCGCGGGTGCCGTGGTCGGGATCGCGGCCTTCCTGGTCTCGCTCCGAGCCCGGCTCGTCGCGAACGCCGCCCTCGACGCCGTGCTCGATGCCCAACGGGCCGAGGTGGCCGTGCTGCTCGAGCGCGCCCGCATCCCGGCGCGGGGACGGGTGCCCGGACTCGGCAAGCGCGTCGCGCGCGCCCTGGCGATCCTGCGGGAGCAGCAGAAGTGACGAACAGAACCGCGAACTAAGTAGGGTGTGAGCCATGACGGCCATGCCCCCCGACTCGACATCGGGCCTGACTGCCGGCACGACTCCGCCCGAGGCGCCCACCGAGGTGCAGGCCGCGACGGTCGAGCCGACACATCCGCAGCTCGCTCAGCCTGCGCCGCACCGCTCGACGCTGCTCATTGTGGGCATCATCGGCTTCCTGGTGGTCGGGATCGCGGTGCTGATCGTCCTGGTCTACTTCCTGTCGTTCCTGGGCCCGGGCCTGACCTTCGTGGGCGGGATTCTGGCGCTGGTGCCCCTGACGATCGTGCTGCTCGGCATCCGCTGGATCGACCGCTGGGAGCCGGAGCCGTTCGCCATCCTGCTGTTCGCCTTCTTCTGGGGCGCCGGGGTGTCGATCGTTCTGGCGCTCACCGTCGACACCGCGGCCCAGATCGCGATCGGCGGCCACTCCACCAACACCACCGAGTTGGTGCAATCGGTCGTGCAGGCGCCGATCGTCGAGGAGTCGGCCAAGGGATTCGGCGTGCTGCTGATCTTCCTCGTGGCACGCAAATACTTCGACGGACCGGTCGACGGCATCGTCTACGCCGGTGCCGTCGCGGGCGGGTTCGCCTTCAGCGAGAACATCCAGTACTTCGGGTTGCAGATCTCGACGGAGGGCGGCTTCGACGGCTCGGTGGCCGAGATCTTCTTCATCCGCGGGCTGCTCTCGCCGTTCGCGCATGTCATGTTCACGGCGATGACGGGCGTGTTCATCGGGATCGCTGCCCGCCAGGGCAACCGCATCCTCGGGATCGGGCTGTTCTTCGTGGGGCTGATCCCCGCGATCCTGCTGCACGCGCTCTGGAACGGCGCCCTCGAGCTGGTCTACGACTTCTACGGCTACTACGCGCTGGTGCAGGTGCCGCTGTTCGCGATCGCGCTGGTCGGCGTCGTACTGCTGCGACGGCGGGAGGTGCGGCTGACCCAGATGCGACTGGGGGAGTATGCCGCCGCCGGCTGGTTCAACACGGCCGAGGTGCAGACCCTTGCCACGCCCGCGGGCCGCCGTCGCTCACTGAGTTGGGCGAAGAGCCACGGGCAGGGCTCGCAGATGAAGAGCTACATCCGGGATGTCACGCACCTGGCCTTCACGCGCAACCGCATCGTCACGCAGCGCGACCATGTGTCTGCCCAAGTGGACGAGGCGGTGCTGCTCGGCAAGATCACCGCAGAGCGCACCGCTCTGGTGGCCGCGCTTGCCGCGGCCACGAGCACTCCGGGTGCCGGCCCCGCCCCGGTGATCTAGCCCGGGCAGGGGTGCTATGGGCTGAGGATGCTGCTGAAGAAGCTCCAGCCCCAGAACGCGACCACCACGACCACCACCACGATCCCGATCACCGACGCGCCGCGCTTGAGGCGCGCGCCCTGCGGTGCGACGATGTTCGCGGCCGGGTCGCCGATGCGGTCGTCCGAGTAGTGCTCGGTCTGGTCGAGGGCCTTCGCTCCGACGGTGTCGGCGATGGTGAACAGCCGCTGCAGCACGGCCGGGTCGGTCATCTCGAACGGGCGTGACGAGTAGACGAACATCCACGTGTCGACCAGCTCGACGTCGAAGGGGGAGGCCTCGTCGATCAACAGGGCCATCAGGTCCGGGGTGAAGATGTAGAGCGCATCCTGCTCGTACTGGGCAGGGCAGTACAGCGTGAAGTGCTCGTCGAAGTCGCCCTCGAGGTGCAGGATCTGCTTCTTGTCGAGCACGGCGGGCAGGTTGCTGCTGAACAGCGAGTTGTTGGCTTTCGAATCGAGCACGATATTGGGCATCGCGCGGTCGAGAGCCAGCGCCAGGAAGCCCCAGTTGTGCGTGGTCTGGCTCTTGCCAGACCCCGTGACGTAGCGGTAGTTGCCGATGTCGAGAAAGCGTCCGGAGGCCGAGGTGAGGTGCGAGAGCACGGTCTGGTCGCGCCCGAGGCCCCAGATCTCACCCGGGTAGGCGGGCACGCCATCGACCGGGGTGAACGACATCCCGTTGGCGCGGGCGAAGCGGTCGAGCCGCAGCCACTGCTCCCATCGGCCGCCGTGCGCGAAACGAGCGCGGACGGCCGCGATCGCAACCAGCACGATCACCACCACGAAGATCGTCGGGAACGCGATGCCGACGACGTTGCCATTGCGAACGCCCTCCGTGATGAACGAGGTCAGCACGCCGCCGAAGATGAAGATGAACGCCACCACGAGCACAGCCACGCCGATGAGAGAGGCGATCGGGGTGCTGCTGCGCGCCCAGCCGGCACCGGATGCGCGGGCCTGAGCCCGCCAGGCCGCGATGTCGGCGCGCAGGACCGGCTCGGTCAGGGCGGAGTAGTCGAGCACGCGAACCGGCATGGACAGATCTAAGCAGCCCCATCGCTGGACAGGCCACCATCGGACAGGCCATCACCAGACAGACCATCACCAGACAGACTCACGCCGAACAGACTCATCGCCCAGTGGCGGGTCATTGACTCCGGCTCTTCTGGGCGATGAGTTGTTCTGAACCCAGAGTGCACCCGCGCCCGGGCGAGGTCAACCCTTGCCCGGCTATGCGTGCGGCCTTCTACGATGCGAGATATGAATCGTGTCGTGCGTTTCGGCCGGTTCGGCCCGCCCGAGGTGCTCGAACTCGTCGAGGAACCTCTCGCTGCGCCCGGCCCCGACGAGGTGCGCGTCGCCCTCCGCGCCGCCGGTCTGAACCCGGCCGACTACAAGCGTCGACGAGGCGGCCCGCAGTACGCCGTCACGCTCCCGGCGGGCATCGGACGAGAGTTGGCGGGGGTGGTCGAGGCCGTCGGTGACCGGGTCCACCGGCTGGTCCCGGGCGACGAGGTGTTCGGCACGGTTCCGGATGGCGCGTTCCAGACGCATCTCGTGGCCGCGGAGAGTTCCTTCGCGCGCAAGCCCGCCGAGCTGCCGTGGGCGGTCGCCGGAGCCCTCGCCCTCGTCGGCCAGACCGCCTGGGATGCGCTGGCATCGCAGCCGCTCTCGGCGCAGAGCGCCATCCTGGTCAGCGCGGCTGCGGGAGGGGTCGGCGGCGTGCTGTCGCAGCTGGCGGTGCTGCGCGGCATCCGGGTGATCGGCAGCGCGTCGCCGAGCAATCACGCCTGGCTGCGCTCGCGAGGGATCGAACCCGTCGAGTACGGCCCCGGCCTGGTCGACGCCGTGCGCTCGCTCGCCCCGGACGGCATCACCGCCGCCTTCGACCTGCAGGGGTCGAACACGGTGCGGCAGTTCCTCGAGCTGGGGATTCCGCCGCACCGGATCAACACGAACGCCATGGACCCCAGTGCCATGGCGTCGACAGCACCGGGGATCCGCCGCGTGGGACGCGGGCCCACCAGCATCCCGACTCTGGATGCGCTCGCGGCTCTGGTCGTCAGCGGCGACGTCGAGCTGCCGATCGCCGCCTCGTTCGCGTTCGAGGATGTGGCGGATGCGTTCCGTCGGCTGGAGACCGGGCACCTGCGCGGCAAGGTAGTGATCGTGTCGGGGGCCCCCGCTACACCCGAGCCATGACCGATATCGCGACCGTTTCGACGTGGGTCACCGCGTACCGCACCGCCTGGGGCAGCAACCTCGACGCCGACATCCGAGCCTTGTTCACCGACGACGGCGAGTATCTCTGGGGGCCGAGCGAGACGCCGGTGCGCGGGGTCGACGCGATCGTCGCCACCTGGATGTCGCGTGCCGAGGAGCCGGACGACACCACCTTCAGCTGGGACGTGCTCGGCATCGACGGCGACCTCGCCTTCGTGCAGGGCAAGGTCGACTACACAGACGGCCAGCTCTTCGACAACCTCTGGGTGATCCGCTTCGCCGCCGACGGCGACAACGCCGAGCGGGCGACCTCGTTCACCGAGTGGTGGATGAAGCGGCCCGGCTCGAAGTAGCCGCAGCTCGAAGCAGCCGCGGTTCGAAGTCAGCAGCCCACGTCGAGCGTTCTGGGCGCTGGCGTGCAGCCGTCTCATAGGGTGTTCCGAGCATCCGGGCTTCAACTAGGCACATGAGCGACAACGACCCCCAACTCCCCACGGACGAGCACCTCGAAGAACCTCCCACCGGTACCCCGCCGGTCAGTTCCTTCCGCCGCCACCGAGGGCTGCTGATCGGCGGAGCGACCGTGCTCGCGCTCGGCATCGGGGCCGGCGGCGTCGGGCTCGGCGCCGGACTCGCCGGGATGCAGTCGGCCAGTGCCCCGACCCAGCAGAACAGCACGGGCGGTGGCGGCACAGGCGGCGGCTCCGGCGGTCAGCACAGCGGAACCTTCAACGGTCCCGGCACGGCATCGGTGAACGCGACGGCCGCGACGTCGGCGCAGAAGGTCGGTGTCGTGACGATCGTCTCGACGATCAACTACGACCCCAACACCCAGGCGGCCGGCACCGGCATCATCCTGACCTCGAAGGGCGAGATCCTCACCAACAACCACGTGGTCGAGGGCTCGACCGCGATCAAGGTGACGGTGGAATCCACCGGCGCCAGCTACACGGCCAAGGTGGTCGGCACCGATCAGACCGACGACATCGCCGTGCTTCAGCTGGTCGACAGCAGCGGTGCCGATGTCACCGGGCTCACCAAGGCCACCCTCGACACGGGCGCTCTGTCTGCCGGCGACGCCGTGATCTCGGTCGGCAACGCGGAGGGCACCGGCAACCTGGTCGCGGCCAGCGGCACGGTCACCGCGCTCGACCAGTCGATCACGGTCGCCAACGACATCACGGGCGCCGATGAGAACCTCACCGGCCTGATCGAGACGGATGCCGACGTGGTCTCCGGAGACTCCGGCGGCCCGCTGATCGACAAGCAGGGCGAGGTCGCCGGCGTGGTGACCGCCGCCTCGAGCGGATCGCGCAACGTCACGGGCTACGCCATTCCGATCGACACCGCGGTCTCGATCGCGAAGAAGATCGTCAACGGCGAGGCGAGCTCGAGCATCGTGATCGGCCTGCCCGCGTTCCTCGGGGTCGAACTCGCGAACGCCCAGACCGGCACGGGCGTGCTGGTCAGCGGCGTCGTCGCGGGAAGCGCCGCGGCCGGCACCGGCCTCGCGGCCGGCGACACCATCACGGCGGTCAATGGGGCCGCCGTCACGACCTCCGATTCGCTGAGCTCGCTGATCAAGGCGCACGCCATCGGAGACCAGGTCACCATCACCTACACCGACGCGTCTGGGGCGTCGCAGCAAGTGACGGTGACCTTGGCGGCAGGCCCGGCGGCGTAAAGCCACCGCCGGCCTTCCGTCAGCTCCCCGACCGCGCGTGCAAGGGCGGTCGGGGAGCTTTCGCGTGGCCAGCGCGCCAGCGTGGCCTGCGTCGCTCGAGTCGGCACCGCTAGAAGTGCACGCCCGCCAGCAGCAGAACGCCGGCCGCCGCCATGACCACGGCGGCGCCGCCGAAGATGGCGGTGATCGTCGCCAGCACCAGGTCCCTGCGCTCGAATCGAGAGTTGTATCCGCTGGTCATGTGAGCCCCCGCTCGTCGGTTCCTGCGGCTGATCGCGCTCCCCGTGAGGATGACCCTAGTTCGGGGGCCACCGGCTCACCAGCCCTCCCGTGTTCGCCCTCAGCGGATACCCAGGAAGTCGCCCGGAAATCCGGCAAGAACTGCCCCGCCGGGCCCCGAAAAACTCGTACCCCGCGTTCAGCAGAATGTCCCTAGGATGGGGGACATGTCGGTCGCCCCCCACGCCGCCACGGTCTTCCCCCTGACCGCTGTCGACACTCGTTTCTCGTGCACATTGTGCGGTGCACGCCTCGCCCCGAGCACTGCATACTGCTCCCACTGCGGCGCCGCTCACGCGGTCGCTACCGATCGCAAGGGTCGGCCCGTCGACCTCGCCGCGACCCGCAGCCTGCAGCTGGCCATCCTCGTGATCGTCGCCAACATCGTCGTGGGCGCACTCGCGCTCGGCGTCGTGATGGTGAGCTCCGATACGAAGAACCTGGTCACCGCCGCGCTCGGACTCGAGCTGCTGCACTTCCTCGTGGTCGGCGGCCTCGTGGCTGCGACGATCTCATACGGGGTGCGCGGCATCCGCGAAACCCGGGGCGGCCGGCTCGGCCGTCGCAACTGGGCGGTGCTGAGCATCGTGGTGTCGTCGCTGGTCGGGATCGTGCTCGCGGGCTCGCTCACCGCGACGTTCCTGATGTATCTCGGGCAGCGTTAGCCCTTCACGCACGTCCCGGAGCTGATCGGCGCGTTCAGGCCCGCGGCCTGCTGCACCACTGGGGTGAGCACGGTGTCGGTCATCGCGTATCCGAGGTTGGCATCCGTCGAACTCTTGGCGAACACGATGCCCGCGATCGAGCCGTTCGTCTCCAGCAACGGACCGCCCGAGTTGCCGGGCTCGATGTCGGCCGCCAGCGTGTAGAGCTCGCGGTTGGTGCGCGCGGTCCCGTAGATGTTGTTGACGTTCTCGGCCGAGCGAGCCAGCACCTGCGCGCCGCCGGTGGTGAAGGGGCCGCCGAATGGATAGCCGTCGACGACCGCGTCGTCGCCGACGGCGAGCGGGTTGCCGAGCCCCAGGGTCGGTGCGCTCAGGCCGGAGACCGCGATCACCGCAAGGTCGTTCTGCGGGTCGAAGTAGACGATCCGGCCGTCAAGCGTCTGGCCGTTCGGCGCCTGCACGATCGGCTGCTGCACGCCGGCGACGACGTGCGCATTGGTGACGACGCGGTCCTTCGCGATCACGAAACCGGAGCCCGACTGGTTCTGCCCGCAGGCGTACGCGGTGCCGTTGATCCGCACCACCGAGGCGGCGGCCGCGGCGAGGGGCGAGGTGCCGGTGTCGACCTTGGGAACGCCCGGTGACTTGGTGATGCCCGAGAAGCCGCCCGAGATTACCGGAAGGCCCTGGGCGAGCACCGCCGAACGCAGACGTGCCAGCGCGGCGGTCACCGGATCCGGGGTCACCGCATTGATGGTCTGCAGCACCCACGAGTTGCTCACGGCGGCGCTGAGCACCGGGATGCCGAGGGATGCCACGCTCCCGGCAAGCAGAGCCGTGATCAGCGCGCCGACCACCAGGTTCGCGAGCGCCCCGCCGATCCGGTCGAGGGGACGCAGCGCGGTCTTCTCGACCCGGCCGCGCAGCGCCCGGCCGATGGCGGCGCCGCCCATGCTGCCCAGGATGATGAGAGCGACCGCGGCCGACACCACCAAGAAGGTGCGCCAGAACGGGTCGGGCACCACCGCGCCGATCACCGGGATCAGGAAGAACGCCGCCACGGCTCCGGCGACCAGGCCGACGATGGCGCTCAGGCTGCGGATGAATCCGCTCCGCCAGCCCTCGCCGAGGTAGACCAGGAGCACGATCACCAGGAGCACGTCGAGAAGTCGGGCGGCCACCATTCCACCAGTCTGACGGATGCCACCCCGAATCCGCTCCGAGCCGCGCTCCACCCCCTGCCAGTCGCGTCGCGCGGTCGCCATCCTCGGCGTCGGCTCGCCCGCCGGGGCGAGGGTGGCAGGGCGATGGTGGCGGGGCGATGGCGGCGGCGATCTCGTAGGGCGGACGGGCGACGTCCCGGTCGTGCCTTCATCGTGCCGTGTCTTCGTCGTGCCGTGGGCGCGCTGGTTGGTCACAGCGATCTGGGGGCGCTCTTGCGGCGGTCTTGCACGGCAGGTTGCAAGCATGGACGGGATGTCTCATTCAGCCCCTGCCCGTTCCTCGGCTCCTTCCCCCGTCCGTTCGGCGGTGCCCGCCCGCGCGTTCGGCCTCGTGCGGCACCACCCGGTGCTGAGCGCGGTCACGGCGTTGTATTTGGGTGCGGTCGCCTGGTTGACCCTCGGACCCCAGCCGATCGGCGTGGTGAGGGCAGGTGGGGTGTTCGAGTTGCTCGCCGTGTTCCGGCGGCACACGGCGACGGCGTGGATCACCTATCCGGCGGTCGAGTTCGCGGCGAATGCGGCGATGTTCGTTCCGATCGGGGTGTTCTTCTTGTTGCTGGTGGGACGCCACCGGTGGTGGATGGCCGCGTTGTTCGGGATCGCGCTGAGCGCGTCGATCGAGTTCGCCCAACTGTTCTTGCCGGGGCGGGTCAGCGATGTGCGGGATCTGGTGTCCAACTCGATCGGCGCATTCGCCGGGGTGCTGGTGGCGTTGCTGCTGACCTGGCCGGAGGCCGTGCGGCGCCGTGACGCGCAACTGAGCACCGGGACGCCGAGCACCGGGACGATCCGCGTCGCTTAGGCGGCGCGCGCGAGCCGGGACTTGGTGGTCGGCCTCCACAGCTGTTCTCGGTCGAGCCAGGGTGGCGCGAGCATCTCGGGGATTCCGCGATTCATCCTGAGTTGGAATCCACCCGAGTGCAGCTGATGGTGGTGGAAGGAGCAGAGCAGGGCGCCGTTGTCCACGTCGGTGGGGCCGCCGTGCTCCCACTCGACCACATGGTGAGCGTGGCACCACGAGGGTGGCGCGGTGCAGTTGGGGCCGAGGCATCCACCGTCTCGAACGGCCAACGCGCGTCGTTGCGCGGGCGTGAAATAGCGTTCACGGCGGCCCTCCCAGAGGATTTCGCCTTTGTCACCCTCGATCTGCACGCGCACGCCGCCGTCGCAGATGATCTCTTGGGTCGTCGCGGTCGCCACGGGGGATTGGATGTCGTCGATCCAGGCGGCGCCGGTGCCGGCGATCAGATCTTCGGCTCGCACAACGACGGAGACCGTCGCGGTTCCGTGCAGGGTGCCGACGGCGTCATTGTCGGCGCGGATCCCGGCGGTGAGCAATCCGAAGACGATGTCGAAGGCGCGTTGCTCGCGCGTGCGCCCGTCAAGTGCGTCGAGCGGGTTCAGGTCGTTGTTGACAGCGAGGTCGTCGGGATCGACGAATCGGGGCCGTCGTGATGGCGCCGTGCGCTCGCTGAGGGCAGCGCGCAGGAGGCCGGCGCTGATGGGGTCGGCGAGTCCGCTGAACGGGGTCATGCCGTCGACCTCCCGGCCGAGGTGGAAGCGCCGCTTCTGCCGCAACTCGTTTTCACGCGGCTCGACGCCGTCGGGGTCGAGGGTGGCGCAGGTGCGCTGCGCCAGCTGAGAGACCAGTTCGGCGGGAAGGGTTTCCGCTTGCTCGACCAGAAGCGCCTCCGCCTCGCGGATGGTCGCGGGCGACGCGGTGCGGGACGCCTCGGTGAGGTGGCGGACGATAGCGGCGGCGGCATCCACGCCCAGGCGGCCGGCCGAGAGGGCCGCGGCAACGTGCTCGAAAGTAGCGGGGAGGGTGGCGCCGATCAGCGAGGCGAGTGGGGTGATCCCGCGACCGACTCGAACCCGGCGTACCGCCTCGGCGGACGACGTGCGAGTCACCAGCTCGACCAACTGCGCTGCGGTCGTGCACTGGTGGCGGCGGCTGAGGCTGTCGTCGCCGCGTTCGCGCCCGGAACGCACATCCACCTCGCCGGCTGCCGCAACGCGCAGCCCGTCGACAAGGCGGCCCAGCCGCTCGACGTCGGCCAGATGCAGGAGCAGGTCGTCATCCCGAAGCGTGCTCAGACCGGCCGACGGCGCGCCTGCGAGCACACGAGCCGCGTGCTCGAGAACGTCGCCGAAAGGGGTCATAGAACGAGTCTGACAGATGACTCGGAAACAGTAAATATGCTGGTCAGATCCGTGTTTAACTCGCTGATGGCGGCGCCTGTGGAGGAGAAGAGCGAAGGCCCGGCGTCCCCCCTACGGCAAATACCGCTGCACGAACTCGAGCGCGGTATCGGCAACCTCGCGCCAGCCGGAGTCGATGACCAGCGAGTGACCGCGGCCCGGGATGACGGCGATCTCGGTGTCGCCCACGTTCTTCTGCTGGATCTTGAACTCGTTCTCGACGACCACCTGCGGCACCGTGTGGTCCTCGGCGCCGGCGATGAGCAGCAGCGGGCCGCGGTCGTCGTTGTCGGTGATCACCTTGGTCTCGGCGAAAGGGTCGAAGTTGGCGGTGGCGGCCTGGAAGATCGGCACCTCCGAGGCGGGCACGTGGAACTTCTCGTACAGCGCCTTCCCCTCCTCCTCAGGCAGCGCGTTGGTCCAGCCGTACGCGAACTGCTCGTAGGTGAGAGTGACCCCGTGCTTCGTGTGGTTGAAATGCAGGAGAGCCGGCGCGCCCGACTTGAGCGCCGACAGCGGCAGCGCCGTCACCCCCTTGAACTGCGCAGGGTCGATCCCGACGGTGACCGCGTTCTTGGCCTCGCCGGCGAGCTTCTGGGCGATGAGTCCGCCGAAGCTGTGTCCGATCACGACGGGGGACTGGTTCAGCCCATCGATCGCCTCGGCGTAGTGGTCGGTGACCTGCTTGACCATCTTGCCGGCGAAGGCATCCGGGTTCGCCTTGGCCTCCTCGACGGTGGCCGGGTCGTCGGGCCATCCGGGAGCGAGAGTCGCGTATCCCTCCGCCTCGAAGAGATCGCGCCACGGCTGCCAGCTGCTCGACAGCAGCCACAGCCCGTGGATGAACACGACGGGCGTCTTGCCCGAATCGTTCGCGGCCGTGACTTCGGCTTGTTCGGTGTCGGTGAGGGACATGGGATGGCTCCATTTCGTCCGGGGGATGGTCCATCCAGGATGCTCCCAATCGTTGATCAGGGAAAGCTTCGTGGTAGATGCATGTCGTGTAACCTAATGACACAACATACAGATGGGATGTCATGCCC
>FSWJ01000689.1_pt1 | contig 20687 bp, 19 predicted proteins | sample 1637851 | NCBI WGS metagenome assembly FSWJ01 (sample SAMEA3914789, study PRJEB12502) | metagenome | biome: forest; material: soil | place: Canada | collected 2011-07-03 | depth 0.3 m | reverse complement strand
GGGCCAGCAGGTGCACCTGACGACGCTCGGCGACCTCGACGTCGAGCTGGTCGGCATGTACTCCCTCGTCACCGTCGGCTCGTCGCAGAGCACCGTGGTGGCCGGCCGGTTCGTGACTCCGCGGGGCTACCGATGGCTTACCTGATCACCGAGGCCTGCACCGCGTGCGGAGCCTGCCTGCTCACCTGCCCCGAGCACGCCTTCGTCGTCGGCGTCCCGCTGCAGGTGCGGGCCGACCGCTGCACCGACTGCGGCGAGTGCGTCGAGATCTGCCCCGCCGACGCGATCGTCCGGACCGCATGAGACCCGGAACCGTCGCGCTCGTGGGGGCCGGCCCGGGCGACCCCGGGCTGCTGACCCTCAAGGCGGCCGCGCTGCTGGGGGAGGCCGACGTCGTGCTCGTCGACCGGCTCGTCGACCCGGACGTGCTGAAGCACGTGCGGCCGGGCGCGGAGGTCGTCGACGTCGGCAAGACCAGCTGGACCGGCACCGCCCCCCGCCAGGAGGAGATCAACGCGCAGCTGGTCGCGCACGCCCGGGCCGGCAAGCGGGTGGTGCGCCTCAAGGGCGGCGACCCCTTCGTCTTCGGGCGTGGCAGCGAGGAGGCGGAAGCCCTTGTGGCGCAAGGGATCCCGTTCGAGGTCGTGCCCGGAGTGACCAGCGCCGTCGCCGTTCCCGCCTACGCCGGCATCCCGGTGACGGCACGGGGCGTCACGCAGGACGTCTGCGTGGTGACCGGCCACCTCGACCCGGACGACCCGGACAGCCGGGTGCGGTGGCAGGCACTCGCGACGGGCCCGGGCACCCTGGTCATCCTGATGGGCCACGACCGGCTGGCGCTGCTCGCCCAGGGCCTCATCCGGTACGGCCGCGACAAGACGACGCCGGCAGCCTGCATCGAGAGGGGCACGACACCGCAGCAGCGGGTGGTCGTGAGCACCCTCGAGCACCTGGCGGCCGACGTCGAGGAGGCGGGTCTGAGCGCACCGGTCGCCACCGTCGTCGGCGAGGTCGTCCGGCTGCGCGAGAAGCTGGAGTGGTTCCCCTGAGAGCACACGTGCATCCGATCGAGCAGGAGAGCTTCGCGATCCTGAGGTCGCGGGTCGACCTCTCGCACCTGCCGCCGCTCAGCCGCGCGGTCGTCGAGCGGGTGGTCCACAGCAGCGCCGACCTCGGGTACGTCGACGACCTCGTGCTCGACGAGCCCTCGCTCGAGCAAGGGCTGCTGGCCCTGCGGAACGGCGCTCCGGTCGTGGCCGACGTGCAGATGGTCGCGGCGGGCATCACCACGAAGGACGTCGTCTGTCGGGTGCGAGAGGCCGAGGGCAGCGAGGAGCTGACGCGCTCCGCGGCCGCCATCCGGATGGCCTACGAGGAGGTCGGCCCCGGCGCGGTCTGGGTCGTCGGCTGCGCTCCCACCGCACTGTTCGAGCTCGTCGAGGGCTCCTACGCCCCGGCCCTCGTCATCGGTCTGCCGGTCGGCTTCGTCGGTGCCGCGGAGAGCAAGGCCGCCCTGCGGGCGAGCCGGTTGCCCGCGGTCTCCAACCTCTCCGAGAAGGGCGGGTCGGCTGTGGCCTCCGCGGCGCTCAACGCGCTCCTGTACCTGTGAGCGCCCTGTTGGTCGTGGGCCACGGCACCACCGACGGCGCGGGCGTGGCCCAGTTCGGCGAGCTGGTCGAGCTGGTCGGCAAGAACGCGGCGGTCGACGTCGAGGGCGGGTTCCTCGAGCTGTCGTCGCCACCGATCCAGGACGCGGTCGCCGCCCTGGTCGGGGCGGGCCACCGCGCCGTCGACGTCGTCCCCCTCGTCCTGGTCGCAGCGGGGCACAGCAAGGGCGACATCCCCGCCGCGCTGGAGCGCGAGCGCCGGCGCCACCCGGGCCTGTCCTTCCGCTACGGCCGGCCGCTCGGGCCGCACCCGCTGCTGCTCGCCGACCTTGCCGACCGTCTCGCCGCCGTCGCCGACGAAGCGCGATGGCCCGAGACGGCGGTCGTGCTCGTCGGCCGCGGCGCCACCGACCCGGACGCCAACGCCGAGGTCGCCAAGACCGCGAGGCTGCTGCAGGAGGGCCGGGGGATCGGCACTGTCGAGACCGCCTTCGTCAGCCTGGCGCGACCGGGTGTGCCCGAGGGCCTGGATCGCGCGGAAGCCCTGGGGTACAAGCGGATCGTCGTGCTTCCGTACTTCCTGTTCGCCGGGGTGCTCCCCGACCGGGTCGTCGCGCAGACGGAGGAGTGGAGCCTCGGCCGCGACCTCGAGGTCCGGACGGCGGGGCTCATCGGCCCGTCGGACCGGCTCGCGCGGGTGGTCGCCGAACGGCACGCCGAGATCGCCGGGGCCGAGATCCGGATGAACTGCGACACCTGCATGTACCGCACGCCGCTGCCGGGCTTCGAGGACCGCGTCGGCCTGGCCCAGACGCCGCACGACCACCCGGACGACCCGACCCACGGGCACGGTCACCATCGGCACTGACCCGCTCCGCCACCACGGCGACGTCGAGCTTGCGCCCGGGCTCCTCGACCTCGCCGTCAACGTGCGGGGCGAGCAACCCCCGCCCTGGCTGCTCGGCCGGCTCGAGCGGTCGCTGAAGCTCCTTGCGCGCTACCCGGACCCCACCCAGGCCGCCAAGGCGGTGGCGACGCGGCACGGGCGCGCGCCGGACGAGGTCCTCGTCACCGCGGGGGCGGCCGAGGCCTTCGTCCTGCTGGCCCGCGCCCTGCGGCCGCGGCACGCGGTGTGCCTCCACCCGAGCTTCACGGAGCCGGAGGCCGCGCTGCGCGCCGCCGGTCACGAGGTCGCACGGGTCGTCCTCGAACCGCCGTACCAGCTCGATCCGGCCCAGGTGCCCGTCGACGCGGACCTGGTGGTCGTCGGCAACCCCACCAACCCGACGGGCGTCGTGCACGAGCGCCTCGCCGAGCTGTGCCGCCCGGGCCGGGTGACGGTGGTCGACGAGGCCTTCATGGACGCCGTGCCGGGGGAGCCGCACAGCCTGGCCGGGCAGCGCCTCCCGGGGCTGGTCGTGGTCCGGAGCCTGACCAAGACCTGGGCGCTCGCCGGGTTGCGCGTCGGCTACCTGCTCGCCGAGCCGGAGCTGGTCGTCCGCCTCCGCGAGGCCCAGCCGATGTGGAGCGTCAGCACCCCCGCGCTCGCGGCCCTGGACGCCTGCCTGGCCCGGGGGCCCGTCAGGCATGCCGAGAAGCAGGCGGTCCTCGTCGCCGAGGAGAGGGACGTCCTGCGGGCCGGGCTCGAAGGGATCGGGGTGCAGGTCGCGGCCGGCAGCCAGGCCCCCTTCCTGCTCTGCCACGTGCCCGGTCGTCCCGACCTGCGCGAGGCCCTGCGTGCCCACGGCATCGCGGTACGACGGGGGGACACCTTCCCCGGCCTGTCGCCCGAGCACTGGCGGACCGCGGTCCGTGACCGGAGCAGCTCCGAGCAGCTGCTCGGGGCGCTCGCCGCCGTACTGTCCGTGCCCTGAGCCCCACCGGACCTCCTTCGCCGGCTGCGGCGGCCGGCACCCCCTCGGCTACTGTCGGGGGTGACCCGCGGGAGCCTCGCGCCGAGGCTGAGATGACGGCAGGACCGGCCGCCGACCGTTCGCACCTGATCCGGTTAACACCGGCGTAGGGAGGACGGCAGCATGACAGCCCTCGACCAGACCCCGGGCAGCACCGGCACGGCCTTTCCCGGCAGCCGCAAGACCTACCTGCAGGGCAGCCGCGCGGACCTCCAGGTCCCCATGCGCGAGGTGGTGCTGACCAACGGCGACAGCATCGTGCTCTACGACACCAGCGGTCCCTACACCGACACGTCCCTGCGCACCGACATCCGGCTCGGCCTCCCGGCGCTGAGGGCGCCGTGGATCGAGGAGCGGGGCGACACCGAGACCTACCCGGGCCGAGAGGTGCAGCCTCTCGACAACGGCCTGAAGGCCCGCGCCGCGGCCCGCGCGGACGGCCGCGACCTGGACTCGGTGTTCGCCGGCACCCGGCAGCCGCGTCGCGCCCTGACCGGCAGGAACGTCACCCAGCTGCACTACGCCAAGCAGGGTGTCGTCACCCCCGAGATGGAGTTCGTGGCGGTGCGCGAGGGGGTGGCGCCGGAGTTCGTGCGTGACGAGCTGGCCCGCGGCCGGGTCGTGCTGCCGCTCAACGTCAACCACCCCGAGAGCGAGCCGATGGCGATCGGCCGCGGCTTCCTGGTGAAGATCAACGCGAACATCGGCAACTCGGCGGTCGCGTCGAGCATCGAGGAGGAGGTCGACAAGATGACGTGGGCGACCCTCTGGGGCGCCGACACCGTCATGGACCTCTCGACCGGCCGCAACATCCACACCACCCGCGAGTGGATCATCCGCAACAGCGCGGTGCCGATCGGCACCGTGCCGATCTACCAGGCGCTGGAGAAGGTGGGCGGCAAGGCCGAGGAGCTGTCGTGGGAGGTCTACCGCGACACCCTCGTCGAGCAGTTCGAGCAGGGCGTCGACTACATCACCGTGCACGCCGGCGTGCTGCTCCGCTACGTGCCTCTCGCCGCCAGCAGGAAGACCGGGATCGTCAGCCGGGGTGGCTCGATCATGGCGGCCTGGTGCCTCGCGCACCACCAGGAGAACTTCCTGTACACGCACTTCCGCGACATCTGCGAGCTGATGCGCGAGTACGACGTGACGTTCTCGCTCGGCGACGGCCTGCGGCCCGGCTCCATCGCCGACGCCAACGACGAGGCGCAGTTCGCCGAGCTCCGCACCCTCGGCGAGCTGACGAAGGTCGCGTGGGAGTACGACGTGCAGGTCATGGTGGAGGGTCCCGGCCACGTGCCCATGAACAAGATCAAGGAGAACATGGACCTCCAGCTGGAGGTCTGCCACGAGGCGCCGTTCTACACGCTCGGCCCGCTGACGACCGATATCGCGCCCGGCTACGACCACATCACCAGCGCCATCGGCGCCGCGATGATCGGCTGGTACGGCACGGCGATGCTCTGCTACGTCACGCCCAAGGAGCACCTCGGCCTGCCCGACCGCGACGACGTCAAGGACGGCGTCATCACCTACAAGATCGCGGCACACGCCGCCGACCTCGCCAAGGGCCACCCGGGAGCACAGGCCTGGGACGACGCGCTGTCGGACGCGCGCTTCGAGTTCCGGTGGGAGGACCAGTTCAACCTCTCGCTCGACCCGACGACGGCCCGTGACCTCCACGACGAGACCCTGCCCGCCGGGGCGGCGAAGACGGCGCACTTCTGCTCGATGTGCGGTCCGCACTTCTGCTCGATGCGGATCAGCCAGGACGTGCGCAGGTACGCCGCAGAGCACGGGGTCGGCGAGGTCGAGGCGCTCGAGCTCGGCATGAAGGAGAAGTCGCAGGAGTTCCTCGACGAGGGCGCCCGGGTCTACCTCCCGGTCCTCGACTAGAGCTTCCGCCGAGGTCCAGCGAGCATGGGGCGACCCAGCCCCGGTGGGGTGTGGCCCACCGGGGCTGGAGACTGGGGACGGCCGCGCACCTGTGACGCCATGCGGTGCCGGCCGGTTTGCCGGGTCAGGTCACGAAGGGGTCACGCGGATCGGGGTCCTGCGGCATCCGGCCTGCCTCAGGCGAGCCGGATGACGGTGTCGAGCGGGGGGCGGGCCACGGGGAGGCCGAGCGGAAAGGTGCGCTCCACGAGCTCCATGGGACCCGGGCGGGAGAGCAGGAACCCCTGCAGCATCGAGCAGCCGAGGAGCCGCAGCTGGTCCTGCTGGGCCGCCGTCTCGACGCCCTCCGCGATCGTCTGCATCCCGACAGCGGTCGCGAGCCGGATGACGGCCTGCACGATCTCGCGGTCGACGGGACCGGAGTCGAGGCCGTCCACGAAGGACTTGTCGATCTTGACCGCGTCGACCGGGAAGCGCTTGAGGTAGCTGAGCGAGGAGTACCCGGTGCCGAAGTCGTCGATCGACAGCCGCACCTTCAGCTGCTTGAGGGCGCGGAGTGTGGCCAGGGTCGCGTCGGTGTCCTCCATGACGACGGTCTCGGTGATCTCGAGCGTCAGCAGGGCCGGGTCGAGCCCGGTGGTCGCGAGGATCCGGGCGACCCGCTCGCACAGGTCCGGCTGCTGGAACTGGCGGGCCGACAGGTTGACGGCCATCACGACGGGCGCGAAGGGGTGGCGCTGCTGCCAGTCGACCGCGGCGACGCAGGCCTGGCCGAGGACCCACTCGCCCAGCGGCAGGACCAGGCCGCTCTCCTCGGCCACCTCCATGAACTGGCTCGGCGCGAGCAGCCCGCGGGACGGGTGCCTCCAGCGGACCAGGGCCTCCAGGCCGTACAGCGCGCCGGTCTCGGCGTGCACCACCGGCTGGTAGTGCACCTCGAGCTGGTCCTCGGTGATCGCCTGGCGGAGCTCCATCTCGAGGTCGAGCCGGGCGAGCGCCCGCTCGTCGGCGTCGGCCGCGGCGACGACGTACCGGTTCTTGCCGCCGCTCTTCGCCTGGTACATCGCGATGTCGGCGGCGGCGAGCAGGTCCCCGGACGTGTTGCCCCGGTCGGCCACGGCGATGCCGATGCTCACCGTGACGACGACGTCGCGCCCGCCGGCGACCATCGGGAGCTGGAGGGCGGTGAGGATCCTCTCGGCGGTCTGGGCCGCCTCGGTCGTGTCCTTGACCTGCTCGAGCAGCACGGTGAACTCGTCGCCGCCGAAGCGGGCGACGGTGTCGCTGGGACGGAGCACGCCCACGATCCGGGACGCGACGGTCTGGAGGACCTGGTCGCCGACGCGGTGGCCGAGGCTGTCGTTGATGACCTTGAAGCGGTCCACGTCCACGAAGAGCACGGCCCGGGTGCCGCCGTCGCGAGCACTCCGTGCCCTGGCGTGCTCGAGGCGGTCGAGGAACAGGGCACGGTTGGGCAGGCCGGTCAGCGGGTCGTGGAACGCCTGGTGGACCAGGCGCCGCTCGAGGACCTTGCGGTCGCGCACGTCGCGGAAGACGACGACGGCACCGACGACGACACCCTCGCGCAGGACCGGGCTGGCGGTGAGCGCGACGTCGAGAGGACTGCCGTCGCTGCGCATGACGACGTGCTCGTCGATGCGCAGCGTGTCGCCGGCGCGGAGCCGGGGCAGGTGCACCCAGTGCTCGTCGACCCGCCCGTCGGGGTCGACGGCCTGCGCGATCTCCCGGCCGAGCAGCTCCCCGCGCTGCCAGCCGAGCAGCGCCTCCGCGGCCGGGTTGGCGAAGGTGACGATGCCGTGCTCGTCGAGTGCGAGCACGCCCTCGCCGAGGCTGCGGGTGATGGCGTCCATCTGCTCGTACAGCAGGGCGTTGCCGAGGGCGCCGCGGGCGACGGCGGCGAGTGCGGCGAGCCGCGTGCGGTCGTTGTCGGACCAGGCCCCGCCGGTGGCGCGCCCCCAGACGTCGACGGCCTCCCCGTCGTTCAGCTCCGCACGGAGCGCGTCCTGCCGGAGCGCCGCACCCGACGGCGCGATCTGCGCGTCGCCCGCCTCGAGGAGGTCGCGGGCGGCGGTCAGCAGCTCGGCGCGGATCGCGTCGGACCGCACGGTGCCGTGGATCCGCAGCGCGGCGTCGTACAGGGCGTCCGCGTGCCGCCGCTCCCGCCACTGTCGCAGCGCGCTCTTGTAGGCGAACTGCAGGACGGCCACCGGGATGATGGCGATCAGCATGACGACGGGGCGCTGCTGGGCCGACAGGGCCACCAGGACCCCGACGGACAGCGAGCCCAGCCAGGTGGCGAGGCGGACGGTCGCCCCGTCGGTGAGCAGGGTCCGGAAGGCCTGGTCCTGGGCGAGTGCCAGGACAGCCGACACCCAGACTGCCGAGACGAGGACGAACGCCAGCCCCCCGACCGCCGCGGCGGCCACCTCTCCGCCGGGCACCGGGAGGTTCGCCACGAGCAGCCCCACCGCAGCGGCCGTCGTCATCATGCCGACGTTGAACGCACCCTTGAGCCAGGACCTCCGCGCCGAGGTCACGCTGGCCACGGCCATCGCGACGCCGACGGCGAGCAGGGTCTGGGCGGGCGTCAGGAGCACCGCCATCGGGACGAAGAAGGCCTCCTCCAGCCGGAGGGCCTCGGACTGTCCTTCGTGCGTGAGGTGCAGTGGGTAGAGCTCAGCGGCCGTGAGGGCGACCACGAAGCCCAGGAAGGTCCACATCTGCTGCTTGTCGTTCATGGACGGGCTCACGAGGAAGGCGATCGTGAGGGCGAGCAGGCCGGCGCCGCCGCTCGCTGCGCAGAAGGCAGTCAGGCGGCGGCCACCGGCAGGAGCCGCTACTCCCATGTGTTGGCGTACCAGCTGGACGCGTACCAGCTGGACGCGTACCAGCTCGAGGCGTACCAGCTCGAGGCGTACCAGCTGGACGCGTACCAGCTCGAGGCGTACCAGCTCGAGGCGTACCAGCTGGAGGCGTACCAGCTGGACGCGGTCCAGTCACCGTTGAAGTAGGCGAGCGGGTTGAACAGCGTGTTCTGCGCGGTCAGCAGCCCGGTGACGCAGGTGAAGACGGGGACGACGTTGCCGAGGGCGTCGAGCACGGTGCCGGTCTGGATGTTGTCGGCGAGCGTCCCGCGGGACAGCTGCAGCGAGCCGGCACCCGTAGAGGGAGTCAGGCCCTGGTTGGCCGAGGCCGTCGAGTCGCTCATCGTCGCGGCGAAGGCGTTGAGCCATCCGGCACCGACCCGGTTGCGGTCGGTCACGGAGCCTGCGCTCGCGGTGTCCATGACCCGGGCCTTGACCTGGTTCGGCGTCAGCGCCGGGTTGCGGTCGAGGACGAGTGCCACGGCGGCGGACGTGACGGCCGTCGAGAACGACGTGCCGGAGCCCTTGAAGTAGGCCGTGCCGACGCGGGACCCGGGGAAGGCGTTGTCGATGTACGAACCGGGGACGCGGGTGGAGACGACCGAGCCGCCGGGGGCCGCGATGTCGGGCTTGACCAGCCCGTTCGAGGCCGTCGGGCCGGCACCCGAGAACGACGGCACCGTGTCGTCGGCGATACCGGGGGTGCTGTTGTCGCGCACCGCGCCGACGGTGAGCACGAACGGGTCGTCGGCGGGCTTCGTGACGGTGCTCGCACCCGGGCCCTTGTTGCCGGAGCTGACCACGACGACGAGGCCGGCCTGCCAGGCCCGCTCGACGGCCGCGTCCAGCGGGTCGATCCGGTAGTCCTGCGTGGAGTCGGTGCCCAGCGAGAGGTTGACGACCCGGATGTTGTAGACGTCCTTGAAGGACACCGCCCACTGCAGTGCCGCCATGACGTGGGTGATGTCGGCGGAGCCGTCCTTGCCAGCGATCTTGAGCGAGATCAGGTTGGCGTCCGGCGCGACGCCCTTGACGCCGCCGAACGAGGCCGCGCCGCTGCCCGCGATCAGGCCGCCGATGAACGTGCCGTGGCCGAAGCGGTCGACGCCGTCGCCCTCGCCGCTGAAGTCCTCGCTGTGCACGACCTTGCCGGCCAGGTCGCCGGTGGCGTTGATGCCGGTGTCGATGACGGCGATGCCGACGTGGCCACCGGTGTAGCCGGCCTTCCAGGCCCGGTCGGCGCCGACGACTGCCGGGTACACGGCGCTGGGGCCGCCGGTGCCCTGGCCGAAGGCGCCCGAGAACGAGACGCGCCCGGCAGGGACGACCTCGGCGACGACGCCCGAGAGGCCCTGCAGCACTGGCACGGCGGCCGCGGGCACCGTCGCGGCGAAGCCGCCCACGATCGGCAGCTCCCCGGTGACCGCTCCCCCGAGGGCGACGACGGCGTGCTCGGCGGCGGCGCTCGCGGGCGCGACCTCGCGGACGAGGACGCTGACGGGGGCACCCGGACCCGCCGCCCGGCCGATGCCCGGCACCGAGGTGCCCAGCAGGGCCGTCGCCGCCGCCAGGGCGATGCCGAGCCGCCCCACTGTCCGTCGGATTGTCGCCGTCCGCGCCATCGCCAGACCTCCTCCGTTGGTCACTTCGCGTGACCAGTTGGGAGCCTGCAGTGAGTTGGGGTCAGATGCAGTGGCTACCCGGGATGGTCCTTGTCTGGTCCCATCGGGTCAGCCGTTAGCCCGGATGATGCAGCCGTACGGGTGTTCAGGGTGACAATCCGGCACAACCAGCGGGCCTTGCGCCGCGTCAGTGTCGGCTCAGAACCGGGTGATGACGGCGATGCCGGGGTGGGATCCCAGCGCGGTGAGGGCCGCCGCCGACTCCGCCAGGTCCAGCTCCCGGGTGACGAGCGCGTCGGGTCGCAGCCTGCCCGCCGCGATCAGCCCGAGCAGCTCGGGGTAGGCGTGGGCCGCCATCCCGTGACTCCCCAGCAGCTCCAGCTCGAGCGCCAGCACGCGGCCCATCGGGACCTCCGGACGCTCCGTCCCGGGCGGGAGGAGCCCGACCTGGACGTGACGCCCCCGCGGCCGCAGGCCGAGCACGGAGTCGACGCAGGTCTGCGCGCTGCCCAGGGCGTCGAGCGACAGGTGGGCACCGCCGTCGGTGAGGTCGAGCACCCGGGCGACGACGTCCGCCCCGGCGAGGGTGTGCTCGGCGCCGAGCTCCGCGGCGAGGGACAGGGCGGCGTCGCTGATGTCGACGGCAATCACGCGGGCACCCGCCGCGGCGGCGATGTGCACGGCCGACAGCCCGACGCCCCCGCAGCCGTGCACCACCACCCACTCCCCGGCGCGGACCCGTCCCTGCTGCACCACGGCCCGGTACGATGTCGCGAACCGGCAGCCGAGGCTCGCTGCCGCGACGAACGACAGGTCCGCCGGCAGGGCGACCAGGTTGACGTCGGCGGCGTCCAGCGCCACCAGCTCCGCGAACGAACCCCAGTGCGTGAAGCCCGGCTGGCGCTGGTCGTCACAGACCTGGTGGTCGCCCTGCGCGCAACGGGGACACCGGCCGCAGGCGTTCACGAACGGGACGGTGACCCGGTCACCTGCCTTCCAGAGGCGGACGTCGCGGCCGACCTCCTCGACCGTCCCCGCCAGCTCGTGGCCGGGCACGTGCGGCAGGGTGATGCCGGGGTCGTGCCCCTGCCAGCCGTGCCAGTCGCTGCGGCACACACCGGTCGCCGCGACCCGCACCACGACCCCGTCGGGGGCTGGCGACGGGGCGGGCACGTCGCGGACCGACAGCGGACCGCCGTACGAGTCGAAGACGAGGGCACGCACCGCCGCATCATCACAGGTCGCCGGGACGCTCCGTCCGGCGCGCGTCGTAGGAGCGGAACGCCGGCAGCGCCACCGCCAGTGCCAGGGTGCCGGCCACGCACATGAGCCCTCCGAACCCGACCGAGAACCGCACGCCGGCGAGCTGCGCGACCGCACCGGCCTCGACGTTGCCCAGCGTCGGCCCGCTGGAGTAGCTGACCAGCTCGATGCCTGCCAGCCGGCCACGGAGGTGGTCGGGGATGGTGGTGTTCCAGATGGTGGAGCGGAAGACGCCGCTGACCATGTCGGCGGCGCCCGCGAGGGCGAGGAACAGCAGGGCGAGCCAGAGCTGTCCGGAGAGCCCGAAGCCGACGATCGCGGCTCCCCAGAGGCCGGCGGCCCAGAGCACGGCCAGCCCGTGCCGGTGCACCCGAGACGTCCAGCCGCTGGTGACCGAGGCGACGAGGGCACCGACGGCGGGGGCGCTGTAGAGGAGCCCGAGCACCCCGGCCCCGCCGAAGCCCCGGGCGAGGGCCGGGAAGAGCGCGTTGGGCATCCCGAAGAACATCGCGTTGATGTCGACGAGGTACGTCCCCGTCAGCTCGGGCCGGGACCGGGCGTACCGCAGGCCCTCGACCACCCCGCGCGCGGATGGCCGGACGGCCTCGGGAGGCGGCGGCACGGCCCGCATCAGCTGCAGGGCGAGCAGCGAGAGGGCGAACGTCGCGACGTCGACCGCGTAGGTCGACGCCAGGCCGACGGTCGACAGGAGCAGCCCGCCGAGGGCGGGACCGGCGATCATGCCGGCCGTCATCCGGAAGCTGGTGAGGGCGGCCGCCGACCCGAGCTGCTCCCGGGGGACGAGCCGGGGGAGGAGGGAGTCGAGGGACGGCCGCTGCAGGGAGTCGAACGCCGTGATCAGCCCGACGAGGACGAACAGGGCGGCGACGCTCGGCCGGGCGAGCAGGGCGTTCCCGAGCAGGCCGAGGGACGCGAGCAGCAGGGCCGCCTCCGTGCTCCGGACCATGAGCCGGCGGTCGACGGCGTCGGCCAGCGCCCCGCCGACGAACGCCGTGAGGATCATCGCCACGAACTCGACGAGCCCGAGCAGCCCGACCAGCGCCGAGGAGCCCGTCAGGTCGTAGACCTGGAACGGCACCGCCACGTAGGTGATCATGCTCCCGAGGAACGTGACCGCCTGCCCGGTCCAGAGCAGCCGGAACTCCCTGTGCTGGCGCAGGGGAGCGGTGTCGACGAGCAGGCGCCGGCGCGGTGCGGGCGTCTGGACCAGGGCGACCGGGTCGGCGCCGGAGCGGGGTTCGTCGGGTGTCATCGGCGCCGACCGTGGCAGAGCCCGACGGGCCCGTCCAGCGCGTTAGGGCTTGACGGCGGGGCTCGTCGGCAGGACGCCGGGGCTGCTGGTGGGCGAGCTGCTGGGCCGCGGGCTGCTCGTGGGCCTGGCGGTCGGCTTGCTCGTGGGCTGGGTCGTCGGCTGGGTCGTCGGCTGCGCCGCGGGCTGGGCCGACGGCTTCGCGGACGGGCCGCTCGACGGCCGGCTGGCCGGCGGGGTCGCGGGGACGGCGACCGCGGGGGTCGGCGCCGCAGTGCGGACCGACGCGGGGAGGGCCTGGATGATCAGGTTGCTCAGGTGGTTGGACGCCGCCAGGACGTCGCGCAGCACCTGGCTGTCGCCGCTCTGGGCGATCACGTCGCGCTCGGCGCTGAGGAGCAGGAGTCCCTGCTTGGCGGCCGCCGGGTCGGTCCCGGCCTGCGCGACGAGGGCCATCAGCTGGCTGTGCAGGGTCACCGCGGCGGACCGCACCTCGCTGGTGTTGCCGCTCGCCGCGAGCCTGGTGAGCTGCTCGAGGCTCTGGCTCGCGGATGCCGGGGCGGCGGTGATCTCGTGGGGACCGGTGCTCACGTCCTGGGGCACGACGGCCACGAGGAAGCCGACCACGGCCGCGGCCGCCACGAACGGCGCGACCGGGACGCGGGTCCGCCAGCGACTGCGGGCGGGGCGCTCCTCGACCTCGGCGAGCTCGGCCAGGTGTCCCAGCGCGCGGGCCTCGAAGCCGCGGAGCCCGTCCCGGTCGCTGTCGATGATGTCGGCGGCGATCCCGGTCGCCCCGGCCTCGACGGCGGACGCGGCCAGGGTCAGGTCGGTCTCGAGCGTCAGCCGCAGGCTGTCGACCTCGCGGAGCAGGGCGTCGAGCGCGCCGACGCGTGGGACGTCGGGCAGGACGGACTCTGCGGTCTCACGGGAGGCCTCCGGGGTGGCCTGCGGGCGCGCCGAGCGGAACCGGCGTACCGGCCCGCTCCTGCCCTCGCCCATGCGGCCTGCTCCTGTCCCTACTTCTGGTCGTGTCGTCCACTTCGCTGCCGGAGCCCGATCTCCTGCCGTCGGAACCGTTCCACCTGCCCACGGTCTCGCCGGGGAGGTTGCGCCCGCGTGTCAGGTGTTCGACACCGGCTGCCAGACTCCTTCCCCATGACCCTCGACTCCGCTCCGGCCAGCCGTGACGACAGCCCTGACGCCAGCCTGGTCGTCTCCGTCCTCGGGGGCACCGGGGAGCAGGGCCGCGGGCTCGCCCGGCGGTTCGCCCTCGCCGGCCACCGGGTGGTGCTGGGCTCGCGTTCGGCCGCGCGGGCGGAGCAGGCCGCGGTGGGGCTCCCGGGCACGGTGAGCGGGACGGCGAACGCCGACGCCGCGGCCCGGGGTGACGTCGTGATCGTGGCGGTGCCCTGGGAGGGCCACAAGGAGCTGCTCCAGGAGCTCGCCCCGGTGCTCGCCGGCAAGGTGGTCGTCGACTGCGTCAACCCGCTCGGGTTCGACAAGCTCGGCGCGTACGCGCTCCGCGTCGAGGAGGGCAGCGCCGCCCAGCAGGCCGCATCCGTCCTGCCGGAGAGCCGGGTCGTCGCCGCGTTCCACCACGTCAGCGCGGTCCTGCTGCTCGACGAGACCGTGACGAGCGTCGACACCGACGTCCTGGTCCTGGGCGACGACCGCGAGGCCACCGACCTCGTGGAGGCCCTGGTGGCCCGGATCCCGGGCATGCGGGGCATCTACGCCGGCCGGCTGCGCAACGCGGCCCAGGTCGAGGCCCTCACCGCCAACCTCATCTCGATCAACCGCCGCTACAAGGCCCACGCCGGGATCCGGATCACCGACGTCTAGTCCGCAGTACGACGACACCGGTACGGCGGTGGCCGTACCGGCCGAGGTCGCGCGGGTCGTCTCGCTCGTGCCGTCCCTCACGGAGTCCGTGGCGGTCACCGCCCCGGGACTGCTGGTCGGCGCGACCGACTGGTGCACGCACCCTCCCGCGCTCGACGTGGCCCGCGTGAGGGGCACGAAGAGCCCCGCCCTGGACCGGGTCGTCGCCCTGCGTCCCGACCTCGTGCTCGCCAACGCCGAGGAGAACCGCACCGAGGACCTCGACGCCCTGCGCGCCGCGGGCCTCGCGGTCTGGGTGACCTTCCCCCGCACCGTGCCCGAGGCGCTCGTCAGCCTCGACCGGATGCTCGCCGCCTGCCGGCTCGACCGGCCGGCCTGGCTGGACGCGGCCGCGCAGGCCTGGGCCGCGCCGTGGACCGGGCCGCGGCGGCGGGCCGTCGTCCCGATCTGGCGCCGGCCCTGGATGGCCGTCGGTTCCGGCACCTTCACCGGTGACGTCCTGGCGCGGCTCGGCGTCGACAACGTGCTCGTCGGCAGCCCGGAGCGGTACCCGAAGGTCGACCTGGCAGACCTGCCGCCTCACGAGCTCGTGGTCCTCCCGGACGAGCCCTACGCGTTCTCGCCCGACGACGGGCCGGAGGCGTTCGGCGCCCCGAGCGTCTGCGTCAGCGGCCGGCACCTCACGTGGTACGGCCCGTCGCTGACCGAGGCCCGCGCCCTGCTCGTCCGCCAGCTCGGCACCCCCGCCTTCCTGGATCAGGAGGGGTAGGGGGCCGGGTCAGCGCTTCCGGGTCACCGCGGCGTGGGCCTCGTCCAGCAGCTCGGCCAGCTCGCCGGCGGCGAGGGCCCGGTCGAGGCGGACGCCCAGCCACCCCCGCCCCCCGACGTACGGCGGGACGAAGAAGGTCGCCGGGTCGTCGCCGACCGCCGCCTCCTGCGCCCCGGGAGGGGCCGCGACCCACAGCCCGAGGATGCCGTCGCCGTGGTGGTCGTCCATGCACATCACGAAGCAGGGGCCGTTGCGGGACGGCGTGCCCTTGGCGAAGAAGCTGGGCGAGCCGTGGCTCTGCTTCTCGGTGACCCCGTCCATCGCGAGGCAGTACCGCCGTACGGCGGTGAAGGGGTCGGCCATGCCCGGGATGATGTCAGGTGTAGCCGTGCTCGTCGGCCGGGTAGCGGCCGGTCCGGACGTCCTCGGCGTACTCCTTCGCGGCGGCTCCGAGGACCCCGCGCAGGTCGGCGTAGCGCTTGAGGAACTTCGGGCCGGGGCCCGGGGTGAGACCGGCCATGTCGGTCCACACCAGGACCTGTGCGTCGGTGCCGGCGCCCGCGCCGATCCCGATGGTGGGGATGGTGAGCTCCTTGGTGACCCGCTCCGCGAGGTCGGCGGGCACGACCTCCAGCACGAGGGAGAATGCGCCGGCCTCCTGGAGCGCGAGGGCGTCGGCGATCAGCTCGTCGCCCGCCTCGCCGCGGCCCTGGACGCGGTACCCGCCGAGCGTGTTGACGCTCTGGGGGGTCAGGCCGAGGTGTCCCATCACGGGCACACCGGACTCGACGAGCAGCTCGACCTGGAGCCGCCCCCGCCGGCCGCCCTCGAGCTTGACCGCCTGGGCACCCACCTGCAGGAACCGGACGCCGTTGCGGAGCGCCTGCGCGGGCGACTCCTGGTAGCTGCCGAACGGGAGGTCGGCGACCACGAGGGGACGGGTCGTGCTCCGCGCCACGGCGCGGACGAGGGGGAGCAGGTCGTCGACCGTGACCGGGACGGTGTTCTCGTAGCCGAGCACGTTGTTGCCGGCGCTGTCGCCGACGAGCAGCACGGGGATCCCGATCTCGTCGAACAGCTGCGCGGTCAGCATGTCGTAGCTGGTGAGCATCGCCCACCGCTCGCCGTGCTCCTTCGCCAGCTGCAGGTCGCGGGTCGTGACCCGGCGCGAGGTCACTCCGCCGTACAGGGTCTTCAGGTCGTCGCTCACGCCGGTCCTCCGAGGGCAGGTCTCCAGGCAGATGTCCCGGGACTGCACACCAGCGTGCCACTCGTGTTGCAGGAAGTCGCTGTGGCGCACGTCACGGCGCGGCAGGGTGGCGGTGCGGGGGCACAATGGCGGCATGAGACCCGTGACCGCCTACGCCACGCCGGCCGCCAAGGCGCCGTTCGAGAAGACCACGATCCAGCGCAGGGAGGTCGGTCCCAAGGACGTCCTCATCGACATCGCGTTCGCCGGCATCTGCCACTCCGACATCCACACCGCCCGTGAGGAGTGGGGGGACGCGATGTTCCCGCTCGTGCCCGGGCACGAGATCGCCGGGGTCGTCTCGGAGGTCGGGAGCGCGGTACGGCGGTACGCCGTGGGTGACCGGGTCGGGGTCGGCTGCATGGTCGACGCGTGCCGCACGTGCGACAACTGCCGGGCCGGGCTCGAGCAGTACTGCCTGGAGGGCAACGTCGGCACCTACAACGACACGGGCAAGGACGGCCTGCCCACCGCCGGCGGCTACAGCTCCCAGATCGTCGTCGACGAGGACTTCGTGCTGCGCATCCCGGACGCTCTCGGCCTCGACGTCGCCGCGCCGCTGCTCTGCGCAGGCATCACGATGTTCTCGCCCCTCAACCACTGGAAGGCGGGTCCGGGCAGGCGCGTCGCCATCGTCGGCATGGGCGGCCTCGGCCACATGGGCGTCAAGCTCGCCCACGCCATGGGTGCGGAGGTCACGGTGCTCTCGCAGACCCTGTCGAAGCAGGCGGACGGTCTCGCCTTCGGTGCCGACGCCTACTACGCCACGAGCGACCCGGCGACCTTCAAGCGGCTCCGGGGTCACTTCGACCTCATCGTGAACACCGTCTCGGCGACGCTGCCGATGGCGAAGTACCTCGGCCTGCTGCGGCTCGACGGGACGATGGTGAGCGTCGGCGCCCCGGCCGAGCCGATGGAGGTGCCGACGTTCGCGCTGATGAACCAGCGCAGGAGCTGGGCCGGCTCGGGGATCGGCGGCATCGCGGAGACCCAGCAGATGCTGGACTTCTGCGCGGAGCACGGCCTCGGAGCCGAGATCGAGACCATCGGCGGCGACGACATCGACGCCGCGTGGGACCGGGTGGTCGCCAGCGACGTGCGGTACCGCTTCGTGATCGACACCTCCACGTTCTGAGGAGGCGGCCTGCGCTTGGGAAGCGCCCGGGTTGGTGGGAGGATCGCGCCGACCCGAGGAGGCCCTGGTGGCCGACAGCATCTGGCCCGCCGTCCACGCCGAGCGCAAGGCGCTCGCCGACGACCTCTCCGACCTCGCCGCGGCGCAGTGGGCGACGCCCTCTCTGTGCGCCGACTGGAACGTGCACGAGGTGCTCGCCCACCTGCTGTCGTCCGCCAAGATGACGCCCCCCAGGTTCGCCGGGAAGATGGTGGCGGCCGGGTTCGGGTTCGACAGGTTCGCGGCGAGAGAGGTCGCCGCGGAGTCGGCCGGCGGCCCGGCGGCGACCCTGGACGCGTTCCGCGCGGCGCAGTCGCGCACCAATGCCCCTCCCGGGCCGAAGGACACCTGGCTCGGTGAGGCGCTCGTGCACGCCGAGGACATCCGCCGTCCGCTCGGGATGACACGGGCGTACCCGCTGGAGGCCGTCACGCGGGTGATCACCTTCTACTCCAGGAGCAACGCGATCATCGGCGGCAGGACGCGCGTCGCGGGGCTGACCCTCAAGGCGACCGACGCCGACTTCTCCGTCGGCTCCGGGCCCGTCGTCGAAGGACCCGCGGTGTCGCTGATGCTCGCCGCGACCGGCCGCAAGGCCGCTCTCGCCGACCTGGCCGGGCCCGGCGTCGAGACGCTGTGGTCCCGGTGACGGAGAAGACCGACCCGAAGCTGCTGGCCCGCTACACCGAGCTGCTGGACGTCGTCCCCGACGCGACCCGGAGGCCGGTCTTCGGGTGCCCGAGCTGTCTGGTCGGCGGCAACATGTTCTTCGGGGTGCACCGCACCGGCCTGTTCGTGAAGCTCCCCCCGGACGCCGCGGCCGAGCTGCTCGCGGAGGGAGGAGCACGCTTCGAGCCGATGCCCGGCCGGGCGATGGGCAGCTTCTACGTCCTGCCCGACGGCGACATGACGGACTGGGTGCGCCGCTCGTACGAGTACGTCTCGACCCTCCCGTCCAAGCAGGCGGCCAAGCGACCCGGGAAGGGCTAGGGAGAGGCGATCTCGGGACGGATCTCCGGTGGTACCGGAGCCGGCGACTCCTTCCACTTCGACGTGATCGGCAGGCGCCGGTCGCGCCCGAAGGCGCGGGAGGTCACCTTCGGCCCGGGCGGGTACTGGCGACGCTTGTACTCGGCCAGGTCCACCAGCCGCACGATCCGGTCGACCAGCGCCGGCTCGAAGCCGGCGGTGAGCAGCTCCGCCCTTCCGAGGTCCTGCTCGACGTAGGCGTCCAGCAGCGCGTCGAGGTCCTCGTAGGGCGGCAGGCGGTCGCTGTCGAGCTGCCCCGGCGCCAGCTCCGCGCTCGGCGGCTTGTCGATGCTCTCGCTCGGGATGACGTACGACTGGGTGTTGCGCCAGCGGGCCAGCGCCCAGACGAGCGTCTTCGGGACGTCCTTGATGGGTGCGAACCCGCCCGCGGAGTCGCCGTAGAGCGTGGAGAAGCCGGTGGCGAGCTCGCTCTTGTTGCCGGTCGTGAGGACCAGGTGGCCGTGCTGGTTGGACAGCGCCATCAGCAAGGTGCCGCGGACCCGGGCCTGCAGGTTCTCGAGGGCCAGGCCGGACAGGTGCGTGGAGGCACAGTAGGCCTCGACCATCGGGGCGATCGCGATCTGCTGCCAGTTGAGGCCCTGCAGGTCGGCGAGCGCCTTGGCGTCGGTGACCGAGCCGGAGCTGCTCCACGCGCTCGGCATGCCGACGACGTGCACCCGCTCGGGGCCGAGGGCGTCGCGGGCGATCGTGGCGACGACCGCGGAGTCGATGCCGCCGGACAGCGCCACGACCACGGAGCCGAAGCCGTTCTTCTCCACGTAGTCGCGGGTGGCCGTCACCAGTGCCCCCCACACCTCGGCCTCGTCCTGCAGGCGCACCGCGATGCCCGGTGACAGTGGCTCGTAGGGGGGTACCGGCGCCTCGGTGAGCACCACCCGGTCGAGGTGCATCGTCGTGCCGTCCAGGGCGTCGACGTCACCGGTGCGGTCGCTCGTCGCCGCGGGCAGGTCGAGGTCGACGGCCATCAGGCCCTGCTCCCAGACGGGGGCCCGGGCCACCAGGTGCCCGGCGGCGGTCACGACCAGGGAGTCACCGTCGTACACCAGCTCGTCCTGCCCTCCGACGAGGTTGACGTAGGCGATGGCTGCGCCGGCCTCGACCGCGCGTCGCGTCACCAGCGCGCCCCGCACGTCGTCCTTGAACCGCTCGTACGGCGAGGCGTTCGGGCACAGGAGCAGGCCGACGCCGGCCTCCCGTGCGACCGCGACCGGTCCGCCCTCCTGCCAGAGGTCCTCGCAGATCACGATGCCGACGTCGACGCCGTGCAGCCTGACCACGGGGAACCGGTCGCCGCGCACGAAGTAGCGGAACTCGTCGAAGACGCCATAGTTCGGCAGGTGGTGCTTGGCGTAGGTGGCGACCACCTCGCCGCGCCACAGGACGGCGGCGGCGTTCTGCGGCTCGCCGGCGGGCCGTCCGACCCCGGGGGCAGGGCGGTGCGAGCGGTCGCAGTAGCCCACGACGACGGCGATCTCCCCGGCGTCCTCGTCACGGAGCCGGGCGGCCAGGTCGTGCAGCGTGTCCAGCGACGCCTGCACGAACGAACGGCGCAGCACGAGGTCCTCGGGCATGTAGCCGGTCAGGGTCATCTCGGGGAACACGACGGCGTGGCAGCCGGCCTCGCGGGCGTGTGCCACGTAGGTGCTGACGACGTCGGCGTTGCCCCGCAGGTCGCCGACCGTCGTGTCGACCTGGGCGAGACCGATGCGGAGCTGCGGCATGTCCCGAATCTAGGCGGTGAGCGGACGGGCGCCTGCTGTTCGGCCTCCGGAGGTCAGGCTGCTGCGTCGGTGAGGGCCCGGTACTCCTCGTCGCTGAGCTCGACGGTCGCGGCCGCGCAGTTCTCCTCGACGTGCGCGACCGAGCCGGTGCCCGGGATCGGGAGCATGGCGGGCGAGCGCTTGAGCAGCCAGGCCAGCGCGAGCTGCGCGTGCGTCGCCTCATGGGCGGCCGCGAGGTCGTCGAGGATGCCGCCCGGCCTGGCCAGGGCGCCTGCCGCGACCGGGAACCACGGGATGAAGGCGATCCCCTCGCGCTCGCAGTAGTCGAGCACGTCCTCGGACTGCCGGTTGCCGAGGTTGTAGAGGTTCTGGACGCTGACGATCTCGACCACCTGGCGGGCCTGCTCGATCTCCTCGACCGAG